>Ga0111195_1053_pt1 | contig 21454 bp, 14 predicted proteins | sample DeeMarSWOR324_28_FD_80367 | JGI IMG/M metagenome (GOLD analysis project Ga0111195, IMG submission 80367) | candidate division TA06 bacterium SM23_40
CAACGATGACATCGGATCCGGCCCCTATCACCACGGCTGTAGGCAATGCGAAGAGTATTGACACCCGCAGAGCCGTTTCGTATGTCCGCTTCGTCGCCTCCACAGACCTGGCGAAGCGAGCAGCCATATTGGGCAACAGAGTCCCGCTCAAACTGCCCTGAAAGATGCGTATGACACGGAGAAACCGGAAGGCGACACCGTACAGCCCGACGCTCGTGACGCCAGTCATGAAGGAGAGCATGATGATATCGATTCTCTGCGTTATCAAGCCCATTGCCTGGATCAGGGCGATGGGCAAACCATCCGTGAACAGCCGAAAGCAGAACTTGATGTCGATGTTGAACCGAAACCGCGCAAAGTAGCGCCCTACGACCACCAGGAGAGCGAATGTCCACAGGAAGGAGGCGGCAATAGCCAACACGACCTGAGCCTCCAGACCGTACCCGGCTATGAGGAGGCCGATCGCGATCACAGTCTGACCCACGGAGAATAACAGGTTGAGCCCGGTAGTGATCTCCATTCGCTCAAACGCCCTGATGATGCTGGCACTCGATTGTCGCATGCCGTGGAGAAGAATCGTCGAGCAGGCGAGGGCGATCAGCCGCACGATCCGCGGCTCGTAGTCAACCATCAGCGTTGCAATGATTGCCACCGCCCAGGCGACGATACTGAAGACCGTCATCATCGTCAGCGCGTTTGAGTAGATGTAGTCCACATCCTCCTTCGACCGCGATACGGCCCGCACGATAACAGGCCCGAGTCCGAAGTTCGCGAGAAGCCCGCCGAAGAATATGAACGAGAAGATTGTCGTAAACACGCCGTAGTCTGTCGCACCGAGGTACCGTGCGAGAAAGATGGCCAGCACGAAGTGCGTCACCATCTCAGACGCACGCCCCACCACGAGGACGACGAAGTTCTTGGTTATGGTCGCAGCCTGACGCATGATCGATACTCTCTCCTCATCCCATCGAGCCCCGGGACCCTCCATCCCCCTGGCAGATCTCGGCCGGCGTCTCGCTCCTTGCGCGGAGAGCCAAATCCATCTCCAGACGGACAGATTCTCTGCTCGTGCGCTTACCCAACATATCCAAGCCCCCTCAGCATCTCCTCAACCTTATCTTCCTCCTGATCCGAGTAGGAGAAGCGCCTCTCGGCTCCCGTCCCAGGAATATCCTGTGGCTCCTCGGAGGCGGGCGGATGGTCACGCAGGTACTCGTCCCTGATACCTCCCTCCAGAATGCGACCGTCCATGTCGCCGGGGACCGGCAGACCCATCAGATAGAGGATAGTGGGCGCTATATCAACGATCTTTGCCCCCTGGAGCCGTCTGTTCTGTCCGGTCGCCGGCCCGGCCATGATGATCATCCCGTTCAACCGGTGTGTCGCGCAATGGTGATAGGCCGGCTTCTGGAGCACAGGTCCGACCGTAGGATCGTTGCGCGGAACATACCGCAGTCCTTTCAGGAGGTAGATGATATCGGGCGCACCTTCGACATATGGACCGGCGTACAACTCCTCCCGCCGCTTGACCAGCTCCACGATGGGCGTCCCGTCGGAACCATTCGTGAGGCAGGCGAGCCGCTCGATGATCGAGTCACGAAGCCGCTCATACTCTTCGCCGGGCGTGACGATCCCCTCTCGCTCCCTCCCCGCGACATTGAGAACGATACTCCCGCCGCAGCCACCGATAAGCGGGGCATAGGCCACAGTGCGGCCCCAATCTATATGCGCGAGGCGATCCCGTCTGCGACGCGGAAGACGGGGATGCATGCGTCTCATCGATCCCGGGACGAGGCGCCCGATACGCCCGAGCCGGCGGCCGCGCAGTATATCCTCCAGCGTCTTCGTTGTCCGGCGGACCTGGTAGCGCGGAAGACGGCCCACCCGCCGCAGCCGGAGCAACCCCTCTTTCATCAGCCACCTGTTGCAGAAGAAGTAGTGGCTGAACGGACCCGCCCCATGATCAGACATGACGACGACGGAGACATCCTCTCCCACCTTCTCCAATATCTTCTCTATGGCTCGGTCCACAGCTCGGTACATCTGTGGTATGACAGAATCGTACTTAGCAGACTCCTCGGGGTTGAGTCGACGGTATTCCTCGTTCCAGAATCTCCACGCGGTGTGCTGCACGATGTCTGTGGCACGAAAGACAACGGCCGCCAGATCCCAATCATGGTTCGTGAGGAGATATATCGCGGTCTCCATCTTTCTCCTCACATTACCGAACATGTGCTCGAGGCACTCGATCGGCCCAAGTTTGCCGCGCACATAGGAGGGCACGATCTGGTCCTCGAACGGATACTGACCGACATGGGCCACGATCTCTGCGTGAAGTTCGGGCGGCATCGTGATGATGGTCTCTCTGGACGGGGCGAGAAAGGTAGCGATCATCAGGCCATTGATCCGCCAGGGAGGGAAGGTCATCGGGACATCGATGACGATGGAGCGACGGTCCTTTGAACCGGCGATATCCCAGAGAGTTGGGGCACTGATCGATCGCGACGTCGCGACAGGCCAATCGTACGTCTCCGGCTCGCGCACACGAAAGCCATACACGCCGTGCTTCCCTGGACTCTTGCCGGTCATGAACGAGGTCCAGGCAGGCCCCGTCATCGGAGGAATGGTCGATTCGAGCTCGCCCCACGCACCTTGCTCCATGAGGCGGGCCAGCGTAGGGACGAGGCCTTGCTCGATCAGCGGCCCGATGACATCGAATGTGCCGCCATCGAGTCCGAAGATGACCAATCTATTCCTCTGCCTACTCACGGATCCGCCTCCATTCCTCTGAGCACCTCAGCATCTGCCCACATGGCATCGCTCCAGGCACGTATCCAGCCCCGGCCGGCATATCCACGCTCCGCCTACTCCTAGCCGAGATATCCCAATTCGCCGAGGTCCCTCTTGATGCGCCGACGTTCCTCTTGTGAGAAGACCTCCCGGGCGGTATCTGCCTCACCTGCCGGCTCTTCTTTTGCCACAGACCACCGTTCCGGATGCCGGGCCGCATACTCCTCGCGCAGCGCCCCGGTCAGTACGGCCCCGTCCATGTCGGAGGGGATCTCCATTTCCAGTAAATGCAGGACCGTCGGTGCCAGGTCCACGATCTGCGCTTCCGCCAACTCAAATCCACTTCTGATGGCAGGCCCCCTCATCATGAGGACGCCTTCCATACGATGCATGCCCAGTCGCTCCTCATCCGGCTCAGTGATCAGCGCGCGGGCATACGGTAGTACCTGACAGCGGAACTTATGATCGGTCGTCAAGAACGTGATATCCGGAGCCTTGTGTGCCAGGGGCCCGGTATAGATATCCTCCGGCACCCAGACCTGAGAGATCACCGGCTCGCCTGTTGCAGGATCCCGCAGGGAGCGCAGGCCCTCAATGATCTCCCGGCGCAGCCTCTCACGCTCTTCTCGTCCCACCTGCTTTCCCCGCTTTCCGAGACTCGGAGTGTTGATGGTGATCTTTATGGGACTCGACACAACGTTCGCAAACGCCCGGGTGCGGGACCAGTTGACAATCTGTGTCCGATCGCGGCGCAATCGGGGAAAGGGTAGCCTGACGTCACCCAGACGTGCGGGGAGCGCGCGGCCCACCGCCGCCAGGCCGAGCTTGTCCAGCGCCGCCCGGATCGCGGCCCACCTCACATGAAGCCGGAGAGTCGCAACTGACGGCCATGGCTTCAGTGCGAGGAACCCTTCATTGTGCAGCCACTTGTTGACATGGAAGCACCGCTTGACCGGGCCAGCACCGTGATCGGACATGATCACCGCCGTTGTACCATCGCCGACGGCGTCGAGCAATTCGGCAACAACTCCATCGAGAACCTCATAGTACTGATCGATCATCTTGTGGTACATCGCCGTCTCATGCGGGCGTTCGCGCCTATACTCCTCATCCGTGTACCGAAAGCCATAGTGCTGAATGACGTCCGGCCCGCGAAACACCACCGCGAAGAAGTCGACGTCATACTTCCTCAGCAGATAGAGAGCTGCCTGCTTCCGCTTCTCTGTATGGTCGCAGACGCTCCTCAGACCGCCGAGAATGTCGCCGGCGGCGAACGATCCAACGAGCTCCCGCTCCATTGGATAAGAACCGATCTCCTTGAGCAGATCGGTCTGAAGTGTGGCAGGATAGGTGAATTCGCTCTCCTGCGACGGCGTGAACATTCCCGCAACCATGTACCCGTTGACAGGGGTGGGCGGGAATGTCATCGGGATATCGATCACCCCGACACGCATACCGCGCTCGCCGATCAGGTCCCAGAGCGTCTTCCCCTGCACCCAGGTAGCATTCGGCCACAACACTTCCTTGTCGGCGCCAACACAGATCATATCGAATACGCCGTGTTTGCCCGGGTTCTTCCCGGTCATGAACGAGGCCCAGGCAGGCGGCGTCACTGGCGGCACGGTCGACTGGAGTACTCCCCATGTCCCCTCTTCCATGAACCGACGGAATGTCGGCAGTCGCCCTGCCTCTGCCAAAGGGCGTATAATGTCGAGGGTGGCTCCGTCCAGACCTATGACCAGTACCTTAACGTTCCTCCCGGCCACGCTCTCGGTCTCCTCTCCCTGAAGGGAGCCATCAACGAGATCCAGATCTATCCCAGATATCCCCACCCACGGAGTCGCTCGCGGACCTCCTCAGCCTCTTCCTCGCTCACCGCCTCCCGTTCCTCGCGCGCCTCAGTGGCTGCCACACCTCGCTCCTCGTACACCACCGGATGGTGCGCCCGATACGACGGGGTCATGGCCTCCTCGAGCGGTCGTCCCTCCATCGCCTCGGGGACGGGAACGCCCAGGAGATGGAGTACTGTCGGCGCCACGTCCACAATCTTGGCTCCGTCCAGCCGTGCACCGGCCTCGACCCCCTCACCCATCACAAGCAATATCCCCTCCTCGCGGTGCGATCCCGAGTGCCACCGCTCCGTCTCGATGAGATGACGGGGATAGATGTAATCAGTCAGCTTGCAGCCATAATCTTCTGCGCGCACGATCAGATCCGGTGAAGACCCGCTCTGCTCGCCCCTGAACACTTCTTCCTTTCGGTACACACGATCTACGACCTGCTCACCCGTCTGCGGATCCCGCAGCGCGAGCAGACCGCGTTCGATCTCCTCGCAGACTTTGCGGTACTCTCCGTCCGGTTCGACAATGCCTTCCGGCTCACGACCGCGCACATTGACGTAGATGGCTTGCTCCGCGAGGCTTCCCCCATAGGCGCGCGTCCGTGCCCAGTCTATGACCTTGTACGGATTGATCGCTTTGCGCGGATCCAGATCCTTCCAATTCCCACCTCGTAGCCCGGGGAAAAGCCGCCGTGTCGTGAAGTACCGCACCCCCATCTTCGACAGCAACTTGTAGAGGATTGCGGGGAGCCGGATCCGCCACAGAGGATAGGAAATCGGACGCAGGCGCAACAGGCCCTGTTGTCGCAGCCAGACGTTCATATGGAACATCTTGGTGTTGGGCCCTGCCCCGTGATCAGAAAGGACGACGACAGTCGTCCCCTCTCCTGCGCGATCGATGATCTCCCCGAGTGCGGTATCGAGGAATTCGTAGAATCCGTGTATCACGCCGCCGTACCGCTCTGCGAGCACTGAATCAAAGGCCGGGTGCGCCCGATCCATGTACTTCCAGAAGAAGTGCTGAACGCGATCTAGAGAAATGAAGACAGCAGTAAGGAGATCCCATTCGTAGCGATCCATCAGGTAGAGCGTAGCCTGCTTCCTCTGCTCCTCAACACGATAGAACTTCTCGATCAATTCCTCTTTCTCATCCGTGAAGAAGAAGGGTAGCGTATCGACCTCGGGAAGATAGCTTCCAAGCCGACCGCGCACTTCGTCGAGGAGCCCCGGCGGATGGGTGGCGGTCTCGCGCCTCAGCCCTGCGGCGCCCATGAAGCCGGGAAGGACGAACCCATCGATCACTTCGGGCGGATAGGTGAAGGGAACGTTGATCGCTCCCACGCGCCTCCCATTGCGGCTGGCCACTCCAAACAGGCTCTCCCCCCGCATGGTGAGACGGCTCGTCACCTCCCGCCGGAATCTGCCGCGCAGCGGGCCGAAAAACCCGAAGATCCCGTGGCTTCCCGGGTTCTTCCCGGTGAGAAACGATGCCCACGCAGGTGCCGAGAAGGGGGGTACTGTCGAGCGCAGTCTCCCCCACGCCCCCCCTTCCATCATGCGTGCGAAGGTCGGCAGCTTGCTATCCGCTACGAGTGGTTCTATGACGTCGAAGGTGGCTGAGTCGAATCCAATGACGAGCACCTTCCTGCCAGTTCGCCCCTGCTCCGCCAAGATTTCCTTTCTCCTCCATGCCAGCACGCCGAGCTCGGGGCTCACCTAATCGAGATACCCCAGGCCTGCAAGCTGTCTCATTATGGCTTCCTCTTCGTCCTTCCTATATCCTCTCTCCTCGAGGTCGATCCTCGCAATCTCGGCCTCCGTCACCTTCACTTCCCTGCTTCTGAGCAGCTCCTCATCGAGCCCCTCTATCAGGACGCGACCGTCCATAGCGGCCGGGACCGGCAGTCCGAGGAGGTAGAGGAGCGTCGGAGCGATGTCGACCAGAGATGCCTTCTCGAATCGAGCGCCGGACGCTGCGTGCGGCCCGGCAGCGATCAATATGCCGTCCATCCGGTGTGTTCCGCCCGTCTGGGTGGTGAAGAGCTCCCGGCACGTCGGCCTATTGTGCTGTTGATACCTCATCTCCTTCATCTGAAATAGTATATCAGGGGCCAGCTCCGCGAATTCGCCACAATAGACCTCCTCTCGGAACGAGATCGTATCGACCACACACTCGCCAGTCTCTAGATCGACCAGCCGTTCGAGCTCGCTCGCGATGCGGCGGCGCAGGTCCCCGTACTCACCACCCCCACTCGCCGCCCCTGCCCCGCCGTCACGCACATTGATATAGATGCCGAAGTTCCCCGCAAAGGCATCGCTCTTCTCCCAGTCGATCCCGTTCCCGCCCGTGCGAAGCATCGGCAACCGGACGACGATCCCCTGGAACCGGTCCGGAAGTCTGGCCGCCAGCCCGCCGAACCCGCATCGCGAAAGAATCCTGCCCACCGTCGCCCGCCTTACCGCCAGCCCCGCTCCAATCCCCGGCCAGCGGGGCTTCGCATAGCAGAGAAATCCGTGCTCGTTGAGCCAACGGGTGGTGCAGAAGGCTTTGTCGAGATCCCCGAAGCCATGATCTGACATCACGAGGACGGTTGTCTCGTCACCGACCTTTGCCATCAATTCGCCAATCCACCGATCGACTGTACGATATGCCTCGGGTATCGCCTCCTCGAGAGCGCCGCCATGTCGGTAGTGACTCCAACACAGGTGCTGAATCCGGTCGGTCAGTCCGTACACCACGACGAACAGATCCCATTCATCTCGATCGATGAGATAGGTTGCCGCACGGTGTCGCTGCTCTTCGATCCCCCGGTACCTCCGCGTCCACTCGTTCAGATCGACAGGTACTCCCCGCGGCGGATTCTGCTCCAGCGGATACTCGCCGAGCGCATTCTCTAACGCAGAGAGAAGTGCGGGCGGATGGACGAAAGCATCGTCCTTTGTCGGCGCGGGCACGCCGGAGATCATGCATCCTCGGATCGGCCAACAGGGATAGGTGACCGGCACGTTGATGGCCACAGTGCGCCCGCCGGCCCGGTCGACGATCTCCCAGATAGTAGGCGACTTGATGGAACGAGATGTTATGAGATGGCGCACTCCACGCCTGATAGCATCGGGAGAGAGCTCGGAGAAGTTGAATATCCCATGCTTCCCCGGATTGACGCCAGTCATGAACGACACCCACGCCGGCGCGGTGACCGGGGGAATTGACGATTCGAGGGTACCACGTGCCCCCCGATCGAGCACCCGTGCCATGTTGGGAAGCTCGCCCCGCGCGACCATCGGATCGATCACATCGAATGTCGCGCCATCGAGCCCGATCACAACTGCCCGATCCACCGTTCTCGTCACCTCCCACAGGCCGTCGACACCGTGGATTCTCGTTGCCGGAAGAGGCAACGCACAGATAGAAGTCTTTTATACAGCATAGAGGAATTCTCAGTCGACGAGGGACCGCCCGTCCACATCTGACGGAATGGGCACCCTGAGCAGGGAAAGCACGGTCGGCATCACATCGACGATCGAGAACTCGTCACGCGTGATCTCTTCTCCTCTGATGAATAGAAACGCATCCTCAAAGGTGTGCATCCCGACAAGCTCTCCCTTATGCGTCAGCTCGGGCCTGTTCAGCGCTCCCTTCAGATCGTAGCCCCTCCGGGGTACGGCAATCAGATCCGGCGCCGCGTCGAATGAATCACCGAAATATATCTCCTCTCTCTTCACAACCTTCTCGATCATCTGTTCGCCACTGTCGGGATCAGTCAGCTCGGCGAGTCCCTCGGCGAGCTCGGCCCGCACCCTTTCGTACTCATCCCCCGGTGCCACGCTCCCCTTCGGCTCCCTCCCACGAAGATTCACATAGATGCGACCCGGGTCGAGGCTGAACGCCCGGGACCGCTCGTCGATCTCCTTGATGGACTGCTCGTTCTGATTATCGAAGACGAGCCATCCCCCATCGACAAGCCAATGGTTGATGTACACTTCCTTCTTCAGGGTGCAGAATCCATGGTCCGAGAGCACTGCCAACGTTGTTCTCCCATCGAGTCGGGAGACCAGGCCCGCGATCATCTCATCGATCTTCCGGTAGTAATCAAGAAATGCGGCAGCGTACGGCCCTTCACCAAGCTCCATCTGTTCCCAGAGAAAGTGATTGATCCTGTCCGTGCCCATGAAGTGGGTCATGAAGAAGTCCCACTCTTCGTGTTCCATGAGGTAGAACATCGTCGCCGCCCGTCTCGACAAGACTTCGTTGAGGTCATCCAGAAACGGCGTCTTGTCCTTCTCCCTTCCCTTCCATGGATCGACATCGATGCGATATCCGAGTTCCGAGAGTTTCCGCGCGAGCTGCCGAGGATACGTTGCCTTGTTGAGGTCCGGGGACAGAAAGCAGCCGACGAGGAAGCCGTTAACCTCGCGAGGCGGATACGTCACGGGAACGTTCATCACACCCACGCGTCTGCCGGTCCGCCCGATCACCTCCCACAGCGTGTCGCTCTTCATATCGGTGGAGAGCGGTATGTAGGTATCATAGGTTCGAGGCCGCCGATCCTGGAATCCGTATATGTTGTGTTTCCCCGGATTCTTCCCTGTCATGAACGACGACCACGCCACCGAGGAAACGGTAGGCAGCACGGAGTTCATCCGCTTCCACGAACCATCCCCGAACAGGCGACCGAGATGGGAGAAGACACTCTCTCCGATCATCCTGTTGACAAACGAATAGGGCACCCCATCGAGGCCCACAACCACCACACGTCTCTTTCCTCCTCTCCGCAATCCTCCCAGAAATCGCATAACTCACTTTCTCCTCAAGCCCTGAGTGCGATCAAGCGAGCTGCCAACGAGAACGGCCACCCGCGGCCCGCGGATAGCCAGAAAGAGACCTAGAGATACCCGAGGTTTGTCAATCGTTCCTTGACTTTCTCCTCCTCCTCCTTGGTATAGACTCCCTCTCCGCCTTCGGCCGTCTCCCCCTCCCCGAGGTACCCGAGCTCACGCAGCTTAGCCATCACCTTCTGCGCACTCTCCCCGGGAGCCTCTTTGTCAGTATCGACGACTACCTCCGGGGCGAGCGGCTCTTCATATGGATCGTCTATCCCTGTGAATCCCTGTATCTCACCGGCGCGGGCCTTCTTGTACATGCCCTTCACATCCCTCTGCTCGCATACCTCCACCGGGCAGCGGACATACACCTCCACGAAATTACCGATCTCCATACGCGCGTGGTCGCGGATCGCCCGATAGGGTGAGATCGCAGCGGCGATGGTGGCAGCGCCGTTTCGGGTGAGGAGCTTGCAGACAAACGCGATCCGCTTGATGTTCGTATCCCGGTCCTCTTTGCTGAAGCCCAGTCCCTTGCTCAGGTTTGTGCGCACCACGTCGCCATCCAACACTTCGACGTTTCGACCGGTCGCTCGGATCTCTTTCTCCACGATCTGCGAGACGGTTGTCTTGCCCGAACACGGCAACCCGGTGAACCAGACAGTGAACCCCTTGGCCATTCTCGACTCCTTTCCTCTTCGCTCAACTGATGGCCTTCCCTTCCATATCGCCGGGGATATCGATACCTAACAGACTGAGGACTGTCGGCCCGCAATCTACGATGTGCAACCCCTCGAGCCTGCCCTTCGGCGCTCCATCCGGATTGTGCATGATGAAGATGCCGTACTCCGCGTGGTTCGCGTCGTCCGGGCCGGTATCGTTCTCAAAGGTATGCACGGTATCGAGGCCGATGCTCCCCACCGACCGCCAATCGAGATCGCCGAAGTAGACGATGAGATCTGGAGGAATCCCCTTCACCTCTGAATAGATCTCCTGAGGCCTGAAGACGCGCGTTCCGATATTGCGCCCCTCGGGATCTTCGATCGCCTCCAACTTCTCCTTCAGCTCATCCCGCACCTTCTCGTAGTCCTGAGGAGCAATGATGCCGGCCGGCTCCCGATTCTTCACGTTCAGGAACAGCCGGCCGTAGTAACCTCCATCCCCCCAAGCCATGGTATTCGCCCAGTCTATATCGTCCGGCTCGAGCCGTCGGACCCGGTCCGGCCTCTTCTTCAGGCGGAGATAGCCCTCCCGGATCAGCCACTCATTGAAACAGATGCCGCCATCCATCTTCTTGGCGCCATGATCGGATACGACCATTACCGCGGTGCGATCATCGACGAGATCGAGTGTCTTGCCGACCTCGTCGTCCACATACCGGTAGTAGTCGAGGATGGCAGACTCATAGCGTGACCCTCGTTGGTACTTCGGATGCTCTGTGTCGAAGTACTTCCAGAATCCATGGTGTATCCTGTCGATTCCCATGTCGACCACCATGAAGAAGTCCCATGGCTTCTTTCGCATAAGGTATCTCGTCAACTCGAACCGGTTGGCTGTCATCTCGTAGATCTGCTTCAGCAGGGAATCTTTGTCGTCTGTGCGGAAGTTGTCTACGTCGAGGATATATCCGCCAATTGCTTCATTGATCTCCTGCTTCAGGCTTGCCGGATAGGTGTACTCGCTGTCAGTACTCGGCGTGAGGAAGCACGTCACCAGGTACCCATTGACTGGTTTGGGCGGATAGGTCTGAGGCACACCCAGGACCACCACGTCCCTGCCGTGACGCGACAGGATATCCCAGACTGCATCCTCCCTCACCAGCGTCGAATTGGCGAAAACAAGCTTGCTGTATGAGTAGTCGCCCCGGTTTCGGAAGCCATAGAATCCAAGCCTTCCCGGATTCTTGCTCGTCATCATTGACGTCCACGCAGGGACAGTGATCGGCGGCACGATCGTCTGGAGTGGTCCGTACGCCCCTCGCGCCATCACACTGCTGAGGTTCGGGAGCCGATCCCGCCACCGATCGAAGACAAGCTGCGGAGTGGCACAGTCCAGTCCGATCACAAGAACCCTCTTCGTTTCACTTCCCATCGTTCACTGACCTCCGGCATTCAGGCGATGCAATCACAATTGCTGATAGTATTCGCGGAGTATCTCCACAACCTCCGGCCGCGAGAATTCCACCGGCAGATCCTCACCCTTCTTGAGGAGCTCACGAACCTTCGTGCCGCTCAGGTACACGTGATCGGACTCTTTGTGAGGACACGTCTTGAACGAAGCCATAGTCTGACATCTCTTGCAATAGAATGCGTTGTCGAAAAAGAGCGGCCTGATACCCAATTCCTCTTCGGTGAAGTCGTCGAATATCTTCTGGGCATCGAATGGGCCGTAGTACTTCCCGACGCCCGCGTGGTCGCGGCCGACGATGAAGTGGGTGCAGCCATAGTTCTTCCGCATGATCGAATGGAAGATCGCCTCCATGGGACCGGCGTAGCGCATCGCAGCCGGCAGCACGATGAGCGCCGTCCTGTCCCCTGGATAGTAACCCTCGAGCAAGACCTCATAGCATCGCATGCGGACCTCGGCCGGGATGTCATCCTTTTTCGTCTCCCCGACAAGAGGATGAAGCAGGAGGCCGTCGCATATCTCCAGGGCACACTTCTGTATATATTCGTGAGCCCGATGGACCGGATTTCTCGTCTGGAAGCCCACAACCGTCTCCCAGCCCTTCGACCTGAACAGCTCCCTCGATTGGGCGGGATCGAGCCGATACTTCTTGAAGTCGTCGTGCCGCGGCCTCTCGAGAACAGTAACCTTACCGCCCAGCGTGATCTCTGCTGTCTCATACAGGCGAGCAACCCCGGGATGATTGGCATCGGTCGTCCCGAAGACCGCCTGCGCCTCCTCCTCTCTATTCCGTCTATAGACGTCCTCCACCTCGATAATGCCGAGGCGCTTCCCGGTGTCATCGACCAGGGCTACATCCACTCCCTCCTTAATCTTGGCCGCCTCCTCCTGCGTCGCTGAGAGCGTGATCGGAATGGTCCAGACAGTCCCGTCGACAAGGCGGTGCTCTCTCACCACTGTACGGTAGTCCTTCTCACACATGTAGCCCTCGAGAGGGCTGAATCCTCCGATGGCGAGCAGCTCGAGATCCGAGAGTTCGGTGCCCTTCAAACGGATCGCAGGCAGCTCACCAATGCGCGCACTCAGCCCCTCCCGAGCCTCACCATCGACCAGTCGGTTGACTAATTTCCCACCGTGTGGCGAGATCTGCTCGTGCATCGTCTTCCTCCACACTGTCAGGAGCGGACGCTGACCCGCGGCTGCCCTACAGCAGCGCCGCAATCATCCGCCGCTCGTCGTCACCGCCACCTCCTCATTACCAGTTGAAAGCCCGTACGTATCGTACACAAACAGCCTGAAGTAGTACGTCGTCGCCGGAATCAGACTCCGGACGGTATAAGACGTTGCCCCCACATCCGTGATCGAGACGATCAGCTCCCCGTTCTCCTCGGTGACGCCCGGTTCAGGCCCCATGTAGAGATTGTAGGAGGCAAAGTCCACGTCCCCCGACTCGCTCCAGAAGAGGCGAACGGTATCCGGCCCGACGACGAATGGCGGAGCGAACTCGACGCCATGCGGGGGCTCATTGATCGTTATCCTGCTCGAGGCAGCCACGGGTGTCGCCTGGTTCATGGCTACATCAGTGAAGGCCCCGACAACAAGCGCGTCGAAGACCTCATCACCGGACTGCACAACGTAGTCTACCTCGTATACCCCATCGTCCGGCTGTACATCACCACCCGTACCATCATCCCACAGAAAGATGAAGTGCTGATCTCGGAACGCTACCCGTGCTGTCCCGCCTGGCTCCCCTGCGACGACCGTGAAGTGTATGATATCGCCAACCAACATAACCTCTCCGCCCGTATCCTCTGTCACCTCATCGATATGTGCGTAGGTGTCGAGGATGATACTGTCCGAGACGGGAGCGGTCGCCAGGCCGCCGCCATCGCGGAACCGGGCGTAGCTGTACTTCATTCCATCCCCTGCCGTCAGCGTCCAATCGATAGGTCCCTCAGAAAACGGCTGCCACTCGGCTCCCTGGAAGGTCTCGTCATTGCTCAGAATCATCTCGACGATATCGGCGAAGGCAGAGAGGGTGAGGACGACGGATCGTGAGTTCGTGTACGCCTCGCCACCATTGATGGTGATGGAATAGCTACGGGGCACGGCCGATACGGGACCAGCACGATGCCCCTCGATCCCGCGTTCATCGACCGCGCCTACGAGGTACGAGAACTCAATACCGTTGACCAGACCCTCGTCCACATACGAGAGGTCAGTCGTGGCGGCGAGCCTCCTGGGCCCCCCGGATCCAATGTGACTGCGATAGACTAGGAAATGATCGACAGCCGAGAGATCGCCGTACCGCCAGCTCAGCGTCACACTGCGATTCCCCGGCACCGCAACGAGTGAGTCCGGCGCCGGCAATGCAGAGCCACCGCCGTCTGGATCCCCGGGGTTAAGAAAGACCGGCGGTGCATGCTGCTTGTCACAGGAGACAAGCCCTGCCAGCGCCAACAGGCCGCTGGCAAGACTCAGAGCGATCTTCATCGACTACTCCCTACAGAGCCAATCTTTGCGCCAGCGGGGGATGACGCAGATGAGAGAGCGCAGGTCAATGGCAGGGCCACCACTGGAATGCGATACTGACACCGAGCGAGAAGTCCATCGGTTCCGGCGCAGCGCCGCCACTCGAAACCGAGCTATAGCGGCCAGCGCTGACGCCTACCTCCACGCCAGCCGGGTCGTACACGACAGCGTCAATGACGGCAATCGCCCAGATTCCGGCGGCGACATAGGTGGCGTAGTTCATGTAGTCATGTGAACGTTCCACATTCCGATAGTTCTTCTCAACTTCCTGCCGAAGCCTCACAATATCGCCAACATAGGTGGCCTCTTCATACCGAAGTACCGACTCTTCGTATCGCTCGACTTCGTCCTGGTAGTTCCGCCTCAGTAGATACGCCGATCCGGCGGCGAGTATCTCGCCGCAAATGAAGGTCCAGCCTTTTCGGTTCTCTCCCGCGTACAACTGCCCCCATCCCGGTATGACGAGCGAACGGGCCGCGGCGCTCATCCTGCTCTTGGGCGCAAGGGCAAAGGCTAGACGCAGCGTGTCGCCGGCGACAAGTCCTACGTCGAGCGTCCTCGTCTCAAATCTCGGATGCTCGATCGTCAGACGGTAGCTTCCTCCGGGCAAGTCACTGCAGCGAAACGGAGTATATCCCCTCACCGTCAGTATGCCGGACAGGCACACCGAAGTTCTCGCCGGTGCTGTATCCAGCACGATCGCAGCGCCATCATAGCCGAGCCCGCCTCCCGAGATTCCACCTACCGCCGCGGCAGATCCAGCGCACCCCTCACCCCACATGCCCGTGATGAAAAAGGCCAAACACACGACAGCCAACGTCGGAAGCATCTTCACGATCGTCTTCCCTCGCTTTGAGCTGCATGTCTGCGTCAAGCGGCCCGAAGGCCCTGCCCCCCTGTCATCCGGCGCCAATTGCAGATCGGGACGTTCGACCCCTGCAATAAAAGGTGGTGCAACAGATTGGCGCTGCACCAACGAGGCACACAATCTTCGCTGATTGGCCTAGGTCTCTGCAGCGACAGGCGTTCCGTCCCTGGGGAGAAACGCCACACGTCTAAGTATGCCACTGTCATAGACTAGTTGTCAATAGCGAAAACCCCTGCTCGGCCTGTCGGGGCCGCAGGCCTCTGTCCACGTAGCAAAGCGGCCGCCTCACTGGACGGCCAGTCGGATAGACGCGCAAATGCGCGCCCATTCTGGTCAGTGCACACGCCAATCGCCACCCAGAGGCAGGCGGCTATGCCGCGCCGTTGCCCCTGATGACGGCCGGAATCGTCCGGAGCATGATCGCCAAGTCGAGCTTTAGCGACCAGTTATCTATATACTTGAGATCGAGGTTAACCCACTCGCGGAACGGCGTATCGCTTCTCCCCCCTACCTGCCACAGACAGGTGAGCCCCGGCCTCATCGACAGCCTCCTCTGCTGCCACCAGTCGTAATGCTCCACTTCCGCAGGGATGGGCGGACGGGGACCGACAAGGCTCATTTCACCCTTCAGAACGTTGAACAACTGGGGCAGCTCATCAAGGCTGGTCTTCCTCAAGAACTTACCCATTCTCGTGATGCGAGGATCGTCCCGTATCTTGAACACCGGCCCGGTCCCCTCGTTCAGACAGAGGTCAGCTTGATGAGCAGCGCTACGAGCAGGAGAAGCGGAGAGAGCAGGATAAGAAGGAAGGACGAGACAGCGATGTCGATGAGTCTCTTGATCTGAAAGCTCAACCCGGCACGCGGCCCGCTGGAGATGTCCAACAGCGGGATGTCGTCGAGAACAGCGAACGAGTCTGTTGCCACCTTCAGGCGGAAGAGGTCTGAAGGTACACGTACCGGCACCCCACACTCCTCGCAGAGCGCCACGATCTCCTCGATACGTTTGTAGAACGATTTGATCGGCAGGGTGATGTACACCTCGTCGATCACGTATCGGTGAAGCACATCTTCGAACTCTTTCAGATTCCCGATTATCGTGACATCATCGTTGACGAAGGGCGTCCGGTGGGGCCCTTCGGTGTCGTCGATGTAGCCGAGCAAGTGGAGCCCGTAACCGCGGTTGTCGGTGATCTTCTTGCCCAGACGCCGAGACCGGTTGTTCGTTCCTATGATGACGACATTACGGTAATTGTAGCCGAGCTTCCTGAGTGTTCGGAGACTTCCCCGTATCACCACCCGCGAGACCCCGAGAACGCTCGTATCGATCAACCAGAAAATCAACAGGAAGGTCTTGTCCAGACGCAATGGATTGAGGAGAAGTACGACCAATGCTCCCGCCGCGATGGAGATCGTTGTAACCTTTGCGATGTCGAGATACTCTCTCCTCAGTTTGGTCGTTCTCTTCGACGAGTAGAGGTGAAAACGATCCGAGACCACCAGCCACGCCACTATGTAGACGAGAAGTAGCAGCACGCCGCTACCCACGAAAGCCCTGCGTTCGTACTGCAGCGGCGAGAACTGCCACTCCCAGATCGCCCAGCTGACGCCGAACGCGAGACCGGCGATCAACAGATCAGCGCCCGTCAGTATTCCCGTCAGTAAGTTCGCATACCGCTTAAGCACCGCCCCAGCCCTCCATCGTTACGCCACCCACTGCTAATCTAGCGCCTCGAATCTGGTGGATCGACGACCCGGAGCACAAACAGGTCCAGGCTCGATGATATCCACGGATAGGTCCCCACCTTGGTGCAGATAAGGTAGTATCCCTTGCCCAGAGGAACCTTGGCCTGATCATACACCTCCAGACTACCACCTTCCAGCTCTCGAACTCCTGGACGGAGGTCGTGTTATTGACGTACGTAAGGCTCCAGTGCAGTGTATCGCCACGGGTGATAGTCGTCGTATCCGGAGAGAAGATGACGGAGACATCCGGCTGCCAGTGTGTCAGGTAGATGTCCTGATCGCCCACACCGCCGGGCTTATTTGAGGCGAAGCCCATAGTGAGCCCGTCGAGGGTCCTTGTGGCGCAGTTGTCGTCGGCTGTCGTGTTGACGGGTGCTCCGAGATTCACCGGCTGTGTCCACTCTGAGCCGTTCCAGTACGAGGACCAGAGATCCTGCCCGCCCATCGTCCCCGGCCGCGTCGAGGTGAGGATAATACGGCTATCGTCGAACGAAATGACCGGGTGACGTTCATCCCATGCAGAGTTGAGTTCGTAGACATTCTCCGGCTCGCTCCATCCCGACGGGGTCCATTCAGTGCGCCAGATATCGTTCCCGCCATACGTGCCGGGCCTTTCCGAAGCGAAGTACATAACACGTCCATCTGCAGTGACGGTGGGGGCGGCGTCTTCCCAGATAGTGTTTATGGCCGGCCCGAATGAGATGGGCACGCCCCACTCGCCGCCAGAGCGTATGGACTTGAAGATGTCGCGACCGCCCATTGCCTCGGACCGGTCGGAGCTGAGGTAGACGATACTGCCCCCGGCTGAGACACAGCTCACTGCATCGAGAGCGCTGGAGTTCAACTGCTCGCCCAGGTTCTGCGGGGATGACCACGCCGCACCGGTCCAACCGGAGACCCAGACATCGATACCGCCTGATCCGCCCGGCCGTGCACTGCCCAGGAAGATCGAGTCCCCCCACGCACTGAGCGCGGGTGACATTTCCGTATAGGGAGTATTGAGCTCAACCTGGTTCACCGGCACGCTCCACCCCCCGAACGCCACCCCACACGCCATACTCCCCACCCCGAGGAGAACCGCAGCAACGACCGATAGACGTCTCATCAACAACAACTCCTTTGCCAATTGTCCCTTGCGTGAGCCGCGAGCTCACCTCGCCCGACCACACCGCAACCAAGAAGCTCCCTGCATTTTGGCCCGCAACGCAGAGCCACTATCGATTGTCATCGATAACCGAGGCCAGAAGGGTCCCTTCCGGTATGTCGTACATCCTCGACCACCGCTCTCTGCTCTGATTCCGGGACTGGACGGAGATAGATCTCCCAATTCCCATCACGATTGTCCTGCCAGGCAACGAACGCCTGGCCATCGGCGACGTCGATTGCGGGGTTGATGGAGAGCATAGTTCCCGCTGAGAGCGCCGCTTCTGTGCTCCACGTATCGCCTCCGTCCGTGCTCTCCTTCCAGAAGATCTCCCCCCTCCCTGACTCGTAGTCCGTCCAGACGATCCAGAGGTGTTGCCCGGAACAGGCCAGCCGTGGAGAGAGCGCTCCCTCCGCCGAATTCGTCAACTGCTCGGCCGTCAGCCAGGTGTCCCCACCGTCGGTGCTCTTCCGAAACAGAATCTGCCACTTCTCATCCACTTGCTCGGACCAGACCGCGTAGGCAGTCGTGTCGTCGACGGCGATGTCGGACAGCCGGGATGCCTCGGCTGACTGACTCAGATTCTCCTCATGCACCCAGGTCGCACCACCATCAGTACTCCTCGTATAGTACGTCTCCCAATTCTCATCGACAAAACTGGTGTAAACGGCATGTATCGCGGCACCTCCGTGGCCAACGCCTCCCGGCTGAGCATGGCACAACTCCAGCACTTCCCTGGCGCGGATCATGGTATCCCATGTCACGCCGGTATCGCTCGATGCGACGAATGCCGGCTGCATCGCCTTCTGCCTCTGGGGATGTTTGGGCAGGCCTGTGACGAAGCAAGCAACGTCCCCGCCCGATGCCGCCATGGTAGGGAAGAAAGTGCCGTACTTCTCGGGCGTCAGGTGAGCCGGCTCGGACCAGTTGAGCCCGCTGTCGGTGCTCCGGCTATGCCGGAGCTCCCAATCCAACGTCGTCGGCGACCCCGGTCTGATTACGAACTCGACCCAGGCGAGATGGAGCACGCCTGCATCTACCGCAAGCAGCGGCGCTATCGCATACGCATCGACGAGCAGGGTGTCGGGCGACCACGTATTCCCCCCATCGGCGCTCTGCTTGAAGTAGATGTGAGAAAGCCCATCTCGGGTGTCAGCCCATGCAACATACAGGCTCTCTCCATCACAGGCAAAACTCGGCGACTCGGAACGCGCGCCGTCGTCGGTGAGCCGCGCCTCATCGAGCCGCCCCATGGAGGATCCGTTCCGATCGAGCGCGGGTTCTCCGATCCAGCGACCTGGAATGAACATCTCGTCCATCACGCCCCCCTGAGCATATGGCGTATCGATGCCCATGAGGGCGGCGATCGTTGTGCAGATGTCGATGTGATCATGGGCAACGGTCACCACTTCATCGGCCATGACATCCGGACCCAGCCCGAGGAAGATGAGGCGCCGGCTGCCGATATCCGACTTCGTATGATGGTGGTAGTCGGCCTGATCGCGCCCGTGGTCGGTGGTGAGCAACATCGTCGTCTTGTCTTTGTAATACGTATCGGTATACGGCGGGATCGCCTGTATCTTCTTCCAGAACTCGAAGATCAGTGAGTCGACGTGCTCGATCGCCGCGATGTACTCGTCCCAGTTCCGGTGCCCACCCAGATCGACAGCAAAGAAATTGACCATCATGAGGTCCGGCCGCTCATCGTCCATCACCTGCTGAACCCACGCCCAGACCGTATCGTCCTCGGCATGCAGGGAGTCGGCGTCATACCGCAAGTACGCCCCAAGGCTGTCGCCATACGTGGGATAGAGGCTCCGGTCCAGATCACGCAGGACACCATTGCCGGTCAGGATCCAGCATCTGTTCCGCGGAGCGCCGGTCTGCTTCCGATAAAGCTCGAACAGGGTCGGGTACAGCGGCAGATCTGTGTCCGGCGGATTCCAATGATTGTTCGGGGCCCACCCATCGAGCCGGTTCCCATTGAGCATGAGACCATGGGATGGCGTCGACTGCGTCTTCAGGGTGTTGTACAGATTCTTGTACATCGTCCCATGGGGAACGAGGCTATCCCAGATGACCGGGATATGCTGGTGTGTCGGGTCCCCAAAGGATTCACTCCAACGCAGGCCGTCGATCACCACGAGAAAGACGTATTCCGTCAGGAACTCGTCTGCGGCGTGCGCTCCCCGAAGGGGAACGATGAGCCACACAATACCGAATGTCAGCATCGCAATGGCTCTCCACGCGCGCCGGGCACCACTTCTCGTCACCCGTTCGACTGTCATTTGCATCTTGCTATACACGGACCTTGCTCCTTCTCCAGATTGTTCCTGCTCAGGATTGCTCCTACTTCAGATCGCTCCTACTCCAGATTGTTCCTACTCCAGATTGTCCCTTCTCCAGATCGTCTCTACTCCAGATATAACCGTTCTCCCCGGACAGATGTTCCTGCGCGGCTGCATATGACCCCGGGACCCGGGCAACGTGCTCACACACGCCAGACGCCGATACATATGGAAAAAGACGAAGGGCAACCAGGATGTCAAGAAGTGAGAAGCCCGGTTCGCTTCTGTGTTGCCCCTACGCCAAGCGCGTGAGGCTCCTACACCTTGGTTGCCCCATATCCTATCCGCTATCCTACAGATTCAGAGGCGGAGAATTGGAGGTGTACTCCTCTCTATCCTTCTGCCATCAGGCTCCCTGCCCGGGCACCACGGCATGACCGCGGACCGAGCTGCAGCAGATACGGGCCAGAATCCAGGCTCTCTATCGCTTCTCCCCGGCCTCTCACAGCTCTTCATTCCCCTGGAATCGCATTACCTCAGGGGAGCAAGAAATATGCCACGGCAGCCGACTGTCTGGGCCGGAATCCACTGTTGTCTAAGTGCCAAGCCCCCAATATGTTGGTGCGCCGCGCCCGGCAGGTACCATGAGACCGATCGATCACGATCTCGTCAGCCTGCACGCCTCCTACACACGGCAGCACAAATTATGCAACTGGCTGCACATATCGTGACCCTCACCTCACCGAAGGGCTGCCGGGGGCGCAGGCTGCCGCAATGCGGAGACACGATCGAGCGCAAAAAAAAGGCCTCCCTACGCACGCTTGCCGCGGCAGTGAAGGCCCCATTCGCTCCATCCTCTCCTCATAGCAGCACCCACCCTTTGCTTCTCCCTTCTTGACTGTTCCCCATTCTACCCTCAAGAACCGCTTTTGTCAAGCAAAAATTTCACACACGCCAGAGGCTGCGCCGGGGCCACAGAAACCCGATTCCGCACATTTCCTTGCGGTAGGCAAGGGCCTCAACCCTCGACGGCGACGGATCAGATTACCCACCTGCCAAGCCCGAAACACGGCGGCGGATGCCGGGCGGAATGGTCGCCACGCAGAAGATGCCTGGGATCTGTTTGTCGCGTATCGGGGCTGCCGTTGGGATGTCGCGACATCGGAGACGGCAGCCACCATCTCCGCCCGCACCATGATCATAGGGCCTGTCGAATAAGGCGTACCACCCCCCTGCCCGGAAACAGGATCCGCGTCCGTGCATTCGTGGCCGCAGGCGTCGTCATCGAAGAGAGGATG
>Ga0111195_1035_pt1 | contig 20977 bp, 18 predicted proteins | sample DeeMarSWOR324_28_FD_80367 | JGI IMG/M metagenome (GOLD analysis project Ga0111195, IMG submission 80367) | candidate division TA06 bacterium SM23_40
GGGACCCTTGCGTCACAGGTGTGGCTGGTCGTGGCAATGCTCCTCGTCATCACCGGCCTGCGCCACCCTCAGCCCCTCAATGACATAACCCCGCTCGACGGCAGTCGGCGGCTCTGGGCCCTCATTGCGTTTGCCCTGCTGGTGATCACCTTTGTCCCGAACCCGCTGGCGTTCCATTCGCCATAGAGAGCCGCGCCCCGGGAGGGAAGACTCCACAGTTCCCTCTGGATCGCCCGGGCAGGGAAGGCGCTCCCTCCCCTCGACATGGTCGCCGACCGACCGAGAGAGGAGAGCCGTACATGTTGATACGGTCGCTCATTCGCGCCCTCGTCGCCAGACCTTCGATTCCGAAGGGCCGGCGCCTTCATCCCTTCATCAAGCTCCTGTCGGAGCGGCGCTCGATCAGGCACTTCTTCGATCGCGACATCCCTGACGACGACTTGGATACGATATTAGAAATAGGGCGGTTGTCTCCGAGCACGGCGAATCTCCAGACATGGAGCTTCATCTCGCTTCGAAGAGCGGAGTGGGAGAAGACGTTCGGATCGCCCATCCCGTTCGGAGCCCCTCTGGCAATCGCCGTCTGTGTCGACCTGGACCGCATCCGTCGTGCAGGATTCGAGACTCCCCCATATCCCCTATCGATGTACACGATCGGGCTCATCAATGCCTGTCTCGCAGCAATGAACATGCAGATCGCGGCCCACGCACTGGGATACGGCACCGTCATGGTTTCGGATACGGGAAGGGTGGGATTCATGCATACCCGGTGGGCCCGGGAGCAGCTCGCTCTCCCCCCGGGAGTCTTCCCGGTCTGCACGCTCCTCGTCGGATCGACACGCATGGAGGCACTCCTCATCCCGCCGCGGCTACCGCGCGAACTCGTGGCGATGAAGAGTGCGTACACCGCGCCGGACTCAAAGCTCCTCAATCAATGGTACGAAGAGATGGGTGCCGTCGTCAGGGCACAGAATCCCTTCATGTCGATCCACAGGCGCCTCGATATGTACCTGAAGGAGCTCCCGCGGGTCGAGGCGGAGCTGGCCCGCCTGGTCTATGGTGACGAATCCGCGCCCCACTCGGTAAGCAGCGCTGGGAAAGGGGACGATGCCTGAACTCGTCGATCTTGAGGCCGTCCGGGAGGTGCTCGACATAGAGGTCGCCGGCCGCGGCATCGAACATGTCTCGATCACGCACCCGATCGCAGTACGGTGTCGGTCTCATCAGTTCTTCAGGGAGCATGTCGAAGGGCGGCGCATTGAGGCAGTCGGGCGACGAGGCAAGTTCCTGTTCATCTCGTTAGACGATCGCACGGTCATCGTCATCAACCCCATGCTCGCCGGGAGGGTCCAGCTCTGCGCGAAGACCGCACGCCCGCGCAAGAGCACCTGTCTCCAGCTCACTCTCGATGACGGACGGGAGGTCCGCTACTTCGACGAACGCCAGATGGGGAAGATCTATCTCGCTCTCGACGGCGATTTCTCGGACATCCCCCAGCTCAATGATCTCGGGCCCGATGCACTCTCGCCTGATCTGACGAAGGAGGGATTCATCGCGCGGATGAAGCGATTCCGGGCGCCGATCAAGTCCGTGCTCACAAACCAGCGGTGTCTGGCAGGGATCGGCAACGCCTACGCCGACGAGATCTTGTTCGAGGCGGGCATAAGCCCGCTCCGCCGCAGGGCGAGCCTGAGCCCGGAGGATCTCGATAGGCTGTACGAGGCGATGCTCCGTGTGTTCCGTACCGCGCTCGAAGAAGTTCGACGCCGCCTGGGCCGCGACATCCATATCGAGCATCGGGAGTTCATGAAGGTGCACCGACGCGACGCCACCACCTGCCAGCGATGTGGAAATCGGCTGACGGTCATCGGCGGACGCTCCCGCCCCACAGTCTTCTGCCGCCGATGCCAGCCACGATCGCTCGCCAGCTATCGGTCCGAGTTTCCCATCACCGAGCGCTGCATCTACCTGAACCACGCCTCTACCTCGCCCCTGCCCAAGCGCAGCCTCGAGGCGATCAACGCGTTCTTCTCGAGCCGACAGGAAAGCGGAGAGCAACGTGACGACCAACACTTCAACGCCCTCCGCGAGACGCGCTCGCTCCTCGCTCGCCTCATCGAAGGGGATCATCGCCGTCTCGCGCTGACCTTCAATACCTCGACCGGGCTCAACATCGTGGCACAGGGGCTCGACCTCCGGGGAGGCGATAACGTCGTGGTGGGCGAACGCGAGTTCCCGGCAAATGTCTATCCCTGGCTCCACCTCAGGCGAAAAGGGGTGGAAGTCCGGCTCGTGCCCATGCCTGGCGGCCGGCTCGAGGTCGACACGATACGGGAGGCGATCGATCGGCGAACGAGGATCGTGGCGGCGAGCCTGGTCCAGTTCTCGAGCGGGTATCGGCTCGACGTCGCGGCTCTGGCCGGGCTATGCCATGATCAGGATATCTGGCTTGCCATAGATGGCATGCAGGCCGGAGGTGCGATCGCATTCGAGCCGGACAGGGAGGGTATCGACTTCTTCGCCTGCGCCGGGGCCAAGTGGCTCATGTCTCCTCAGGGAACGGCCTTCCTGTACTGCTCTGCCGCCGGGCTGGCGGCAATCGAGCCAGCGTACATCGGCTGGCTCAGCGTTGCCGGTTCCGAGGACTTCGAGCACCTGCTCGACTTCACCCGCCCGCTGCACGACGACGCGCGAAGGCTCGAAGTGGGAAGCCTTCCGTACCACGACTTCTACGGAATGCGCGCGTCCGTCGACCTGCTCCTGGAGGTAGGGATAGAGCGCATCGAGGAGGCACGCCTCTCCCTGACAGATCCCCTGATCGCCTATCTCGAGCGCAGAGGTTTCGGAATCCGCGGCTCCACTGAGCGCGCCCGCCGCTCAGGGATCGTGGCGTTCGAGCAGACCGATGCTCCCGATCTGGCGAGGCGGCTTGCCCGTAGGGGGATCTATCTGTCCGCCCGTGAGGGCGCGATTCGCGTCGCTCCTCATTTCTACAATACGCCTGTGGAGATCGAACACCTCATCGCCGCGCTCGACGAGGAGGCCCGGGATGGTCCGAGTTGACATCTGGTATCAATCGGGCTTGGGCACGTTGGTGAGGAGGGGGCCGTGGGACTCTTCGTACACGTAGATCTTGCTTCTCCGCGGCCGGAGATCTTCGGGGCGAGACGCCGACCCGGAGGTCTGTCCGTCTGACTCCTCGCCGGGCCCTCCCCGGTCGACGCCCGGAAGGTCCGCGCCGGCAGGAAGCTCATCTGATTCCTTATCTGTATCTGGTAACCCGCACGTTATCAATATCTTCTGTACGTAGTCCTGTGTCTCCCTGTACGGGGGGATACCGCCGTACCGCACCACTCGCTCCGGCCCGGCATTGTACGCCGCAAGGGCCAGTCTGATCTCCCCGTCGAACCGATCGAGCATCTCCCTCAGATAGCGCACTCCTCCCTCAATGTTCTGAACCGGGTCGAATGGATTGGAGACCCCGAGATCTACGGCCGTGGCCGGCATGAGCTGCATCAGCCCCATCGCCCCCTTAGGAGAGATGGCACGGGGATTGAATCCGGACTCGGCGTCGATTACTGCCCTGACCAGGGAGGTGGCGACACCGTACCGTTTCGCCGCCTCCTCGATGAGCGTCTCGTAGGAGACGGGATCCGCCCGGATGTTGCGGATCGCCGTCCGGAAAAGCTCCATACGCGCCGGATCCGGGACATTGGTAATTACGACCGACCTCCCCACCTTTCGATACCGTACTTCGTATGCATCCGCCGAGGCAACGACGCTCGCCACGAGCACGAAGGCGACTCCTATGGAGGTGATGCATCTGGCCACAGAGCTCCTACCTCCTCCTCTTCCGTACCACCGTAGGATCTATGAGATCCTCCCAGTCAGGATCGAACGACTCATCCTCATCGCTGGAGTAGACGAGTTCATACCTCCCGTACCCGGTGCGATCGATAAAGATGTACTGGTCGCCCCCGCGCCCGTAGTACAGCCAGCTGACATAGGAAGCATAACGGACGTCAGCCGGGTGCCTTTCGATCTCATCCGGCTCCCCGTTCTTTATGTAGATCCGGCCACGATCCGATCTGTGTCCCTTCTCGAAGCCGGAGGAGAAGTGCTCGTCGGCGTACTCAATGCGCCGGACAAACTCCTCGAGCAGTTCGTTTCGTGGCGTGCCGGGAAGGGGATCGCGATCTTTCCAGAACTTGACGAGGAACCTCTCTTTCCCCTCCGGGCTCAATGACTCATAGAGAGAGAGCTCGTCGCGGTCCGCGAGGTATTCGATCCGCTCGTACCACTCCCCCCCCACCTCCTGCAGCCCCCGCAGCTCGGCGGCGGCATCCCGCTCAGGAGCCTCCTCTTCGCCTTCCTCGGAAAGCGCACGGAGTCCCACATCGCTGACCGCCTCGACATAGAACGGAGCACTCGCCGTCGCCTCTGTGCCGGACGAGAGGTCTTTGACGACAAGGGAGATAGCATATTCGCCGGCCTCCAGGGCAACGACATTGACGCCGCCCATCTCTACCGCGCTCTCCCCGGGAGTAGCTTTCCTCTTGGACGGCAGAGTGCGAACCTCCTTCCCCTTCGAGTCACAGATCGTATACGCGATACTGAAGCTGTCAGGTATCTCTTCAGTGCCGGTGGTGAGGCCGTAGATTTCGCTGTACCAGTAGAGGATGGGGAATTTGCCCCCGAACCGGTGCTCGGGATTCGGCGATATGTACAGGCCATTCTTGACGAACCGACTATCACTCGTATCGGCCTCGGCCTCGATCTTGATCGCGAGCTCCACATCGCTCACGGCCAGCTCTTCGGATGAGGGCGCCACAGGGACTGTGAGAACAACCTCGCCCGCCTTCTCGCTGGTGAGATCGGTCATGGCCAAGGAGATCTCGTACTCGCCCGGGCTCACATTCTCGAGTTCCATCTGGTCCACCATCAGTGGAGCCTGACCCCCGGTCACCTCGTCCGGATCGACGACAGAGAAGTGCCCTTCCCAGCTGTCGCTCACCGTTGCCTTGGATCCCTTACGTTGTAGCACGAACGATGTACGGAACCGCGCGGTCCACCCGCCATCGTCCTCCTCGACATAACTGAAATCGGCCACCGGCAAGGTGTAGTAGAGTTCGACGTAACTCTTCCCCCCGCCCATGCGGAAGCGGCCAACATCTATGTGGAAGGTAAGATCGCCCTCGCTCTCGGCCGGCAGGGCCTGCTCGGACGCGAGAGAAGGGGCTGTACAGAGCGCCGCAATGAGCGCCATACTCACAACTACCGTCCGCTGCATCGATCTCTCCTCCGCCCTCTCTCTCCCGATCTTCTTCGACAGGAGTCATTATGAGAGAGTTCAGTACCCCTGGTCAAGGGGGTAGACTAACCTGTATTCGCCGAAGCCCCGCTCATCGACGAAGATGAACTCTTCTCCCAGCGAATAGTAGTACCAGATCTCGTACGGGTGTGCATCGGGATCGAAGTAGTGGCGCTCGATCTCACTCGGGTGACCGAACTTGATGTATATGCGGCCCATGTCGCTCCGCCACCCGCCAAAGGGGCCGAGGAAATGGCTATCGGCATAATCGACGCGCCGGAAATACTCCAGCATCCGCTCATTCCTCTCCGTATTGGGAGTGGGATCGAATTCCTTCCAGAACTCGTTCCACAGCCTGACCCAATCCTCGGGCGGAGCGGATCTCAACCGCTCCCGCTCCTCGGGGGTGGCGACGTATTCGAGCTGTTCGACCCGTTCTTCATACTCCTCGCGAGAGGCAAAGAACGAGCCGACGACGGAGAACTTCGCCTCGCCGAACGCAACACGCTGCGTACGTTCGTCCTCCAGTCTGATGCTCAGCGCATACTCTCCCACCCTGAGCCCCTCCAGGGGAACCGTCCCCAACCTCACAACCGTACCCTTCACCGCCATCACGCCCCTCGACCTGAGCTGGACGAGGCCGTCGGCATCGATGACGTACCATTCCTCACGCACGTCTCCCGAGTCATCGGGTCCCCGATAGATCTCATAGGAGAAGAGGGCTCTCTCATCCGTCTCGTCGTAGCGCCGCTTCGGATATGCCTCCCACCCTTCTCTGCCAGTTGCCAGGCTCGTCGCCACCTCGTCGCCCGAGAAGATGAGGCCTTCCGACCTGACGAACGTGACGTCGCTCATCTGGAGCGAGCCGAACCCGAGATCCGGCACATGGAGTTCCTTTTCCACAGTCCCCTCCCGGCTGGAGTGCCGGTCTCGCAGCAACACGCTGAGATGATATTCACCGGGAGCAATGGAGAGCTCGTGCCGGCTTGTGATGAACCGCGACAGGCGCTGAGTCTGGGCGTACGCCTCGGGCTCCGAGTAGACTGTCCAGATGTCACCCGCCGCTTGATTGCCGGCAGTGTCACGCAGTATCGCCGACAGATCGTATCCCGCCTGATATGAATCGCCGACGGCGATGAACTGGAGTTGTTCGTAGACAACCGAGACCTCAATCTCCAGCTGCATTCTCTCGCCTTCGCCCAGGAACACATTCGTTGCCACATCGTACACGAGTGACCCCGACCAGTGAACCTCGTCGTCGGCGACACTCCCTGTCGCCAGGCAGAGAAGGCAGATCACCGTCGGGGTGAGATGCAACAGGACGCGTCGTGCGAGGCTGTTTCCCACGGCAGAATCCTCTCCGAAATGGCCATTCATATATACAATAGCAGAACCAGGGCCCAGGGGCAAGCGAAAAACCCCCGGCCGCCGCCAGCCTGTCGAACTCATCCCTCCCGCGGGCTTGATCCCGCCGCGGGCGCGCCCGATCCCCGACCGCTCAGGGAAGGGGCCCTCCAACCGCACTCTCCAGACGCGCCACGGCGAGGCGCCGGTCATAGACCGCCTCCACTTCCGACGATTCCGCCATGTTGAGGGCGAGCTGCGCAGTCACCAACTCGAGCGGAGCAGCGGCGCCCAGCCGATACCGCTCCTCAGCCATCCGGTAGTTTTCTCCCGCCTCCTCGCGTGCCAGCTCCACCACATCGAGACGCTTCGTCGCCTCCTGCACCGCGAGGTACGCGGCCTCAACCTCATACTCGATCGCCAGCACCCTCCTCCGCTTCTCCTGTCCGAGGAGCGCGCGCTGCGTGGCCGCCCTCGATAGGGCCGACTCACGACGCAATCCGTCAAACAGGGGGAGTTCCGCCCTGATGCCGATGCTCCAGCTGTCGTTCGCATCCCAGGTGGTCGCATCGTCCGGGAACTCCTCGCCGCTGTAGCTGTAGTCCGCCGTCACAAGGAGGGTCGGCAGGTACGTCGTCCTGGCAGAGAAGACATTCAGATTTGCCTGATGGAGCGCGGCGTCGACATTGGCGACCTCAGGACGGCGCTCAAACGCCAGATCCTTCAGGGCAGCGAGAACGGGCACCTCACGCTGCACAATACCGGGAACCTCCTCTATCTCGACTGGACGATCGAACGGGATGCCCATCGCCCTGACAAGGGATGCCCTCGCCAAGTCGACCGCGCCTCTCGCAGTGATCAGATCCACCTCGGCCTGCGTCTTCTCCACTTTGATGCTGAGGTAGTCTGCCTTCGACGCCGCTCCCAGTTCGTATAGGGCCTCGGCATGGGCCAGATTCCCCTCGCTTCGTTCCAGAGCGAGCAGAGCCACATCCTCGAGCGCAATCGCCTTGAGAAGGCCATAGTAGCCCTCGGTCACGGCCAGGACCACGGCGTTCTCCATCTCGCGGAGCGACGCCCTGCCAGCCGTGACCGCTGCGCCCGCCGAAAAGATGCCCGTCCACCCGGGAAGATCGAGAAGAGGCTGGCTGAGCGAGAAACGAGTACTGTACGTCTCAGTCGTCACTTCTTCCATGACGCCCGTCGCGGAGATCCGAAAGCTCGGACCAGAACGTGTGTACCCGCTCGACGCATGAGCGCTCGGGAGCAGCGCCGAGAAGGAGGAGACGAAATCCGCCTGATCGAGGCGGAGATCCTCCTTGGTCTGGGCAAGGTCGGGGCTGTTTTCGATCGCGACCGCAATACAGTCGGCCAATGAGAGCGGGGATTCATAGACCTCGGTACCGCCTGCCCCCGCACATGACAGCAGGAGGACTACGGCCGCAGCAGCCCCCGTGCAGAACGAACCTCCTCGCATGCGTCCTCCTTTCAACACATCGGTCGATCGGCGCGTCGCCGTGCCGGGCCGTAGCGCCCCAGGGGTCGCCCCCTGGCCCGGTTCGGGTCAATGCACCAGAGTCTATGACAGCGCAGGCGGGCCTCACCGGTTGGCGCGAACGCCACACCGATGGCCCTGTCCCGGCAATCAAACAGCGATGAACGACTCTGCAATCTGGATAGCGTTGAGCGCCGCGCCCTTCCGCACATTGTCCGCCACTACCCAGAATGCGAGGCCGGAGTCGACGGAAGGATCCCCGCGTACCCTGCCCACGAAGACCTCATCCCTGCCCGACACGAACCGCGGGGTCGGATAGAGAGACCGTCCGGGCTCGTCGATTACCACGACCCCCGGGGAACGCTCCCAGACCCTCCGTGCTTCATCGGGAGGGAGAGGTTCGGTGAGCTCGGCCCACACAGCCTGGGAGTGGGCCGTCTGAATCGGCACACGCACAGCAGTAACGCTCATACGGAGTTCATCGAGACCGAGTATCTTCTTCGTCTCCTCGCAGATCTTCGACTCCTCGCCCGTATACCCATCTCGTGAGAAAGGCCCGATCTCCGGGACGAGATTGTCAACGATCGGATGGGCGAATACCCCCGGTCCACGAGCGGTGTCCGCGTGCGCTCCCCCGGCTGACGCGCGCTCGTTCTCGAGTGTCTCCATTCCCCCACGCCCTGCGCCGGAGACCGACTGGTAGGTGGCGACCACCACCCGGCGCAGACCAGCGGCCCTCGCGAGCGGCGCCAGGGCCACGCAGAGCTGGATGGCGCAGCAGTTCGGATTGGCGATGAGCATGGTGTCGCCAGAGACTGTGTCGCCGTTTACCTCGGGCACGACGAGAGGAACGCCGGGTTCCATGCGAAACGCGTGGGAATTGTCGATGACGCGCGCACCGGCGTCGAGGGCCCAGGGGACCGCAGTCCGGCTCACCTCAGCTGATGTGGCGAATAAAGCGAGATCGATGCCGCGAAATGAATCAGGTTCGAGCCGCCCTATGGCGTGTTCCGTGCCCTGGTAGGAGATCTTCCGGCCAGGGACTTCCTTCGAGCCGAGGAGCCGGAGCGATGCGGCGGGGAACCTCCGTGCCTCGAGCAGCTCCACGATCGTCGATCCGACGAGGCCCGATGCCCCCGCGACTGCCACTGCCAGATCAGCCATCGATCACCTCTCCCCTCAGGCGTCTCTCCCTCCCGGACCCATGGCCGGACCGGTCCATGCTCCGCCCACGAGGCATGTCCCGGACGATGATCTGCCGCACGCGACTACTCTCGCGGGGCGGAGGCTCGCTTCCTTCCCCGCCCGCCCGAGGTGCTCCTGGCCGTCCGCGGCTTCATCAGATCGAATTCCCGGGCCAGAGCTCTAGCCGCGCGCCCCACCGCACTCTGGGGGATGATACAGCTCACTCTCGTCTCCGAGGTCGAGACTGAGCCGATGTGGATACGGCTCCTGGAGAGGGCCGTGAAGATCCTCGCCAGCATATCAGGAGAACGCGTTATCCCGACCCCGATGACTGACACCAGGCCCACGCCCTTGCTGGCGCGCACTTCCCTCGCGCCGATCCGCCGGGCCTCTGACGCGAGAACCCGGCGGGCAGTGGCAAGATCTGACTCATTGACGACGAATGAGAGATCGGTCGTCTTCTCCGCCCCCGCCCCATGGAAGAAGAACCTCACGGCAACACCCGCGTTGGCGAGGCTCGTCACCACCTGCGAGAGGGATCGGGGACTCCTGGGGACCCGCCTCAGGGAGAGCAGGGCTATCGCCTCATCGTGCGTCACACCGCGCACCTCTGGCCGTTCGAGCGTCTCATCTCTGATCACTGTACCAGTTCCTTCACCGATGCTCGGGCGGACCCGGAGCGTGAGATGGTGACGGGCAGCGAGCTCGACTGAGCGACTCTGCAGCACCCGAGCCCCGAGCCCGGCCAGCTCCAGCATCTCATCATAAGTTATCTCTGGCAGCAGTCTCGCGCCCGGAACGACCCGAGGATCGGCAGTGAGGATCCCATCGACATCCGTGTATATCTCGCATTCTCTGGCCCCCAGGCTTATGGCGAGCGCGACTGCCGTGATATCGGAGCCTCCCCTGCCGAGCGTCGTCACCTCACGCTCAACAGAGACCCCCTGGAATCCGGCCACGATGACGACCCGCTTCTTCGCCAGCTCTCTTCTGATGCGGTCGGCACGGATCTCGAGAATGTGAGCGTTTGTGTGGCTGGTGTCCGTGATGATCCCGCTCTGCGAGCCCGTGAACGAGATCGCCTCGCTGCCGAGATCCTGAATCGCCATCGACAACAGAGACATCGTCACCCGCTCGCCCGCCGTGAGGAGCATGTCAAGCTCTCTACGGGGAGGCTGAGAGATGACGGAGCGCGCCAGCCCGAGGAGCTGTTCGGTCGTGTCTCCCATCGCCGAAACGACAACGACGATGCCGCACCCTGCCCGACGCGCCGCCACGATACGCTTCGCCACGCTCCTGATCCTGGCAGGCGTCGCCAGGGAGGTGCCACCGTATTTTTGGACGATTACCTTCACGCTGTCGTTCCACCGAGAAAGCCGTCGAGCTCACCGAATGTTGGGGCGACCATGGGCGGCAAACGACCCCGCACGGGCCACCCTCTCTGCCGCCTCCGCGATGCGCTCCTCCCCGAGCGTCAGTGCCAGGCGCACGTATCCCTCTCCGTATTCGCCGAATCCCTGTCCCGGCGTGACCACGATGCCCGTCCGCTCCAGGAGCCAGCCCGCCCATGTCGACGAGTCATAGCCCGGCGGGACCTCGGCCCAGAGATAGAACGTCGCGGGAGACGGCGTGATACTCCAGCCGGCACGCGAGAATGCCTGAACCGCGAGGTCTCGCCGTCGGCGGTACGTAGCCCGAAGCTCTTCCACGCACCCTTGAGGACCTCTCAGGGCAGTTATCCCGCCTCGCTGGATCGCCTGAGGCGCTCCCGAGTCGCAGTTCTTCTTCACGCTGAGGAGTGAGTTGAGGATCTCTCTGTTCCCCACAGCAAAGCCGAGCCTCCAGCCGGTCATGTTGTATGTCTTCGACAGAGAGTGAAGCTCGACTGCCGCCTCCTTCGCACCGTCGACCGCGAGGAGACTGGGAGGCGGATTGCCATCGAGATAGAGCTCACTGTACACACAGTCATTGACGAGGAGGCACTGATGTCGGAGAGCGAAGTCGAGTACGCGATGAAAGAAGTCGAGGGAGGCTGACGCTCCGGTGGGGTTGTTGGGGTAGTTGAGGACGATCAGCCGCGCGCGGTCTGCAATACCGGAATCGAGCGAATCGAGATCCGCCAGGAAGTCATGCTCGGCGCGCAGTGGTACCGGAACAGGAGTGGCGCCCGCGAGGACCACCTGAGAATGATAGACAGGATAGGCCGGATCGGGCACGAGAACGAGATCGCCCGGCTCGACCACCGCCCACAATAGGTGGCCGATCCCTTCTTTGGCGCCGATCAGAGTCAACACCTCATGCTCTGGATCGAGCCCGACCCCGAACCGCTGCTGATACCAGTCCGCGACCGCACGGCGAAAATCGAGCAGCCCGTCGTACGTGGGATAGCGGTGATTCGCTGGATCCTGTGCTGCTGCACAGATCGAGTCGACAATGTGTGGCGGCGTGGGCAGGTCGGGATCGCCGACGCCGAAGCTGATGATGTCGATACCACGCGCTCTCGTCTCAGCTTCGAGTCGATCGAGCTCAGCATAGAGGTACGGAGGCAACAGATCGATGCGACCGGCCCGGAAGCGAAACCCCTCTTTCCCCGGGCCCCGGTCTCCACATCCCGCAGCTGGAGCAGTCCTATCTGTGCTGTTCACGGCCGCACTCCCAGGACATCGAGCATGTCGTAAAGACCGGGCGCTGCTGCCGCGACGAACCGGATCCCGCGCAGCGCTCCCTGGGCGAACGTGTTGCGATCGGCAGCGGTGTGGCGGAGCTCCACTTTTTCCCCTGTCCCCGCGAAGATCACCGCGTGCTCGCCCACGACATCGCCTGCCCTGAGAGAATGGATGCCGACCTCCCCGGCGCCGCCCCCGGGGGCTATCTCACCGGAGCCCGCGCTCCGCCCCTCGGCCACGAGATCGGCCAGGCGCTTTGCGGTGCCGCTTGGCGCGTCGACCTTCTGGCGATGATGAGCCTCCACTATCTCAACATCGAAATCACCGCCCAGAAGACGCGACGCCCTCGGGACGAGATCGAACAATACACTCACTCCAAGAGACATACTAGGCGAATAGAGGCACGGGATGGTCGTGCCTGCCTTTCGGATCATCTCTTCCTGCGCGGCATCGAATCCGGTCGTACCGAGCACCAACGGCTTCCCTGCCTCGCGGACCATCTCCAGGTGTTCGAGAGAAGCTTCAGGAGTAGTGAACTCCACAACGACGTCGGCGAAGCCCAGCACCTTCCCCAGGTCGACCGTGATGAACGCTTCACTATCACGAAGCCGCTGACCCACCAGCGGGTGATCATGCCTCTCGATTCCCGCGATAACTTCCAAGTCATCCGCCCGGGCGGCAGCACGCACGATAGCGGCACCCATCTTTCCACAACAACCGCAGACGACGGTTCTGGTCTTTAGAGCCATGAGATCATCTCCCTGCAGTCGTCCGGTCATCGTCTATTCCGCCCAGAGGCGGAACCGAGACCCGGACTTCGGATTCGACCACCTCACGAAAGCACCCCGTACTCCTTAAGAGCCTTGCGGAGCGTCCGCTCGCCCTCTTTCGAGAGTGGTACAAGGGGAAGGCGCACCTCATCGCCCATCAGACCGATGAGAGACAGAGCACGTTTGACAGGTATGGGATTCGTCTCCACGAACAGAGCCCTCACGAGCGGGTACAGTGCGAGATGGATCTGGCGAGCACGACCAACCTCTCCACGCCCGTGCTGGTCGATCATCTCGGCCACATCACGGGGCGCGATGTTGGCAACCACTGAGATGACGCCAACCGCGCCGACCGCGAGCATCGGAAGTGTAAGGGAGTCATCGCCGGATAGTATGGCGATCCGGTCGCCGGCAAGCCGCGATAGCTCGCTGACCTGATCGAGGTCCCCGCTCGCCTCCTTGATGCCAGCGATGCGGTCGAGGGAAGCGAGGCGGACCACAGTCGAGGGGAGGATATTCACTCCAGTCCGAGAGGGCACGTTGTAGATGATGATAGGAAGGGACGACTCCCCGGCAACAACCTCGAAGTGGCGGAAGAGCCCTTCCTGCGGAGGCTTGTTGTAATAGGGCGTTACGACCAGGACCGCGTCGGCGCCGCACGCGTGAGCTTCTTTTGTCCTGGCCACCGTTGCCGCGGTGTCGTTACTCCCTGTGTAGGCGACGATGGCGAGCTTTCCCTTGGCACGCCCCGCCGCGGTCTCGATGACCGACCGCCACTCTCCCGGAGTGAGAGTGGGAGACTCTCCAGTAGTGGCACACAGGACCAGCCCTGCCGTCCTCCCCTCGAGGTGGAACTCGATAAGCCGCGCGAGCGCTGCCTCGTCGAGACGACCGTTCTTGAAAGGCGTGACGAGCGCTACGTAAGATCCTTTGAACACACTACCTCCATGCAGACTAAGAGGACCGAGCCATTCACCCATCGATTGCGTGGAGTATACAGAGGCCGAATAAGCATGTCAAGAAGAAGAGAGGGGCGTTGGTAGGTTCGGTAGGTTACAGCTGACCAGCGACTCCCCCTCCATTCAAGGAGTGTGTACGACGGCTGCGGAGGAGAGTGCTCGATCAGTTCCCGCTGGTCTTCCCCGTATCGAGCACAGAGGAGAGGACCTCATCGATGGTGTCGGCGAAGATGAATTCCATATCCGCTTTCGCCTGCTCCGGGACCTCTTCGAGTTCGCCCTCGTTCCGCCTGGGAAGCAGCACACTCTTGATCCCGGCACGCTTCGCCGCGAGGACCTTCTCCTTCACTCCCCCGATCGGCAACACCTTGCCCCGGAGGGTGATCTCGCCGGTCATGGCGATCTCCGGCCTCACCGGCCGACCTGTCATGAGAGATGCCAGCGCTGCAACGATCGCGACACCTGCCGACGGCCCATCCTTGGGAATGGCGCCCGATGGCACATGGACGTGGATGTCACTCTCCTCGTAGAATAAGGGATCGATGCCAAGCGCATCGGCTCTGGTACGAAGGAGGGAGAGGGCGGCCTGCGCCGACTCACGCATCACCTCTCCCAGATGACCGGTAAGAATGAGTTCGCGGCGGCCCTTCATCCTCGTCGCCTCGACGAAGAGAATCTCTCCTCCACGCGGTGTCCACGCCAGGCCCGTGGCGATGCCCACCTCACCCACCCGCTCGGCCACCTCCAGCGTCACCTTCACCGGGCCGAGATATGACGGGAGCCCCTCAGGCCGTACCTCAACGGAATCTGTCCGCCCCTCGGCCACGCCCTTCGCCACCTTGCGGCAGATCGATGCTATTTCACGCTCGAGATTCCTCAGGCCGGCCTCCCTCGTGTAGTCGCGGATGATCCCCAGGATCGCCTCATCGGTGAACGAGATCTGGCTAACAGTGAGGCCGTTCTCAGTGATTTGCCGCGGCACCAGATACCGTTTCGCGATCTCGATCTTCTCCTCATCTGTGTACCCGGGGAGTTCCAGCACCTCCATCCTGTCGCGGAGAACGGGAGGAATTGGATCGAGAATATTGGCGGTCGTAATGAACATCACTTTCGACAGATCAAAGGGCACATCGAGGTAGTGGTCGGAAAACGCGCAGTTCTGCTCAGGATCGAGCACCTCGAGGAGCGCTGCCGCCGGATCCCCGCGGAAGTCCTGTCCGATCTTGTCGATTTCGTCCAGCATGTACACCGGGTTCTTCGATTCAGCCTGGCGTATCCTCTGGAGGATCCTTCCCGGCAGAGCACCGACATACGTCCTCCGGTGGCCGCGTATCTCGGCCTCGTCCCGCACGCCCCCCAACGACAGCCTTACGAATTCTCTCCCGAGCGCCCGGGCGATCGAGCGTCCGAGTGACGTCTTCCCCACGCCCGGCGGTCCAACAAAGCAGAGGATCGGTCCCTTGGCCTCAGGACGCAGGCGGCGCACCGCAAGGTGCTCCAGTATCCTCTCTTTCACCTTCTCCAGATCGTAGTGATCCTCATCGAGCACAGCCCCTGCCTGAGAGACGTCGAGATTGTCAGTTGTCTCCCGGGTCCAGGGAAGTGCGATGAGCCAATCGAGATACGTCCTGGAAACGGTGTACTCAGCTGCTGCGAGAGGCATCTTTGCGAGACGCTCGAGCTCCCGCTCCGCCACCTTCCGCACCTCCTCAGGCATTCCTGCTCCCTCGATCTTCTCGCGGATCTCGTTGATCTCAACGGTCCTCTCGTCATCTTCCCCCAACTCACGCTGAATCGCCTTCAACTGCTCGCGGAGGTAGTACTCTCGTTGATCCTTGTCCATCTCCGTCTTCACCTGGGACCTGATCCTGTCGCCGAGCTCCAGAATGTTGAGCTCCTTCGTGAGCAGTGGCATCAGCTTGGTGAGCCGTTCCTGCGGGTCGAATGTCTCGAGCAGCGTCTGACGCTCGGCCATCTCGATATTGATATTCGAGGCGACGAGATCGGCAAGCTTGGACGGATCATTGAGGTTCAGAGCCACGCCCTGCAGTTCGTCGGGAAGGTATGGAGCGAGAGAAACGATTTTCTCGAACTGAGAGAGGACATTCCGGATCAGCGCCTCGGTCACGACGGTCTTCTCGTACTCCTGAGAGACGGCCTCGACCTTAGCCTGCAGGTACGGCTCTCGCTGCGTGAATTCGATCACCTTGACGCGACAAAACCCTTGAACGAGAATGCGGAGGGTCCCGTCGGGAAAACGGAGCATCTTCACGATGACGGCAGCAGTTCCGACATCGTACAGATCCTCCGGGGTCGGTTCTTCGGTCTCCAGATTCTTTTGTGCAAAGATGCCAATGATCTTGTCTCTGGCGAGTGCATCGTCGGTCAGCTCTACGAGATTCTCTTCGGAGACGACGAGAGGGACGATAAGGTATGGATAGACCATTACGTCCTTTGCCGGCATCACAGGGATGACAGGAGGTACTACGAGCTCCCTCTTTACATCCGATCCCTCGTTGTTCATCTACTGCCTCCGATGTAGCCCCCAGCGCGACCCATCTGATCCTACAGAGAGAGACCGGCGCAGACGGCACCTTCGTATGAGCTATTCGATGTCGATGGTCCTTGGCTGGGGACGAGATCCCTCCTTGGGCATCCGTATCGTGAGGATCCCCCGGTCGAGAGAGGTTTCTAGATCGTCTATATCCACACTGCACCAGAAAGGAATGACTTGCTCGAAATCGCCGAAGTTTATCTCCATCTTATGATAGTTCCTATGACGCTCCCGGGGTGTCAGATCGCGCCTCGTCCCCCGAACAGTCAGCGCCCTGGCCGACGCGAAGACCTCGACGTCCTCCGCGGCCACGCCTGCGAGCTCCATAATGATGACGATGTGAGCCTTGGTCTCGTAGCAGTCAGCGGAGGGTCGCCAGACATGTCCGCCAGCCAACGCGAGCGAGTGCTGGAAACGGAAGAAGTCCTCGAATAGCGCCTCAACCTCATTCCGCATGCGATTGACGTCATCGAGTATGTCATCTCGCTCCATTACGGCGTACTCCTTTCCCCGACCGGCATCGAATCATCTGCACGTAACCACCACAGGTTCCCCTCGAGCAGCGGCCAGGAGCTCAGCGGCATTCCTCATATTCGCAGATATCTCGAGGAATCCGGAACTCCCGAATACAGCGAGCAACTCTCCTGCCTCGACGCAATCATAACTGCGCCGAATCATCTCTATCTTCCTGTCAGCCACTTCGATCACACATTCAGTCTCGCCTATTTCCGAACGAACGAGGTCAATGGGGATATCAGTCACCATGTTGCCAAACCTGTCGACGTGAATCACGTGTCCCTCGATCCCCCTCGCGGTCGTCAGTGGCCTGGACAACGGGATTGACACGCATTCATCGAGGGGCGACCCCACCTCACAGGCCGGCAGTCCGAGGGTGAGGCGCCCGGCGATCGGCGCAAAGATGTCCCGGGCATGAAACAGGTCACTCGGCTGCTGCGGGAGGAGAGACGCTTCATCGATTGCGAATATGGCGGCCTCGAGCTCATCATAGATGTGGCTGAATATGCCGTTGTCCGGCCCGACGAATAGCCAATCGGCACTCTCCACTACCACGCCGCGCCGCTTCCCTCCGACTCCGGGATCCACGACTGCGAGATGTACGGTGCCCCGCGGAAAGTAACGATAGTGGCGACCGAGCACGTACGCGGCCTGCACCACATCGTGGGACTCGATGTCATGAGAGAGATCAACGAGCGTGAGGCGGGGATTCACCGAGAGCAGGAGACCTTTCACTGCCCCCACGTAGCCATCGATGTTCCCGAAATCGGTGAGCAGAGAGACACAATGTGCATCACGGCAGACAGCAGGATCCATGAATCCTTCTCCCCGACATGTCAGTCCACCGGCGCTCCCGGTGGCGAAGTGCCGTGGGGGCCGCCTGTCGACCCCAGTCACTCGAGGATGCAGTTGGACTCAGATTCCCGGGCCAGCCTGGGAAATCGTCTCCGGTGAGTCTAGCTTTCTGATGCACGTTCGCGGGTCTGTGAATCGATGAACTGCTCGATCAGGCGACGGAATCTGGCTTCGTATATGAGATCGTAGGTCTCCATCTGATCTGGTATGAGCCGCTCGGCCTCGCGCCTCACGTTCTGGACGAGTTCTTCGGCCTCGGCCCTGCTCACGTTCCCGTAGCGGAGTTCCTCACACGTTGCGTCGACGATCTCTTTGAGTCGATCAATGGGAGAGGTCACGTCAGGGGGCCCCCGGCGGACTGCGGCCCGTCAGTCGCTGCAACTGCTCCACTCCTGGTGGCTCCGGTCCAGATCTCGCCAGTAATTAACCTCGAACTCCCGTTCGAAGTCGAAGACATCTGTGAAGTCCTCTTTTCGGTCCTCAGTTCTCTTGCTCAGGATTCCGGCGTCGATGAGATCGAAGACGATCTCACCGAAATCGTCCGTCCTCGTCACCCCCCAGTATGAGAAGACGGTCTTTGCGAGCGGCCCATATGACTCCAGGGCCAGTCGTCTCACGCCATCGAGCAGTTCCTGGCCGCTCACATGGCGCCTCTCGCCCACCTGCTCAAGCGTGTACTCCAGCCCCTGAAGAAGAAACTCGTACGCCGCAGGTGCGTACCGTCCCTTCTCCAGAGCCACTCTCTCGATGGTATTCCTTATGGGTTCTGCCACACTCATTCTATCCCTCCATGAGCCAGGTGCCGTTGCTCCACACATCACAATCTAGCACCCTGCAGACCATCTGACAAGGGAAAAGTCGCCCTGGGAGGCGACTTGCTGGAGCATTGTTCGCTGTCTGTGGGCAGACCCTGCCGCCCGGGAGGATGCTGCGGCCCCGAACGCGGATGCCGCGACACTACCTGGGCGACCCGGCATCACCACACTCAGAGTAGATGTAGATCTCTTCTTCGCCGTGGTGTCTGACGAGGGACCCGAGAACGTCGACATTATCCAGGAGTTCATCGCCGCTCGACCCATCGACCGGGTACGAGGTGATCAGCGCCCGCGACTGGAGTTGGCAGGACGCCTCCCTGCCCGATCCTGAGACCCTGTACGGCCCCACATGCTCCTGCATGCGCCGGGCAACGACGAGTGCCCCCTCCTCAGGTGTCTCCGGCAGGATGAAAAAGAGAACACCACTGCGCGTCTCCTGGAGGTGGTCAGTACGCCGTATGTCCCCCCTCATCACGCTTCTGAGGATCGAAAACGCACCGACAAAACCGGCGCTCTCCGAATCTCCGTTCATGACATGAAGGACAAGCACCGAGAGGAAGTGCCCATACCGCTCAGCACGCAGCACCTCCTCGTTGAGCCTCCGTCGCACCACAGCTGTGTGCAGCCCCTGATTCAACTCATATCCCTCTTCTGAATGGTCACCGTTCCCTGCGATCCTGGATCCGTCACCTCTTCGGCGCGGCAGCCAGGGTACATCTCATGGCCTCACATAAAAGCAATAACCGTGCCAGACAATCTCACGCGATGCCGCAAGCCGTACGGCTAAGACGTTGGTAGCCCGTCAGTTCACCACGTCGCTTCCAGCCCCTTGTCCAGCCCCCCTCCCGGTGCGCACCGATGTTACCAATCATTGCATCTTTCTGCACAACCTCTGAGACAAGCCGCAGCGATATCGCAGCGACCGGCGGCGGCATATCATTCGGCAGTTGTGATCCCGTATTCCTTGATCTTGTCGAGCAGAGAGCGATAGCTGATTCCCAACAGACGGGCAGCCCTGGTCCTGTTCCAGTTCGTCCGCCTGAGCGCCTCCCGTATCAGGGGAATCTCCGCCTCGACAGCCGCCCTCCGACTCACCTCCTTCAGAGAGAGCGAGAGCTCCTGCTGGCGTGTCGGCCTGTGGGGCTCCTCTTCCGCGGATCCGCCGGAATGGCGGAACGGCTCAGGCATCAGACTCTCAGCAATGATCTCCTCGGTTCCGAAGACAATCATCTTCTTCATCAGACTCTCCAGTTCCCGCACGTTGCCGGGCCAGGTATGGGCCACAAGCGTATCCATGGTCTCTTTTGAAGGGAACTGAATCTCCTTGCCGTATTGATCGCCGTACACCCGGAGGAAGTGACCGACGAGGAGCGGGACATCCTCTCGCCGTTCTCTCAAGGGCGGGATTTCGATCATCACCTCGTTGATTCGATAGTAGAGATCTTCTCTGAATCGCCTCCGGGCCATCTCTTGCTGAAGATTGCGGTTTGTGGAGGCAACGATGCGCACGTCCACACGGATCGTCTTCTTACCTCCGAGCCTCATGAATTCCCGGTGCTCCAGTACCTGCAGCAACTTCGACTGTAACGCAATGGGCACTTCCGCTATCTCATCGAGAAAGATGCTCCCGCGATGGGCGTACTCAAATCGGCCAGGCTTGGTGTGATATGCACTGGTGAAGGCCCCCCGCTCGTACCCGAACAACTCGGCCTCGAGGAGTTCGCCGGGAAGCGCAGCACAGTTGACCTTGATGAACGGCTTAGTCGCGCGCCTCGACATGCTGTGAAGCGCCCGGGCCGCCAGCTCCTTGCCGGTCCCGCTCTCTCCCCGTATGAGGACCGTCAATCCGCTGTCAGCCACCTGCTCGATCGTCCGCTTCACCTGGCGTATGCCCGGACTATCGCCGATGATGCTCTCGTCGATCGAGCGGATCCCGATCTCGGTCCTCAACTGAGCGAGCTCGCGTGTCAACGCCTTCCGTTCCAGAACCTTCGACAGAACGATTTTCAGTTCATCGATCTCAAACGGTTTGTTGACGAAGTCCGATGCTCCGAGCTGCATCGCCCTGACAACCGTCTTTGTCTTCCCGAAGCCTGAGATCATGATGACATCAGTGCTCTCATCTATTTCCTTGACCTTCTTCAGAGTCTCGAGTCCATCCATCCCTGGCATTCGGAAATCGAGGAATACGACGTCGGGTGCGTGCTTGCGTACGCTCTTCAGCGCCCGCGCCCCGCTCTCAGCGGTTATGACGTGGTACCCTTCGCCCTCGAGCTCCTCGCGCACCATCCAGCAGAGTTGAGGGTCGTCGTCCACAACGAGCACTGTGGGCGCATCGTCCGTCACGGTATCCACATCCCTCTTCCTCATGCGACCGATCGCCTCCGGGATTGACCGCTCCCCCCCGCTCGTCATCCTTCAAGCGGCAGTCGGATGTGACCACCCTCGATCCAGTGGCACGACGGCGGGGCGATGTGTCCCACTTTCATAGGGCGCACTCGCGCCCT
>Ga0111195_1032_pt1 | contig 19709 bp, 14 predicted proteins | sample DeeMarSWOR324_28_FD_80367 | JGI IMG/M metagenome (GOLD analysis project Ga0111195, IMG submission 80367) | candidate division TA06 bacterium SM23_40
CGCTCGAACCGGGATGAGATTCTAGATCGCTGGCAGACTGGCGTGATCAAGGTGGACGAGGAAGAGCGTCAGCGAGTCGGAGCTGGTGACGTAGACCTTGGGGGATTCTTAGAGCACTTCTTCAGAGCGATCGAAGACGGCGATCTGAGTCATCTCTACCGAATGCTGGGGGAGGTTGCGAAGCAGCGATGGCGGATCTGGCGGTTGGCGATTTCGGAGTCCGGGCGCACGGCGCTCTACATCAAGCGTGTTCTGTACGACGTTCTCGACAGGGAATTGACCGACCGGGCCGAGCTCATGCAGGCGGTGAGGATGATCGATGCGTGCACAACTGAACTGATGTACCACTATATCGAGACGTATCAGGCGATGGCGGTGGCCGAGCTCCAGCGTCAGGCAGGACGCCTGGCCAAGGCAGAGCAGGACAAGAAGTTCGCCGTGGAGAGACAGCATCTGCTGGAGAAGCTGAGGCAGCAGGAGAGGCACCTGGCAGCGATCGTCGACGGGAGCGCTGACGCCATTATCGGGCTCGATCCAGATGGTGTCATCCTTTCCTGGAACCGCGGTGCCGAGCTCATCTTCGGTTATGAGAGTGAGGAGATGATCGGCAGGTCGATCGAAGTGCTCGTGCCCGATCATCTCAAGAGGGCTCGCGAGCATGAAACGATAGCAAGTCAGGTACGTAACAATGGATTCGTACGCGGATTGGAGACCGAGCGACTCGCAAAAGGCGGACGCTGGGTGGTTGTCGATCTGACGAGCACGGCGATACGGGACGAACAGGGGAAGATAGTCGGTATGTCGGCCATCCTCAGAGATATCACGCACCGCAGGCGAATGAGGGAGCGGGTCCTCCATGCTGAACGCCTCGCCACCATAGGAATGATGGCAGCCCGCGTCGCGCACGATGTGCGCAGTCCGCTCAGCTCCATTACGCTCAATGCCGACCTGCTGGCAGAGGAGCTCCGGACCTATGCGGAGAGCAATACGACCGAGGCGCAGGCACTCCTCAGATCGATCGACTCTGAACTGGAGCGGCTCAGCAAGGTGGTGGATGAGTACCTGAGCTTCGCGCGGCCGCCCGAGGCAAAGTTCGAACCGCATGACATAGCACAGATAGTGGGGGATCTACTGGACTTTCTGGAGAAAGAGATGGCGGGGAACGGTGTCCGGCTGAGCCGGGCGTTTCACCAGGGCATCCCGCCCATGCTTGTCGATGCGCATCAGATACGGCAGGCCTGCCTCAATCTCCTCAAGAACAGCTGCGAGGCAATGCCCCACGGGGGCGAGATCACAGCAGGGATCGAGCGTCAGGGCGATGACGTGCTGATCACTATCACCGATACCGGTGTTGGAATTCCTGAAGACGAGATCGATACCATGTTCAAACCGTTTACAAGCACCAAAGTGGGAGGGACCGGACTGGGGTTGGCAGTTGCCCAGGAGATTGTGGCGGAACACGGCGGCACGATACGTTGTCAAAGCAGAGTGGGAGAGGGAGCCACGTTCACCATCAGGTTGCCGCTCTTCCTGGGTAGGATTCGCTCGAAGCCGGAGAGATATGATGCAGATGCAGGGTGAATATCGAGTGCTGGTCGTAGATGATGAGGCAGGCACTCGCGAGTCGCTCTCCAAGGTTCTAGCCAAGGAGGGATACGACGTTGCAGCGGCCAGCGACGGCCGAGAGGCATTGAATGTAGTGGAGAAGGGTGGGATCAACGTCGTGCTCGCCGATGTGAAGATGCCGAGAATGGACGGAGTGGAGCTCCTGCGTGCCGTGAAGAGGTACTCACCGGACATCGAAGTCATCCTCATCACCGGGTATGGCACGGTCGAGACCGCTGTCGAGGCAATGCGCGAGGGAGCCTACGACTTCGTGTTGAAGCCGTTCAGACGAGTCGTCATCACGAAGGCCGTGAGCAAGGCTATCGAGAATCAAATTCTTGTCATCGAGAATCGCGCTCTGCGGGATCAGCTCCACGCGTTCCAGGAGGGAAAGAGGCTCATCGGCTCCGGACCTGCGATGGCGCGCGTTGTGGAGATCGTTGAGCAGGTCGCTCCCAGTGCTGCCACCGTTCTGATGCTGGGGGAGAGTGGTACGGGGAAGGAAGTGGTGGCGAACGCCATCCACCAGCTCAGCCCGCGCCGGGATAGGAGATTCATCAAGGTGAGCTGTGCTGCGCTGCCGGAGACACTTCTCGAGGCCGAGCTCTTCGGGCATGAGCGTGGGGCCTTCACCGGCGCGGTGGCCCGGAGGGAGGGGCGCTTTGAGGCGGCAGATGGAGGCACCCTGTTTCTCGATGAGATCGGAGAGATGTCCCTGGCGACTCAGGTGAAACTTCTTCGCGTGCTGCAGGAGGGGGAGTTTGAACGGCTCGGCTCGACTCGCACCCTCAAAGCTGACGTCAGACTGATTGCCGCCACCAATGAGGATCTGCTTGAGGCTATCGGTCATGGTTCGTTCAGAGCAGATGTCTACTATCGTCTCAATGTCATCACCATTACGGTCCCTCCCCTGCGGGAGCGAAAAGAAGACATCCCTCTTTTCGTAGATCACTTTATTCACATTTATTCGAAGAAGAACGACAAGAAGATCGAGGGAATATCGGCTGAGGCAATGTCCATGCTCACCCACTACGACTGGCCTGGAAACGTGCGGGAGCTGGAGAACGCTATCGAGCGGGCAGTCGTACTGACGAGGAGGAAGTTCATCGGCCCACAGGATCTTCCTGTCGATATCAGGCATCCAGGGGACGTCACTGTGGCGGAGGAGATCGCGCCTGCGGAGACTGAGACAGGCCAGGTGGTCAGGATCCCGATCGGAGTCCCGCTGCGCGTAATCGAGATGCACGTGATAGATGAAACCCTTCGCGCCACAGATTACAACAGGAACCGTGCTGCCGAGATCCTCGGTCTGAGCGCCAGGACGATCTACCGGAGGCTGAAATCGAAGGAAGAGTCTCCTGTGGTGGGGAAGATGTTACTGGGGCGTCAGGATCTTCCTCGCGATATCACCTCGCGGGATGGCGGGGGCGATCGGATGCTCCACATTCCGATCGGAATGCCGCTACGCGAGGTCGAGAAGCGGGTCATCGACGAGACCCTGCGAGCTACGAACGGCAATAGGAACCGTGCTGCCGAGATCCTCGGTCTCAGCGCCCGGACTATCTATCGGAGAGTCAAAGAGACGGAGAAGGATGGCGGCGATTCCAGGGGGATGTCAGGGACGGTGCCGAAGGGTGAAGATTACTGAAAATCTTCCAACTCTGCTATTGACTGGCGACAGTCGTGTTGATATAATTCACATGCCTTCCGGGAGATGGTAACTGGACAGACATGAGAAGGACTGAGTTCGCAGCATTGACCGGCGGGTGTACGAGGGGGTGTTCTAAATGGCCAGCAGAAAGATAGTGGACCTGAAAGAGAGTCACGCGATCTACCTCAGGGTAGCGCTCCTCGCCTCCATAGTCTTACATGGCGTCGTCCTGTTCGCGGTGCCGTACTTCGAGCCGAACGTCAAGCCGAGGACGTACGAAGACGTCATCATCGAGGACATGGAGGCGCCGCCTGAGGTTGAGGAGCCTCCGCCTGAGCAGAGACCGGCGCTGCCTGTGGAGGCGGAGTCGGAGGAGGAAGAGGAGCAGGCAGTTGAGACGATCGAGGAGACCGATTTCGATCCGTTCGCGCGGATCGATCAGCCGATAGCTCCCGAACCTGAGACCCCCGAGTTTGTCGCTTACGATACGCCTCCGCAGCTCATCCGGACCATTGAACCTGAGTATCCTGAGATTGCGCGCAGGGCCGGGATCGAGGGGACTGTCTTCGTACGGGTGCTGGTGGATGTCGATGGGACCGTTCTCGATGCTCGCATCGAGAAGGGTCTCAACGAGGCTCTGGATCGAGCCGCCATCGATGCCGCCCTCAAGAGCAAGTTCTCTCCTGCCAAGCAGCGCGACAAACCGGTGCGCGTCTGGGTCACCTATCCGATTCGTTTCACTCTCAAGGGCTAGCGTCCCCTGTGATGCGTGTTACTTCTCAGGGCTCCGGTGGGTCCTTCGCCGGGGCCTTTTTCTATGCCGGCGCCTCTCCTCCATGCCTCTCGGCGGCATATATTTGTATTGACAAAATCGGCCTTCAGTATTAGGTTTGGACTGGGGAAGGGATTCGAGAGGACGCGGACAGACAGGACGGGAAGCATCGTCAGGAGATGTCGGGACCGCGCAGTGACGGGGAGCGCATCTCCATGCCGAACCGGAAAGGTCGACGATGCTCCGACTGATAGCTCTGGTGAGAGCAGGGTGACGTCCACTCGGGGGTGAGATTAGAGATGGGCTGCCCGTATCTTCATCGCGTGGAGATCCGGCTGGCTGGGGTCGATCAGTATTACTGTCGCGGATACACCAGCGGCAAGCTGAGGGTCCCCTCACTCTTCGAGCACAACTCCTATTGCTTCTCGGCCAACTATATCAACTGCCCCGTCCTTGTCCACCGTCGACGAAGACAGCTCCCGGGTACGGCTCGCGATCAGTTGCCTGCCCGTGACGGAGAGCAGGCGGGAAGGTCAGCCCAACGTGTTCTATCCCCCTCCGCTGACACCGGCTGCCGCTCCGGCGGGCCGCTCTCGGCTCCCTCCGCTGACTAGCCCCAGAGACGACATTCCTGAGATGACAATCGGCTGATATCGCAGATGTCCGAGGCTCTCTGCGCGCGTTCGTTCACAGGTGGCGCACCGTGCGGATACGGATGCTTGAGTATCGGACGCCGGGACAGGGGCCTGCGGATGGCACTGACAGAATGTCAGGTGCTGCAGCCCGCAGCCGGGGTAACTGGACATTTTTTCAGGGGAGGTGGTCATCCAGGTCAAAGTGGCGTGACATTCTGACAGAACATGGCGGTTTTCGGAGGACAAGGGCACCCGTGCGATACTCCCGGACCTGCCGCTAGTCTATTGATCGCCTGTGAGTTATGTGCAAGCGTCTTATTGGTTCCCGGCCCCAGCCATGGTTGGCACGCATCTTGCTCCTATTCAGAGAATGATGTGGTATCGAGACCTCCTCAGGTCACCATCGCCGGTTTTGTCGTGTGAGCGGGAACTATCGGAGCTCATGCGGCGTTAGGTTGAAGTGGTGCTGCGCTGAAGGAGGTTGAGCCAACGCACCGAACGGCTAGACAGGGATTGGGACGGGGAACAGAAGGCTGCTACTGTATTGAATGGAGTACCTGTCAGCGGTACGCCACCTCCCGTGATGGGCTCTCCGCAATACAGATTGGTTGACTCGCCGGGGCGACAATCGCAGTCCTTCTTGTTCCCCGTCTTTTTTGTCCCAGGGGCGGGGAACGATGGCGCAGAGGATCTTGGTCGTTGATGACGATCGGGAGTTTCGCAGCGCGCTCGTAAAGATCTTCGAAAGAGAGGGCTATTCCGTCGTGCCGGCCGCCGACGGCGATGAGGCGTTGGATTGTGTGAGGGGGACTTCGTTCGCACTCATCGTGGCTGACGCTCGTATGCCAAAGCTCGGCGGGCCCGAGCTCGTTCGCCGGCTCAAGGAACAGTGTCCGGGGGCTGCGCTCATTGTGGTCTCAGCGCTGCCGGATGGTCAGATCAGGGCAGACATGCTGGAGAACGGGGCATTCGATTTTGTCTCGAAGCCGGTGAGACGGGACGAACTGCTCAGGCTGGCACGGCGTGCACTCGCGCCACGGGAGCACTGATGCTGCTCACTGGAGGAAGAGAGGTACGTGACAGATGGCCAGAGTGAAGGCGCTCGAACACGCGGTCGTCACGATCGACCCGGACCAGTGCAAGGGATGCGAACTCTGCGTCATTGCCTGTCCTGAGCACGTACTGGAGATGTCTCCAGAGCTGAACCGGAGGGGATTCCATTTCTCGCGCTATATCGGGAGCGGGTGTACAGGCTGCGGATTCTGTTACTATACATGCCCTGAGGCTGGGGCGATCACCGTCTACAAAAAGGGATATACCCCTGAGGGGGAGGAAGAAGCTCCATGGCCAGAGAGCTGATCAAGGGGAACGATGCACTGGTGAAGGGAGCCATCCTGGCCGGCTGCCGATCGTATTTCGGCTATCCCATCACACCGGCATCGGAGATCGCTGAGGCGGCCGCGAGGTTCATGCCGCTCGTCGGAGGGACGTTCATTCAGGCTGAGAGCGAGGTGGCCGCTATCAATATGGTGTACGGAGCCGCGTCCGCGGGGCAGCGTACGATGACCGCATCCTCCAGTCCGGGGTTCAGCCTCAAACAGGAGGGGATTTCCTATTGCGCCGGCTCCGAACTGCCCTGCGTCATTGCCAACATTGTACGAGGAGGACCCGGGCTCGGGAACATCGCGCCTGAGCAAGGTGATTACTTCCAGACGGTGAAGGGGGGCGGTCACGGCAATTATCGGGTCATCGTCTTCGCCCCGAACTCGGCACAGGAGATGTGCGACTTCTCGATGCTGGCATTCGATCTTGCAGACAAGTATCGCAATCCCGTGCTGATCATGAGCGATGGGTTCACGGGTCAGATGATGGAGCCGGTCGACTTCCCCGAGCCGAAACCCGTCCCGGAGAGAGACGAATCGTGGGCAGTATGCGGCGACGCCGATACGCGGCCGAACCTCATCTCGTCGATCTACCTGGAGCCCGAAGAGCTTGAAGCCCACATCAAGAAGCTGAAGGCCAAGTACGATGAGATGCAGCGGACCGAGGTGCGGTACGAGGAGTACGAGGCGGATGACGCGGAAATCATGTTGATCGGCTTTGGCATCGTGTCGCGGGTTCTCAGGAGCGTCGTTGACAGGGCGCGGGAGAAGGGGCTGAAGGTGGGCCTGCTGAGACCCATCACGTTATGGCCGTTTCCCAGTAAGCGGATCGCCCAGCGGGCGAAACAAGTAGAGACATTTCTGGTTGTCGAGCTGTCGACAGGCCAGATGGTTGAAGATGTACAGCTGGCTGTCATGAATGAGGCGCCGGTCAGGCTGTACTGGCGTGCCGGCGGCGTGGTGCCGACTGCAGAGGAGATCCTCGGCGAGATCGAAAAGATGATCGAGGGCTGACATGGCAAAAAAGATATTGAAGAAGCCGGATGCCCTGTATGACGTCTTCGAGAGAAAGCCCGGTGTCGACAAGACGATGACCCACTATTGCCCGGGCTGTGGTCACGGCATCCTGCACAAGCTGATTGCAGAGGCGATCGACGACCTCGGTGTTGCCGATCGCACCATTTTCGTGAGTCCTGTCGGGTGCAGTGTCTTCGCATATTACTACTTCGATGTGGGTAATGTCCAGGTCGCCCACGGGCGAGCTCCCGCCGTTGCTACGGGACTCAAGCGTGCCAGCCCTAACAGCATCGTCATCTCGTACCAGGGCGATGGAGATCTTGCGGCGATCGGGGGAAACAACATCCTGCAGGCCGCCAACAGAGGTGAGTTATTCACTGTCTTCTTCATCAACAACGGCATCTATGGAATGACCGGCGGGCAGATGGCCCCGACTACACTCATCGGCCAGAAGACAACGACTACGCCGTACGGCCGGACCATCCGGAATGAGGGATACCCGATACGGGTGTGCGAGCTGCTCGCGACACTAGAATCTCCGGTCTACATCGAGCGCACCGCGATGACCGATGCAAAGAACATTGCCCGGACCCGTCGTGCCGTCAGGAAGGCGCTCAGGTGTCAGGTCGATCGGAAGGGATTCTCATTGGTCGAGGTACTCTCTAGCTGTCCCAGCGGGTGGAAGGTCGAACCGCGTGAGGCGCTCAAGTGGATCGAAGAGAAGATGATGCCGTACTTCCCTCTGGGCGTGTACAAGGATGTGATCGAGGAGCGAGAGCCTGTCGAGCTCGTCGAGCGTACCTACACCTCGGCCGATATCATGAAGGGGTTGGCACTGGCGGACGGAGAGGCAGCGGCCAGGGCTCCGCGGCACGAGGACGTAGGCGAAATGGCCATGAAGATAGCGGGCTTCGGCGGCCAGGGCATCCTCTTTCTCGGGCTGGCGCTGGCTGAGACCGGGATGGATGAGGGGCTGCATGTAACGTGGCTGCCGTCTTATGGTCCGGAGATGCGGGGGGGCACCGCAAACTGCCATGTCATTCTGTCCGGACGCAGAGTCGGTGCTCCGCTCGTCTCAATCCCCAACGTCTTGATTGCGCTCAACCGACCCTCACTCGAGAAGTTCGAGCCGGCCTTGAGTGAGGGAGGTCTTATCCTCTATGATAGTTCGCTCATCGATATCAGTCCATCACGAAAGGACATCATACCGCTTCCTGTGCCGGCGACGAAGTTGGCGGATGAACTGGGGAGCACGAGGGCTGCCAACATGGTCGCCATGGGGGCGCTGATCGGATACACGGATGTGGTCAGCGTGGACGGGGCGATCGCAGCCCTGCCCAGGCTGGTGAAGAGAGATGAGCTCATATCGCTCAATGAAGCTGCCATCAGGAAGGGCGTCGAACAGGGTCGGCAGCTCCGGGCGAAGCAGAAAGTGGCGGTAGGAACAGGAAAAGGAGCACGCTGAACTTCTGAAACAGTGACTGTTCGCCCTACGGTACTCAGGGCCCAGATGTCTCCAATTGGGCGCCGGCCGGATGTGGGATCGAGCTGGCAGGAGGGTGAGTCGCAGCGGTGAGTGCGACGCCCGCTGTCGGCCGTCGTGGCCGGAGGAAGAGGCTCGTCTGGGCTCCTTTCAGGTTGGCACCATACATCCGGGGGAGGATCATGGACATCGGGGTGCCGAAGGAGGTGCGCCAGCACGAAAAGCGAGTCGGGATCACGCCGGGGGGAGTGAGACTGCTCGTCCGCAAGGGGCACCGCGTCTTTGTGCAGTCCGGGGCGGGTGAGGGCTGCGGCTTCCTCGACGAACACTATCAGGCGGTCGGAGCCGAAATAGTCTTTGACGCCGGAGAGGCTTACGGACGAGCGGATGTCGTCCTCAAGGTGACCGGCCTAATCCCGGAAGAATACGAACTGCTCCGGGAGGGTCAGGTCATCTTTGCATTCTTTCACCTTGCAGCGGCAGCGAGGCAGCTCGTTGACATCCTATTGAAGAAGGAGATCACGGCAGTCGCCTACGAGACGGTGCAGAATCCAGATGGAGAGCTGCCCATCCTGGTGCCGATGAGCGAGATCGCCGGCCGCATGGCCCCTGCGATTGCATCTCACTGCCTCTCCACGCCGGCAGGGGGGAAAGGGATCCTGCTGGCAGGGATCCCCGGGGTCCCTGCAGCTGAGGTCGTCATCATCGGAGGCGGGGTGGTGGGATACAATGCCGCGCGTTCGTTCCTCGGCATAGGCGCCCACGTGACGCTTCTCGATCGCAAGGTCTCTGTCCTCCAGCGGCTCGACTCTCTGCTCGGGGGGCATCTGAACACGATGATCGCCACGAGGCACAACATCACGCGGGTCTGTCGTTATCTCGACGTGCTCGTCGGCTGTATCCTCCTCCCGGGCGCCCGGACGCCGCACGTGGTCACCGAGGAGATGGTGCGTTCGATGCGGCGACGTTCCGTCATTCTCGACATAGCGATCGATCAGGGTGGATGCGTAGAAACGAGCCATCCGACGACACTGGGCGATCCGACATACATCTCGGAGGGGATCATACACTATTGCGTCCCGAACATGCCTGGCCGGGCATCACGGACATCATCGCATGCGCTCACAAACGCCTCAGTTCCCTTCCTGCTCGACTTTCTCGAGGCTGGTGAAGAGCGTGCGCTTGTCGAAAATCGCGCTCTCGCCGCCGGGGTCAACACCTACAGAGGACACCTCGTCAACGAGTCGGTGGCCGCCTCGACTGACATGGAGGCCGTCTCGCTGGAGTCGATACTCGGAGCCACGAAGAGATGAACTGGGTGGACATCTACAAGTCGAAGATCACCACTGCTGAGGATGCGGCGACGTACATCAAATCAGGCGACCGCGTCTACATCGGTGCGGGATGTGGGGTGCCCCACAGTCTCGTAGACGCTATGGTCGGATGCGCCGCAGATCTGTGGAATGTCGAGATCACCCACCTGTTGACCATCGGGCCGGCGCCCTACGCCAAACCTGAGATGGCCGAACACTTCCGCCACAACGCGGTCTTTGTGGGTGGGAATGTGCGCGAGGCGATCAACTCCGGGAGAGGGGACTACATCCCCATCTACCTCGCCGATGTGCCGAAGCTCTACCTGCAGGGCCACCTGCCTCTCGATGTCGCGCTCGTCAGCCTCTCGCCGCCCGATGAGCACGGGTTCTGCAGCTTCGGGATCGAGGTTGGCTGCACCAAGCCCGCAGCGCATGCCGCCAAGAAAGTGATCGCCGAGGTGAACACAGAGATGCCGCGCACCCTGGGGGATAGCTTCATCCACGTATCGAAGGTGGATCAGTTCGTTGAGGTGTCGCGGCCGCTCGACGTGCTGGGAAAGCCTGAAATATCGGATGTCCACCGTCGTATCGGCCGGTACATAGCTGATCTGATCGAGGATGGTTCGACTCTCCAGATGGGCATCGGCGCGATCCCTGACGCTGTTCTCCTCTTTCTCGATGAGAAGGAGGACCTCGGGGTGCATACGGAGATGTTTTCGGATGGGCTGATAGAGCTCATCGAGCGCGGGATCGTGACGAACGACAAGAAGACGGTCCATCCGGGCAAGGCGATCGTCGGGTTTCTTCTCGGGTCGAGAAGACTGTACGAATTCGTTGACAACAACGCACTCATCGAGTTCCATCCCACGGACTATGTGAACAACCCGCTCCTCATCAGCCAGAACGATAAGATGGTGGCGATCAACTCCGCCATTCAAGTCGATATCACCGGCCAGGTGAGCGCGGACTCGATCGGCTACTATATCTACAGCGGGTTCGGCGGTCAGGTCGATTTCATGCGGGGAGCGGCGCGCTCCAGCGGAGGGAAGCCGATCACTGCGCTTCCGTCCACGGCGAAGGGCGGCGCGGTCTCTCGCATCGTCCCCCACCTGGACGAGGGTGCGGGGGTGGTCACAAACAGGGCGGACGTTCACTATGTGGTGACAGAGTACGGAGTCGCCTATCTCTACGGCAAGAACCTGAGGCAGCGCGTGCGGGCGCTGATCGATCTTGCCCATCCGAACTTCCGGGAAGATCTGTTGCGCTTCGCACATGAACACAACTATCTGCCGCGCGCAACCGCTGTGGGCCGGGATGTTGGGTGAACGTGCCGAATCGGTTGCTTCCGAGCAGCGTGGCGTCGACAGGAACGAGAGGTGTATAGGGGCATGAGCGAAAGCGGAGTGATCGAGATCCGATGGCACGGCAGAGGAGGCCAGGGGGTGGTGACCGCAGCGCGCCTCCTCGCGGGCGCGGCCCTGAGGGCCGATAAGTATTTCCAGGCCTTTCCCGAGTTCGGCCCGGAGAGGATGGGAGCACCCATCGTCGCCTTTAATCGCATCTCATCCCGGCCATTCTCCAACTACTCCCAGATCTCGAACCCCGATGTGGTCGTGGTGATCGACCCGACCCTGCTCGGGGCAGAGGCTGTCATCGCCGGTGTTGGTGAGGACGCGATCTTCATCGCGAACAGCTCTGAGGAGGCGCGGCCGGTTGCCGGGCGTCTGGGCCTGGAGCCCGGTCAGGTGTACGTTGTGGACGCCTCGAGGATCGCACGTGAGACGATCGGAAGAGATATTCCTAATACTGCGATGCTGGGTGGCGTCGTCGGGATTACGGAGATCGTGCCACTCGATGACGTGATCGAAGAGTTGAAGGAGCTGATGGGGGAGAAGCTGGGCTCGGAGAGGATAGAAGGTAACATAGAGGCGATTCGCAGGACTTTTGAGACGATACGAGCCAGATAGGCGCGAGAAGAGAAAGGCGGAAGAGGATGGCCCGTAAGAAGGAGACGGCAGCTAGGAAGACGAGGGCGCAGACCCGGAAAGGGAGGAAGACGGAGCGTGTGAAGAGGGCGGGGGGCGCGAAGAAAGTACGTACGTCGGCCGCCGGCGTGAAGACGTCGACAAGAACGAGAAAAAAGGGGGAGGCCACCTCAGCTATCGGCGCGAAGAGGCCCGCAGGGAGGAAACGGGCGAAAGGCCGGCAGGCAGGAGGGGAGAAGCCTGGATGGCGCGACATCCCGCGCGGAGGTCTGATTGTCAAGGCCGGCAACGCAGAGACGTACGAGACAGGCTCGTGGAGGACAAAGGCGCCGGCCATCGACTTCGACCGATGCACGAACTGTCTCTTCTGCTGGATCTGGTGCCCCGACGGGGCTATTCAGGTGAAGGATGGCAAGGTCGTTGGTATTGATCTGTTTCACTGTAAGGGATGCGGGATCTGTGCCCATGAGTGTCCCAAAGAGGCCATCGCCATGGTAGATGAGCGGAGGACAACACATGTCGCATAGAGGGAGACGCACAGGATCAGGGGCTCGGGTGCTGAGGGCTCCGGCACCTGCCAAGGGCACGATCGTGAAGGCACTGAGGGGTGCCGACGCCGTGGCCGAGGCGATGCGCCAGGTCAACCCGGGAGTTGTCGCCGCCTATCCGATCACACCTCAGACGGACGTCGTGGAACGGTTCTCCGAATTCGTCGCCGATGGAGAAGTCGGCACCGAATTCGTCACCGTTGAGAGTGAGCATAGCGCGATGAGTGCATGCATCGGCGCGGCTGCCGCCGGGTGCAGGGTGATGACAGCGACCTCTGCCAACGGGTTGGCTCTCATGTGGGAGATGCTCTATATCGCTGCCTCCTACCGGGCGCCGATCGTGATGGCAGTGGCGAACAGGGCTCTGAGCGGCCCGATAAATATCCACTGTGACCACAGTGACTCAATGGGGGCGAGGGACAGCGGTTGGATTCAGATTTATTCCTCGACGGTCGAGGAAGTGTATGACAATGTCATCCAGGCGGTGCGGATCGGCGAGTCGAAAGACGTGAGATTACCGGTGATGGTGATGTTCGACGGGTTCATCATCAGTCACCTCTTGGAACGCGTCCGGGTGTTGCCCGACAAGAAGGTCCAGTCGTTCATCGGTCCCCCGCGGCCCGTCTACTCCTTGCTCGATATTGATCATCCCCTCACATATGGGCCGCTCGATCTGTTCGACTACTACTTTGAACACAAGCGCCAGCAGGTCGATGCAATGGAGTATGCCGAAAAGGCGATCACGGACGTGGGAAAGGAATACGGTCAGGTTTCGGGTCGGCTATATGGATATTACGAGGCGCACGAGCTCGATGATGCGGAGGTAGCGGTGGTGGCTCTCGGCTCAACTGCCTCGACGATAAAGGGACTCATTCCTGAGATCCGGGATGAGCGGATCAAGGGCGGCCTGCTGAAGGTGCGGCTATTCCGTCCCTTCCCGACCAGAGATGTCGTTCGGAGGCTGTCAGCGACGAAGGCTGTCGCGGTCCTCGATCGCTCGGCGTCATTCGGGGCTGATGGTGGACCTCTCTATCTCGAGGTGTCGAACGCCCTCGGCAGGGCGGGGGCGAAGACGAAGGTGACCAACTATATCTATGGCCTGGGAGGGCGCGACATTTCGCACGAGCACATTATGCGTGTCTATCAGGATCTGACAAGAATGGCGCGTGGGCGCCTCAAGCCCGGTACACGGTATCTGGGAGTGAGAGAGTAGAGCACCAATCGGAGAAAGGTCGAACGATGGCCAACTTGAAAGAGCTAGCTACGAGGGAAGAGCTGTTGACGGGCGGGCATCGCCTGTGTGCCGGCTGTGCCGCGTCGATCATCGTCAGACAGATACTGCTCTCGTCGAAGTATCCTCTCGTCGTCTCTTCGGCGACAGGGTGTCTCGAAGTGGCGACGACCATCTATCCATATACGGCATGGAAGACAGCATGGATCCACAGCGCATTCGAGAACGTCGCCGCTACCATTAGCGGGGTGGAGGCGGCATACACCTATCAACGTCGGACAGGCACGCTCGATCAGGAGTTCCGGTTCATCGCGTTCGCCGGAGATGGGGGCACGTACGATATTGGAATCCAGGCTCTCTCCGGGGCGCTGGAGCGCGGGCACCAGTTCCTGTACGTCTGCTATGACAACCAGGCCTATATGAATACTGGCATTCAGCGTTCGAGCGCCACTCCTGCCGGCGCATGGACGACGACGTGTCCGCCCGGCAAGCAGAGCCGCGGCAAGCGCCAGTATCGGAAGAACCTGACGGAAGTCGTCGCCGCACACAGGATCCCCTATGCGGCTCAGGCATCGCCCAGCCACTGGAAGGATCTGGTGACGAAGATCGAGAAAGCTCTGGAGGTTGAGGGTCCTGCGTTCATGAACATCATCGCCCCCTGTCCACGGGGCTGGCGACACGAGACAGATGAGACGATCGAGATCGCCCGTCTCGCCGTCGAGAGCCGGTTCTGGCCCCTTTTCGAGGTGGAGGAGGGACGGTGGCGGCTCAATTACCGCCCGCGCAGGCCGATCCCGGTCGTCGACTGGCTCAGGCGGCAGGGGCGGTTCAAACATCTATTCACCGAGGGATGCGAGTCGATGCTCGATGAGATCCAGGCTCGCGTCGATAGGGAATGGGAAGACCTGGTCAGCAGGTGCGCCGCCGACAAGGAACGAGCAGCCGGGGGCGAATCCAGGACCGGAGAAGGTGGTGCTGAGCAATGATCAGAAAAGAAGATGCTCTCAATTACCATTCGGAGGGTCGCAGGGGCAAGATCGAGGTGCGGGCGACGAAGCCGTGCCTCACACAGCGGGATCTCTCGTTGGCGTATACGCCGGGAGTGGCTGAGCCCTGCCGGGAGATCGTCCGCGACGCACAGGAGGCGTTCACCTACACCGCGAAGGGAAACCTGGTGGCAGTTGTTTCGAACGGGACGGCTGTCCTAGGCCTGGGGAACATCGGCGCGCTTGCCGGGAAGCCGGTGATGGAAGGGAAGGGCGTCCTGTTCAAGCGGTTTGCGGACATCGATGTCTTCGATCTTGAGGTCGACACGGAGGACTCAGACGAGTTGATCCGTGTCGTTAGACTCCTCGAGCCGACATTTGGTGGAATCAATCTCGAGGATATCAAGGCGCCCGAGTGTTTCTACATCGAGGAGACATTGAAACGGGAGATGGCGATTCCGGTCTTCCACGACGATCAGCACGGCACGGCGATCATCTCGGGTGCCGCGCTCCTCAACGCTCTTGAGCTGGTGGGGAAGCGGATGGAAGATGTCAAGGTGGTGTACAACGGCGCAGGAGCGGCGGGGATCGCGTGCGCAGCCCTGTACATCACTCTCGGCGTCAAACCCGAGAACATGATCATGTGCGACTCGTTGGGAGTCATTTACAAGGGTCGTGAGAAGGGGATGAACCCGTACAAGGAGCGATTCGCCGTCGACACCGACCTGCGTACCCTCGAGGATGCGATGAAGGGATCAGATGTCTTCGTGGGGGTATCGGTCGCCGATGTCGTGAGCAAGAAGATGGTGCGGTCGATGGCCGATCGTCCGATCGTCTTCGCTATGGCCAACCCCGATCCGGAGATCACCTACCCGGACGCCAAGGCGGCGCGCGACGACATCATCATGGCCACGGGGAGGAGCGACTATCCGAACCAGGTGAACAATGTTCTTGGATTCCCCTTCATCTTCCGGGGGGCACTCGACGTGCGGGCCACGGCGATCAATGAGGCGATGAAGGTGGCGGCCTGCCATGCTCTCGCAGCTCTGGCGAAAGAGGGCGTGCCGGAATCGGTCTCGAAGGCTTACGGAGTGGAGGGATTCGAATTCGGGCCGGACTACATCATCCCGAAGCCCCTCGACCCCCGCGTGCTGTTATGGGAGGCCCCGGCCGTGGCCAAGGCGGCGATCGACTCCGGGGTCGCCGGGAACGAGCTCGATATGGACGTGTACCGAGAACAGCTGGAGGCGAGACTCGGCCGCTCGCGCGAGGTGATGCGGGTCGTCATCAACAAGGCGAAGAAGTCACCGAAGCGGATCGTTTATCCTGAGGGCGACCACGAGAAGATACTGAGGGCGAGCCAGATCATCATCGACGAGGGAATCGCTCATCCGATCTTGCTGGGAAACAAAAAAGTCATCAAGCAGAAGATCGAGGATCTGAAGCTCGATCTGCCCCGCATACAGATCTTCGACCCATACGCGTGCGATCGGTTCGAAGATTATGCCCGTGAGTTCTACGAACTGCGCCAGCGGCACGGGGTGACGGTCCACTGGGCCCGGAAGATGATGCGCAACCGCAACTACTTCGGATCGATGATGGTCCGCATGGGGGATGCCGACGGCCTCATCTCAGGAGTGACCCAGAACTACCCGGAGACGATCCGGCCTGCCCTTCAGGTGATCAAGGTACGTGATGATGTGAGGCGCGTCTCGGGCGTGTACATGATGATCGTGAAGAACGACGTCTACTTCTTTTCCGATGCAACGGTCAACATCGACCCGACTGCTGACGATCTCGCTGAGATCGCCATCTGCTGCGCGGAGCAGGTGAGACGGTTCGAGATCGAGCCGAGGGTGGCGATGCTCTCCTTCTCAAACTTCGGTTCGACGAAACACCCGCTTTCCGAAAAGGTGAAAAGAGCGGTGGAGATCGTGAAAGAGAGGGTTCCCGACCTCGCGATCGACGGAGAGATGCAGGCCGATACTGCGGTCGTGCCCGAGATCATCCGGGAGCTGTACCCGTTCTGTCAGATCCCCAGTGGCGCCAACGTGCTCATCTTCCCGGACCTCCAATCAGGAAACATCGCGTACAAGCTGCTCGCGCGGCTGGGCGGGGCAGAGGCGATCGGCCCCATCCTGATGGGGATGAGCAAACCCGTCCACGTCCTGCAATTCGGCGGCGGCGAGGTAAAAGACGTCGTCAACATGACAGCCGTCGCCGTCGTCGACGCCCAAAACCTCACCTAACCCCGGGGACGCCCCCTGGGGACGTTGGTAGGTTCTGTAGGTTGTGGGGGCGTATCCACATTTTGAGGGTTATTTGTTAGGGACGTACCTCGGTTTTAAGGTCATTGGCCAGGGATGTACGTAGGTCTTGAAGGTTATTGGGAAGAGAAACCTCTTGGGCCGAGTGTGTGAGTGTTTGATTGGGGGAGCGATATCGATAACCTTCTGAGCCTACCAACGTCCCCGGCGGGGGAACTTATTGTAGTTCTTGATGTTTCTTAATTGTGGTGGGCACTCGATCTGGGGCTGCTTCTGTGCGTGGCCCCAGGAATATTCTTGCCAAGCCGGGTGGTGACGTGATAGGGTAGACGATCTGTTGATCAGTAACCTCGTCTCTCTTGGGACCTTCGGTGGAACAGAGGCTCAAAATCATCGTCCGTGGCGTAGTGCAGGGGGTTGGGTTTCGCCCCTTTGTCTATCGGCTCGCCCGTTCCCACGATCTCGGGGGGTATGTTGCCAATACCGATCAGGGAGTGACCATCGAGGTTCAGGGTGAGAAGGCTCGGGTGGCGGAGTTTCTCGACCGGCTGCGCACCGATCATCCCCCGCTGGCCGAGATTACGGACGTCGAGATCGCAGAGCTGCCTCTTAACTCACGGAAGGCATTCAGTATCGAGGGGAGCACCTCGGTCGGCGAAGAGGAGGCGCTCGTAACACCGGACGTCGCGACCTGCGACGACTGCCTGCGAGAGCTCCGGGATCAGGACGATCGTCGGTACCGCTATCCGTTCATCAACTGCACCAACTGCGGCCCTCGGTTCACGATCATCGCTCATCTCCCCTACGATCGGCCGCGGACGACCATGCGCGCGTTCCGGATGTGTCCGGCCTGTGACGCAGAGTACCACGACCCTGCCGACAGGCGGTTCCATGCCCAGCCGAATGCCTGCCCTGTCTGCGGTCCCTCACTAACCTACGTGGCTGAGGACGGGAGCGAAGTGCGCGGCGCCGATCCGCTTGCTGCGGCAGTCGATGCTCTGCGCGCCGGGAAGGTGATAGCAGTGAAGGGGCTCGGTGGGGTGCACCTCGCCTGCGACGCGCGTCGCGACGATGTGGTGGCGCGGCTCCGGGCGCGGAAGGACCGGGAGGAGAAACCGCTCGCGATCATGGTCTCTGGGATGGAGGAGGTGGAGGCGCTCTGCGAGGTGTGTCCGGAAGAGCGCGCTCTCCTCGTCTCGCCGAGGCGGCCCATCGTCCTGATGAGGAAACGTCAAGGAGCAGAGATATCCGATCTCGTCGCGCCGCACCAGAAGTATCTGGGTGTGATGCTGCCATACACGCCGCTTCACCATCTGCTCCTCCGCGATTCCGGAATGGTTCTCATAATGACGAGCGGCAACAGGAGCGAGGAGCCCATCGTTCACACAAACCCCGGTGCGCTCGATCGCCTCACTTCCATCGCCGACGGCTTTCTCCTTCATGATCGAGAGATCGAGACTCGCTGCGACGACTCGGTGACGCGAGTCTGGCGCGGCAAGGAACTCATCGTTCGGCGCTCGCGGGGATATGCTCCCCTTCCGATCGAGATGCCGGTAGGGTGTGATCGAAGCATCCTCGCCTGCGGCGGCGAGCTCAAGAATACCTTCTGTCTCACCCGCGGGTCCGAGGCGATCCTCAGCCATCACATCGGCGATCTGAAGGAGGAGCCGGCGTTCGACTCATTTGTACAGGGGATCGAGCACCTGAGACGGCTCTTCCACATCGATGTTCAGGTCGTCACCCATGATCTCCATCCCGACTATCTGTCGACGCGGTATGCGTTGTCACTCGAAGGAGTGAGGAATGTCGGGGTGCAGCATCACCATGCGCACGTGGCGAGTTGTCTGGCAGAACACGGGCGCGATGAGCCGGTCATCGGGATTTCGTTCGACGGTGCGGGGTACGGCCCGGACGGCACGATCTGGGGAGGCGAGTTCCTGATCGCCGATCTCGGTGGATATGAGCGTGCGGGGCGGCTCGCCCACCTCTCCATGCCCGGCGGCGATCGGGCGACTGAGGAGCCCTGGAGGATGGCACTCTCACTCCTGTACCGTGTCTTCGGAGAGGATCTGCCGCCGCTAAGGTGTGCTGCTGTGCGTGAGCGGGAACGCCGGGGCTGGCCCGTGTTGGCGCGCATGATCGATGTCGGTCTCAGGACTCCCTTGACCTCGAGTGCGGGCCGGTTGTTCGATGCCGTCGCCAGCCTTGCAGGAGTGCGCGACTACATCAGTTACGAGGGCCAGGCGGCGATCGAGCTCGAGATGGCCGCCGATGAGCGCGAACCGGGCGCGTACTCGTTCGGTCTTTCCGTCGAGCCTGGAGAGGACGGCAAGGAGGTCCTCGTCGTCGACCCTGAACCCATGGTGCACGAACTCGTTTCCGATCTTCTCGCTGGACAGGAAGCCTCGATTGTTGCTGCACGATTTCATCGCGGTCTGGCACAGATCACCGGTCAGACTGCGCAGCGCATTCGCGATCGCGGCGGGCCGGGGACGGCGGTCCTGACCGGCGGGGTGTTTCAGAACATGTTCTTGTGTGAGCTTGTGGCCGGAGAACTGGAGGAGCGAGGCTTCGAGGTTCTTGTCCATAGCCGTGTTCCTCCGAACGATGGTGGTATCTCCCTCGGCCAGGCAGCGGTGGCGGCCGTCCGGAGTCGGTGAACGGTTTCCAGGGGCGAGCCGACCGCCCCACGTGATGGCCTATCCGACCGTTAGATTTCGTAAGATCGCGCACTGTCAGGTCCGTTGCATAACCGGCCCAGAGGGTGGGCGCTAACAAGAGTCTGTGCACATGTGCCTTGCCATACCGATGAAAGTCGTTGAGATCGAGGGAGA
>Ga0111195_1033_pt1 | contig 19554 bp, 12 predicted proteins | sample DeeMarSWOR324_28_FD_80367 | JGI IMG/M metagenome (GOLD analysis project Ga0111195, IMG submission 80367) | candidate division TA06 bacterium SM23_40
GGTCCCGATCTGATTCAGCTTGATGAGGATCGAGTTCGCCACTCCCTCGCTGATTCCCCGCTTGAGCCGTTCGACGTTGGTGACGAAGAGATCATCGCCCACGATCTGGATCGACGAGCCCAGGCGATCGGTCATCTTCTTCCAGCCCCGCCAGTCATTCTGAGCCAGGCCATCCTCGATCGATACGATCGGGTACTTCTTCACCCACCGCGCATAGTAGTCGATCATCTGCTCGGACGTCTTTTTTCCGTCTTTCTCAGAGGCAAGCACATAACGGCGCCCCTTGTAGAACTCGCTGGCCGCAGGGTCGAGAGCGAGGGCGACGTCCTCTCCCGGCCGGTATCCTGCCTGCTCGATCGCCGACAGGATCACCTTGATCGCTTCCTCGTTCGACTTGAGATCCGGCGCAAATCCTCCCTCGTCGCCGACCGAGGTGTTGTGCCCCTTCTTCTTGAGCACCGACCGGAGTGTGTGGAAGACCTCCGCTCCCATGCGAAGTGCCTCCCGAAAGGTGGGGGCTCCGACCGGGACGATCATGAACTCTTGGAGATCTACATTGTTATCCGCATGCACACCGCCGTTGATGACGTTCATCATCGGCACCGGGAGAGTGTGGGCCTGAACGCCCCCGAGGTAACGGTAGAACGGCATTCCGAAGAAGGCCGCCGCTGCTTTTGCCACCGCCAGCGATACGCCGAGCGTCGCGTTTGCGCCGAGCTTCGATTTGTTCTTCGTTCCGTCGAGAGCGATCAAAATCTGGTCGATCCAGACCTGATCGCCCGCATCCTCCCCCACGAGCTCGGGCGCGATCAGCTGATTCACGTTCCGAACCGCGGCGGTCACTCCCTTCCCGAGGTACCGTTCCTTCTGCCCATCGCGCAGCTCGAGTGCCTCGTGCTCCCCGGTCGATGCCCCCGACGGAACGGCGGCAATCCCGTGTGCTCCTTCATCGAGCATACACTCGACTTCAACCGTTGGATTGCCGCGCGAATCGAGAATCTCCCGTGCAACGAGTCCAAAGATCGTACTCATCGTGTCTCCCTTCCTCTATCGATCCCTATCCCATCTGATTATCTTAGATCGAGTACACATCTGTAGCAGATTGAATCACAGGTGTCAACTCCAGATGGAACGAAGTGCGAACGCTCCTCCCGAACCGACGCGATCATACTTCACCCACTGTTCGCGTTCAACAGGAATCTGCGCAAATCTTTGCCACTGGAGACTGGGGCGTGCGGCAGACTGAGCACGCTGTACGCCATCGTCGGCTCAGTCTACCGATAGCTATTGAGGTACCTCCAGAATGTGCTTGCAAACAGAGGACGCAATGGTATCATACATGTAGCAGCGGGACACGGATATGCCGCGGCTACCGCTTGCCGTTCCGTGGGGCTGACGTCTGCAACCCCCTTGCGGCTACCGTCTGTGCCGCCGTTGCGCCTAGGGTCTGTGGCCCATTTCCGACCATTGATGGTCTCATCGTGACTACTGTTGATGGTCCCATTGTGGCTACTGTCGACGGTCCCATCGTGGCTACTGTTGACGGCCCCATCGCGGCGACCGTTGAGGGTCCCGCTACGGCAACCGTTGATGGTCCCCTTGCGGCAACCGTTGATGGTTCTACCACGGCCATCGTCTACGGCGCCATTGTGGCTCCTGCATACATGTTGGTCGCGGCCACCGCTTCATGGATGCGCGCCGGCTCACTGCCGACCAGCTCATCCCATGTGGCCGCTTATTCACCGTCGCCTCTCTCGATACCGTGAGGCGGGCTGTCCATCCTTCCTCACGGCGGTCCGACGTTCCTCAGGATCGCCCGTCCGGTCTGCAGTTCCCCGAGACCGCCCATGAGGTGCTCTATCGATGCATCCTATCGAGACGACGACCCGCGCCGAGCGTGCGCTCCTCGTAGGCCTCGCTCTCTCCGACCGGGAGCGATGGGAGAAGATCGAATCGCTCGACGAGCTGGCACAACTCGCCGCGACGGCGGGAGCAGAAGTCGCCGAGAAAATCCTGCAGACGAGACGGAAGCCTGATCCCGCGTATCTGATCGGAAAGGGAAAAGTAGACGAGCTGGCGAAAGCGGCACAGGAGATCCCGGTCGATCTCCTGATTTTCGATGAGGAACTCTCCCCTGCCCAGGTACGGAACATCGAGAGCGTGACCGAGACGAGGGTCGTCGACCGTTCAGAGCTCATCATGGACATCTTCGCCATTCACGCACGCTCCCGGGCAGCGAAGATACAGGTCGAACTGGCGCAGCTCAACTACCGGCTTCCGAGACTCGTAGGGAGAGGAGTTGAACTATCCCGCCTGGGCGGAGGGATCGGAACGCGGGGGCCGGGCGAGACGAAGTTGGAGGTTGACCGTCGCCGGATCCGCGCCCGCATCGCCCAGCTCAAGAGAGATCTCACATCGCTCGAGACGAGCCGTATGGTCCAGCGGCAGGGGCGCGGCGATGCATTCCGCGTCGCTCTCGCCGGGTACACGAACGCAGGCAAGTCCACCCTGATGAATGCCCTTTCCTCGGCAGGCGTTACCGTGGCGGACCAGCTCTTCGCCACGCTCGATGCGACGACCAGGCAGATCGATCTCGGCACCCGCCGGGACATCCTGCTCACCGATACTGTCGGATTCATCCGCCATCTCCCGCACCACCTCGTGGCATCCTTCCACGCCACACTCGAGGAGACGATCGAGGCTGATCTCATCCTCCACGTCGTCGACGTGTCGCACACGGCCTACCGGCAGCAGATGGCAACAGTCGACGAGGTGCTGAGCGAGCTCGGCTGCATTGACACATCGACCCTTGTGGTCTTCAACAAGATCGACCGACTCGAGGACCAGAGTTGTCTCGATCTGATCCGTTCCCGTTATCCCATGAGCGTCGCTGCGTCTGCATTGACGGGCGTCGGCATCGAAACGGTAAAGGCACGGATCGTTGCCCTGGCCGAAGACATGGATAGAGAAGAGGTTCTCTTTCTCCCGCTCGATGCAACGAAGTTACTGGCTCAGGTCCACCGGGACGGGCGGATAATCGAGGAGATATTCGAAGATAGCCGCATCCAGGTGAGAGTGCGTATGGACCGCGCCAAACTCTCCAGGCTACAGCGCGAGATCGCAGACGCCTGGGCGCGGGCCCAGGACAGACCTGGGGCCGGGGAACAGGATTAACGCCGCTCGCGGGGTAGGGGCGCCGGCGAAGCTCATGCGAGGATCGTCGTCCCGGACACGCATCCGCTCCTGCCGGGTGAGAACGGGATCCGTGCGAACCGCGCTCTATCCTGACCCCGGACAACCGGTTGCGGGCCACTCCCCCGATCACCCTGAAAAACTGAAATCTTACGTACATCCTGTGGAACCCTCAGGCGCGGCTGTTGTCTAACGAGAATGAAACGCCACAGGTGGCTGGCGCGAGAGCCGGCTCTGAGTCCCAGAGCTCTCGGGTGCAGCCCCAGATACTCGGAGGTCTGATTCCATGAGGATCACTGAAGTCCCCCTCACTGTGTTCTTGCTCGCCGTTCTCGTCTCTCTGTTCGCCGTCTCCGCCGGCCCGCTCGTCTCCGGCTCTCAGACTGAGCCCGGAGACGTAGAGGCATACTGGCATAACGGCGACGTCACGGCGATAGTCCACCTCGCCTCACCTACAGGCAGCCGGCTCATTGGCCAGCTCACCTTGCAGGTGATCGATTTCGATGATAACCCGATCGCGGAGGCGACTACGACCGCGGTCCTCCGCAGCCACACGCGGCGGTTCCGTCTCGTGTTACCGATCGACGAGGCGAGCGGTGATCCCTACTGGTATCGCCTGCGCTACGAGTTCAGGTCTGCCTCGTCGGTGATCACCAAGACCGTCTCTCTCTCCCAGTTCCTTCCGCAGCTCGAGACACACGTGCTCGGACAGACTGATTTCGTTGCCGGGAGCCCCGCATCGATCCGCATCGTCACTCTCGACCACGGTACGCAGCAGGCGCTGAGCGACGCTGCGGTGACGATCGATCTCGTGATCTCCGGGGACGAAGACCCGCGACGCCTGTTCAGCGGCCGCACCAACTCCGGGGGAACAGTAGACGCCTCGTTCTTCATACCGGACGTAGCATCTGACGAGGCGAAGCTCGTCATCATCGCGGAGTCCGAGATCGGACGCGACGTCGTCGAGCGTCACGTCACGATCGGCCGTTCCAACCAGATACTCCTCGTCACCGACAAGCCTCTGTACCAGCCGGGCCAGTTGATTCATCTACGCGCCCTTGTCCTCCGTCGGCCCGACCGCGCGGCCGCCGCCGGCCTCCCGCTCACCCTCGAGATCGAGGACCCCAGGGGCAACAAGGTCTTCAAGGTCACCCAGACGACGAGCAAGTTCGGCATCGCGTCCGCTGACTTCCAGCTCGCAGACGAGATCAACATGGGACCCTATCATGTCAGGGCCTTAATCGGCGATGATGTGAGCGAGAAGACGGTGACCGTCGAACGGTATGTTCTCCCGAAATTCGAGGTCGAGGTGACGACCGACAGGACTTACTATCTTCCCGGCCAGAAGCTTCAGGGCGACATTCAGGTAGACTACTTCTTCGGCAAGCCGGTCTCCGGTGGAAGGGTAGAGGTCGGCCTCGCGAAGTTCGACATCGGATTCGATGAGTTCGCCCGCATCACGGGGACAACAGACGACGAAGGCCACTTCCGTTTCGATACGGTCCTGCCCGACTACTTTGTCGGACAGCCGCTCGAAGAAGGCAAGGCGCTCATCAAGCTAGAGGTCCGCATCACCGACCAGGCCAACCATGAGGAGTCGAAGACCATCACGCGGACCGTCGCTGCCCATCCGATCTCCGTCGTCATCATCCCGGAGAGTGGGGATCTCGTGCCCGGGGTGGAGAACATCGTCTACGTCCTCACGGCATATCCCGATGGGACCCCGGCCGAGGCGCGGGTCACGCTCAGGATCGAGGGGACGGGGGCCGAGTTCTCTGCTGCTGCAGATGACCTGGGAATCGCTACGTTCACCGCCCCCCTCCGTCCCTCGGGCGGTGCGGCCGGTTCTGTGGACAACGTGAAGCTCGTCGCCACGGCCACTGACAGAAGCGGCAACAGAGGACAGGTCACACTCGAGTCCGAGTTCGACGAGGCACCGGACCATGTCCTCGTGCGCGCGGACCAGTCGCTGTACCGCGTCGGTGACCCCATAGAGGTGACTCTCCTCACCACCACCGGGTCGGGCAGGGCGTACCTCGATCTTGTCAAAGAGGGCCAGACAGTCCTCACCCGATCCCTCGCCATCTCTGGTGGAAGGGGCCGTGTCTCGCTCGATCTCGACGAGACGATGAGCGGGACCCTGTGGCTCCACGCGTACATCATCTCGCGGACCGGCCACATGGTCCGCGACACACGGGTCGTGTACGTCAATCCGGCGAACGATCTCTCGATAGCGATTACGCCGGACCGCGACACATACCGGCCAGGGGAAGATGCACAGATCCTGTTCCAGGTGACCGATGGGAATGGGCAGCCAGTGCTCTCCGCCCTCGGCATCTCGATCGTCGATGAGAGCGTCTTCGCCCTGCAGGAGCTCCAGCCGGGCCTGGAGAAGGTCTACTTCACGCTCGAAGAAGAGATCATGAAACCTCGCTATGAGATCCACGCGTTCACCCCACGGGATCTAGTCCGGTGGCCCGTCGACCAGCCCCCGCCGGGACACAAAGACAAGGCGGCGGCGGTGCTCTTCGCCACGGCGGCGGAGCCTCCGACCACCTACTCCCTTGCAGTCAATACATTCACGGAGCGCCAGGAGCGCCTGCGCGAGCTGGCAGAGGAACGTCTGCGGCGCGATGCGGCGCGGCTCTCAGAGAGTCTCCAGGAGTTCGTGCGGCGGCGCCAGCGCGCCATTACCAGGAAAGAGGGACTGGAGGCCGCAGTGCGCGCAGGACACCTGCGCCAGGACGAGATACTCGATCCCTGGGGGAACCCGTACCGCCTGCTGCGCGACTACAGCGGATGGAACCTCGAGCTCATGAGCGCAGGGCCGGATGGGGTCGAAGAGACCGCCGACGATCTTACCTGGTCCGAGCAGATGTTGCTCTTCGAGGGCGAGCGTATGGACATGGCCAACCTCCGGGCGGGGGTCGGCGGCTTCGGAATGCCGTTCGACAAGAAGGAACTCGATGTCCTCGCCAGCGTGTCGGAGGAGATCCCCGCGCCGGCCGGGGCGCCCGACGCGACAGGCGTGGCAGAGCCGCGGATCAGGCGGTACTTCCCGGAGACCCTGTGGTGGCAGCCCCAGCTCATCACCGACCGACATGGGCGGGCCACCCTGGATATCAAGATGGCCGACTCGATCACCCGCTGGAGGCTCACCTCGATGGCGTCCTCAGCCAGCGGGATGCTCGGGAGCCAGACGACCGGCATCATCGCGTTCCAGGACTTCTTCGTCGACCTCGACCTGCCGGTGAGTCTCACAGAGAAGGATATCGTCTCGATTCCGGTGGCGATCTATAACTACCTGGAAACGACTCAGGATGTCGGGCTCGAGCTCCAGCCCGATGACTGGTATGAGCTCGACGGAGATCGGACGATCCGTCTCACCCTCGATCCGAACGAGGTGACGGTCGCCTACTATAGGATCAAGGCAATGGAGATCGGACTCCACGAGATCACTGTCAAGGCCTACGGAAGCGAGATGAGCGATGCCATCGCGCGCAAGGTCGAGGTGGTGCCCGACGGGCAGGAGCAGTGGATCTCGGCGAGCGAGCGCCTGGACGCGAGGGCGGTTCAGACACTCCACATCCCGCAAGCAGCGATCGATGGCGCATCGCGCATCCTGGCGAGAATCTACCCCGGCATCTTCAGTCAGATCGTCGAGGGCCTCGATTCCATGCTCCAGGTTCCATTCGGCTGCTTCGAGCAGACCTCTTCGGTCACGTACCCCAACATACTCGTACTCCACTACATGCGCGAGACCGACCAGATCACGCCGGAGATCGAGATGAAGGCAGAGCAGTACATCAATCTGGGGTACCAGAGGCTGTTGAGTTTCGAGGTACCGGGCGGCGGATTCGAGTGGTTCGGAAACGCCCCCGCAAGCAAGATCCTCAGCGCCTATGGCCTGATGGAATTCCAGGACATGAGCGAGGTGTATGAGATCGACCAAGAAATCATCACCCGCACCAGACGCTGGCTCATCGCGCAGCAGAACGGTGATGGGTCGTGGTCGCCGGATGCGAGCTACCTCCACGCGGAGAGCTGGGGGCGTATCCAGAACTCCAACCTCCTCCCCACCGCCTATATCCTCTGGGCTCTCTTGGAGACCGACTACCAGGGGGAGGAGACATCGCGCGCTCTCTCCTATCTCCGGGCCCACCTCGACGAGGCGGAGGGCCCGTACACGCTGGCCATCGCGGCCAATGCCCTTGTCGCCGCCGATCGCAACCATGCCTCGACGCGGAAGGCCTTCGATGACCTGCTCGCCCTCGCCATTGTGGAGGGTGACGCCATGCACTGGGAGTCGGAGATCCCCTCGTTCACGCATGCGCGCGACAAGAGCGCCGATATCGAGACGACCGCCCTCGCCGCCTATGCGCTCATCCGCTACGGCAAGCGGGCGGACGCGACGTCTCAGGTCCTCAACTACCTCATCGAGAGCAAGGATCCATATGGACGCTGGTACACGACTCAGGGTACGATACTCGCCCTGAGGGCACTCCTCGCATCCCTCGGCACAACGGCAGAGAGCACCGATGCGACCGTAACGATCACTATCAATGGCGAGAAGGCGGAGACGATCGAGATCACGCCCGAGACGAGCGACGTGATGCGTCTCGTCGACCTCGGCCGCTTCACACAGGAGGGAGCAAACACGATCGAGCTCACGTTCGATGGCGAGGGAAGCGCTCTGTACGAGCTCGCCGCCAAGTACTTCGTCCCGTGGCGCCTCGTGCCGCTCCCGAGAGAAGGGTTGCTCGCGATCGACGTCGAGTATGACAAGCGCGAACTGGAAATGAACGATACCGTCGTCTCACACGTGCGCGTCGAGACCCGCCGTCCGGGGCGAGCCGAGATGGTCATCGTCGACCTCGGCATCCCGCCCGGATTCTCGGTCGAGACCGCCGACCTGACAGAACTCGTCGACAACGGGACGATCCAGAAGTACAGCCTGACCGGCCGTCAGATCATCATCTACCTGGACAAGATCGAGTCCGGCAAGCCCGTCGAGTTCGATTACCGGCTGAGGGCGACGATGCCGGTCGTCGCCAGTTCGGGCGTCTCCCGCGTCTATGAGTACTACAACACAGATGTGGAGGCGATCTCACAGCCAGTGGAGATGGTCGTAGGCGAGCATCAGGCCGAGGACAACAACGAGGGTTGATAGAAAACGGTCACTGTGCTAGAATCTCCGCACCTGACCCGGTGGTCAGGTGCGGAGCCTTTTTGCGAGACATACCTGTCGTCGCGGTCATATCCGGACAGGACCTGGATGGGCCGGACCGCCGCACACGCAGAGGACAGACTGCTCACATGGGAACGAGCGTCGCCATCATCGGCGCGGGACGGGTAGGCACGGCACTCGGAGTCCTCCTGAGCCAGGAAGGATATCGCCTGACGGGCGTCGCCGACATCGATCTGGTGCACGCTGAGGCCTGCGCCCGGCTCATCCTGAGCGAGGCGAGTGAGCAAGACCTCGCCGGGTTTGTCAGCACCGGCCCGTGCCAGTTCGTGGGCGATGCCGACATCGTCTTCATCACTACTCCCGACCGCGAAATCCCCCATGTCGCCCGTCTACTGGCCGAGTGCGCGAGGGGCAAGGAACAACCGCTCCGCGCGGGCGCGACTCTCTGTCATACGAGCGGCGCCCTTCCTTCTACTATCCTCAAAGTCGAAGGCCTTGAACACGTCTCAGTCCTCTCCCTCCACCCGCTTCAGACCTTCCCTGATCGGGAGACGGCCCCGAGGCTACTCGCGGGTGCCATCTTCGTGCTCGAGGGCGATCCTGATGCGGTCGCGGTGGGAGAGCGCCTGGTGCAGGATCTAGCAGGGAGGGCGGTGACGATCGAGGCGCGCCACAAGACGATCTATCACGCCGCCGCCTGCACAGCCTCCAATTATCTGGTGACGCTCCTCCACTTGGCGGGCCGGCTCCTCAGCAGGGCAGGTGTCGATTGGGACGACGCGCTCGACATGCTCCTCCCTCTGGCACGGACCACGCTCGACAATGTCGCTTCCCTCGGCACACACAGTGCGCTCACCGGGCCCATCGAACGGGGAGACATCGCCACTCTCGAGTCCCACCTCGGCGCTCTCAGACGAGGGCCCGACCCGGACCTCCAGGCAGTCTATGCGATCCTCGGACTGTCAGCCGCAGCGCTGGCATCGGAAAAGGGAAGCATCTCTCCCGAACAACGGGGCCGCATCGAAGAGCTCCTCAGCGCTGCCCTCTCCACGTCCCTGCGCGCCACCGGGAGAGGCACGTCCGGGAAGGGCGGGCCTCCTCCTTCCGACGCCGCGGAGCCCCGAGACCCTACGTCAGAGCGCGAGGAGTGAAGCGAGTGCGTGCGCAGACGAGATGCCTCCAATGCTTCATTGACGATATCGGAGATGCCGCCCAACTCCTCATCGGCGACGAGGGCCGCAGAAGGGAGTTCATGCAGCGGGTCAGAGACTATCTGGCTGCCGAGTTCGATACCGCCCGCATACCGTCACATTTCATCACCCATCTCCACCGGCTGCTCAAGCGCGAGACAGGCATCGAGGTCCCGTTCGCAGACCGCCGACGACGAGCGAATGAGGCCGGGATGAACCTCGCCCGCGAGATCGCCCGCCGTTCGCAGGACCTCGAGCCCGAAGAACGCCTCGCCTTCCTCATCCGCTGGGCGACAGCGGCCAACGCCCTCGATTTCAGGACCGCGGGAGCAGGATATCGGTTCGACATAAGCGAGCTGGCCGCACGACTCGAGAGCACGTTTGCCGAGACGCCAGCGGCCGACGATACCGACCAAGTTCTCGACGCTCTCGACGCGGCATCCTCGGTGCTGTACATACTCGACAATGTGGGAGAGATCGCGCTCGATCTCCTCCTCATCGAGGAGCTCGGCCGGCGCGGCACACGCGTTACAGCCGGAGTTCGAGGGGGGCCGATCACCAGCGACGTGACCATGGAAGATGCCCGCGCCGTCGGCCTTCAGAACCTGGCTGATGAGCTCATTCTCACCGGTCCCGACACACTCGGCATCTCACCCGAGGAGATGTCGGACGAATTGATCCAAGCTCTTGAAACTCATGATGTTACACTCTCGAAGGGGCAGGCCAACTACTACGCGTTCTCCGAGAGCCGGCCCGACCTGCCCGCTGGCCGGACGGTGTGCCTGTTCACGACGAAATGCGAGGTGGTGGGCGAGCAGTTCGGGGTGAGGGATAAGTCTAGTATTATCAAGCTGTTATAGAACAACGCAACATATCCCTCACAAATCCGTAATATGAACTGGACCGCCTATGAGGGTGATCATTGGAACAGACTGACGCGGAATTGGTGAACGCCGCCCGGGGCGGCGACGAGCAGGCGATCCGAGACCTCCTGGGGAGGTACAGAACAGCGGTCTTCAATCTCGCCTTTCGCATTTTGAGGAACGAAGAAGATGCCACCGACGCTGCCCAAGAGACATTCATCAGAGTGTTCCGTGCGCTCGACCGGTTCGACGAGCGTCAGCGATTCAAGCCGTGGATATTACGCATCGCTTCCAACTACTGTATCGACCAGATTCGCAAACGTGATTGGAGAACAGTCTCGTTCGACACGCCGATCGAGACCGAAGATGGCACGCTCGAGATGGAGTTAGCAGGCCCGGGACCTCAGCCGGACGAGGTGCTGGAGAGGAAGGAGCAACGGATGGTCATCGAACAAGCGATCGACTCTCTGCCGCCAGACTATCGCATGGCCATCGTGCTCCGGCACACAGAAGGTCTCTCCTACGAAGAGATCGCCGACGTCCTGGGTGTGCCGCTGGGAACGGTGAAAGCGAGAATACATCGAGCGCGCTCCGCGCTCCAGAAGAAGCTCGCTCCGTTTCTCGAGAGTCACCTGTAAGGTGCGTCTAACCGGCCGTACCTGGCAGGCCAGAGGAGCTTGACCATGCTCGATCAGTCCTTCAGCTGCAACGACATCGATGATCTAATGCAGAGCTATGCGGACGATGAACTCACCTCTGACGTCCGGAGGCTCTTCGAGGAACACGTCGGATCCTGTTCCCGCTGTCGTGCCGCAGTCAGAGTCATGGAAGAGACTATCACCCTCATCGAGCAGCTCCAGCCGGTCTCTCCTCCCCCTCACTTCGACGACTCCATCCTCGCCTCTCTTGGATTCAAGCACCGTCGCATTCCGATACTCACCCTGCTCCCTTCCAGAGCAACGGGCTGGCGGCTGGCGTGGGCCGCTCTCGTCCTCGCCCTCATCTCCGCCCCATTCTGGATGGCCTCGTATGCCCTGGGAGGGCGGGTGCGCGGAAGCGCCTTAGTCCTGCGAGAGGTGCCCAAATGGCTCGGCGGGGCGGTAAGCGCACTTGGCGCCGTCCCGACCGGCATCGTCAGATGGTATCATCTGCTCGGCTTCGACAACCTGTCGCACTATCTGATCCAAGGTACACACACGGTGGCAAAGGCAATGTTCCTGGCTGTAACGAGCGTCAGTCCGCTCGTCCCGCTTGTAGCACTGATCGTCGCTCTGTTATCCACGCTGTTGCTACTTCGATCATTGGGAACTCTCACCGTCCACCCGAGGAGGATCGACAATGGAACGTCAATTATCGGCTAGCCCGGCACGACTCAAAGCGAGAGGGCCGCTGGCTCCCAACCGTTCTGTCTCTCTCTGTATCACGTTGATCGCCGTCGCTGCGCTCTCCTTTCTGTTGCTGCCAGGCTCGTCCGCCGAGGCGGAGGGATGGCAGACAGCCCTGAAGACCGCTCTCGAGACCGTCCAGACCACTGTCGAGAGCACTGTCGAGAGCAGTGTCGAGAGAAGTGTCGAAGGGGCCTCAGTCGAGATGGTGATAGAAGGTGAGGAGGCCGGCACCCTGCGTATGACGGCGAAGGTAGAGCCGCATCGGCGGTACGAAAATGTCGTCAACACGGGCACACCCGTTACGGTTGAGGAAGACGAAGTCGTGGAAGGTGACGTCGTCAACATCGGGGGGCCGATCACCGTGCGGGGTCTGGTCGAAGGAGACGTCGTCGCCATAGGCGGGAACATAACCGTCTCCGGCGCCGTCGAAGGAGATGCTGTCAGTGTCGGCGGCAACATTTTCCTCGAGGGCGACGCCTGCATATGCGGAGACGGCGTCAGCGTGGGCGGCCGAGTCACCTTGTCTCCTGAGAGCGAAATCCGCGGAGAGCGGGTACAGATTTCCGTCGGCGGACTCGACAAGCTCTTCCCCGGCGCCATCGGGATCGCGATGAATCCGTTCCTCCAGCGCACACTCATGGCCTTCGCCAAAGTCTTCCGGATCATCGTCCTCATCATCCTCGCCCTTCTCGTGGCCGCCATCTTCACCAAACAGACCGAAGTCGCCGCAGATGCTGTCAAGCAGCAGTTCTGGAAGATGCTCCTCGTCGGATTCCTTGGTGAGCTCATCATCGTTCCGCTACTTATCCTTCTCGCCGTGATCATCATCGGGATCCCGTTGATACCTGTCGCAATGATCCTGATCGCGGCCGCATTCGTCCTCGGATACGTTGCTGTCGCCTGCGTCGTCGGCAGAATCACCTGGGAGCGCCTCTCAACGGAGCTCACGTCTCCCATCGCGGCCGCAGTGGTCGGGATCGTCGTCATCGAGCTCGTCTCTCTGCTCGGAAGGCTCATCAGCATCGGGCCTGGCCCGCTCGTACTGCTCGGCACGCTCGTATCAATAGTCGGCTTCGTCATCGCCTGGGCTGCCTGGACAACGGGGTTCGGAGCCGCCATCATGACGCGGTTCGGCACGAAGCCCCTTCAATTGGCTCCGGCGCCTGCACTGACAGCCGCCTCGTTCTCACCACCTACCTCACCACCTGATGAGACACAAACCGGGTCTGTATAATCTCGGTAGACTTCTGTAACCAGCGCGGCCGTCCGGGACCTTCCCTCCCGGGCGGCCGCCTTGAACAGTCCATCGACACGTCCGGCTGGCTGAATTGTTTGAGTCCACGCGTCTTGCCCGCACCTGTTGTCTGCTATCACGGAGGGAGGATACTCAGATGACGAAGAGAACCGCGACGGGGACTACCGTTCTGTTTGGTGCGGCGATCCTGGCCGCTCTTACGGCAGGGTGCTATGTCTCGATCAATGTCGATGAGGCGAACCAGATACCCGCAGCCCGGGGAAAGCTCGAGGGATCGTGCGAGCGCGTTTACGAGACTGCGGTGCCGCTCGAGGAGCAGAGACTCGTCTCGCTTACGATCGTAGACGGCCAGATAGACGTTGAATCCTGGGATCGCCCCGAGCTCCGGGTGACCGCGACGAAGACCGTCAGGGCCGAGACCGATCAACAGGCGGAGAAGATATGTCGTGCAATAGAGATCGATGTGGCGGAGACTGAGGACGGTGTGCAGATCGTGACCACCATGCCCCGAGAGTCGTCGAAGAACTCCCGGATCTCGGTCTCGTTTCTCTTGCTCGTGCCGCCGGCAACAGATCTCGAACTCGCGACAACGAACGGCAGTATCGCCGTCCGAGAGGTTGTTGGGCGCCACGACATCGCCGCGGTGAACGGATCGGCCCAGCTTACGGACGTCGGCGGCGATGTCGAGGTCGCCACTGTGAACGGCAACATCTGCACTGTCTTCCAGTACATCGACCTCAGCCGGGACGACATCACTCTTGAATCGGTCAACGGTGAGATCATCGTGGAACTCACCGAAGATGCATCGGTGAAAATCGATGCGACAGCGGCAAACGGTTCTATCTCCTCCGCATTTGATCTCATCGACGAGGAATTCGACAAAACCTACGGGCATACGCGACTTCGTGGTCATCTCGGGGAGGGAGAAGGCACGCTTGAGATCAGTGTCACGAATGGTTCCATCCATATCGAATAGCGACGGCCGACCCAACTCCTCCGCATAGACCCAACGTGGATCTACGTTATGGTGCGGGTAGGTGGTGCAGCGGGACCGACACTCGATCCCATGGCTGCCGTGAGGTCGCACCATAGCCAGATCCGATACATATTCAATGAGGAGTCGAGTGCCGATCCCGGTCGGGCGGGCGTGAGACCCGAGGCAGCCCCGGGCACGGGATGCAGCGGGGTCGATACGGTGCCCATGCCAGCCGCGCGTGCCAGCCAGACCTCGATCCGAGATAAATCCTAAAATCGATCGGGTGCCGACCGCGGGCAGATCGACATGAGATCCGATGACAGCTCCGGGTACGGGATGCAGCGGGGTCGATACGGTGCCCATGCCAGCCGCGCGTGCCAGCCAGACCTCGATCCGAGATAGATCCAAGAGCTGACCGGACGTTGCGGCTATCCTCCCCGACGGAATGTGCTAGTAGTGAAACATGTCTTACGTATGTTCACAGCCTGCAGATCAACGGAGCCATGGGTATGCATCGTCAGCGAACGTGAGACAGTTGAGAATCGAACAGTTTTGAGGGGGAAGAGAAGATTTCTCCTTTTCGGCTCGGCCCAGGGGTAGTAGAATCCCCGAGGGAAAGGAGCCGATTATGTATCTTCACAGCCTGCAGGCCAACGGAGCCATGGGAATACCACCAAGGAGGCGAGCAATGGGAACAACCATTGGGCGAGGTCCTGGCCGTCCCCCGGTAATCGCCCGGCGGCGCCGATGCGATACCCGACGAGTGCAACAGATATGTCTGCTTGCACTCATACCTGCGATGATCTGTGCGAGCCAAGCCTGCGCGAACTCTCACGCCGAGGAACTCGCAGACATGCCCGGCTTCGACATTCTGGCGAGCGATCCATTCACCGGCTCGGTAGCTGTCTCCGATGATGCTCTCGCCACACTCATCAACCCCGCAGCGCTCGGCATGGCTCGTGCATTCAACGGCTACTTCTTCCACGCGAATTCAGACTCCAGCTTCGACGGGGACAATGGGCTCCTCCTTTCCGCCGACAAGCTCGGATTCGGCGCCGAGTGGAGGCGCTTCTCCTCTGTCCCCAAGTACAACCGATACACATTCGCCTATGGAGGGGAGGTCTGGTCCGGCATCTACCTGGGCACTTCGTACTCGTGGATATCGTCGAGCGATGCCGAATTCGACCGCCTCTCCTTCTGGGACGCAGGAATCATGCTGCGCCCCTCCCGCTTCTTCTCGGCAGGGGCGGTCGCGCACAGTCTCAACGAACCCCATTTCCGCGACGAGCGCGTCGACCGAAGCTATCGCTACGGCGTGGCGGTCCGTCCCTGGACCAACCGCCTTACGCTGTACGCGGACGGGGTGTATGACGAAGACAGCAACCTCGACCGCGAGCGGGACTTCATCTTCGGGGCCGAGGCCGAACCGCTCGATGGTCTGGTTCTGCGCGCGGCCCTCGACGACGATGGGCGGGCAGGCGCCGGATTCGAGATCGGCCTGCCTCACATCGGTGCAGGCAACTTTAATCACTTCGATGAAAACCAGAAGTATCAGGGCGGCACGACATATCTCCGGTTCGGCGAAGAGCGTCGACGCACGGTTCTCCACGGAAGAAACCGCTTTCTGGAACTGACCTTGACGGGAGAGATCCTCGAGGAGCGCCGCGGCTTCAGTCTGGCGGGGAGCGGCCGCCATACGACGGCCGAGTTCCTCGATCTCATTCATGAGGCGGCGGAGGATCCTGCGATCGAGGGTATCCTGCTTCGTCCTGAAGGCATCGGAGCCGGCTGGGCAACGCTGGAAGAGCTCCGCCATGCGCTCGCGGACTTCAGGGCGCGGGGCAAGCTGGTCGTCTGCTACGTGGAAACTTCGTCCATGAAGCCGTACTACCTTGCATCCGGAGCCGACTACATCATCCTCAACCCTGACGGGTATGTTCTCCTGTTCGGCCTCCGCATCGAACGGGCCTATCTGAAGGGCACGCTCGCGAAGCTCGGCGTGGACGTAGACCTGGCGAGGGTTGGTCGGTACAAGAGCGCAGCAGAGATGGTGACCCGGGACTCCATGTCCGACGAGGCCCGGGAGATGGCCAACTGGATTCTCGATGACCTGTATGACCATCTCGTGGCCGACATGGCAGACGGGCGGAACCTCTCCGCACAGGAGGTGAGGGCGCTCATCGACCAGGGGCTGTTCCTTGCTTCTGACGCCTACGAAGACGGACTCGCCGATACCCTCGCATACGAGGACGAGATAGAGGATATCGTCGAGATGCTCCACGGACGGGGTTACTCGAGGGCGAGGCCCGATGAACTGATGGCGGACAGATACCAGTATGATTGGACCAGGCCGCCGAAGATAGCCGTCATCTATGCCACCGGGTACATAACATCGGGGAAGAGCTCCACCGACTTCTTCACAGGCACGAAGACCATGGGTTCGGAGACGATGGCCAGGGCGATCAGGAAGGCGAGGGAGGATAGTTCCATCAAGGCGATCGTCTTCCGCATCGACAGCGGAGGGGGCTCGGGTCTCGCCTCGGACGTGATATGGCGGGAGGTCTCGCTCACCAGGGGCGAAAAGCCATTCATCGTCTCCATGTCCGATGTCGCTGGTTCAGGCGGGTACCATATCGCCTGTGCCGCGGACAGGATCGTGGTCGACGGCAACACCATCACCGGCTCGATCGGCGTCATCTCCGGAAAGCCGACAATGAAAGGTCTGTACAACAAGCTCGGCATCACAAAGGACACCGAGCACCGAGGTAAACATGCCCTGGCGGCTTCTGACTACTATCGGTTCACCGAGGAAGAGATGGAACTCCTCGACGGGGTGACACGAAGGTCGTACTGGAGCTTCGTCGAAAAGGTGGCCGCGGGGAGGGGCATGACACCCGCACAGGTAGACTCGATCGGCGAAGGACGCGTCTTCACGGGGCGGCAGGCGGTGGACAACGGTCTTGCCGACGAGCTGGGCGGCCTGGACCGCGCGATCGCGATCGCCAAACAGCGGGTTGGCGTGCCTGCGGATGCAGAGATCCAGATCGTCACGTTCCCGAAGACGAGGTTCCCGTTCTTCCTCGGATGGACGGAGTCGTTTCTTTCGAACACCGCGGGCTCGCTGCCGATTTCGCTGTTAGGGGAGACAGCTGCCGCGGAGGCGATAGACCTTCTCGAACTGTTTGATGACGAGCCCTATCTCTATCTCATGCCCTACTCACTCGAACCAGAGTAGGCTTGCCGTAGTTCTCCCGCAGACCTGCGCGGCTCGGGGGACGTTCTGACCTGCGAACGGCGCCCGGGACCCGTGCTGACTTGACTCACGGATCATATTCTCCATGAACGACGCCCGCGATGATCGCACGCGGGCGTCGCACATGTACCGAGTCAGACCTGATCACTCTGCGAACCCACAAACGAGTCCCCCGAGAACCTCCCCATCCCCCATTTCAATTGACAGAGCACGATCTCTCTGGCAGAATCGGATTCGTTAAATGGGTACTGCATGGCAACAACGGCACCAGTTCGATATAGTACCTGCCGTGCCGCTCCACTCACAGACGGAGGTGAGCAGCGTATGGCCAGAAGCACGACATTCATCATCCTGATACTCCTGGCCGTCGGCGTAGTGCTGTGGGTTACGATCTCCCTTACAAGCGAACGGAGCAGGAAGGAACAGATCATGCATGCTGAGTCGGAACGCCCATCGGCGCATCTGATTGCCAGTCTCGATATGGTGATCGTCTACGACAATAATCCCCATAGAGAAGACCTCGAGCCAGCCTGGGGGTTCGCCTGTCTCGTACGGGGTAGCGAGAAGACGATCCTCTTCGATACCGGCGGGGACGGTTCTATTTTGCTGGCGAACATGAAGGAGTTGGGTATCGATCCAGACGAGATAGAAGTGGTCGTCCTCTCCCACATTCACGAAGATCACACCGGAGGCCTGCGTGCGCTGCTGGACGAAAAGAGCGGGATGACCGTCTATTCGCTCGCCTCGTTTCCCCGACGCTTCAAGGCCGACGTAGAGACACGTGGTGCGTCGATAGTCGAGGTCGATCGCCACGCGAAGATCTGCGAGAACGTCTATTCAACTGGAGAGCTCGGAACGCGGGTCAAAGAACAAGCGCTCATCATCCATACAGCACGAGGCCTGATAGTCATGACCGGCTGCGCACACCCTGGGATAGTGCACGTGGTGGAGCGTGCCAAGGATCTGATCGGGGAGGATGTCCTGCTAGTTATAGGAGGCTTCCATCTCGGGCCCGCGAGCAGCGCCGAGATAGAGGGGATCGTAGCGAGCATCAGGGAGCTCGGCGTCAGGTATATAGCGCCATGCCACTGTTCAGGCGATGCCGCACGAGAATTGTTCCACGACGAATATGAAGAGAACTACATTGAGGTGGGCGTGGGGAGTATCATTACTATGGAAGATCTGTCGTAGTACTGCTCTCCTCGTCTCCGCGCTCCGCACTCAAGTCCGTCGCTCTCCGCTGACGACTGACTGAAGTCATCTCGTGGAGCCGAGTCACATATGCGGTACCGGGTCATCGGGAACTCACTCGCCGTCAATTCCCGTTACGGCAAAAGGATGCCATGTCTTCCTCGCAGGCCTCGCCCATGAACGTCATCCATCTCGAGAGAAAACAGATACTGGAACCGTGCACGCTCCAGATGTTCAACTACCAGATCGACCCCTACGTCGGGTGCGAACACCGGTGTCTGTACTGCTATACCCAGAATCAGTGTGAAGTAGACTGGGAATACGAGGTCGGAGTAGATCCCACCCTGCCCGAACGACTGGAGAAGGAACTCGCCCCGCTTGCCTCCCAGACCATCTATGTAGGGATGAATACGGACCCCTACCAGCCACTCGAAGAGAGACACGGACAGACTAGAGCCATTCTCGAATCGCTGTGTGCTCGCGGCTTCTCGGCCTGCATCCTCACCAAGTCATCTCTCGTAACACGAGACATCGATCTACTGAGAACGATGCCGGATGCCTCCGCCGGCATCTCCATTGCCCTCCAGGCTGATTCTACGAGGAGGCTCTTCGAGCCGCACGCGATCCCCAACAGGGATAGAATAGAGGCACTGGCAGAACTGCATGAGTCCGGTATTGAGACATATGTACTCATAACTCCGGTGATGCCTTTCCTGACCGGAGTGACAGATTTGATTGATGAAGTCCGTGCCCACGCAGATACGATCTGGATCTACCGATTAGAGATCCGATCCGAAGAAGACCGCAATTGGCAAAAGATAAGGGGCATTCTCGAGCAACACTTCCCGAGGATCATGCTTGAGTTCAGGGAAATCGTCTTCCGCGTAGACCATAGGTACTGGCAGGACCTTCGTCGTGAACTGGAGATCCTCTCGCAGGGAGAAGATACCCGCCTGGAAATACACGTCTAGGTAGGCTCACCGACCCCGGTGTCCGACGCTCTCCGATCACGCCGAGTGAACGGAAAACGCGTGCGCCCGGACTTCCCGGTGGAGTTG
>Ga0111195_1037_pt1 | contig 18774 bp, 16 predicted proteins | sample DeeMarSWOR324_28_FD_80367 | JGI IMG/M metagenome (GOLD analysis project Ga0111195, IMG submission 80367) | candidate division TA06 bacterium SM23_40
AGATTTGCCGAAGCTGTGAGCGCTAGGGCGGTCGCCAGCGAAGCAATGCTTGGAAAGCCCATACGGCAATCTCCTTTCGCTCCAGACGGCGCTAACATGGCCTTGCTCGGTCAAGCGCGAGTCAAGTGAGTCTCGCTGGGACCGCTTCCTGCTCATTTTCAAGAAAGGCTCACTCGAGAGACCCCAGGGAGGGGGAGATGCGTGTCAATCAGATACGGCAGAGCGCCGTTGCGCGCCGCGGACCTGCGTACCACTCTTATGCTGTAGCCTGTGGCCCTGCACCATCCGCCTGGGAGTGGCATGGAAAGGCCAGACTGGAGAGCGATTCGCGGCGGACTGATACCGTGGTCGGCCTCGGAATATCACGAGGTCCTGGAAGAGGCACATCGCCTCATGCAGACTCCTCACGACGATTGGGATCGTCGGCCCCAGAGATTCACCATCTATGACGAGGACACCGGCGAGGAGCAGGCACTCGAGGTCGACGTTGACAATGTTGCCTTCCAGATCGACAACCTGATCCTCAAGCGCTACGCCGATCAGCCTCAAGATGTGGTCCTGAGTCACGTCTACAGGTTTCGCATGATCTTCAGGTTCATAGAGGACAACCTCGAACGGCTCGTGGTAGAAGGACTCATAAAGGACGAGCCCGAAGCGATGCAGGTCGCCGAGGGACTGATTGAGGTGCTCGCGACGGCGAGGTACGAAGCCACCAGGATCGAGGGCGACGAAGAGGTCAGCGTTTTCGATTGCGATCAGGTTGTGGACGGAGCCAAGCGGTTACAAGGAGACATGGAAGAGGAATCGAGCTGACCGTCGCCGCGCGATCGCTGCAGAGAGCCTTCGCTGCACAGAGCCTACGGCGCCGAACGCGTCGCCGTGACCGACACCTCGAGGTCGTAGTCGATATCGTCGCAGGTTAGCGGGACCGTTCCGGATTCCGCGATCAGCTCATCGCCCGAGAATGTTCCGGTGAGGTTCTGGCCAGCCTGGCCGCTGCACGTGAGACCTGTAGCGCCCGTCTCGTCGTTGATCCACTCCTCGAAGAGACCCCTGATTGTCACGGCCCCACTCGCCTGGACTGTACCGGTAAAGCCACCTGCCGCGGCCCTGCAATCCGAGGGCTGGATAGTGAAGTCGCCTGAGAAGTTCTGACCCCGCTGGCCGGTGATGCGCAGAGTGCCCGGGCAGGTGCCGGAACTGCCCCCTCCTGTGAAGGTGGTCTCGAAGCTGTAGGTGGCGTCGTAGGTCCCCTTCACGTCCGGTGGAGTCGATGGCCCGGTACCGTCATCTCCGCAGCCGACCAGCGTCATTCCTAAGATCACGCCCAGCGCAATCTTGGCCGACGGCGTCATGCTATCCTCCTGAGCAGCGGTCCGCAGCCTGCAGTCAGAGCTGCACCAGGACCGCAGTGTCTTCAGGTCACACGAATGCGAGGAGTGTGCTCACTCCCTGTCCCTGGAAGTACCGCACCATCTCTTGTGTCCCCGAGCTCTTCCCATCCCAGAAGAGGATGATGAGGTCCGACTTGATGCAGAACAGCACATCACGCGGGCTCGGCCCTTCTACGCCCCTGGGCAGCGATTCAACGGAAGCGTCGAGGAACTTGAGTCTCCCTTCTTTGACCATTTCGCGTAGCCCCGGCGCGCAATCGAATCGGTCGTAGCCGACGGCGGCGACCTGCTGATCGTGCTTGAGCAGGAAACGAATCGCGGCAAGGTCCACGGTTCCTTCGGATCCCACCAGCCAAACCGTCTGCTCTGAGAGATACGGTGTGAGAAGACCCTCGATTCTTCGGCCGGCTGCGACTTCATCTGCGCGCATTGACCCGGTCACCGCGATGGTCCGCTGCTCGGCCATCGTAGAGGACGGCAACGTGGCGACGCCGGTCGTCTTCAACTCGTAGCGGGCCAGTGTGTCGCGTACGGCTTTTGAGAGCTTGTCCTTGAGATCACCCAGCCGCTCGGGCGAGTATTCCAGAACACGGTGCGACCGGAGATCGAAGGGCAGCGAGTCGATGTTCTGCCCGATCAGGATCGTCGGCTTTCCCAGTGCCATCGCGTAACCGGTCTCCCACATGACGTTGGGGTTGTCTCCGGTGACGTCCGCGATGCAGAAAGTCGCCTCGGCGAGCCCGTGCATGATGTCATCGGTGATCCTGCCTGCGGCGTGGACATCCTTGAGCCAATAGCAGTCGAAGTCGGTGTCGGGAACGGCACTGGCCGCCACCTCGCTGACGGCCTGGAAGACCGGGTCAAAGGCTTCGGCGAAGGGCATGATGACAAAGCACTTCATCTTTATGACTCGCGAAGGTAGCGTTCAGCGGTAGACCGTTGCCAAAGTATAACTCTGAGATTCGGGGCGCCGTGCTTCAAATTGCGCTGCTCGCAGTCTCAGATCAATGAGCGGAGGGATAGTCTCGTTGGCTGGGGGCAGTGTCGGGGCCGGACCTAGTCAAGTGCGAGTCGAGCGATAGGATCGTCTGTCTAACCTGGGCCCCCGACTCCCGCCAGCGCCACAAGGGTGAGGAACGTGAGGGGACGTCCGAGGAGCTGGCGAGCTGGGGCGATCAGGTAGGCTATCACGTAGGTATCATGTCGATCATGTGACGATCATGCAGCTATCATTTGGCTATCATGTGGTGGGCCGGGGCACACCGCGGCGTAGATGGGAAAGCTCTTCATCCGGGCCCAACACCAGCATGATGTCACCTGGCTGGAAGACGTAGTCCGGCGTCGGGGCCGCGTTGATGCGGTCCTCGCCGGGCGCGGAAGTCTGTTTGATCATCAGGACGCTGACCCCGAAGTTGCGGCGGATGTCCAACTCGCCGATCGTCTTGCCGACGAAGCCCGCGGGGACGTCGATCTCGGCGACCACCGTGTGACGCTCGGTCGGCACCAGGTCGACCTTCCTCTCTCCGGTCACCGCTGACGCCACGCTGCCGGCCATGTCGCGCTTGAACACCTCGGTGTGGTAGCGCTCGATGACATCCTGCGGCCAGATCACACCCGCGAGGCGCCCGTTCTCGAGGACCGGCACCTCGCCGCGGTACGAGCTCAGAAAACGCATTACGTCGGCCAGCGAGCGGTCCGGGGTCACCGCCGGGAAGTCGGTTTCGGCCACGTCTTCTGCGATGACCAGCAGCTCGAAGCAGGCCGGGTCCCTCATCACCGGTCGTATATCGTCGGCGGTGATGACGCCTTCCAGACGGTCGTTCTCATCGACGACGAACAGGGTGCTGCCGGGATGATCGATGAACTTCGAGATGAGGGAATAGAGATCGGCATCTGGGCTAACGGTGACCACGTCGGTGCGCATCACCTCACGCACGGGCACGTGCTGGAGCACGTTCACCGCGCGGCCCCTTTGGATGTCGAGGCCGCGACGCACGAGCTTCATGGTGTAGATGGAGGCCCGCTGCACGCGGGTCGCCAGCAGCGTGCCGATGATGCAGCTGATCATCAGCGGCATGATGATCTTGTAGTCGCCCGTCATCTCGAAGATGATGAGGATGGCGGTGATCGGCGCGTGGGTGCCCGCGGCGACCACGGCGCCCATACCGACCAGTGCGTAGGCTCCCACGCCCGCCGTGCTGGTCGGCCAGAGGAGGTGGACTACGGTGCCGACGGCGCCGCCCAGCATGGCGCCGATGAACAGCGAGGGCGCGAAGATGCCGCCGGAGCCGCCGGATCCGATGGTGAGGGACACCGCGAGGATCTTGAGGACGACTAGAGCGGCCATGAACTGCCAGACGAGCCGACCGTGCAGCGCTTCGCCGATCGCCTCGTAACCGACGCCGAAGATCTGGGGCGCCCAGATGCCGATGACGCCGATGAGCGCGCCGCCGATCACGGTCTTCAGCGGAGGCGGCAACTTGATGCGGTCGAACAGGTCCTCGCAGCCGTAGAGGCTGCGGATGAAGGCGAGCGCCACGAGCCCGGCCAGGACTCCCAGGCCCGCGTAGGCGAAGAGTTCGGTCCAGTGGACCAGGCTGTACTCCGGGACCACGAAGGCCGGGAAGTCGCCCAGGAAATGGCGGCTCACGACGGTTGCGGCCACCGACGAGATGACGATCGGCGAGAACTGGGCGACGCCGAAGTCGCTGAGGATGATCTCCACGGCGAACAGCGCGCCGGCGACCGGCGCGTTGAAGGTCGCGGCGATCCCGGCGGCGGCGCCGCAGCCCACCAGCGTGCGCAGCCGCCGCCGATCGATCTTGAGCCACTGACCCAGCGCGGAGCCGAGCGCGGAGCCGATCTGCACGATCGGACCCTCACGGCCGACCGAGCCGCCGGAGCCGATACAGATCCCGGAGGCGAACAGCTTGGCGATGACGACGCGCGGCCGGATGCGGCCGCCGCGCATCGCCACCGCCTCCATGACCTCGGGCACACCGTGCCCTTTGGCCTCGCGCGCGAACAAGTAGACGATGAGGCCGACGACGAGACCGCCGGCCGCCGGGGCCAGGATTTTCCACCAGAAAGGCAGGGCAGCGAGGTAGTCGAGCGTATAGGTGCCGCGCTGCCAGGCCAGCAACTGGATCAGCTGGATCAGCCGGCGGAAGGCGACGGCGGCGAGTCCACCCAGCACGCCGATCACCACGGCCACCAGGACCATGTAGAGCCGCTCCGTCTCGCGGAGCCCGCGGTGCCAGGCTCTCAGGGTCGTGATCGCCGCCGTAATTCTCATGGTTGCTCCATCCAGCCTCGGAAATGGGGCCCAGATCAGGCAGGCCAGCCGGTGGGAACGCCGGGCCGCCCACTGGGGTAGTGTTCGCTGCCGGACCTGCGAGCGCAGCCGCGCCGCAAGGTCCTGCCACCCCCCCTGGAAGCCCCACGGGGAGCCCCGTGCGAAGAAGAGTCGTTCCTTGGCTCGACCCGCCCAAACTTAGGCAAGCCCGGATTGCGGTGCTATGCCTTCGTGTATCTTGCTGGCGCCGCCGTAAGCTGTATGGTCGCTGGCGCGGCCGCCTGATCGAGGCGCCCCCCGCCGATTGTGAGACAAGGGGAGGGTTCTGAGATGAAGGGTGCCGGGGAAGAGAAGCGACCGGCCAGCATTCTGATCGTTGATGACGAGGTCTCCGTTACCTCCCTCATCTCCAAGCAACTGAGGCGCGACGGGTTCGCCTGCCAGGAAGCGCTCTCGGCGGAGGAGGCGCTGGAGCACCTCGAGGGGAGCGACTTCGATGTGGTCGTCACCGACATCAGGATGCCGCAGATGTCGGGGATCGACCTGCTGAAGATCGTGAAGCAGCGGGACCCCGAAGTCCAGGTCGTCATGATCACCGGCAACCCGAACGTCGATTTCGCCGTCGAGGCGATCCGCCTGCAGGCCGACGATTACCTGGTCAAGCCGTTCGAGCTCGGCCAGCTCAGTCACGCGGTGGCCCGGGCGCTGGAGCACCGCGAGCTGTTACAGGAGAACCGGCGCTACCGGGAGCGGTTGGAGATTCGCGTGGAAGAACAGTCGCAGGAGATCGAGCGGCTCTTCCTCGACGGGCTCTCCGCGCTCGCCGCGGCGATCGAGGCGCGTGACCGCTACACCGGCGGCCACGTGGACCGGGTCAGCCGCTACGCGTTGGCCACGGCCGACGCGATGGGGCTGGAGGATCAGAAGATGTGGGCCGTGTGGCTGGCCTCGATGTTCCATGACGTGGGCAAGCTGGCGATCCCCGACTCCATCCTCAACAAGCCGGGCCCGCTGACTGAGGAGGAGTACGCGGAGATGAAGCTGCACCCGGTGCTGGGGGCACAGATCGTGAAGCGGGCCTCGTTCCTCATCCCGGCGGCACTGGGCATCCTCCATCACCAGGAGCGTTGGGACGGCCGGGGCTACCCCTCGGGCCTCAGGGGCGACCAGATCTCCATCGAAGGCCGCATCCTCGCCGTGGCCGACGCCTTCGACGCCATGCTCACCGACCGTCCCTACCGACCGGCGCAGACCGAGGAGTACGCGGTGTCGGAGCTCGAGCGCTGCGCCGGTACCCAGTTCGATCCGGTGGTGGTGCGCGGCTTCCTGGAGGCCCGGGCCAATGGGTTCCCCGGCCCGTCGCCCCACGAGCAGTACCCGCTGCAGCGTGTGGCGGAGTGGTCGGGTAACGCGGGCAAGCGGGACTACTAACGCCGGGTTGACCCTCCAGAAGGTGGCGCGTAGATTGCCGTGTCCCGGCGCCACCGTAGCTCAATGGTAGAGCACGTCATTCGTAATGACGGGGTTGTCGGTTCGAGTCCGACCGGTGGCTCTTGGGGTTAGGTTCCCGTGTGCGGGCGTAGCTCAGTTGGCAGAGCGCAACCTTGCCAAGGTTGAGGTCGCCGGTTCGACCCCGGTCGCCCGCTCTGCGGCGTATCCGAGGGATGCCCGGGGAGGAGGAAGCCAAGGGCGGGCTTACGGCCGGCCTGCGGTGTAAACTCTCCGGGCCTCTGACTATCGAAAGCGGGGAGTAGCTCAGCCCGGAAGAGCGCTGCGTTCGGGTCGCAGAGGCCGCGGGTTCAAATCCCGCCTCCCCGATTCCCGCTCGCTGGTTGTTACTCGGGACGTGGCGCAGCCCGGTAGCGCGCCTGAATGGGGTTCAGGAGGTCGCGGGTTCGAATCCCGCCGTCCCGATTACGATAACCTGCCGTAGACAAAGTAGTTAGAGTATCCAGATCCTCGCTTGTAACCCGCCCTTCTGGTCCCGCAGTGTCAAGAACAGTGACAAAAGGCTCACTTTGGGCTATATTCATGGGCAGACCCGCCTTTCCAGTCCCGCCGAGGAGGCAATGCCCACGTGGCCCGCAGGAAGCCGCGAAACCGCATCTACTGGCGAAGTCAGGGCAGGGCGCGTCGTGCCTACGGTGACTTCCGCGACTACTCCGATGTGGGAGGGGGCCGTGAGGCTCTTATCGCGCCGGGAGAGGCTCGGGCAACGACCGATCCTGACGTGGCTCAGAAGCTCGTAGCGGACAGGGTTAAGGAGCTAGAGTCTCGACGACGGAACAAGACCCTCCTCGGCCTTGAGAGACCCGCCCGGCTCGGGGAGTTCGCGCAACATCACCTGACCGAGAAAGCCAAGAGCGGGAATGTCAGCGAAGCGTGGTTGGCTCAGAGTCAGTACCAGTTGCAGGCTGCTCTCGAATTCCTCGGTGACCGCGATCTTACTTCCATCCGTGTCTACGATGTCCAGAGGTTCGCGAACCATCTGAGGCAACTTGGAAATGGTCGCGGCGGCAAGCTCAGTAGTGCAACCATCAGGCTGTACCTGAACTCCCTGTCCAACCTCTACACTCGCGCTGCCAGCGAGGGATGCGTGCCACCCGGATACAATCCGGTGTCGGCGATCATGGACAAGCCGGTGGCGCGTCGGAGGGAGGCACGTTGGCTTGAGATTCACGAGGCTGCTCTGCTTCTTGAATCGGCGCGGATCTATCGACCGCAGGCTGATGCCTTTCCGTTCATGTATCCTCTCCTCGCGACCTTCCTGCTCACAGGCGGACGCAAAGCCGAAGTCCTCGGCCTCGAAGTGGAGGACGTAAGCTTCGACCGTAGGACCGTGACGTTCCGGCCCAACAAATGGCGGGGATTGAAGACGAGCACCAGTCACCGGAGCGTACCATTGTGGCCTCAAGTCGAAGAGATCCTCAGGGAGTACGTGTTCGGCGGAGAGGCTCCCCTCGGCTCGCTGCTGTTCCCATCAGCGCGTGGTCGAGAGGATCTGATGATTACCGACCTGCGGAAATCGCTGGATGCGATAGCTGCGAAGGCCGGTTGGAAGGCTGGTGAGATCAGGACAAAGATCTTTCGGCACACGTACTGCGCCACTCGCCTTCAGACCCTAGATCGTGGAGCACCCGTCAGCGAGTACACGGTCGCCAAGGAACTCGGACACGGTGGGCGGGCGATGGTCGAGCGGGTCTACGGTCACTTGGGGCAGGTCAGGCACCGTGCCGAGGTGGTCGAGTACAGGGTAGAGCAACATCGGGATGTGTTGGGTGAACGGTTGACCGCTCTTCAGGCATCGGGGGCAACACGATAGACGTGGTTTGGCCGACTTAGCACATCCGATCTCCCGGCTGGCGGCACTCAAGCGCCAGCCAGAGATCGGAGGCGGTCTCAGGGTAGCCCATGCAGCCTTCCCCGCAACCCTACGTTAGAACTACTCGGTTCTCAGGACCGCTCACGCTTGAGCGGGGGGTCTGTTTGTCGTAGGCATATGCACCGTTGGGCAAGACGAATGCCTTCGCAACCTTGTCGGCCTCGGCTGACCCTAGCTCGTCGGCGGCCCAACGCCAAGTTTCACGAATGAGGGTATAGGTGCCTCGTTTCCCCTCGTAGCTTGAACCGTAGTTCGTATGAATGCCGTTGCGGTTCAGGTGCTCAGCTAACTCATCCCCCGACATGGTCATACCGTGGTGCCTCAGGAAGTCAGCGAGCTTCCACACGTAGAGCTTCTTGTTAGTCATCTTACCTCCTTGTTAGTCCGCTCTCCCAACACATAAGCGTCGTTTCTCTCTTATCCGGTCGCCGAACCTTAGCGTGCTCTCGGCCCAAGGGTGGGTGGCTTGACATCTCAGTGTCGATTGCCCGTAGCTCAAGGGGCAACATATATTTGCGGTACTAGAGAAGCTGATGTCTCCCCCGCAGCCTAGCATCCCTACTCCTGCAAACGACACTCAGTGAAACCAGAAGACAGAGCCCGACAGGACATCGACCGCCAGTTGGCGGAGTGCGGTTGGCTCGTTCAGGACCACAGGTCCATGAACATCGGCGCGGGTCTGGGGGTGGCGGTTCGGGAGTTCCCGCTCGAAAAGGGATTCGCCGATTACCTCCTCTACGTGGACGGGAAGGCTATCGGCGTCATCGAGGCCAAGCCTGCGGGCCACACGCTGACCGGCGTGGAGGAACAGTCAGCCCTCTACACGAGGAGCCTGCCGGACGGCATCCTCCTCCACGGCCTTCCGCTTCCCTTCGCTTATGAATCGACTGGAATCGAGACCCGGTTCACGAGTAGGCTCGACCCCGATCCCCGTAGCCGGGGAACGTTCGCCTTTCATCGGCCGGAGGAGTTGCTCCGTGTCGTCAGCCTCGACGGCCAGCTTCGTCAGAACCTAAGAAACCTGCCTCCACTGAAGACCGAGCGTCTGTGGCCGGTTCAGGTCGAGGCGATACGGAATCTCGAAAGGTCTCTGGCTGAGAATCGACCGAGGGCACTCATCCAGATGGCTACAGGTAGTGGAAAGACGTTTTGCGCCTGCACCTTCTCCTACAGGCTCATCAAGTTCGCCAAGGCCAAGCGGATCCTCTTCCTCGTGGATCGGAACAACCTCGGCAGGCAGGCTCTGAACGAATTTCAGCAGTACCACAGCCCGTACAGCCAGTACACGTTCACCGAGGAGTATCCGGTCCAGCGGCTTCGGAAGAATGTGATCGATCCGGCCAGTAAGGTCTGCATCACCACCATCCAGCGGCTCTACTCGATCCTGAAGGGCGAGGAGGAGTGGCCCGAAGAGAACGAGGAAGACTCCATGTTCGAGGCTGAAGCGCCTCTTCATGTGGAGCCGATGCCTGTTGTCTACAATCCGAATGTTCCCATCGAGACGTTCGACTTCATCGTGGTCGATGAGTGCCATCGCTCAATTTACAACGTCTGGCGTCAGGTCCTCGACTACTTTGATGCCTTCATCATCGGCCTCACGGCAACTCCGACGAACCAGACCATCGGCTTCTTCCATGGAAACGTCGTGCAGGACTATTCCCACGAGAAGGCTGTCGCGGACGGAATCAACGTCGGGTATAACGTCTACCGTATCGAAACGGAGATCACGAAGGAGGGTGCAACGCTCAAGAAGGAACCCGGTCTACTGATCCCTCGCCGGGACAAGCGAACTCGTCAGATGAGGCTGGCCGAACTCGACGACGATTTGACGTATACTGGCAGCCAGCTTGACCGCGATGTTACAAACCCGAGCCAGCTTCGACTAGTCATTCAGACGTTTCGGGATCGACTCTATAGCGAAATATTTCCCGGTCGTACTGAGGTTCCGAAGACGCTGGTGTTCGCAAAGAATGACAATCACGCCGAGGACATCGTCAAAGTGTTCCGGGAGGAGTTCGCTAGAGGAAACGATTTCTGCCAAAAGATCACGTCCAAGACGACGGGCAAGAAGCCCGAGGATCTGCTGAATGAGTTCCGTAATTCCTTCAACCCGCGTGTCGCCGTGACGGTGGACATGATCGCCACCGGGACAGACGTGAAGCCCTTGGAGTGCCTGCTCTTCATGAGGAACATCGCCTCGGCATCGTACTTCGAGCAGATGAAAGGTCGCGGTACGCGGGTTATTAGCTCCGATGATCTGAGGCAGGTAACACCGGATACTGTACATAAGACGCACTTCGTGATCGTCGATGCGGTCGGGGTGTGCGAGAACGACAAGACGGCTTCCAAGCCACTGGACCGTAAGCCCTCGGTTCCGCTTCAGAAGCTGCTTCAGATGGTCGGTGAAGGCAGAGTGAGCGCAGAACTCGTATCGACCGTGGCAGCACGACTAGCGCGATTGCACCGGGAAACCACAGACGACCAGCGAGCAGAGATCGCGGCAGCCGCTAAGGGGAAATCCCTCGCCGAGATGACCAGCGACCTGCTCACGAGCCTTGATCCTGACGCCAGCGTCGAGCGGGCAGTCCAAAAGTTCAGGATACCTGAGGGGGAAGAACCCACGGATCAGCAGCTTCAGGAGGTCGAGCGGGAGAGCATGGCTGAGGCCCTGAGCCCGTTGTACGATGCAGGGCTTCGCGACAAGATCCTGACGATCAAAGCTTCTCTGGAACAGATCTATGATGAGATAACACAGGACAGGATTCGGAAAGTCGGGTTCGACTCACAGGCGAAAGATAAGGCCGAGTCACTCCTGAAGAACTTCCGGACCTTCATCGAGGACAACAAGGACGAGATCGAGGCGATCCAGATCCTCTACAGCAAGCCTTACCGGGCGGGTCTGCGATACGGTCAAGTGAAGGAGCTTGCCGAGGCTTTGAAGCGGCCTCCCCTTTCCATCCGAGAGCCTGTCCTTCAGCTATGGCGAGCCTACGAGGCCGTCGAGCCCACGAAGGTGAAGGGCACCGCGAGCAGCTTGGTCGATCTCGTTTCAATCGTCAGGCACGCGATCTATCCTGATGAGCCGCTTGTCCCGGTCAGGAGTACTGTCGAGGAACGCTATCAGGAGTGGCTGATCGAGCAGGAAGCAGCGGGGGTGAACTTCACCCCGGAGCAGCAGCAGTGGCTCGACGCAATCAAGGACCACATCGCGAACAGTCTGACCATCGAACAGGACCAGCTAGAGTACGCGCCGTTCACGCAACTTGGTGGCTTGGGGAAGGCGTACCGTCTCTTCGGTGATCGCCTACCGACACTACTCGGTGAGTTGAACGGGAGGTTGGCAGCGTGACGAGGGGTAACGATCTGCCCAGAGGCTGGGTAACTTCCACGCTCGGTGAGGTCTGCTCTCGACCACAATACGGCTGGACAACCAAGGCTAACCCCTCAACTGGAACGGTTCGCCTACTGCGGACTACCGACATCACGCCGGGCTGGGTCGATTGGTCTTCTGTACCCTATTGTTCTGAGAATCCGCCCGACATCTCAAAGTACCGGCTTCAAGAGAACGACATCGTGATCTCGCGGGCTGGTTCTGTTGGCGCGAGCTTTCTGTTGTCAGACGTACCAGAAGAGGCGGTCTTCGCTTCCTACCTCATCCGGTTCCAGCCGCTTGAGCCGATCAGCCCCAAGTTCATTGCGTACTTCCTACAGACTCCTGATTACTGGTCCGCGATTACCGAGCGGTCTTCTGGAATCGCCCTTCCCAACGTCAATGCGCGAAAGCTGGAAAGTATTCAGATACCATTAGCACCCAACGCCGAGCAACACCGCATCGTCGCCAAGATCGAGGAGCTATTCTCCGACCTCGACGCTGGCGTGGCTGCGTTGGGGCGGGCCAAAGCCAACCTCAAGCGATACCGTGCCGCCGTCCTCAAGGCCGCCGTGGAGGGCAAGCTGACCGAGGAGTGGCGCAAGGAGAATCCGCCGAGCGAGCCTGCTTCCGAGCTTCTGAAGCGTATCCTCGCTGAGCGTCGGAAGAAGTGGGAGGAGGAGCAACTCGGCAAGTACGAGGCGAACGGGAAGAAACCGCCGAAGAACTGGAAGGATACGTATAAGGAACCTCTCAGACCTGATACGGAGAAGCTACCACCACTGCCGGATGGTTGGTGTTGGACCACGACTGATGCGCTGTTCACCTTTGTGACGAGCGGATCGAGGGGGTGGGCGAAGTACTACTCGGAGCTTGGCTCTCTCTTCCTTAGAGTAGGCAACCTCGACCGGTTATCGATCACGCTGGACTTGAGAGAGGTACAGCGGGTTACGCCTCCCAAGGGCGCCGAGGGACGGAGGACGAGGGTCCAAGAAGGCGATATCCTGATATCGATCACTGCTGATCTAGGGATGATTGCTCTAGTTCCCGACTACCTCGATGAGTGCTTCATCAACCAACATGTCGCCTTGGCAAGGGCTGTGTCCTCGATTAGCCGTCCGTACGTGGCGTGGTTCCTCGCCAGTGAGTATGGGCAGCGCCAGTTCGGAAGGATGCAGCGCGGCGCTACCAAGAAAGGACTCGGTCTTGACGATATTCGAGGTGTGCAAGTCCCGTTGCCTCCTGTGAGAGAGCAAGAGGAGATTGCCGCAGCAATTGAATCACGTTTCTCAAACTGCGCCGCTGCTGAAGTGAATGTCTTGGTATCATCAGCCCGCGCACAACGTCTGCGCCAATCAATCCTGAAGCGTGCCTTCGAGGGAAAGCTCGTCGAGCAAGACCCCAGCGATGAGCCCGCAAGTACCCTCCTCGAACGGATCAGGGGCGAACGTACGAAGTCAGGCGAGCCGAAGAAAGGCATCTTCCGGAAGGCAAAGAACAGTCAGCTGAAGTTGCTATGAAGAACGACACCCAACAGATCGTCAATAAGGCTTGGAATTTTGCCCACGTCCTTCGGGACGACGGGCTCTCCTACATGGCCTACACGGAACAGATAACGTTCCTGCTCTTCCTGAAGATGGCAGATGAGCAGACGAAGCCTCCGTACAATAATCCGCCCATCGTTCCGCCAGAACTCGGCTGGCAGAGCCTCCTTAAGCTCGACGGTGATGAGCTAGAGATTCACTACCGGCATATCCTCGAAGAACTCGGGCGCAGAGGCGGGATGCTCGGCGAGATATTCAAGAAGGCTCGTCAGGAAATACAGAATCCCGCGACGCTGAAGCGGCTCATCGTAGACCTGATCGACGCTGAGCACTGGTCGTCGATGGAGGCCGATGTCAAGGGCGACATCTACGAAGGTCTGCTCGCCAAGAGCGCAGCGGAATCACCGAAAGGGGCAGGCCAGTACTTCACACCGCGAGAGCTGATTAAGGGGATCGTTGACGTGATGCAACCCAGTCCGGACGATACGATCTGCGACCCAGCTTGCGGAACCGGAGGCTTCCTTCTCGCCGCACACGACTACGTGGTGGGAGAACACGGTCGGACGTTGAATCCCGACCAGCAGAGGCACCTTCGCGAATGCTTCGTCGAGGGCACGGACATCGTCCCGGCCACCGCCCGGCTCTGCATCATGAATCTGTACCTGCACGGCATCAATGCTGATCCGTGCCCGATCCGCTCGGGTGTAGACAGTCTCGCCAGCGACCCCGGTGACCGATACAGCATGATCCTCACCAATCCTCCGTTTGGGAAGAAGAGCAGCATCACCATCGTGAACGAGGAAGGCGAACTAGAGAAAGAAGATCAGGCATACGAGCGGCAGGATTTTTGGACGACGACGAAGAACAAACAACTCAACTTTCTTCAGCACGTCAAAACGCTGCTGCGGATCTACGGTCGTTGCGCCATCGTAGTACCCGACAATGTGCTTTTCGAGGGCGGAGCCGGTGAGGCAGTCCGAAGGAATCTCTTGAAGCAGTTCGATGTCCACACCCTGCTGCGTCTTCCCACGGGGATCTTCTATGCTCAGGGCGTCAAGGCGAACGTTCTCTTCTTCGATGCGAAGCCAGCGCAGGAGGCTCCGTGGACGAAGAAGCTCTGGATCTACGATCTCCGGACCAACATGCATTTCACGCTGAAAACGAAGCCGCTCAGACGCTCGGACCTCGATGAGTTCGTGGAGTGCTTCAAGCCGGGTCGGAGGCACGAGCGCGAGGAAACGTGGAGCGAGGATGATCCAGAGAGTCGCTGGCGAGTCTTCGAGTACGAGGAGCTAATCAAGCGAGACAAAGTGAATCTGGACATTTTCTGGCTGCGGGACAGGAGCTTGGAGGACTCGGAAGACCTGCCCGAGCCTGATGTCCTTGCGCGGGAGATTGCGGATGATCTTCAGACTGCACTGGACCAGTTCACCGCCATCGTGGGTGAGCTAGGTGAGTAGAGAGCTTCTCTGTACTCGGAGGGAGGTATCCCCCGGCATCCATTGAGGGATAAGGCTCTCCTACGAGGAGCACAGAGTCTTCACAGCGCATTTCTGCCCCAGCCGAGGGTACGAGGTTGAGTTTCCGAAGGAGAACCCGAAATTGGGCTCTCAACTGCGCCCTAGTCCCACGGCGTGCACTGGTGAGCGTCGCTACGTAACCTCAGTTCTGCGAGGTCCGTCCAGACAACCTCCTCTATCAGACCGTTCTCAAGGACAACGATAAGCTCTGGCTGAGCAAAGCCGCACTCGAACAGCATGACCGTCTCTTCCTTCCGGTTGCGTCGTAGGCGCTGCACGATCAACGGGTGAAGGAAGCTCTCAGGTCGCCGCTCTGTTGGGTAGTAGTAGAGCGGATACGAGACATGGATGTCACCACCTGCCACGTACTCTTCCTCTCCAATCTTGAACACACCTTGGGGGCGGCGGTAGACGAAGTATCGGGAACCCGCCTGCTCTTCCCAAATTGTATCCGGCGGACCAACGACGATTCCTGTGAGTGCCGCGGGGTCTCCCGGCATGAACCTCTCAAGCTTGTCCTTGTGAACCAGTTGGAGTACCCGTGTAGCCGGGTCAGCAAAAACCGACAGCCACCGGTCATGCCGCTCGAAGGCAACGATGGGGCCTTCTCCGGGTAACCGCTCTCGTTGCTCAGTACAGCCCGTAAGCGACTTGGCAACAGCCACGACGAGCAGGAGTACCGCTGGCATCCTTACTCTGATCACAGGCAATCAGTTCCTCCTGAGAGACGCTGCGAGGCAAGTTACCTCTTGCTTGCAATCAGATGTGGCACAGGCATCTCGGTCCTCTGTCGAAAAAAATCCGCTGGGCAGAGAATACCGATTTTAGAGTTACACCAGTGCCGAGACTCCCAACAGTTCGATCACGACAGAGTGGCGTGCCAAACCACTCCCGTCCTCATCGTGATGCTGACCTGCTTGCAGGACTGGGTAGCGTACCTGCTTGGGTCACCAACCCAAGGACCATGAACCGAGAGGACCACCCCCTCCTCCGCAGTCTGGATGAACGCGGAGATGCCTTGTGAGGGGGAATTGGGAATCGGATCATCGTGCTCTCCTCTGACCTCCCATCGTCGGCTCGATGAGGATGCCAGATGCTCGTCGCCAACATTTCCAACACAGGCCTGAGCGGATTCTCTCCACGCGATGAGGGTCTTTCCCATGGATCTTCCATCGCAATCGAGCAGCTCCTGGGGGACGAGTTGTCGTTCAAGACCGTGCGTCCACTGTGTCGCCCGCTCGACTTCAGGATGTGGGGTGTAACGACTGTAGGTAGAGGACGGGCTGCCATCGGAGCCAGAGAAGACGGAGAAGGACCAACTCGAAAGTCGGTCTCGTCGTGGATGGCAGCCCGCGTTCTTAGTGTTCCGATCACGACCTCATCTCCGTCACCAAAGCTCCGATTGAAGTGTAGGCTATCAACCTCGGTCCAGATCGTCAAGCTTTGGGATCAGAGCGGATACCTATTCCTCCAGTCTCTGCGGTCTCCGAAATTCCAACAGACGCCTCTTTCGGACACACGGAGATGCTGTACCTACGACATATTGGGCGAGATGAGACGCCTGTTTCTGTCTTTGAAGGATAAGGAGGAATCGTCGGGCTGAGAACCTGCCGGAGGAATCGGCCTGTCGGGCTGTGCTCTGCCAGATGACTTCGAGATTCAGGCCGCTCGACTGGCAGCCGAGTGGGGATTCACCGGAATCGGTGCCGATCCCGATTACTTCTTCCGGGTTGGTGCAGGTAGACTCTGAGTGGCCTGTCCCGTGTCGGTGCGCCACAGGGAATCGCTATAACTGAACGCTCCGAAGTGCTCCCTTCTGTTGCCAAGCCAGACTCACCCCGATTCAACTGAGGATTCTTCAGACCCGTCGTCGTTACATCGGTGCAGGAGGGCACACCGAGGTTGATGCAGGCAAAGGGCAGGTATGAGCGTCAGGAAGCAGTTAGACAGATTGGCGGAACACGGAGCGATGGTCATCGTCCCCGTACGCTGGCTGCTTGATCTGCTCGATCTGCTTGACGGCTTACGAGCGGGCGGAGACGGCGAGGAGCCTCTGGCTGACTTCACAGCCGAGGAAGCAGCCGTCGAGTTCAACAGGAGCCCGCAGACTATCCGGAACTGGTGCCGAAGCGGGCTTCTTCCGGGTGCCTACAAGCTGTTGAATCGGGAGTGGCGGATTCCACGACAAGCGTTGCAGGCACTCCGCACGAGCCACCTAGACGGCGATGGCAAGAGCGTTCAGCAAGCCGGAACAGCCACCGATCTCGGAGCATGGAGGGCGCATGTCGAGTAAGGGACCTCTCAAGACAGGTGGCAAGTGGTAATCCTGAGGCAACCAAACGTCCCGCTGATTGGAGAGACAGCGATGAAACGCAAGAAAAAGCTTGAAATCGCCTATCACGAAGCGGGACACGCAGTCGCGTGCTACCGGTTACGTGTGGCGTTTAACTACGTCACCGTTGAACCCACCGAGGATGCGTGGGGGCACATTATGCATCCGTGTAACTATCTGGGCAAAGTGAGTGAATACGACGATGATCGCAGGGGCAGATGGAAGATTGAAAAGAACATCCTCGTGTTACTCGCAGGAGGTGCGGCAGAAGCCCTAGTTAGCGGACGCGAGGACTGGAACGAGAGTGGATCCTCGGACTATGAAGTAGCTCTGGCCCTCTCAGAACTCATCGAACCCACCTGCACCGACGTTCACGGGAAGTACCTTGACTACATGATAGCACGGGCTAGGGCCTTCGTTAGACGGCGCGTGGTCCACTGCCCGATTGAACACCTCGCGCTGGAATTGATGGAACGACGCAGGATCGGCTCAAGGACTGCGAGACGAATTATCAGAAGGTCGCTTGAGAATGACAGCTTGACCGAGTGGCTCAAGAAACGGGAAGGGCGCCTCTGAACAGTCTGTCCGCTCGCCGGTAGGCTCCGTGACTCGTAGTTCGCGGAGTGCGACAACGAGGGGAGTTTAGATCTTCCCTCGAACATGAATGACGCCGACTCCCGCCGCTACTGAAAAGGATGTGCGGTATGAGCAAGCGAGGCGGTGTGAGGCGACCTGCCCCGAGGGAATGGCTGCGGAAGAACGACCGAGGTTTTACCTGCGTTCCGAATGCCCTTTGGTGCATTGCACTCAGCAATGTCGCTCGGTGCGTGTGGGCTTTCCAGTGGAGCCTCGTGCGAGTCCGGAAAAACGGAGACGATTACCTGAGCTACGTTGCTCAGACCACGATTGCCCAGACGCTCGGCATCTCGACAAACACGGTCAGAAGATGTGACGTCGAGCTTGTGGATGCCGGACTACTTGAATTGGTGCAGGCGAAACCCCGGCGACCGAAGGTATACCGGGTCCGTCCTTCACGTTCGGATTGGACAATACCCGATCCCGTGGTCTGGGAAATCGAGTGCTCCGAAGAAGTTCACGAAGGAGGAATATCGACGGATGGTCGAAGAGAATGAACAGGCAGAGCGAGAGCGGAAAAGACGTAGACGAGACTCCGCAGACTAGGGATACTCTGATCCCCAGCCAGTCCTGAGGACGCGGGGATAAACTGCTCAGATCCTGAGTGATAAGTGGGTAGGGTGACAGCGGCGTACCGTCACTTTCTGAGCATCGAATGCTCAAATAGTATGCCCTATAGAGATGGATGTAGTTAGTAGAGAGGGTAACTAGTAAGAGAGGGACAGAAATAGAGACGCCTGCGGCAAGACAGCTTGGGAATGATCCCATTCTATCAGGTCAGAAGATTTCTCTTGAGTCACGTTTTCCTGATCTCAGAGTCTGGGCTGATGAAACTCGAAATTGGTCTTGAGGTCACCATCCTGTCAGACAACTACATCTGCTGCGGTATGACGGCCTAGAACGCGATTTCGACCCTTCAGGAGGGGTAGCTGTGGGTGAGGATAGAAGATGCGAAGAAGACGACTCAACTGCTCGACCACACCTGTAGTCGTGTCAGGTCAGCACGGACTTGATCGTGGTCTATCAGTTACAGAACTTTCTACTTTGATCTGATACTCTGGTGGCAGGCTCTGGGCTGATGAAGCTCGAAGATTTCAACGATCTTGAGGTCACTACATACGATCCTGTCGGATACTGCATCTACTGCGGCTCAGTTGAAGACCTGAGCGATGAACACATCGTTCCTTACGGGTTGAACAGTCCCTGCCGATTACCTGCGGCCAGTTGTCGGCGATGTCGGAGGATTACAGGAAGATTCGAGGGGAAAGTCCTTCGTGGGCCGATGTGGCTGGTTCGGGCGA
>Ga0111195_1039_pt1 | contig 18230 bp, 12 predicted proteins | sample DeeMarSWOR324_28_FD_80367 | JGI IMG/M metagenome (GOLD analysis project Ga0111195, IMG submission 80367) | candidate division TA06 bacterium SM23_40
CGAGGCCCTTCGGTCTTCTCCGCCGTCTGCTTCCGGTCGAATGAGGCGGGACGGGAAGAGCGGGACTGATGCCCGGAAGGTATCGCTCATACGTTGCCAGAAGTGCGTGCTGCCCATCAGCTTTCCCGGCGTCTCGCTCGATGAGCAGGGAGTGTGCAACCACTGCCGCGAGCGTGATCGGAAGGGCTCGGATGAGGGGGCGAGGCGGCAGGTGCGGGAGCGGTTTGAACAATTGGCCGGCGAGGTGAGGGGGAGGCAGACCTACGATTGCCTGGCGGCATACAGCGGAGGAAAGGACAGCTCATACACTCTCTATCTGCTTCGTGTCCGGTTTGGGCTCAACGTGCTCGCCGTCACCTTCGACAACGGATTTCTCGCGCCGCACGCGGTGGTTAACGCGGAGAGGGTCGTTCGCAGGCTGCGCATCGATCATCTCATCTACCGGCCACGGTTCGATGTTCTGCGCAAGGTCTTCGTTGCTGCAGCGAGGGAAGATCTCTTCTCGAAGAAGACGCTCGAGCGAGCGAGCAGTGTGTGCACGGCATGTATGTCGTTCGCCAAGTTCGGATTCATGCGCCTGGCGGTCGAGCGACAGATTCCGTTTGTCGTGTACGGGTGGTCCCCGGGGCAGGCTCCGCTCACCGCTGCCCTGTTCAGGCACAACGGCCCCCTGCTGCGTCGAATGCAGGACGCAGTCAAGGGCCCTCTGGAGGGGGCGACGGGCGAGGACCTCTCTCCGTACTTCCTGGAGGAAGGGCACTTCGCGACAGGGGAGTGGCCGTACAACGTCAGCCCTCTGGGATTCATGGACTATGACGAAGAACAGGTCCTGAGTGTCATCGGCTCGCTCGGTTGGGAGCGTCCCTCCGGGGTCGACGCCAACTCGACGAATTGCCTTCTCAATTCGTTCTCGAACCAGGTGCACCTCGAGAGACTGGGTTTCCACCCCTACGCACTCGAGCTCGCGAACCTTGTGCGCGAAGGCATCCTGTCGCGCGACGAGGCAGTCGCTCGCCTCGAGGCCCCGGAAGATCCAGAGACAGTGATAACGGTCAGAAAGAGGTTGGGACTCGATTGACGGAAAGACAGGGCGTTGCGAAGTCGATCTCACGCGGAGTATCGACGCAGCCAGTGCCGAACAGGAGATGGTGATGGTGTACACGCTGATGCTACTGATGATGATGAATATGTGGCTCGTGCCTGTATCCGAGAATGTAGAAGTCCAGATCGCCGCCACGAACGATCCCAATGCTACGCTCGGCATTCCCAGGCACAAGGTCCATGTGTCGCAGAGCAATCCGGGTCAGTGGTGGGTGCTGTATGGCAAGCCGAGCGGCAACCTCAAAATGAGCACCGATAGGGGACAGACATGGACGGGCCTCGAACCGGATGCGATCACCGTCTGGGAATGGCTCGACTATCACGCCGAGATGGCGGGAGATGATGAAGGGAATCTCCACTTTACCTTCCCCGAACCGGCCGCCCACACACAGCTATACAGGCGGATGGACGCGCCGGCGCGGACTCGGAGCGACCTCCGTGCGGCGGTGACCCTGGCCGATCTGACGCCGGGCAATTGGAACCGCGGCTCGATACTCGTTGATGGCAGCACGGTGTGGGTATTCAGTCGATCGTCATATGCGGCGGCGGGGAATGTGCGGTACCACCGATCTACGGATGGAGGCATCACCTGGTATGCGACACCGGAGGATTCCGGGTATGTGCGGCAGACCGGATGCTCGAATGTACGGATAGGGTCTGTAGAGTACATGGGCAAGCCGACGGTAGTCATCTGGTACGACGGTGAGGGGTACCGCTACTACGTGCGGGAAGGGTCGAATTGGGTGGGGCATCCGGATTCGACGATCTACTGGGGCACATGCACGCGCCAGTTCAGTATCTCGGTCATCGCCGACAGCACCTTTCATATCGTGTGGCAGGATACGGATGACTCCGGCCTGCTCCGGCATGCGTGGAAGCATTTCTCCGGTGGCACCGGCGAGTGGCATTACGGGATCGTCGACGAGAACCCGGGAAATGGCAATTTTCTCCCGATGCTCACCCGGTCGGGGACGACGCTCTACGTCGTCTACTCGCGCCTGGTCGGACAGAGGTACGAGCGTGCGATCTGCTACAGAGTGTGGAACGGAAATAACTGGAGCATCGTACCCCTCAGAGTGTCGCGGCTGAGCGATAACTGCCTCCACCCCAACGCTCCGCCGAGCGTGCCGCCGGAAGCGAACCATATCCCGGTCGTCTGGACCGCGGGTGCGAATGCGCCGTACAGAGTGATGTGCGGCAGAATGCCCGTCACACCGGTTCGAAGCATAAACGGGGCGACGTCGGGCTCAGGAGCTCGGATCCCTCGGAAAAAGCCAGAGAATGATCATGGATGAGCATCCGTTCCATTTCTCGTGCAATGGATCGAGGATCTTCGCGATCCTCCACTCACCAGAGCAGAGGGCCGGTGGGGAGTCGGGAAAAGGGTACATCTTCTGCGCGCCGCTCGGTGAGGAGCAGGTACGGACACGGCGCATATTCACCACCTTCGCGCGTGAACTCGCGCGGCGCGGGTCCTGGGTACTGCGGTTCGACTACCGGGGCGAAGGTGACAGCGATGGCCACTTCGAGGACGCGAGCCTCGAGACACGGGTCGAAGACGTGCGTGCGGCGATCTCGGAACTTCGTCGGCGGGCAGGTGTCGAGCGAGTAGGGTTGCTGGGTTTGCGGTTGGGAGGAACGCTCGCCCTGCTCGCCGGTGCGGAGCGCGGGGAGGTAGAGGATCTCGTTCTCTGGGCGCCGATCGTCGACATCTACGGCTACCTGTACAGTGCTCTCCGGGCGAATCTTGCCACGCAGACCCTCGTCTATCGCGAGATTCGAGCGACGAGGGACGAACTCCTCGAACGTTGTCGCCGGGGGGAGCCGGTGAACGTCCAGGGGTTTCTCTTCACCTGGGCGCTGTTCGAGCAGGCGAGGGCGATCGATCTCTCACAACATGCGCAACAGTATCGTGGCCGGTCGCTCGTGATCGACCTTGCCAGGTCAACAAGAGACGTGGGCGGGGACGGCAATCGGAGCGAGGCACGATGCCTCTATGAGTGGCTCGCGGCGAGCGGCGTGAGCGATCTGATGTCGATCCAGCGCGAATTCTCGTGGGAGGAGACGCCGACGTGGAACCCGAGGCCCGAAAGGCTCTTCTCACAAACTCTGGAATGGGTCGACGCCTGTCGACAGCCGAAGAAGGTTGAATATGGAACACCCCGTCCAGTTTCTGAGTGAGGCCGGTCACCGGTTGATGGGAATCCTGCACGTTCCTCACGGACCGGGGCGGCCGGCGGGGTATGGCCTCGTCCTGCTCAACATCGGGCTCCACTACCGCGTCTGCCACAACCGCCTGTTTGTGAAGCTGGCGAGAGCTCTGTCGCGAGAGGGATACCACGTCCTCCGCTTCGACACACACGGCGTCGGGGACAGCGAGGGTGAGATCGAGGCTGGATCTGTCCTGGTCCACTTCGATCGCGTCCAGAGAGGACTCTTCGTCCCGGACACCCGCGCAGCGCTCGACCACCTGTCCCGGGAACTGGGGCTGGAGCGGTTTGTTCTCGCCGGGTTGTGCGGCGGGGCGCTCACGGCAATCCACACTGCTGCCGAGGATCGACGTGTACAGGGAGTCATCTTCATCGCAGGGCCGATGACTGTGACATCTCCCACCGAGGACCGGGAGTTCCACCCGTGGGAGGCCGGTCAGTGGCTCGCTGGATACAGGGCGAGGCTCCGTAACCCTCGTGCATGGGCGCGCCTCGTCTCCGGGAAGAGCGACTATGGGATGATGGTCAGAGCGCTCGCCGTCAAGATGCACCATCGCTGGTGCCAGATGTGGACCGGGTCCGCACTGGGCCGGCCGGGAGCAGCGCCGGGCGGACACTTCAATACGCACTATCTCGACTCATTCCAACGCTTCGTGGGGAGGGGAGGGAAGGTGTTGTTCGTCTTCCCCGAGCTCGATAAGACGGCAGAGGAATTCGAGATCTATTTCGACAAGCCAATACTCACGCAAACGCGCGCGTTCGAGGGGAAGTACGAGATCCTCAGGATCGAGCGTGCCAATCACTCATTCACGCTCGCAGAGTCCCAGGAGCGACTGAGGGATGGTGTTCTGACGTGGCTTCGCACAGCATGAGGCGATCGGTCGCCGTCTGTATTGTTAACTGGAACGGCGGTGACCTGATCCGACAGTGTATCAGGTCGGTCCGTGGTGGGCGCGATCTTCACCGCGAGGTCGTTGTCGTCGACAACGCATCGCGCGACGGGAGCCCGGATCGGATCGCCCTCGAGTTTCCCGATGTGCGGCTCATCCGAAACCGGGAGAACATAGGGTTCGCCCGGGCGAATAACCAGATGCTGCGCCAACTCACCGCCGACTACTTCCTCCTCCTCAATCCTGATGCGGTCCTCATGCCCGGCGCACTCGAACGCATGGTCGAGTTCATGGATGCTCATCCGCGCGCCGGAGCGTGCAGTCCGCTCGTCGTCGACGAAAGTGGTGGAGACCAGTGGGTTCCCACTCGATTTCCGACGGTGTGGGGCGAGCTCTGTTACTGCGCCACGTTCCTCCTGGCCCCGCTCTCCTGGGTACTTTGCCGCTGGAGGGCATATGGCCGCGAGCGAGTGTGGAGGAGCGTGTGCGGAGACGGACGGCAGGGGATCCGGGTCGATGTTCTCAACGGGGCATGCCTCCTCGTCCGTCGCCAGGCACTGGTCCAGATCGGGCCGCTCGAGGAGCGCTTCTTCCTCTTCTCAGAGGAGGCCGACTGGTGCCGGCGCATGCAGCTGGCAGGATGGGGTCGGTACTGGATCCCGTCCGCGACGGTCGTGCATCTGGTTGGCAGGAGCCGGGCCCATCTCCCGGAGGCGAGCGGGGCGGTCCACTTCTATCGGAGCCGCGTGCTCCTGTTCGCGATCCACCGCGGCCGGCTCCAGGCGGAGATCGTGCACAGTCTCTATCGCCTCTCCTGGCGGTGGAACATACTGGTCGGGATGGTCGGCGGAATGGTGCGGCCGGGGCGGCGGGCGGCGGACGAGCGGATCGCGCATTATCGAACTCTGGCCAGTGAACTGAGCCGCAGCGACGGCGATACGCACAGGATAGGCCGGCAGACGAGGCAGGGGCGGTAATGAGGGAATTTCTCAAGGGAATCGGCAAGCATTCGGTTGTCTACGGCCTGGGGGATATGCTCTCCAAGACGGTGGGGTTCTTCCTCATCCCTCTATACACGCGATACCTGGAGACGTGGGAGTACGGGACGCTCGAGGTGATGTTCGTCACGCTCAATATCGCCGCGATCTTTGCCCTCCAAGGGATGGCGAGCGCGCTGATTCGCGCTTACCTCTTCGACCACACTGACAGCGAAGCAACACAGCGCCAGGTGCTGAGCACGGGGTTTTTCTATCTCGCCGGGTCATGTGCGTTCATCTACGGCGGCCTCATCTTCTGGGCGCCGGCCATATCCCGGCTCCTGTTGCGCTCGACGGAATGGGCAGGCCTGTTGCGCTGGGTCTTCCTGACTGGCTTCCTGACGACGGTGTCGTACGTATCGTTCGCCTATCTCCGTGCCCGCGTGAAGTCCGCGGCGTTCGTCAGCATCAAGCTCTTCTCTGCTGTGCTCAACATTTCGCTCAACATCTATCTGGTCGTCGTCGTCGGTCTGGGGTTGGCGGGGATCATCTACAGTAATTTTATCGCAGCGCTTGCCGTCTTCATCATCGGGCTCGTGGTGCTCCGCCACCAGCTCGTACTCCGGATCGATATCGAGAAGCTACGCGGCATGCTCAGCTACGGACTGCCTCTCGTTCCCACAGGTCTGGCGCTCTGGATCCTGGCGGTCTCCGACCGCTACTTTCTCCAGTTCTTCTCTACACAGGGGGAGGTCGGCCTCTATTCGCTGGGAGATAAATTCGCGCATATCTTCAGCGTGATGCTCGTCCACCCATTCACCCTCGTCTGGTCGGCGTTCTATTTTCCGCTCGCGCGCCAGCCTCACGCACGTGAGACATTGGGGCGGTTCCTCAGTTACTTTGTCGCGGCCGCGGGGTTCGTCGGAATCGGTGTGGCTGCGGGCTCAAACATCCTCATCCGCCTCGCGGCGCCGCCGGAATACTGGCGGGCCCGGGGGGTCGTTGCGCCGCTCGTCGCCTCCGGTGCTCTCTTCGCGGTGATTCTCGTCCTCGATGCCGGGATCGGGATCACGAAAAAGACGAAGTACCTGCCCCCCATAGTCATGAGTGCAGCCGCGGTCAACATGGGGCTCAACGGGCTCCTCATTCCGCGGTGGGGGATGATGGGAGCGGCCTGCGCCACGCTGGGATCGAACATGGTCTACTGCACCATCGCCTATGTGGTGAACCAACGTCTGTACCCGGTGCCGCACGACTGGGGCCGCCTCGTGAGGGCAGGAGGAACGTTCATTCTGTTGTTGGCGACCACATATCTCATCGACACGGGTAGCATGGGCCGCGACGTCGCCCTTGCGGCCGGCCTCGTCGCGGCCTACCCGATACTCCTTTTTATCTCTGGATTCTTCACCGAGGACGAGCGAAGAGCGGCGGTGCAGTCTGCCGTTGCCGCCGCCGGCAGCCTGACCAGGCTCGCCGCGCCGATCCGCGCCCTGTGGGGGTGATACGAAAGTGCCCGGATTGTACGGATTTATGAGGCGCGAGCCAGTGCCTGAGGAGGCCAATCGAGAGCTCCTCCGGCGCATGGGGTCTGCCCTGAGACATGGACCGACCTATACCCTGGACTGGCATTTTGATGAGCGCACCGCGATAGCGACGATTGCGCCTCGGCCGGGAGGAGATACAGCACTCGCATGGGACGGCGACCGGACGGTCTGTGTCGCTCTGGCAGGTACGTGTTCGTACGCGGGCGGGAATGGAGGGCGAGAAGGGAGGGCGACGCCTTCGGCTCTGGTCCGGACGTGGAGACGTGAAGGTGAGTGCATGGCTCCCGGGCTGCGCGGCGAGTTCGTGGTGGGCATCCTCGATGCCGGGAAGACGGAAATCACGCTCATCGTCGGTCCATTCGGCCTGCGCCGCCTGTACTATGCCGTCACTCCGCACATTGTGCTCTTCGCACCAGAGGTGAAGGCGATCCTCGCCTGCCGAGAGGTAGAGCGGGAAGTCGATGATGTTGCGATCGCAGACCTCGTGAGTCTCTCCTATGTCCTGGGTGAAAGGACACTCTTTCGCGCAATATCTCGTGTTCCGGCCGGGACGATGCTCAGGATCAGTCCGGCCGGCGTCGATCAGAAAACGTACGTACAGCCTGGGTATGGTGGGAGGGTGGATGCAGCTGGCGAGGAGGAGGCGGTCGGGGAGGGTGAAGCGGTGGTGGAGGTGATCCGCCTCCTCCGCCAGGCTGCGGCACGGCAGGTTGCAGGCGCGGCCAGGGTCGGTGTCTCTCTCAGTGGGGGACTCGATTCCCGGCTCGTCCTCGCTCTGGCCCGTGAGGAGGCGAGCGACGTCGGCGCGTATACATTTGGCACCTACCGCAATGAAGAACGAAAGATCGCGCAGACGGTGGCCGAGGCTGCGGGAGCCGATGACTACTCGTGGCTCCCGTTGCGGGCTGACCGCCTTCCCGAAGAGCTGACCGCCGCGGTCTGGATGACTGACGGGATGATCGAGGCGACCTCCGGTCGTACGCTCAACTCGATACGCGAGCAGGCGGGGAGGCGGGACATGCTTCTCGTCGGCCTGTACGGGGAGAGCATCCTGGGGGGAGACAAGTTCACGGACGAGGAGATACGCACCGACCTCTCTCTGGACGAGGAGCTCGCCGGGATCGAGCGGGGGCTCGGCCTCCAGCACAACCTGCCACTCTGGCAGCACATCTTCGATGCAGGCGTAATCCGGGCATTCGAAGATCGAGTGCGCGGAGATATCGCTAAAGAATATGCGCGTTCGCGTGGGGTCTCACCCTTCTTCTCGGATCGAAAGGACCACTTCTTCCTGATGCACCGCGCCCGGCGCTATCTCGGCGAGGCGTGTCTGGAGAGTTACTTCGCCTCTGATGGGTTCCTCTTCTTCGACTACGATCTGGTCTCCTATCTTCTTTCGCTCCCACCGGCAGTACGCGCGAAACACCGTCTCTATGCACAAGTCATGGCCCGGGCCTGCCCTGTCCTGGCGGGCATCCCCTGGCAGCGAACCGGAGCACCTGTGTATGCCCGGGCACCTCGAACGCGGCGGTGGCGGCGAGTGGTGTCGGGTCGATTCCGGGATCTGACCCGGAAGGCGAGTCTGGGAGGAATCGACCTGCCCGATCCCTCGCGGGCCACGGACTTCGATCGCTGGTATCGCGTCTCACATCTCTTCCGCCGGTTTGTCCGCGATGCGCTGCTCGATCGTGGAGCAGTCTGTCGTCCGTGGTACAGACCGGGAGGGGCTGAGAGACTCCTCCGCTGGCAGGATGCGGGAAAGAATTACTCATTCCTCATATCGAGACTTCTGGCGCTCGAGCTCTATTGGCGCGAGCTCGGCAGGCGGGGACTGGACGGGGAGGTCGATCCGGGGACGGCGAGATCCGAGCGAGGAATGATGAAGGGAGGAACGACCAGGGTATGAAGCGTCTGTTGCTTATCAGCTATGCCTTCCCGCCGATGGCTGCGGTGGGAGGCCATCGAACGGTCAAGTTCGCCAAGTTCCTCCCTGAATTCGGGTGGGAGCCGACAGTCCTGACCGTACGCTCGGGGTTCAACTACGCCTACGACCCCAGCCTGCTCGACGATCTCCCGGGATCATTGAAAGTGCTGAGGACCCCGTCTATGGAGCCGCTCCGCTGGTGGGAGGGTCGAAAAGGGAGGGAGACCGAGTATGCATCAGGCGAGGAGGTCGACCGGTGGGGGAGTTCGCTCCCTACGGGATCGGAAACGGAATGTTCTTGCAGCGCGGTCGGGGGCCCGGCGAGAGATATGGGGAGAGCAGCGCGCGGGATCAAGCAGCTGGCCCGGGACCTTCTCACCACGCCTGATGAGCAGGTGTGGTGGATACCGTTTGCGGTGGCGGCCGGGCTGAAGGCAGTCGCGGACGGCATCGACGTCATCTATACCACAAGTCCTCCCCACTCCACGCATCTCGCCGGTTGGCTTCTCTCATTGCTCACCGGAAAGCCGTGGGTGGCAGATTTTCGGGATCTATGGACGTCGAACATCCATTTTCTCCCGTCGCGGCGCGGCGGGAAGAGGGAGAGGGTAGAGCGATGGCTCGAGGCGCGTCTGTTGCGTGATGCTGCAGCGATCATCACTACTTCTGAGAAGTCGCGCGAGCTGCTCTCTTCGCAGATAGGTGGGAATGGACGGGCAGATCGCGAGGCCCGCACCCGGTGGTTCACTATCACGAACGGATTCGATCCGGACGATTTCGCTGATGCCGTAGAGGAGGGAGGTCGAGGCGTACAGCCCGGCTCGCTCAGTCCACGCGACTGGGGCCTCCTGCGCGAGAGGGATGGCGGCAGGTTCATCATCACCTTTCTCGGCAGCCTGTACGGCGACCGGCGCCCTGACCTGCTCCTTGCCGGTCTGAGGGAGTGGTTCCGCACCGAGCCCGAGGTACGGCCATTCGTGCGGGTGAAGCTTGTGGGGAATAAGTCCCCGGATATCGAGGGCCGGCTCAGTCTCGGTGAGCTCGTGGGATCGATCGACATATCTGGTCACCTGCCGCACCGCAAGGCCCTCGCGTTATTGAGGCGCTCGAACCTGTTGCTGCTGTTGCTGGGCGGAGGAGAGGAGAACGGGGGGGTCATACCTGCGAAGCTTTTCGAATATCTCTATGTCGGGCAGCCCATCCTGGCGCTGGTGCCGGAGGGAGAGGCAGCTATGCTTGTCCGGCTGCTTGCCCGTGGAAGCGTGGTCACCGAAGAGAGTCCGCAGGCCGTTGCCCGTGAGCTGCGGTACTGGTATCGCGCCTGGCGGGGGGAGATCGATCCGCCTCCTACGGATGGCGGGGGCCTGCTCTCTCTCTATGAGCGAAGGAACTGTACGTCCATGCTGGCGAGGGTGCTGGAGTATGTACGAAAAGACAATAGATAGTAGCCCGGGCCTCGGATGGCTCTGTTCGCGGGAGGGCGCGCGCATTGCAGTTCCGCTCTGCCTTGCAATCCTGGCGCTGGTGATCGGTGTCTCTCTCGCGGGGTCACCCATCGTCGGGTATGCAGCGCTGGGGGCTTCGGCCCTTGCGCTCCTCGTAGTCATCCTGCTGCACGATCCATTCTGGGGGCTCGCCGCATACATGGTGACGTTCTATGTGCGGCCTGGGGAGCTCGTGCCCGCCCTGGCTCCGCTGCATATCGAGCGGGTGGTGGGGCTGCTGGCGCTGGCCGCGCTCATCTGGCATCGACGTACAGGGGAGCGGTGGGAGGCACTGAACCATCGCGTCACGCTCATGATGGCGGGTTTCCTCGGCATCATGGCGCTCTCTGTCGTCACGGCATACTGGAAGACGCTGGCTATCCTGGAAACGATCGAATTCGCCAAGATCCTGGTGGCCTATCTCCTGATCATCGGTCTGGTGAACAGCGAGAGGAGAATGGGGGCGTTTGTCTGGATCTACCTGGTGCTCATCGGCTGGACCGCCGGGTCATCCCTGTGGGGGTTCTTCTCGGGCGCCAACCGGGGGTTTGCCATGGGGATCGACAGGGCGCGCGGCCTCGCGCTCGCCTGGGGTCATCCCAACTCCCTGGCGATGACGCTTCTCGCCGCGGTCCCCTTTCTGTACCTGCTCATCCCCGTGGAGCGACGACGGCCTGCACGGCTAGTCCTCATATTGATCTTTGCGCTCTCGTTGCTGACGATCATGTACACCGGTTCGCGGGCGGGAATGCTCGGCGTCCTCGTCGCGGCGGTCGCACTCTGGTGGCGGACAGGGAGGCGGCCGGCGATGTTCGTCGGCATTACAGTCGCACTCCTGTGTGCGGCGCTGCTGATGCCATACCAGTACCAGATGAGGATGGTATCGATCCTCGACTATCAGCAGGATCCGTCATCTCTCGGCAGGATCGACTCCTGGATCTCCGGCCTTCACATGTTCCTCGACAGGCCGCTCCTCGGGGTAGGGCCCGGCAATTTCGGCATCGCGCACGGCCTGGCTTACTCCTCTCCCTGGCGTCCGAGCTGGCTCGAGGCCCACAGCATCTACATTCAGCTGCCGGCAGAACTGGGCCTGGTCGGGCTCGTCTGGTTCGCGGGCATACTCTTCGTTGTCGCACGTGTGAACCGGAAGACGAGGCAGATGCTCGTAGCCGGAGGGAACGTGTGGAGCTGGCACTACCGGCTGGCAGTCGCGCTCGACATCAGTCTCGTCGTCCTTCTGTTCACCGGGCTGTTCGGGCATAACCTGTACAGGCCGACCTACTATTTCATCGCGGGGATGTCGGTGGCGCTGGCGTATATCGTCCGTCAGGTCGCAGCCGGGGGGCCTGCAAGTGCGCAGAATAGTGCGCAGGGAATGAGCAACAAACGTTGGGAAGTGACGTAATGAGCGACCATACCACGCGAATCATCAGATCGGTTGTCCATCCCCTGTGGGCGTTGAAGGACGGAAGCAGACACCTCTCCTACCTTCGCCTGTACGAACAGACGCAGCACTGGTCGCGCGAGCGCCTGGAGGAGATGCAGTGGCGCCGCCTGGAGAAGCTCCTCTCTCATGCGTACGAGTTCTCTCCATTCTATAGGGATCGGTTCCGGAGGTGGGGGCTCGAGCCCCGAGACATCCAATCCCCGGACGATCTTCGCCGTCTCCCTGTGCTGACGAAGGAGGATATCCAACAGTCAGGACAGCACATGGTCTCGACATCGAGCAGGCGGGAGGAGCTGATCCCGGACATGACCGGGGGCTCGACGGGAAGGCCGCTTCGCTTCTGCCGTGACCGGTTTGCTGACTCGCACCGCCGCGCGGCGACGTTCCGGCACAATAGGATGGCCGGCTGGAATCTGGGGGATAAGGTCGGTGTGGTGTGGGGTGCACGGCGCGATCTCGTGGGGCTGCGGGGATGGAAGGCAGAGGTGAGGAGCCGGCTGCTCGAGCGGCAGCGGGTGCTCGACGCGTCTTCCATGGGCCCTCGGGAGATGGCCAGATTCGGGGAGATCCTGACCCGGTTTCGCCCGACAGTCCTCTTCGGGTATGCCAAGGCGATGGCGATCTTCGCGCGGTTTCTCAGCGAGACGGGGATCGACGGCATCCATCCCCAGTCAGTCGTTACATCGGCCGAGATGCTGGAGCCCGGTGAACGGCTCCTCATCGAGCAGGCCTTCGGCTGCCCGGTCTATGACCGGTACGGATGTCGTGAGGTGGGCCTGATCGCAAGCGAATGCGAGTATCGCGGGGGACTCCATATCAACGCAGAGAGTCTATACGTCGAAATCATGAGCAACGGTGTGCCCGCCAGGCCCGGAGAGCTCGGGCATGTCGTCATCACCGATCTGGTCAATTACGCGATGCCGATGATCAGGTATCGGATCGATGACCTGGCCTCGCCTGCCGCCGCATCGTGTAAGTGCGGCCGAGGTCTGCCCCTCATCGATAAAATCGCAGGGAGGACGACGGAGTTCATCGTCCTGCCGGACGGCCGGCTCGTCTCCGGCGCCTCGCTCACCATCTATCTTGTGGCCAGGATCAAGGGCATCGGGCAGGCACAGCTCATCCAGGAAGATCCGACAACAGTGAGAGTCCGCGTCGTGCCGGATCACGAGTTCGGCGACGCGACGATCGATTCGTTCTGTGCGCAGGCGAGGGAGATCATGGGAGATGGCATCTCGTTCCGGTTCGAGCTATGCGACCGTATCGAGAGGGAATCCTCGGGCAAGTACCGGTTCTGCATCTCGAACGTGGCCGGAGACAGGTTCTCTGCAGGGATCCCTTCATATGATGGCCGTATAGACGACCGGTCCGCGTCGGGCGGGGAGAGGCCGACCGGGGATTCCGTCGAGGCGGACGGAGAGGGGAGATGACGGTGATCGGTGAGTGTCTCGATCGGTTCGGCCATCTGGCCTCGAAACACGTGACCTATCCCCTGTGGCTGGCGCGGGAGGGCGAGAGCAGAGTCCTCCGCTACATGCGCGAGTTCGAGGAGGTGCTGTCGTGGCCGCGCCTGAGGATCGAGGATCTCCAGACGAGACGACTCCGGGCGATCGTGCGCCATGCATACGAGACGACTCCCTATTATCGTGACCGGTTCGACCGCGCCGGCGTGAAGGTCGAGATGATCAAGGATCCCACGGATCTCCGCCTCATTCCCCGGCTGACAAAAGAAGATCTCAGGCACCACGCCCACGATCTCATGTCGCGGCATTATCCCCTGGGCAGTCTCTTCAGGAGCGCAACCGGGGGCTCGACGGCGACACCCATCCGGTTCTACCAGGATACCGACAGTGTGCTCCGCCGGGTCGCCCACACGCATGTCTTCAATCGCTGGTACGGTCTTGATCTCGGGGAGAAGATGGCGCTCCTGTGGGGAGCGGCGCAGGATCTGACGGCGATCGATTCCATCAAAGATAGGGTGAAGGAGCGATATATATTCCGCCGCATGATACTTCCCTGCGCGCGCCTTGATGAGGGGATGCTCGATCTATATGTACGGCGGCTCAGGGAGTTCCGTCCCACTCTGCTCCGCGGATATACGAACAGTCTGTTCGCCCTCGCCCAGTACATTCTGGCAACCAAGAGCGAGGTGCCGCTGGAGGCGGTGGTCAGTGCCGCTGAGCCACTCTACCCCTTCCAGCGGCCTGTCATCGAGGAGGCGTTCGGAGCTCCGCTCTTCGAACAGTATGGCTCTCGCGAGGCAGGCCTGATGGCGAGCGAGTGCCAGGCCCACGGACCGCTCCATGTCGATGCGGCGAGCATCTGTCTGGAGATCGTCGATCGCGGGGGAAAGGCCGGTAAGGACGATCGTATTGCGACCTCCGATGCGGGGGCTTCGCGCGAGGGAGAAATTCTCGTGACCGATCTCTTCAACTACGGGATGCCGCTCCTGCGCTATGCCATCGGGGATCTCGGGCGCTGGGACGGCGATGGATGCGGCTGCGGGGCCGGGCTTCCGGCGCTGGCCCAGGTATCGGGCAGAGTGACGGATTCGATCCTGACGCCGGACGGGACGCTCGTCTCCGGCGCCGCCCTGACCGTCTATCTCGTGGCAGACCGCCCGGGGTTCAAGCAGCTCCAGGTGGTTCAGGAGAGACTCGAAGGGGTGACGGTTCGTATCGTCCCTTCTGAATCGTACACGGAGTCCGATATGGAATACTTGAGAAGACAATTGCGGCGGTTCCTGGGCACATCGATGAAGATCGACTACAGATTCGAATCCGAGATACCGAAAGAGGCCTCGGGGAAGTATCGCTACGTTGTCTCGAGCCTCTGGTCGAGCAGGGCGGAGAGTCCGGGCGCTGCCGATCAGGGCGATGCCGCTACACAAGGAGGAGAGAAGTGAGAGTTCTCGTGCTTGACGAGGAACTCCCAGTTCCACCCGATGCCGGGAAGCGCATCCGGACGCTGAGCCTCCTCTCGCGGCTCGCGCGGAAGAACGAGATCACGTTTCTCGCTCCGGGCGATCTTCGGCGTTCGAGCGAGGCGGTCGAGACGCTCCGGTCGGTGGGTCTCCGCGTTATCCTCGTGCCCGTTGCGGGGACGAGCGCGAACGCGAACGCGGACGGGGAAGCTCCTGACCAGGGGGGGATCCGGTTTCTCTCGCGCCTGTTGCTGAATATGGGTGAACGCTATCCGTATTCTGTGGTCCGTCATTTCAGCCGGGAAGTGGAGCGTGCGGCAGTCAAGGCATGGAGCAGCGGGGCATACGACCTCGTCCACTGCGAGTGGACACCTTTCGCTCCCCACCTCCGCCAGCTCGGCCGCGCTCCCGCGGTCATCATGTGCCACAATGTCGAGTCTGAGATCTGGGGGCGGCAGGCGAGGTATGGATCGAGTTACCTGGCGAGAGCATATTCGTTCTTCCAGTGGAGGAAGATGGATCGGTTCGAGCGAGAGGCGTTCCGCGAACTCGGGCCTGCGATCGTGGTCTCCGAGCGAGATGGGCAGATACTCCGCAATCGATATGGAGCGACGGTTCTCGGCGTCGTGGAGAACGGTGTCGACACGGACTACTTCACTCCGCACCCCGAGGGGGAGCAGGATGGCGAGGTGGTCTTCGTCGGATCGATGGACTGGCGGCCCAACCAGGACGCTGTCAACTACCTCCTCGATGAGATATGGCCGCGTCTCCGGGTGGAGCACGGCGGTCTTCATCTCACGATCGTGGGGAGGCGTCCTCCGCGGTCGCTCGTCGAACGGTGTGCTCGCACCTCTGATGTCGACTGCACCGGCAGAGTGGACGACGTGCGCCCGTACCTGGAGCGCGCAGCACTCGTCGTCGTCCCCCTTCGTATCGGCGGGGGGAGCAGGATCAAGATCCTCGAGGCGATGAGTGCGGGGAAGGCGGTGGTTGCGACACGCGTGGGGGCGGAGGGTCTTGAGGTGGAGCCGGGAAGGCATTGTATCGTGGCCGATAGCCCTCGTCAGTTTGCCGATGAGGTCGGTGCCCTGCTCGTGTGCCGCGAGCGGCGGACCCGGCTGGGAGATGAAGGTCGCCGGCTCGTGACGGAGCGATACGGATGGGATCGGATGGCGGGGCATCTTCATAGCATGTGGGAGAAGGCGCTGCGGCAGGACCACAACGGTAACCGCGCGCGGAGAGCGCCACGGAGCGGCGGAAGCGGTGGCCGGCAGTCGGTTCGGGTTTCGTGCCGGGCAGCGAAGATGCAGGGCGAACGGGTCGGCGCGGTCAGCGTCATGCATCTCCGGGCGAGCGAGTTCGTGGGCGGGCCGGAGAAGTTGATATTGGAGCAGTGCAATGGCGACAGAGCGGGGAGATATCAGTTCATCGTCACATCGTTCACTGCCCGGAGCAACGGCGACGGGAACGCTCTATTGCGTGCCGCCGCAGAACGCGGCCTCTCCATCGCTTCGATACAGAGCCGCTGGCGTTTCGATCCATCTGTTGTGCAGCAATTGGCCCGCCTCATCGAGAAGGAAGTCGTCGATATCATCTGTGCGCATGGGTACCGGGCTCGCCTGACTGCCTATGCGGCAAGAATCCTCACGGGGAGGCCGGTCGTGGCGGTATGTCATGGCTGGACGGGCGAGGATGCGAAGGTGCGGATATATGAAACCGTCGATCGAAGAATGCTCCGGTATGCAGACCACGTCGTGGCTGTCTCCCGCTCTATGGAGCGGCAGATACTCGGTCTGGGCGTGGAGGACGAGCGTATCTCCGTCATTCCCAATTCGATCGAGCTCGCCCGTCGCGGTGCTGGCCAGGGTAATGGGCGGTCCGGCCGCGAAGGGAGACGGGGGCTGAGGGCCGATCTCGGCATCGGGGAGCGCATACCCCTCATCATCAGCGCCGGCCGGCTCAGTCCGGAGAAGGGTCACCGATTCCTCCTCCGCGCAGTACCCGCCGTTCTCGAGCAGATCCCGGAGGCCCACATCGCGGTCCTCGGTGAGGGGCCGGAACGCGGGAACCTCGAGGCGATTGCACAGGAGCTGGGCATCGAGGGCCATCTCTCGTTCCCGGGATTCCGGAGCGATCTGGACGAACTGTGGGAGGAAGTCGACCTATTCGTTCTCCCCTCTCTTTCCGAGGGATTGCCCCTGGTCATCCTGGAGGCTATGGGCGCAGGGGTCCCGTGCGTGGCGACAGAGGTGGGGGGCGTGCCGGAGGTGATCCGGCACAGGGAGACAGGGATGGTAGTCCCGGCCGGCTCTCCTTGTGCCCTTGCTCATGCCATCCTCGAGGTGATGAGCGATCTGGAATTGAGGTCGAGGCTCGGCAGGGGAGGCAGGCGCCTGGTGAGGTCGCGCCATGCATGGTCGAGGAACAGAGAACTTCTGGGGAAGGTCTATGAGCGAGTACTGGCGAAAAGGCGGTGAGATCCCGTTTATTTCGGTGATCGTGCCCGTGCGGAATGAGGAAGCCTCGATCGGGACGACTCTCGATTCCCTTCTCGCACAGACGTATCCGCGCGATCACTTCGAGATCATCATCGTCGATGGCTACTCTTCCGATCGAACGGAAGCGATCGTGCGCGACGCAATGAAGAGAGACCGTATCGTGCGGCTCCTCCGGAATCCCCGTCGCCTGTCGAGCGCGGCGAGAAACGTCGGCGTACGGGCATCACAGGGGGATGTCGTCGTCGTCATCGACGGACACTGCCGTGTGCCGAGGCGCGATCTCCTCTGGGTGGTGGCGCAGTGTTTCGAGATGAGCGGCGCCGACTGTCTCGGCCGGCCGCAGCCGCTGTTCGATAAGGGCAACAGTCGGTTCCAGGAGGCGATCGCCCTCGCCCGCGCGAGCTGGCTGGGGCACAGCCAGAAATCCCACATCTACGGCAAGAAACGAGGATTCGTCAGCCCCGTAAGCGTCGGGTGTGCATACCGCCGGGAGGTGTTTGAGGAGATAGGGATGTTCGACGAGCAGTTCGATGCCTGCGAGGATGTGGAGTTCAACTACCGTGTGGAGCGGGCGGGACACGTGAGCTACATCGACCCGCGGCTCGCCATTGCCTACCGCCCCAGAAATACGCTCGGCGGATTCATCCGACAGATGATGCGCTACGGGCGTGGCCGCTGTCGGTTCCTCAGGAAGCATCCCGAGGCGATCGACCTCGATGTGCTCGTTCCTCCGGCATTCGCTGTGGGGCTGGGGATCGTCTTCGCAGCGTACAGGACGGACCCTCTCCTGGGAATGGTGCTGGCTGCGCCATACGCAGGATATCTCGGGATCGTAATGGCCGAGTCGATCGCGGTCGCCGCGGCCAGGAGCTGGCGCTATCTCCCGTACCTGCCAGTCATCTTCGTTGCCACGCACGTCGGACTGGGGATCGGTTTCCTGCTCGAATGTCTTTCACGCTACGAAGACGATATGTTTCGGATCCCGGATACCGTCACCGATCACACCGCGGGGGGAGAATGAGACGAGTGAGTCACTGGATCGGGGCGATACGTGAGGTGCCCCTATGAGAGGCCTGGATCGCGATCGGCCTGGTATTGGGATGCGGGTGGGCCCGGACGGACGAGGAGGGGGGAGGTGGGCGAGCATGGATGGCCGACAAGGAATGGATAGCCGGCAAGCAACGGAAGAGGCGGCCGCGAAGAAGAGACTGCGGATTCTCTTCATCATCGATGAG
>Ga0111195_1040_pt1 | contig 17614 bp, 15 predicted proteins | sample DeeMarSWOR324_28_FD_80367 | JGI IMG/M metagenome (GOLD analysis project Ga0111195, IMG submission 80367) | candidate division TA06 bacterium SM23_40
AGATGCCGCCGAAGAAGTGCGCGTCGACGGACGTGTCGAACAGAAAGCGCCAGTAGAACGTAAGTCGGGGCCGGAGCATCTCCGTGAGATTCTGCTCGATATACGCGAACAGAGGCTCGAGCGTCGTGCCTTCGAAGTCCTTCACCCGTGGAACAAGGACCCTCTGTCCCATCCTGGTCGGATCCGAGTAATCGTATTCTTCGACATAGAGCACATCCTGCAACTTGACGACCGCCCGGTCCCATCGCGTCTGCCCGTACTGGCTGCGCGGGAGGACAGGCCTGGGCTCACCGGGGAGCGGCCCGAGGAGTTCCCGGAGCCGGTCTTTCAATTCCCCGAGATATCCGCGATACTCGCGCCGCTCGGGGGAGCCCATCTCGTCCAGCTCTTCTTCAAACGCCGCGATCATGTCGTACACGGGCTGACGCGCCCGTTCTGCCGCCGCCGTCTCGGCCAGGATGATCTCAGGGTCACCGCGCCCGAAACTCTCCAGCATCATCTGCCTGTACTCGACTGTGGCTCTGAATACAAAAGACCCCCATCCACGGACGAATATCGGGCCGAGCACGATGATCAGGGCGGCGACCATCAGTACGATCGAGCCGACCCCGAGACCGGTGAACGACCGATCCAGAAGTTTCCTCGTTCCGAGCTGCGTCTTACTCTCCACCCAGCATCCTCCTGGTCCGCCTCATCACCAACTCGCTCGCCAGATTGGCGACAAATGAGATGGCGAGGAGGCAGAGGGCCATCGCGAAAAGCACGTGGTAGCGAGCCGAGCCGGTGACATGGTCGGCCTCGCCCATATCGCCCGCAATCGTGGCCGTCAGCGTTCGAACCGGCTCCAGATAGTTGAACCACGGCTCAGGAATCTGCGCCGCGTTGCCAGAGGCCATCCATACGACCATCGTCTCCCCCACAGCGCGCATCACTCCGAGGATAACAGCGGCAAGGATTCCACTGCTTGCCGCAGGGATCACAACCCGCAGGACAGTCTCCGCTCGCGTGGCGCCGAGTGCATAGCTCCCCTCACGCAGCTCGCGCCCTACAGCCTGAAGTGCATCCTCAGATACGCTCACAATGGTCGGCAAGGCCATTATCCCCAGAATGATCGAGACGTTGAGCGCGTTGGTGCCGCTCGTAACCTCCACACCCCGGATCCCCCCGGAAAGCCGGTACAGGAGCCAGAGCCCGGGCCCGACGATTGCCACTATGGTGGCTGTGCGCCCGGCGAGCAGAAAGCGGCCCGACACCCGACGGCTGACGAGCCCGCCCGCCACTACGGCCCCCAGCAGGATGATCGGAACTCCGACCAGCCATATCGCGACGGAGAGAAGCCCCGGTCCCCGTGTCTGCAGGAGCGGAGCGAAGACCACGAGGGCAAAGAACCCGTAAGCAACTGATGGGATGGCTGCGAGGATTTCGATGACGGGCTTGACGACTTGCCGCACCGCGAAGGGAAGCACGAAGCTCAGGCAGACGGCAGCAGATACCCCCATGGGTACGGCCACGACTACTGCCCCGAGCGTCACCAACCCACTCCCGATGAACATAGCGAGGGCTCCGAACTCGGGCGGGTCCGCTGAAGGATACCACGCGATGCTGGTGAAGAACTCCTTGAACCCTCGCAGAGTGAAGAACGGCAACGCATCCTTGAATATGAAAATGAAGATAAACAGAACCGCGACCGTTGAGACCGAAGCGATGGCAAACAGAAGACCCTCCCCGAGAAGAGAGCCCAGGCGCCGGAAGCGCCTGGACCTCTTCGTAAGGAGCAACTCGGATCGTGTGAGCGCCGCTGGGCTCCTGGTTTCCGCGATCGTCGCAGTAGGAGAGTCGTCTCTATTCCCCAACGTCGCCTCCCGCCCGTGCGCGCATCAATACTGAGTCAAAGGAACGAATCCGATCGCCTCGATTATCTCCTGTCCCTTCTTGCTCATGTGCAGGGTCACGAACCCGTGCACGTGGCTACCCAGCTTCGGATATCTGTTTGTGAACATGTACAGCGGCCGTGCGATCGGGTATTTACCGCTCGCAACGGTATTGCCCGTGGGAGCGACACCGTTGACCGTGAGAGCTTTGACTGTCCGATCCACAAACCCCAGCCCCACGTAGCCGATGGCGGCCTGCGTGCTCTGTACCCGCTGGCGTATAGCGCCGTTACTGCCGACATACTCGACCCCGGCCGCTATCTTCTCCTTCCTCATCACGATGTTCTCGAACGTCTCATAGGTACCGCTATTCGTGTCACGGCTGATCACAACGATCTTCTTCTCGGGGCCGCCGACTTCATTCCAGTTCGTGATCTTGCCGAGATAGATATCTCGCACCTGCTCCAGTGTGAGGTCGCTCGCAGGATTGCTGGGATGAACGATGACCGCCAGCCCGTCCATGGCGACCACGTGAGCGACGGGAAGGACGTCCTTCTCCACCGCGGCCTTGAACTCGGATTCCTTCATGAACCGGGACATGTCGGCGATATGGCAGGTGCCGTTGATGAGACTCTTGGCCCCGTTCCCGCTACCCGACTCGCTGACCGTGATGTTGACCTCGGGGTACTTCTCCATGTAGTACTCCGCGAACGCCTTCGCGATAGGTCCCACAGTCGTGGACCCATCGATGACGATCTCGTGCCCTTTGTCCTCAGCGGCACTAGCGCCGCCCACGAACATGCTCAAGCTCGAGACCACGACCATCAACGCAAGGGCCTTTCCCAGCTTCGAGAATACGCTTCGCATCGTCTTTCCTCCCTGGCGCGTGGATCCATTCCCACGTTACGCCGTAATGTTAGAATCCTGTTAGGACAGGGTCAGATCCTTGTTAGGACAGCCGGCCTGCCCTTAGAACTTCGTCTGCAGATCGACTTGCACTCGCTGGTAGTGTCTTGACTGGTCGTCGGAGCCGATGCCGAGTTCGTTCACGAAATACGTCGCGCCAGCAGTGACGTTCTTGCCGATCTGGTACCCGAAGCCCAACTCGAACCCCTTGCTGTTGGTTCCGCCGCCTCCAAAGTCCGAGTCGGTGTACGCCCCGATCACCGCATCCCTCATGAGCTCCCGGTAGTCGCCATAGAGCTTCCAGTCACCGCGCTTGTTCGTCGTGCCAATAGAGGCACCGGCCAGCCAGCCATAGTCCTCGTCGTTAGCGTCGTCGACACCCAGATTCATCACATAGTCACCGTGGAGGGCGACCGGGACCCCCTGGATCTTGAACTTGAGTTCAGCGAACGGCTCCAGCTCTTCGTAGTCCTGTGTGTAGATCGTGTTCGCGCCCTGGACAACGACGCTGTTGCCGAATTCGTCACTAGCGTCGTAGAAGGTCGGGAAGTGTTCGGCCTCCGTGAACTGATAGTAGCTCCCGCCGACGACGAGCACGGCATCGCTGAAGGCCTCTCCGTCGCCGAGAGGAAGCTCAAACTCGAGCCCACCCTGTGCTCCCAGGAGCCGGGAGTCATCGTCCTGCGAACGCTCCTCCACCCAGAAGCCACCGCCAGACGCGAGGATGCTGACCTTCCCAAGGTCCCGGCCAAAGCTCGCAGCAAGCCCTTCCAGTGTCAGGTCGCCGTCCCAGACGAGCTCTGTCTTTCCCGGGGTCCGGAACGGATTCCTCATCTTGCCACCGAACAGATGGAATCCACGGAAGCACCCCGGATGCCAGTCGATGTAGACAAGGTCGAGCCAGATCTCCTTGGTGCTGAACCCGCCATCGAGCGTCTGGTTCGTGGAGACCGGATCGTCCCCTCCGCTCGCGAGCCGGAAGACCAGATCGAGGTCGCCGCCGACTGCCGCCGTGAGCCCTATCCGGGCCCTGATCCGCTCGCGATATCTGCTGTCTGCACCCTCCTCGTCGATGTACTCGAACCTGTACCGCAGATCCCCACTCGGCATGACGCTCTCGGTCCACGGGGCGGCCAATACCTGCACCGTGCCCACCGACAGCAGCACAGCTACCAGCACGCCCGAGCATATCAGGCTCGGGAACCCACTCAACGAGGACCTGTTCATAGGACCTCCTTCGGTTGCGCCACCTCCTGGCATCTGTTGCGATCTCTCTTCCCACCTCCTGGCATCATAGCAGCCCGCCCCGGGGCCGGGTACACACTCTTCAGCCTCCCCTCCGGGCACGACACCGCCCCACCCCTCCCCTCAATGTCCCAGCCCCGGAGCTCTACTGCTTCGGGCTGCAGAGCAAATATAGGTGGAGTTTGTTTGGCCTTTGTTAGACAGGCCTTAGAAGTGTATGAAATGGGGGAGGCCAGCCGAAGAGAGTGCAGATTACGCAGCCGGCAGATGTATGACGAAGGTGCTGCCCTTGCCCGGAGAGCTCTGTACAGAAATCGTCGCTCCGTGCACCTGGGCGACGTGTTTGACGATCGCAAGGCCCAGGCCGGTGCCGCCGAGCTTCCGGCTCCGAGCGTTATCGACGCGGTAGAACCGCTCAAAGATCCTCGGAAGGTGTTGCGCTCCGATCCCACACCCTTCATCCCGAACCCGGATCACGATTTCGTCAGCTTCCTTTGTGGCGCTCACGAGGATAGTCCCACCCTCCTCGCTGAATTTGATGGCATTGTCGATGAGATTGACGACGGCACTCTCGAGAAGAGCCACGTCGATCCTGGCCGTGAGACCTCCCTCGAACGTCGTCTCGATCGAGATATCTTTCGCAGCGGCCTCACTCTCACACGTCCGGATGGCGGCGCGAACCACGGGCTCGATTGAGCCCTTTTCCAGTTCAAGCTCCCGCCTCTCCTCCTCCTGCTCAAGTCGGGAGATCATGAGCAGATCTTCAATGATCGCGTTGAGGCGGTCAGCCTGGCGGGCGATCATCTCCAGGAAACGCTCAGCGTCCCGGGGCCTCTCGAGCGCCCCACTCCCGATCGTCTCGGCCGCCCCTCTAATAGAGGTGATCGGAGTCTTGAGCTCGTGCGAGACATTTGCGACGAAGTCCCGCCTGACACGCTCAAGCCGGCGTAGCCTGGTGACATCGTTGAGGACGATGACCGCTCCCGCCCTTCTCCCGTCTGCGTCACGTAAGGCCGCACCGTGAGCCTGGAGAAAACGATCGGGCGCACCTGCTACGAAGATGTCACCCTCGGTAGGTTCAGCCGAGGTGAGGGCACGCCCCACAAACGCCTGGAGTTCCACATTACGGAGGACCTCTTCAATGGCTCGACCATCCGCCGAATCGGGGTCGACGCCGAGCAGCCGACCGCAGGCAACGTTCATCTCCACGACACATCCACTCGAATCTACGGCGAGGACTCCCTCCTGCATGCTCGAGAGGATCGCCTCACGTTCATTGCGCTCTCTCGTCGTGGTGCGAAGTCGCTCATCGAGCCGAGCTGCCATCTCGTTCAACGACTCGGCAAGGGCCGCGATCTCTGCGATCTCGGAGATGGGGAGTCGCCGCCCGAGCTCGGCCCGCCCAAACGACCGCGCACCTCTCCCAAGCTCGCCCAGCAACCGGCTAACCCGCCGCGAGACAACGAGACTGACTGCTGCGAAGAGCCCCACGACTACGAGCATGAGCACGGTGATCCTGACATATATGGACCTGAGTGCACTGGCCACAAACCCGGGAGGAACTGAGGTCCTCACTGCCCCCACGATCTCGCCGTCGACTTCCAGCGGGACGGCAGTGTACATCAGTTGCATCTGCCGCGTCTGGCTGTACCGCATCGATGAGCCTGCCTGCCCGCGGAGCGCTCTCGCAATCTCCGGCCGATCGCCGTGGTTCTCCATCCGCAGCGGATCCTCGTCGGAGTCCCCGAGAACATTGCCCGCGAAGTCCACGACCGTTATGCGGGTCGAGGATTCTCTTCCCAACTTCTTGCACAGTGCGTCGATGCGGGCTGGATCGGAGAGCCCGACCAGCTGCTCCTTGATGAGACGCGCCCGGGCCTCGAGATCCTGGGACGTTGCATCGACATAGAGAGCGCGAAAGAAACGGGGCGTGAGTCCGACGATTGCGAGGAAAGCCACGATAATCGTGAACAGGTAGAAGACGTAGAGCTGCCAGAGAAGCCGACGTCTGCGCATAGGCTACTCCCTGAACCTGTATCCTACCCCGCGCACCGTCTCGATGTATTCGCCCGCCGATGCGAGTTTCTTGCGCAGCCCCACGATCTGCACGTCGACTGACCGATCGCTCACCGGATAGTCCATCCCCCTCACCGCATCGACGATCTGATAGCGCGTGAAGACCCAGCCAGGGTGGCGCGCGAGGTGTGCCAGGATGCTGAACTCTGTGTATGTCAACTCGAGGGGCTTGCCCTTGACCGTTACTCTGTGTCGCACAGGATCGATGACGATGTCATCCACCTTGATGACAGCGTCCTTGTCCCGGGGCTGCATGGCCTTTCTCCGGAGAACCGCCCTGATTCGCGCAATGACGACCTTGGGACTGAACGGCTTGGTGATGTAGTCGTCCGCACCCAGCTCAAGACCGGTCACTATGTCCGATTCATCGCCCTTGACGGTAATCATGATGACGGGAATGTTCTCCGTCCGGTGATCTCTCCTCAGGGCTTTGCAGACCTCCAGGCCGTCCACGCCGGGCAGCATCAGATCGAGGAGCACTATGTCGGGAAGGTCGGCTCTCACCTTGCCGAGCCCCTCCTCCCCGGATCCTGCCCCCGTCACCCGGTACCCTTCCTTCTCGAGGTTGTAGCGGAGTATCTCCTGGATATCTTCTTCGTCTTCGATAATAAGTACGTGCTCTCGAGGCATAGCATATCTCCTGCTCAGTTCCCTGTACTCTATACAATCGCATTATTAGGATATCGCTAGGATTTGTCAAGAAATGAGATTCATATGAGCGGAATGGATCCTGCTCGTCTCGTCGTGCGCACCTGATGTCGCATCGACTTTTTCGTAAATTTCGGACCAATTGTAATTTCCCTGTTGACAGGAATTCTGATAACTACTATAATGACAACGTCTACAAGGAGGGCAACCATGATGGAACAGGAAAGGCCTAGTGAACTAACGTCTTACGTCGAGCAGTGGGGGATGCTCTTCGAACAGCTTGGAGCTACCCGTATGATGGGCAAGGTGCTGGGGTGGCTGCTCATCTGCGATCCCCCGGGGCAGACCGCCAGGCAAATCGCAGACGCCATCGGGGCGAGTATAAGCTCGATTAGCATCGCCACCCGCGCCCTGACCCAGGCAGCGATGATCGAACGGGTAGGCGTGCCCGGAGAGCGCAGCGCCCGCTTCCGCGTCAGGCCCGGCATGTGGTCGAGACTCATCAAAGTACGCATGGGGCACCTCGCCACGATGCGCGAGCTGGCCGACGAGGGACTGAGGCTTCTCGATTCTCCGGACGCCGGACGTGCGCTGAGACTCAGGGAGATCCAGAGCTACTGCGAGTTCATCGACAGGGAACTCCCCGCGCTTCTCGCCCGGTGGGAGGAGGAATGGAAAGGAGGGAAGTCATGACTGCGGAAAGAGATCGGCGAAGGTACCCGTGCCGGGCGGCCGGCCTGTATCTGCTGGCGCTCGCCGTGGTTCTCACGCCTCTCCTCGCGGGAACCGCCGCATCAGAGACCCACGTGAGACGCGAAGCCGGCGTGGAGAAGAGCACCGCCTCCGGAACAGAGGGCCGTTCAGAGCAGTATGTACGAGCGGGGGACGTGGAGACGCCCGGCGCAGGGACTTCCTCAATAGGGAGCATGTCTGCGCAGGCCGCGCAGACGCAGAGCGCACAGGCTTCCCCGAAACAGAAGAACCCTGCGCACGCCGCTGCTGGCACCACAGGGATACCTAGTGAGGCCGAGGCGCCCTGCACAGATACCGACAACGCCAGCGCACAGATGTCTTCACCGGGAGAGACCCCACCGACAGACACCGACAACGCCGGCGCACAGACGTCCTCCGAGGGAGAGACGCCACCGACAGACACCGACAACGCCGGCGCACAGCTACCTCCCGACGAGGAGACGACGACGCCAGCCGAGCCGGAAACAGAAAGCGCACGGACCCCTTCGCAAACCGAACCACCCGCGCCGGAGATGGGCGAGGCACCCGATGTGACGCGCCTGTTGAGGCGACTCGACGAGATGTACGAATCCTCGGGCACTTCGGCGCAGGTCGAGATCACGATTGTCAAGCCGGACAAGACCAGGACGCTGCGGCTCCGCGCGTGGAGCAAGGGAGACGACAAGGCCCTCATCGTCATCGACGCGCCTGCCCGCGATGCGGGGACCGCTACGCTCAAGGTGGGCAGGAACCTCTGGAACTACCTGCCCAAGATATCGCGCACCATCCGCGTCCCTCCCTCGATGATGATGGGATCGTGGATGGGGACTGATCTGACCAATGATGACATAGTTCGCGAGTCGTCCTACGAGGAGGACTATACCTCGGAGCTCGTGGGGATGTCGGCCGACCCTCGAGGATGGAAGGTTCGGCTCGATGCCCGCCCCGACGTTGCCGGTCTCTGGAACCGCGTGGAGATCGTCTTCTCCACGGATGAGGGACTCCCTGTACAGGCTCAGTTCTTCGATCGGAAGGACCGTCTCTCGCGTACCATGCGCTTCGAAGAGGTAAGGCAGATCGGCCGCAGGCAGGTGCCCACGGTCATGACCGTGATACCCGAGCGCGAAGAGAACGAGTACACAGAGCTCCGCTATCTGTCTATCGATTTCGACATCGAAGTCGATGATGATATGTTCAGCCTCTCCCAGTTGGAACGGAGGCGCTAGAGCCCCAGAACCAGGGAGGAGGACATGGTATCCAGAAGCACCTTACGAATTGCATGGCGTAATCTCGGGCGCAACCGCAAGCGCACCATTCTCGCGCTCTCGGCGATAGCCGTCGGCCAGTTGGCCTTTCTCAGTGTCGCCGCCCTCATGCGTGGCTTCGGGGAACAGTATCTCGATTCGATAACCGGTCCCATGGTGGGCCACATACAGATCCACGCACCACGGTGGAGAGATGACCGGTCCATCGACGTGACGCTGCGGCACGTTTCAGCCACCATCGCCGAGGTCTTGCAGGACCCGGACGTCGAACGCGCATCTCCCCGCATCTACGCCCCTGCCCTCGCAGCACTGGAAGTGGAAGGATTCATGAGCGTAGTCGTCGGCATCGATCCTGCCGCCGAATCACACCCCCGTGGGCTTGTCCCAGGCGAGCACCTTTCAGGCCAGCTAGGAGAGCATCGCGTCCTGGTCGGCGCGGCGCTCGCACAGAAGCAGACCATCGAGCCCGGCATGGAGATCGCGATCGTGGGACAAGACGTGGATGGGTCCATCGCCAACGATCTGTTCACGGTATCGGGCGTCATCCCGTCCGCGATCGATATCGTCCACAGTCAGGGCATCGTCATGTCCTTAGAAGACGCTCAGGAGCTCTTCCTCATGCCGGATCAGGCGCACGAGATCGTCATTCACCTAAGCAATCCGGACCGCATTGGCGATGTAGTTGCGCGTCTCTCCTCTCTCCCGCTCCTTCGGGATGCAGAGGTGCTCCCATGGCAGGAGATCCTTCCCCAATTCGTGTCTATCCTCAAGCTTATGGAGGGCTATATATTCGTGGTTCTGTTCATCGTCTTCCTCGCGGCAGCGGCCGGTATCGCAAACACCATGTTGATGTCGACCTTCGAGCGCACCCACGAATTCGGCATGCTCCTCTCCCTCGGGTGCGGCCCGGGCCGCCTTTCGAGGATTATCGCGACAGAAGCCTTGCTCCTCGGGCTGGCGGGCGTGTCCATAGGAACAGCACTGGGAGTAGGGCTGGTCGCCCTCACCTCCGGATCTGGAATAGACTACGCCGCCCTGGGAGGCAGCGCATCCTCGTACGAAGCCGCCTTTGCGGGGATCACGATGTCATCCCATACCTTCCCGAAGACGTACGTGAGTGATGTAGCCGTGGGAGTGATCGCAGTGCTCCTCACTTCGCTCCTCTCTGTCACCTGGCCTGTACTGCATATCGTGCGTCTCGAGCCGATGGAGGCAATGCGATCATGAGAGTGTCGATCATCACGAAGTTCGCCGTTCGCAGTCTCGGACGAAACGTACGCCGCACACTACTCTCTGTCGTCGGTATCGGTATCGGCTGCGCGGTGGCGCTCTTCCTTACCGCCTTCATGCGAGCCAGCAACCAGATGCGAGTCCGGGCGATCGCGGAGAGCGGCTTCGGGCACGCGAGGATCGTCCCCATCGAATGGGAGCGGACCCGCGATAATGAGCTTCGACTCCCGGATTGGGAAGTCGCACTCGAGACTGCCAGATCCACCGATGGCGTGAAGGTGGCTGCCCCTCACGCACGTGTCACAGCGCTCCTCGCCTTCGGCACGAGAGTCGCAGGGGTAGAGATGGTCGGTGTCGATCCTCCGGCAGAACAACAGACGAGCCGTCTCGTGCTTGCTGTCAGTGCGGGAAGGTACCTCCGCACCGGAGACCGGGGCGTTACGGTAATAGGAAGCACCATTGCCGAGCGTCTCGATGTCGAGCTCGACGATGATCTGCTTCTCACCGTCGTCAGAGGCGATGGGGAGATGGAATACGCTATGCTTCGGATCGTCGGCATCATCAACACGGGCAGTCGGGAGATCGACGGGTCCATATGCCACATCACCCTCGAGGACCTCGAACGGCTCACCGGCGTTGTGGGAGCGGGAGAGATAACGCTCACGTTCGACGACCCCAGGAAAACCGATCGCCTGGCAGCTCAACTCGAAGAGAGGGTGCCGGAGGGGGATGCCGTCCTCACGTGGAAGCAAGTGGTGCCCGCGCAGGGCGCTGACTATGAGAGCGACCGTGCTTTCATGAATCTCCTTATGGGCATTGTAGTCGTTGTCGTAGTCCTCGGGATCACGAGCGCGCAGCTCACGGCGATCCTCGAACGAAAGCGCGAGTTCGCGGTACTGATGGCACTGGGGATGAAGGGCCTTCAGGTGATCCGCCTCGTCCTCGTCGAGACCGTAACGCTCGGAATACTGGGCGCGGCCGCCGGGCTGTTACTGGCCCTGCCCCCTGTGTACTACACCGCCACCAGGGGTCTCAATTTCGCCGCGATCCTGGGGGGAGACTCTGCGATCTCGGGAGTGCTCTTCGACCCGATCTTCTACTCAGATATGGGGGTCTGGATGATTCCCTATGCGCTGTTCGTGGCACTCATCTCCACGCTCATCGCAGCTGTATGGCCAGCCTGGTATGCATTCAATACAGATCCGACGTCGGCTCTCAGTCTTCGGGAGGCATAGCGATGAACAACACGCTCGTAGATGTTAAGAACGTGACAAAGGATTACCGCGCCGGCAAGGTTATCGTCCATGCTCTCCGCGGCCTCGACCTAGCCATCCACGAGGGAGACTTCATGTCCATCGTCGGCCCGAGCGGCAGCGGCAAGACCACACTCCTCAACCTCGTCGGCGCGCTCGATACCGCCACCAGTGGAGAGGTGAGCGTCTTCGGCAACGATCTCTCTACAATGGGCCGCAGGCGACGCGCCGACCTTCGCCTGAAATCGCTCGGTTTCGTCTTTCAAGCATACAACCTCATCCCGGTGTTGACCGCGCGCGAGAATGTCGAATTCGTCCTCGAGCTACAGGGCGTGGGCAGCGAGCGCCGCGACATCGCATTCTCCACCCTGGACGACCTCGGAATGGGTGACCTTGCCGACCGCCAGCCAAACGAGCTTTCCGGCGGACAGCAGCAGCGCGTAGCAGTGGCCCGGGCTGTGGCGTCACGCCCGAGGCTCGTCCTTGCGGACGAGCCGACGGCCAACCTCGACAGCGAGAACGCCGAGGCGCTGCTCCAGATGATGAGGCATCTCCGCGACGAGCAGGCCATGACGTTTGTCTTCTCGACCCATGATCCCCTTGTCGTCTCGTATGCGTCACGCGTCGTGACACTGCGGGACGGCAGAGTAGTGAGCGATGAACTGAAGGACCCGACCTCGGACGCCCACGAGGCAGGCAATTAGCCGGGGGCATTCGATGCGTCTGATAAGAATCGGAAAGCTGCTCCTTGGCACGACCACGGCGATCTGTCTTTGCGCCTCGGTGCCTGCCTCACACTCGTTCGAACTCTGGTCGAGTAGCGATGGCAACATCCACTATTCCCTCGACGCCTCCCTCAAGTCGACTTCTCTTCTCGCACGCGCACCCGATGACTCGCTCCTCTACCCGGAGCGCTGGAGCGGCGCCTCTCTGTGGCGAATGCGTCTCGCCTTCGAAGCGCGGGCCGGCTCGTGGCTCAACGCCGAGGTAGCCTATGAGCAACGCGCCCGCACTATCTCGGAACGCTCTGGCGCAGGAGGCGGCGCGGGTATCCTCGCGTCTGAGAGCCGCGCGCCCTACCGTATTGCACAGGTCGACGAGGCGCTTGTGGAGATCGGCAGCACGTTCTCGTACAGACACGAACTGGACCGGGCCTTCGTGGCGGCCTATTTCGGGAGGGCCGAGATCGCGGCGGGCAGGCAGGCGATCGGCTGGGGGCGCGGCGTGCTCTTCAGCGCAGTCGACATCCTTGCTCCGTTCACCCCCCTGGAGAGCGATCGAGAGTGGCGCCGCGGCATCGATGCCGTACGCGGGAGCATTCTCCTCACCGACCTCATCTCCTTCGATGCTGTAGCGGCGATAGGCGAGTCGCTCGACACATCCTCATTTGTGGGACGCCTGCGCGGATATGTCGGCAACCTCGACGGCGAGCTCTTCGTCGGCAGGCGGTACGAGGACTACCTGTACGCGGCCACGGCCTCCGCGCCGGTGTGGGAGGCCGAACTGCACGGCGAGGTCGCCCTGTTCAACACACCTGAAGACGTCCCGGACGGGGGCACCTTCGGGCGCGACGACCTCGTTGCCAAAGCGGTCATCGGGGGATCGTACAGCTTCGATATAGGAAGCGGCATTCTTGCCTTCGCCGAGTACCACTACTCCGGATTCGGGGTACCAAAGATAGAGGACCTGGGGACACACCTGCAGGAGGAGGCATTCCGGGAGCGGTTGGCTCGCGGCGATACGCAGATTCTCGGCCGACACGCCGTAGCGTTTCAGGCCACGTATGGGATCGGGGCCCTCCTCTCCCCCAGCGCCTCCTGGATACTGAGCCCGGCAGATGGTTCAGGTGTCCTGATCCCGGGGGTCTCGTGGATCTTCTCAGATAATCTGACCCTCACCGCCAGTGCCTACCTCCCTCACGGCGAGGAACCCCACGACGGCCAGCTCACGAGCGAATACGGCGGCACCCCGGCCAGCGGACTCCTCCAGATCAGCTTCTACTATTGATCGATTCACCCTCGTAATACTACTAATCGATTCACCGTCCCACTACCATTGATCGATTGGCAGTCCTATCACTATTGATCGATCGACCGCCACATCAGCTCCGATCGATCGGGGATGCATGCGTAATCGGTGCGTGCGATCGGCTTCGAGGCAAGGCCATTCTCTAGCGATCAGGAAGACCTGCCTTGGAGGAACCGGCTTAGTAGTCAAGGCGAGGTGACCGTACAGAATCTGATGGGCGCGAAAAATCCGATAGGAAGTCGATGTCACAGCCAGAAGTGATAGTAGAAGTCGACCTTCTCGATCGAATAGCCGCACTTCTCATACAGGTTACAGGCAGGGACATTCGCCTGCTGTGTGACGACCTGTCCATACCTGAACCCACGGGCCATGAACCACTGCTGGGCGGAGCGAACCAGAGTCTCCCCGTATTCCCTTCCTCTGTAGTTGCCGTCGACGGCAATCAGGCCGATTTCTCCGCGCTCGCCCTTACTCCCCAGCGTCACCATCCCGACAACTGACTCGCCGTCCCGGATCACGAGCACGGCGTCCGCGAGCATCCCCTTGAGACAATTGTGTATCCACGTGGTGTACAGCTCGACGAACTTCTTCCTGGGGATCCTGGGGTCCACAGCGAACCGAGAATACTCCCCGCTCTGAACGCCCAGTGCTTCCAGATCCGATATCCGCATCGAGGGCTGATACGGCTCGACGGCCGCGGCGGGCACGAACTGTGTCGACACAATGGTGCTGAAGTCGATGAAGAACGTTGTTTTCTTGTCCGCGAGGAACCCGCCCAGGGACTGCGCAGCAGGCTGGGAACTGCGGCTGGTACTGTCCGAAGGCCAGTATACCAGCTTCACATTCTCCTCTCTCAGCGTCGATAGAACCCGCGCCAGCTCTTCGCTGTCGAGCCGCGGCGCCGTTATGAAGGCGACTCTGAATCCGAAGAAATCAGTGTCCCAGTCGAGTATCCGATACATTCCCATGTGCTCTTTCACCTGCGTCGCGGCCCATTCCTGCTCGCTTGCCGGCCGACCCCTGCACGCTCCCTGCGGGACGATGACGAATAAAGCCATCTTCCCTGCCATCCTCGTCCCAACAAGCTGCGAGCTGAGGGGACAGCCCAATGCCGGATGAGAGCCAGCCGATCCGTCAATCGTCACTCACTGCGTTATGGCCACCCCCGGTACTCACTCTGTTACCGGTGACGGCCCGGGGCAATGGCACTGCTGCTTCATTCTCCGCCCCGGCGACTAGACTCCGGGCACCGACCTGACGGCGGCCGCCTCCGGCTCACGGGCAGAATGTATACTGATGCCGAAGAGTCAGTGCAGGTCCCCCTACGGCCTACTTGACGAGACGCAGGGCAGCGGCGATATCTCCGGCAATCATCCTCCGCTTGCTCTTCTCGATGAAAAAACTGGGGCCTGCCTGCAGGTACGACGGGAAGACCCTCTTGCCCTGAAAGAAGTACTCCTGACCCCGGATCTTGTACGTGGAGCCAGCAGGTATCACCCTTCCCTCGCCCGCCCTCTTTGCTATATAGTTGACCGCTTTGATCGCAACATCGCCCATCAGCATCAGTACCTTCGTCTTTGGAAAGAGTCCCAGTTCCTTTTCCAGCAGGGAGGAACACTCCTTGATCGTCGCGGCCTTTATACCGTATCCGGTCTTCCCGCATTTCACGGCTGTTGTGAGGTACACGCCCAAACCGACAACGTCCTCCAAGGACGAGACGTCTTCACCGGCATCCCTGAATGCCTGGACCGTCGTCTGGGCAAACAGAGGATCGCCTTTCGAGTAGTAATAATCGCCAGAGTCCTCAGGGGCAGCCTCCGAGATCATCACGATCGATATATCACCGGGGTTCACGTCCACACCGGGAATGACATAGCACTCGTGCTTCACATCCGTACAGGGGAACTCTTCGCACTTCACCCGCTTGCTCACCCGCATTTCTCAATGTCCTCCCGAATCTGATCCAGGACGAGGTTTTCCCCCGACTACGGCAGGCTCCCTTGTGCCAGGCATGCGATCGGTATGGACCCTTTAGGGCGCGTCATCCCTGGAACAACTCGTGCAGGTGCACAAATCTCTGTCTGTATCCGGCAAGAGTCGCTCAACCTCACCGGACCAGGGCCTCCTTTCTACAGTCAATCGGCTGCCCGTCGAGAGCCTCGCCACAGCACACTTCACTACCAGAGCCCGGCAACCTCGGCTCTCTCCTGTCTCGGGACGAGGGCAATCGCATCGTTGGGGCACGCCGCCCTGCACACCCCGCACCCGAAACACCGCTCCGGCGCGATGTACACCTTGGAGAGTGCGGACGAATAGAACTGCGCCCCGAACTGGCACTGACTCATACAGGACTTGCATCCCGTGCACAGATCCCAGTCTACTTCGCAGACGTATTCCGCCCGGAAGAACGTAGCTACACCATCCTTCTCGATGTACGCTTTGTACGCCCCGCAATCGCGATCGCAGTTGCACAACCCGATGATATAGGGAGTCACGCCTGTCCAGATGCTGTGGACCAGCCCCTCGTCATCGTATGCGCGGAAGATCTGCTTGGCCTTCTCCTTATCGAGCACCTCCAGGGACGAAGCGGCATCGGGAAACGTGCCCAATATTCCCTTCGGGTCGATCCCGAACCCGAAGCAGTATCGTTGGTCTGTCTTGCCCGTATAGATGTAGCGGCATCCACAGGGCAATCTCGTGATCGAGTTCACCGCATCTATCACTTCTTCCACGTCCTCGATCGGCAGCACTTGACCGAAATGAACGATCTTCCGCGCCCGCACGATCTCTTCTTCTGTGCGCTCAACCTTGGGAGTGTCGGCTGACGCTGCAGGTGGTGACTCGTCCCGCTTCCCCGGTATCCTCCCGAACGCGGGCAGCACAAACTCTTCCAGAAAGCGGCTCACCCACTCAACCCGTGTCAAGGCCCCGGCAATCTTCTTCTGCGGAGATGAGAGCTCCTCGTGGAGCAGTCCATCCGAGTAGTTCTTCATCTGGAGATACCACTTCTTCCCCTCACCATGCTCAGTGCAGAACTCACACATCTCGATCCCCCTTCCCGCGCTGCCAGCGCGTCGCCCAATGGCAGAGTCCGGGAGCGATTACAGGGACTTCGCATTCAATGCTTATTTCCAGCGCCGGCACCCTTCAGCCTCACCGGCCTGCTCACTTGCACAGTTCATCACCGGCCTGCTCACCTGCGCACTTCATCACCAGTCTGCTCACCTGCGCACTTCGGGCTTGACGAGGCCGTCGCAGCCTCGCCCGATAGGCCTGCGCCGCCGGCCCCCAGACGCCCTGAGCCGTCAGGTCATCATGGTACCGCTGGTACGGAGACTGTCAACACCATTCTCGGCCACCCAGATCCGAGTCGAGAACGATACGCCTTTCTTGCCCCCGATTATCCGGAGCTCACTGAATGCCTGGAGGCCCGACGGCAGGGAGAGATCGAGAACCAGGGTGCCGGCACGAAATATCCACACAGGTCCGTGCCGGCAGCCGGACATCGGGGTCACCGGGGTATCGGATTTCAGCATCATGGGGGACTTGACAATTGGCGATTCCCGGGTCATGGTTTATGGTTACCCTGAGTGCCGGGTCGTGAACAGATCGAGCTTCTCTGCTCATCTATTCTGATGTAGGGCAGCTCTTGCAACGAAGATGCTCCTCGGCAGCGAAGCTCGGTTGGCGCAGTACCTCCCTGGAGTGCTCGCCGAGGAACAGCGCCATTCCCGCCTATGCCGGCGGCGTACCCGGCGTATCGACAGCAGTGGGTGGCCCCGGATCTATTGGGTCTGGGAGGTAGTACCCGAGAGGCCGGCCATCATACAAACATGGCAGACTGGCAGGCGTTTCGCTGCCCGGCCCTCGTGGGAGAGATTATCCATAGCGGGCCCGAGCGGCAGAGCAGCTCGGGCCTTTCCGTCTCTATAAGCCCTCAGCACGAGGAAGAGTCTTCACAACGGGGGACTCCCAACGGGAGATGCACCGCGGACAAGAGGAGAACTCCATGAGACTGCTGGCGACCCTGGCGTGTGCAATCTCGATTGTCGGGATTACGGCAACCGTCTCCGCGATGGTCTGGCCGGTGCCGAGCCCGCAGTGTCCCACCATCCAGGCAGGGATCGACTCGGCGGCTGCCGGGGACACGGTACTCGTGGCCGACGGAACCTACACCGGCACGGCGAACCGCGATCTCGATTTCTCGGGCAAGGCGATCGTGGTGATGTCGGAGAACGGACCCGAGGTGACGATCATCGACTGCGAGGCGCTGGGCCGCGGGTTCTTCTTCCATGGCGGGGAGGACGCAAGCTCGATAGTAAAAGGCTTCACCATTCAGAACGGAGCGGTTGGCGACGGC
>Ga0111195_1041_pt1 | contig 17595 bp, 5 predicted proteins | sample DeeMarSWOR324_28_FD_80367 | JGI IMG/M metagenome (GOLD analysis project Ga0111195, IMG submission 80367) | candidate division TA06 bacterium SM23_40
AGCGCTGGAAGATCAGCGGCATCAGGTATTCGAACATGCTCCCCGCCCAGCTGAGCAGCGCCCGGTGCCGGCCGATCGAGCCGTAGGGCCGGCTCATGGAGAACCAATGCTCGATCGGGACATCCCCCCGGGCGATGGCAATGAAGCTTCCAAGCCGCGCCTCGCTCGCTAGGAGATCGTAGTAGGAGCTGTCCAGGCGGCCTTCGGAGACGTTGTAACCGATCGAAAACAGCCGCTGTTCGGTGTCGTACAGGAAGCGCACGTTGATCGATTCGGACAGCTCGCCTCCATCCCGGATGAGCTGCGTACTCAGCGCCAGCATTTCGCTGGCCAGCCATTTCGACTTTTCGAAGGCCTGTATGAGGCGGTCGATCCATTCGAAGAGGGGGGCTGCGTCTGCGGGAGCCTCCTCCCGGATCGAACGGAGTAACTGAATAATGGCGACGGTTCCGTTGGCGAGATCGAGAAGCGAAGGTGCGCGATGCAGATCTCCGCTGTACGCGAGCAGCACATCCCGGCCCAGTGGGGCGATCTCCTCTTCCGTTTTTTCATCGAGGATTTCGATCCAGGCGAGGTAGCGGTCCGCGATCCCGAGCCAGGCCGATGCCTGACTCTGCACCTGCCTCGCCCAATAGACCGCACCCGCGTAGGAGTCGGCGGACCCGCGCGCGGCGGCGGGCTCGCGCAAGTCGGTGGACCCGTGCACGCCGGCTGACTCATACGCTTCACCGCCCAGAGCCCGTGCGCCGCTTTCCAACCGCCGCAGCAGGCGCACGGCGTCGGCGATCCGCTCCGGTGGACTTTTCAACGCGCGCAGCAGCTCGTCGAGGCCGTGGGCATCGAAACCGGGAACGCCCTCCGCTTCGACGGCCTGTTTCAGGATTTCCCCGGTGTCCCGCATCCCTTCAAAGGCATTCGCATCCAGAACAGGCGTCTGAATCAGCTCGTCGAGTCCCTGCTCCAGAGCCCACAGGCAACCGAGGAGGTTTCCGCTGTCCACCATTGACACGTAGCGGGGCTCCATGGGGGCCAGGGTTCGAATATCGTACCAGTTCAGCAGATGGCCCTCATAACGTTCCAGCTTGCCGATCGTCTCCGTCGTGCGCGTCAACGCTTCGACGACCTGGTCCACCGTCAGGTATCCGAAATCATGCGCGCCGAGCGCGCTGAGCATCCAGAAACCGATATTGGTTGGGCTGGTACGCATTGACAGTTGATTCGTATGGGAGACCTGGTAATTATCGGGTGGCAGCCACGAAGTCTCTTCCCCGATGAACTCCGAGAAGTAGCTCCAGGTTCGTCGGGCGATGCTCCTCAGGAACCGATGATCCTCTTCAAGAAGATGAGGTTGCCGGGATTTCGCGGGCGGTTGGCTGACCAGGAGCCAGCCGACCAGGGGAGATACGAACCACAACGCGAGCCACGGGCCGGCAACAGGAAGGCTCGACGGTGCCCAGCGCTGCACCGCCCATACCGCTATACCGCTGAAGATGCTCGATAGACACAGTGTCATGACGAATGTCCGCACCTTCCCGGGAGCGTTCCAGTGCATTACCTGGGCTGAGGTCCACTCGAGCAACCGGCGATGTGAGATGAGGCGGCGATACCAGATCCGCACAATGGCATCCAGGGCCAGCCAGGCCTGGTGCGGGAGCAGCGCGGCCTCGACAACCGCCCGCAGCAGGTCGTGCGTCACCTTCGAGAACGAAAAGCCCTTCATCCACCGGCCGGTGGTCGCCCAGGTGAAGGGTTGCGCCAGGGGGTGGAAGAGGAGCTGCACGGCGACCACGCAGGTGGAAATCAATCCCATCCGGGGGGAGATCAGCCAGGAGGGCACGAGCAGGCCCATGCTGGCCAGGGGCACGAGGCTCCGGCGCAGGTTATCGAAGATCTTCCAGCGGTCGAACCGGGAAAGCGGATTGTGCCCCCGCCGCCCCGCGGATTGGGGGGCGCGCGGCAGGATCCACTCCGCGATCTGCCAATCGCCACGGATCCATCGGTGCTGCCGGCCGGTGTAGCTCAGGTAATCCTGCGGGAATTCATCATAGAGCTCGATATCGCTGGCCAGGCCCACCCGGACGTGAGCGCCTTCGATCAAATCGTGGCTCAGCAGACATTCTTCGGGGAACCTTCCGGAAAGCACCCGGCTGAAGGCGCGCACATCGTAGATGCCTTTGCCATGGTAGGAACCTTCGCCGGCGAGATCCTGATTGACGTCGGAGACGGCTTTTGTATACGGGTCGATTCCGACCGGGTCCGAGAAGAGCCGGCTGAAGAGCGAGGCGTTCGTGCTCGGCAGCGAGGGGCTGACGCGCGGCTGGATGATGGCGTAGGAGCCGGCCTCGATCGTGCCCTCGGTATTGAAGCGCGGCTGGTTGAGAGGGTGCGCCAGTGTTTCGATCATCCTGCGGGCGGTGCCGTGAGGCAGCTGTGTGTCGCTGTCCAATGTGATGATGAACCGTACGTTGGACAGATGATCCGGATCGCCGACGTACACCAGACGATCGGCATCCGCGGGCCGCGTTCCATCGATCAGGCGGTTGAGCTCTTCCAGCTTCCCGCGCTTTCGCTCCCAACCGATGAATTTTTGTTCGGATTCACTCCATCTCCGCTCCCGGTGGAAGAGGAAGAAGCGTTCCTCGCCGTACCGCTGATTGAGGGCTTCGATCCCTTCGGTCACCATCCTGAGCAGAGATTCGTCCTCCCCCGAGTGTTCCTGATTCGAATCGGTATAATCCGAGTAGAGGCCGAAGAGCAGATTGGACTCCTTGTTGGCCAGGTACCGGATCTCGAGATTGTCCACCGCGGTCTGGATCGTTTCCGCATTCACCAGCATTATCGGCACGACGACGAGCGTGCGGAATTCATCGGGGATCCCCGAATCCTCGAAATCCATCTTTGGAAGGGTACGCGGCGGAAGCAGCCGCGTGATCATGTAATTCAATATCTCGAGCGAGAGCTGGCTGGCGGGAATCGACAGGAGTAGAATTATCAGGAGCCGTCCCCCGGGTGTCTGCCCGCGCATGCCGAGGAGGACGATCAAAGTGATGAATGCGGCGAGGAGGAAACCGAGCGCGGAGAAGTACACGACGGAATGACGGCGGTAGATCCAGTGCAGGGCGCGGAAACGCCACTTCTCGCCGCATCCGACGAGCAGCGCCAGCTTCTGCCTCCCTTCGCCGACGAGATACGTCCCGACATGGGTCCGCCGTTCATCCGCCGCCGTCTCACGGGCGGCGTGCGCCGCAAGAGCGATGGCTTCCCGGGCGACCCGGTCTTCCGCCTGACCGGACCCGCGGGCGAGCTCCTCGATCCTCCGGCGATACCGGTCGCGTGTGTCGAAATCCATACGGGGATAGATGCCCGATGGATCCGTGCGAAGCAGCCGCTCCACCCGGCTGAGCTTTTCGAATATTTTTCTCCAATCCAGAAGGGCCAGTTGCCGCAGGCTGGTGAACGCATTTCCGATCGATATCTGATCTCTCATCTGACGGTTGTACTCGCGGGGGGTGAGATCGCCGAGGGATATCCGCAGCGTGCGCTCGAGCCATCCCTGAACCGGCACCAGAGCGGCTTCCTGGTCGTAGAGGTTCTCGATCAGTTGCGCGGCGAAATAGGGGCTCGGGCTCGGGTGCATTTCGGCGAGCTCGGCGAGGATCGAGAAGAGCTGACTGGGATCCCGCCGGTTGGCGGTGATCAGCCTGTTCGCCCAGAAATCGGCGAATTCGCGCTCCCGCAGCGCCGTCAGCGACTGTTCAGCGAAATTCGAGATGCTCTCGATCAACGCCGCGCGCAGCATCTGGGGAACGGCCCAGAGCTCGCCGATCGACAGCGCGCCGACCGATTGATATGACTCGATGAAGGCGAGGATGTTCTCCCTGTCGAGGCGCAGGTCCTTATGGGAGACGAGACTCCTCGCCAAGCCGTAGATGCGCGGCAGGCCGCGGTAGGGCTCGTTGGCGAGTACCGGCAGTTCCTGGTAATAGCGCCGAGGGAGGTTCATCTGAATCTCTCGAACGTTGCTCTCGACGATGTACTCGTTGTCCAGGAGCCATTCGGTGGTCGGGGTCGTACTCTGTCCCAGTCGGCTCGCTTCGGCGAGATCGATGCATGCCCGATGTATCCATCGCATGGTCCGGTCGAGCCGTTTGAGCAGTCCGATGTCCTGGCGGGCATATGGGTCCCCCCGCTGGTCCCCGGCGAGACGCTCCGCGTATTCCGGGATCTGCGCAGCCGGGAGCGGGCTTCCGAGGTTCTCCGTCTCTCCTACTAGACCCTCCCGCTTCGGATGCAGGATGAATATGGCGGGAGGGATCTCGCCGCTCTCTCTCAGTATTGCCACCGGGGAATGCAGCGTTTTGATAGGCGTCCGGAGGATCAGAACGGTCTCTCCGGAAACCAGCCAGCGTGCGTGATCCTCGAGCAGTCTTCGTTCCAGGCCGAACCTCGATCGCCGTATCCAAGCAGCGGCGAGGAGGATCCCCACGAATCCACCCGCGAGGCCTGGAATCAGGGCGGAAAGGGCTCCGCCCGGAATCTGCGCCGGCCACTGAAGGGTTATGGAGGTGACTCCGGCGAGGGCCCCGAACAGGATGAACGCAATGGCCGTCCCGAAAATCCTGCGCCACCGGAAGGGGTCCCGTGTAACCACATTTCCATCCGCGGTCTTGCTCACCAGTGCAGCGCGGCGGAACCCTCTCCTCTGCAGCTTCTTGAAGGCTCCGCGGGCTTCTTCCCGTTTTGCGAAGTAACCTATGAGGATACCGGTGTCCATTCTCTATCCTTCTGTCACCACTTGTTCTGAGCTACCAGGCATTGCGCTGGATTTCACCGGGTGGGAATCTGCAATGCAATTTCGGAGCGTCAATCAGGCTGCGTCTCTGATTGAGAGCAAATGGGTCTATGATGCTCCATTGTAGAAGCAGCACGGGATTACGTCCACATATATCAGCAGTTATCGGGAAGGGTGCGAATTATTATTACTTTACATAAATCATAATATATCCCTTGTGTTTCGCGTGGGTTGTGCTATATTCAGCCGTGAAACAGATAGATTTAGGAGTGAATATAGCTAGTTATCCGGATAAAGACGATAAACGAAACCTGCCTTGTTGATCATCTCTATTGGGGAACTCACTTACATTTTTTCCTAAAAAAACTGTTCGATGTAGTTAAGTGGTATCATTTGAGACCAATAGGAGGTCACAATGAAGATTTATGTAGGCAATATGTCTTACGATACGAGCGAGGACGACCTGCGGAAAGCATTCGAAGCTCACGGTCAGGTAGACTCCGTAAAAGTCATTACGGACAGGGACACCGGCCGTGCGAAAGGCTTCGGATTCGTCGAGATGTCAAGTGACACCGAGGCCAAGGCGGCAATGGAAGCCCTGAACGAGAAGGATTTCCAGGGCCGCAGCCTCAAGGTCAACGAGGCACGTGCTCGTAACGAAGGCCTGCGTGGCGGAGGCGGAAGAGGCTTCGGGCGCAGTTACTAGAAACCAGTGATCGGGCCTAATTGAAAGGCATCAGCAACTTAGAGGCAGGTTCATAGATTCGTTTTGATGTTTTCAGTTTACGATCAGAGGGGAAGCCGGGTGACCGGCTTCCCTTTTTTAGGTAAAAAATTATTGCGATGCAGGAGATCAATTTCTATTATCTATTAAAAAATTTATACTTACTAGAGTGAATTCTATAGATACTTGATTGACACGTGCGATCCGATTGTATCTGATCAATCCCTCAAATCCGCTCGTCAGCATCATCAAGATCAAGGAGAGCCGCTGGAACCGTTTCCGCGTGTGGAAACCGCTCAGTCTCATGGTTCTCGCGGACCTGATCCCACCGGATTGGGAGATCTCGATCTTTGACGAGAACCTCGGCGTTCCGGACTATCCGTCCCTGCCGCGGCCGGATCTGGTGGGCATTACCGCTTTCACCTCGCAGGCGAACCGCGCGTATGAAGTGGCCGATCACTTCCGGCACTTGGGCGTTCCCGTTGTCATGGGCGGGATTCACGCAACCATATGCTTAGACGAGGTCATGGAGCGTGTGGATTCGGTTGTCACGGGGGAGGCCGAGGGCATTTGGCATCAGATTCTGGAAGATGCCCGGCATAAAGGCCTGAAGCGACGGTACGACGGCGGCCTTGCCGCCTCGACCGAAATGCCGATCTCTCGGCACGATTTGCTGGATTCGAGATACGCATTCGGAGCCATTCAGACGACACGGGGCTGTCCCTTGAACTGCAGTTTTTGCAGTGTTTCGGCGTTCAACGGGATTCACTACCGCCAACGGTCGATTGCCGACGTGGTGCAGGAATTTAAGATGATACGCGAGAAACGTGTTTTAGTGGTGGACGACAACCTCATCGGCACGCGGCCCGAGCACATCGCCCGCGCCAAGGATCTCTTCCGCGCCTTGGCAAAGGCGGAAGTGCGAAAGGAATGGGTTGCACAGGCCACCATTAATTTCGCCGATGACGATGAACTTCTCGCGTTGGCCGCGAAAGCTGGTTGCAGCGGCGTCTTCATCGGATTCGAGTCCCCCGTACCGGATGGGCTTCTAGAAATTGGCAAGAAATTCAACCTTCTTAACGGCCGGGACTTCCGAGCCTCCGTGTAAAGAATTCAGCGTTACAACATAATAGTAGTAGGTTCCCTTATCATTGGTTTGGACGTAGATAAACCGGGCATCGGCAAACATGTCGCCGAGGTAGCTGACCGGTACGGTGTTGACAGTCTCAACGCGCTGTTTTTGACGCCGTTGCCCGGCACACGTCTCTGGGAGAAGATGAAATCGGGGGATCGAATCGCTCTCGATGCATTCCCGGAAGATTGGAAATACTATACGCTGACATACCCGGTGGCACGATACAAGCACCTGTCACTAGACGATGTCTTGCAAGAAATGATAACCTGTAACCACACTTTCTATTCCTTGCCACGCGTTCTTCGCAGAATTTGGAGTAGTGTGAGGCATTACCGCAAGCCGTGGCTGAGCATAATAGGAAATTTTTCGAGCAGGGGCAACATCCGCTTGGCACACAGGTTGTACGAGGTATACCGGCGTCAGGTTTGGGATAAATTCTCATGATGATTCGGATCGGTTCCGTAGTATTACACCGGTGAGTATTTCTTTTAGTAAGAGGGTGGCAGTTTCATATAGCACAACTGTTGTTTTATCAGTCGGTTAGCTGCCCAAAAGGTCTCTTAATCAGTAGGTTCGGGGTTCGATTCCCTGGCGGTGCATTTTTATTTATTTAATTGCAATAAGTTAGCGGCCTTGGGTTTTAAGGCGAAAATCCAAAAAATCAAAAGGTAGCGCATAGGTAGCAGCAAGATGCTGTATGTTTTGAATTTTCTACTATTGCGTTCCGGTTTATAACAAGTGTGTGCTATTGTGTATATATATAGTATAATCAACGCACCTGGAGAGCTCTCATGATCGGAAAGACCATTTCCCATTACGAAATCCTTGAGAAGCTCGGCGAGGGCGGTATGGGTGTGGTCTACAAGGCCCGCGATACCAGGCTCGACCGGCCGGTCGGGATAAAATTCCTCCCGCCCCATCTGAGCCAGAAGGAGGACGCAAAGAAACGGTTCGTGCAGGAGGCCAAAGCGGCCTCCGCCCTCGACCATCCCAATATCTGCACCATATATGAGATAGACGAGATTCCTGAAGGACAGATGTTCATCGTCATGGCCCACTACGAGGGGGAAACCCTGGAGGAGAGGGTGAAAAAGGGCGGGATCGGCGTCGAGGAGGCGTGCGATATCGTCGAGGCGGTCGCCGGTGGCCTGGCCGAAGCGCACCGGAGGGGGATCGTCCACCGGGACATCAAGTCGTCCAATATCCTCATCACCGGGGGCGGCCGGGCGAAGATCATCGATTTCGGCCTGGCCAAGCTGGCCGAGCAAAGCCACCTGACGAGGGAAGGGACTACGTTGGGTACGGTCAAGTACATGTCCCCCGAGCAGGCGCGAGGGGACGAGGTCGATCACCGCACTGACATCTGGTCGACGGGGGTGCTCCTCTACGAGGTGATTACCGGCCGAAAGCCGTTCCGGGGGGATTACGACCAGGCGGTCATCTACTCGATCCTGAACGATGAGCCGCCGGGGATCAAGACGCTCCGCCCCGAGGCGCCCGCGGCGGTGGAGAAGGTCATCAAAAAGGCCCTGGCCAAGGATCCGGAGCAGCGGTATCAGCGGATCGAGGATCTGGCGGCGGATGTGCGGTCGGTCCGGGAGGCGGCCCGGACGAAGACGGCGTCGGGGCGGCCCGACCGGGAAAAGCGCTCCATCGCGGTACTTCCCTTCGTCGACATGAGCCCCCAGAAGGACCAGGAGTACTTCTGCGACGGCCTGGCCGAGGAGCTGATCAATGCGCTGGCCCACATCAAGCCGCTCCGCGTGGTGGCCCGGACATCGGCATTCTCGCTCAAGGGCGGGAAGTACGATGTGCGCGAGATCGGCGAGAAGCTGAACGTCGACACGGTGCTCGAGGGGAGTATCCGGAAGGCGGGCGAGCGGCTTCGGATCACCGCCCAGCTCGTCAGCGCCGCTGATGGGTATCATATCTGGTCGGAGAAGTACGACCGCAAGCTGGAGGATATCTTCGCCATACAGGACGAGATCTCGCTCGCGATCGTTGACAAGCTGAAGATAGAACTCCTGGGCGACGAAGCCACCCGGCTGGTGAAGCGCGGCACGGAGAACCTCGAGGCGTACGATCTCTATATCAGGGGCCGCTTTTTCTGGGAGAAGCGTGGCGAGGGGCTGAAAAGGGCGGTCGAGTATTTCGAGAAGGCGATAGAGAAGGACCCGAACTACGCGGAAGCGTACGCCGGTATCGCGGAATCCTACAATCTGCTCTCCTTCTACGGCTACCTGCTGTCCCGGGAGGCGATTCCCATCGCCAGGGAGAACGCCCTGAAGGCCCTCGAGATCAACGATACCATTGCCGAGGCCCACAACGCTCTGGGATGGATCCACCAGTATCACGATTGGGATGGATCGGCGGCTGAGCAGGAGTTCAAGCGGGCCCTGGAACTCAATCCCACTTATACGCCGGCTCATTACTGGTATGCTTCGATGCTCTCGTTGACGGATCGAGATGATGAGATGCTACGGGAGAACGAGCGCGCGATAGAGGTAGATCCGCTCTCGGTCGTGGCACATGCACAGTACGGCTGGGACCTGATCGGCAGGCTTAAATTAGATCAGGCGGAAGAGAAGCTGAAACGCGCGCTCGAGCTAAACCCTGACTACGCGCTCGCCCACTGGCTGCTCGGTTGGGTCTACGACCTCATGTCGAAAGACGACCAGGCCATCACAGAGCTTCGAAAATCGGTGGAATTGTCTGGCCGCAATCCATGGATACTTTCGACGCTCGGCAATGTATACGGCAAAGTGGGGAGGACGGCGGAAGCCCTGGAGGTGCTCACCGAACTTCAGGAACGTTCCGAGAACGAATACGTCCAATCGCTCTATTTCGCGTATGCTTACGCGGGGCTCGGAGAGCTCGAGGAGACATTGACCTGGCTGGAGAAAGCGTATGAAGCCCATGAACTATGGCTGATCGTGATCGGAAGGTTTTGGCATATGGATCCTGTCTTCGAAAAAATCCGGGATGATCCCCGTTTCCAGGCGTTTGTCCGGAAGATCCTTGCCTCAATACGTTGAGCGGTAAGATCAAGGGGGAGCTTCCTATGCATCGGGAATAGCTGCCTGAATCGTTTCCGTCCGATCGTCTGCATTCTCCAGTCGGATAAAAAGCCGTATATATGATATGGCAACCACGCCACTTAACTGATTTTTTATCAGTCGGTTAGGTGCCCAAATGACCTCTTAATCAGTAGGTTCGGGGTTCGATTCCCTGGCGGCGTATTTTTTATTTGTTTAATTGTAATAGGGTAGCGGCTTAGAACTTCAAAGCGAAAATCCTAAAAATCGAAAGGTAGCGCATAGGTGCAGCAAAATGCAGTAGTTGCTGTATTTCTTCCTATTACGTCCTGGTTTATAACTCGTGCATGCTCTTATATATATGATATAGTATGCTTGACGTATCCGGAGATCTCTCATGATCGGTAAGACTATATCTCACTATAAAATACTCGAAGAACTCGGCCGCGGCGGTATGGGTGTTGTCTACAAGGCGGAAGATACGAAGCTCCGCCGCACCGTAGCGCTGAAGTTCCTCACTCCCCAGGCGCTCGGGACGGAAGACGAGAAAGCGCGCTTCATACACGAGGCGCAGGCGGCCGCCGCGCTCAATCATCCCAATATCTGCACGGTCTACGAGATCGATGAGTTGGAAGGCCGATCCTTTATTGCGATGGAATATATCGAGGGACGGAGTTTGAGGGATATCATCGCGTCGGGTCCGATGAAATTGGAGATAGCACAGGGAATCGCGATACAGATTGCCGGGGGGTTGCATGCGGCTCACCAAAGACAAATCGTGCATCGCGACATAAAGCCCGCGAATATCATGATCACCGGCGAGGGAAGAGTTAAGATCATGGACTTCGGTCTCGCGAAGTCGCCGGGCCGAACGCAGCTCACGCGCGAAGGGACTACGCTTGGAACGGTGGCATACATGTCGCCTGAGCAGAGCAGAGGAGAGGCGGTTGATTCTCGCACTGACATCTGGTCACTCGGTGTGATGCTCTATGAAATGGTAACGGGGCAGGCACCGTTCAGAGGTGACTATGAGCAGGCAGTTATCTACTCGATCCTGCACGAGGACCCCGAGCCGGTGACGGCGCTTCGAACCGGCGTGCCGGTTGAGCTTGAGAGAATCGCTCACAAGGCGATGGCAAAGAACGCGAGTGATCGATACCAGCGTGCCGATGAGCTGCTGGTGGATCTCAGATCTTTGTCGGCTGAGATAACAACCACCGGTTTAGCAAAGGGTCCAGCAAAGAAAGGATTCACGGGAAAGCATATCGGTTTTGTATTCGGTTCGGTAGTAATTATCGTTGCAGCTCTCGTGCTTGCAAGACTCTATCTCTTTCCCGAAAAAAGCGAAGCGATCGATTCGATAGCGGTGCTGCCGCTCGAGAATTTATCACGGGATCCTGATCAGGAATACTTCGTTGATGGGATGACCGAGGCGCTTATCGCCGATCTTGGGAAGACCGGCACGATCAAGGTGATCTCGCGGACATCGGTCATGCGCTACAAGGATACAGACAAATCCCTGCCGGAGATTGCGAACGAGCTCGGCGTCGATGCGATCGTCGAGGGATCGGTCATGCAGACAGGAGGCCGGGTGCGCATCACGGCACAGCTCATCGAGGCGGACGAGGATCATCAAATCTGGGGGGAGCACTACGAGCGTGACCTGCAAGATGTCCTGGCGCTACAGCGTGGGGTAGCACGCGCGATCGCCAGTGAAATAAATATCACTTTGGCACCAGGGGAAAAAGGCGAAAAATCTGATGCCCGCCGGATCGATCCCCGCGCTCATGAAGCGTACCTCAAGGGGCGCTACCACTGGAACAAGAGGACGGAGAAGGATCTCTGGAAAAGCATCGAATATTTCGAGGAGGCTATCAGGATGGATCCCGATTACGCCCAGGCGTATGCGGGACTTGCGGAAGCCTTCACCATACTCAGAAACTGGGGATATTATTCGGCAAAAGAAGCCAATCAAAAAGCAAAGGAATACGCCCACAAGGCGCTCTCGATAGACAACAAATCGGCGGCGGCGTATTCGGTGCTCGGCCTAGAATCTCTCGAATACGAGTATAACTGGGAGGCTGCGGAAGAATATTTTAAAAAAGCGATATCGCTGAATCCGAACTATGCCACCGCTCACCATTGGTATGCAAATATTCTTGCCCGCTGGGGGCGACATGATGAGGCGATGGAACAGATGCTGCGAGCCCTGAAGCTCGATCCACTGTCCCTTGTCATAAACGTGGCCCTTGCTCTTAACTATTATTATGTGGGTCGCTACGATGAAGCGATCGAGCAGAGCCGGAAGTCGCTCGAACTGGATAAGAATTTCCTTGCTGCTTATTTTGTTTTGTACCTTTGCTACGTAGAGAAAGGAATGATTCAGGAAGCTTACGAGGCATTCAGGCAAGTGATGATCCTTGACGAAAAAACAAGCATATATGTGGAAGAACTCGACCATGTCTGCAAAACGTCGGGGTACGAAGTCTGCAATACATGGTGGGTAATCAAGAACATGGATGAATGGTCGTTCCATGACTATAACTACCCGTTCTATCGGTCCATGGCTTATGCACGGATTGATAATAAGGACAAAGCGTTTGAAGAATTGGAAAAGGCGTATGAAGCGCGTTCGCCGTATTTAATATCGATCGGCGTCGAGCCGGCGCTCGACACCCTTCGATCGGATCCGCGTTTTGATGAGCTGCTCAAAAAGGTCGGATTAAAAGAGTGATCGGTGAAATCATTTGGTAATGCATTTTCGATAGACTTAAAATGACAACATGATCGGTAAGACCATTTCACATTACAATATCCTCGAAGAACTCAGCCGCAGCGGCATGTTGGTTGTCTACAAGGCGAAGGATACGAAGCCGAAGCACACTGTGGTGCTTGAGCTCCTTTAGCTCACCTGATGTATTATCAGCAGGTTTGACGCCCAATTGGTCTCTTAGTCAGTAGGTTCGGGGTTCGATTCCCTGGTGGTGCATTTTTATTTATTTAATTGCAATAAGTTAACGTTTTAGAGCCCCGTTCCCAATATCCCGAAAATCGAAAGGTAGCGCATAGGTAGCAGCAGAATGCTGTATTTATTGTTTCTCCTGCTATAACATCTATATGACTAGTGTATCACCTTGCGGGTATGATACAGTATATGTAACGTGCCTGGAGAGCTCTCATGATCGGCAAGACAGTATCCCATTACAAGATCCTCGAAAAGCTTGGTGAGGGCGGGATGGGTGTGGTATATCGTGCGCACGATACCGCGTTGGGCCGTGACGTTGCACTCAAGTTCCTGCCCACCAACTTAACCCGCGATCCCACGGCCAAGACGCGGTTCGTCCGAGAGGCACGTGCAGCCTCCGCACTCGATCATCCAAATGTATCCACGGTGTACGAGATAGACGAGACCGAAGAGGGTCAGCTTTTTATCGCCATGACCTACTATGAAGGTGAGGCATTGAGAGAAAGGCTCTCCCGCGGGCCCCTGCCCCTGGAGGATGCCATGAGCATAACAATTCAGATCGCGCAAGGGCTCTTGGCTGCTCACCAAAAGGATATCGTCCACCGGGATATCAAGGCGGCGAATGTTTTTCTTACCTCCAGCGGCCTCGTGAAGATCCTGGATTTCGGGCTGGCGAAGCTTTCCGGGGTGACGCAGCTGACACTGCCCGAGACGACCGTCGGCACGGTTTCTTACATGTCCCCGGAGCAGGCCCAGGGAGCGGAGATCGACAGCCGATCCGACGTATGGTCATTGGGCGTCGTTCTCTACGAGATGGTCACCGGCCAACTGCCCTTTCGAGGGGAATTCCCGGAGGCGATGGTGTACTCCATCCTCAATGAAGATCCCCCGCGCGTGACCGGGCTGCGGTCGGGTGTTCCTCTTGAACTGGAGAGAATCATCGATAAGTGCCTCGCAAAGGGTGCGGACCAGCGGTATCAGCACCTCGATGATCTCATCGTCGATCTCAACCGCCTTAAGCCTTCCCTGGCCAGTGGGTCAGGTGTGAGATCAATGGAGCCTGCGAGCACAGTTCGAGGTGTACGCCGTTCACTGCTGTTCGCGGTGGCCGGGTTCGGTTGGCTTGCAGCCGTTATGGTCAGCCTTTATCTGTTGCGTCCCCCCGCGCAGCATCCTCCCGTGCGGCTGCATACTATCTCTTACTCCGGTCGGGACTGGGCGCCCAACGCTTCCCCGGCAGGAGACATGATCGCATTCGCATCCGATCGCGACGGAGTGTCCCGGATCTGGCTCAAGCAGGTGGCCGGCGGCAGCGAGGAGCCCATTACAGAAGGGCCCGACGATCTTCCCCGCTTCTCGCCAGACGGAGCGCAGATCCTGTTTGTGCGAGACCTGGGTGGCACGAGGGATCTCTACCGTACATCTGTAGTCGGTGCCCAGCAGCGCCGGATACTCGAGGATGTAAGCGAGGCCGACTGGTCACCGGACTTGAAGAATGTGGCTTTTATAAGAACGGAACCGGTGGGCGAGGATAATATCGAGGTCATCGGCGTGGCAGATATTCAAACGGGTGATGAGCAGATCCTCGCAGAGATTCCAAATCGCCTTTGCTACGGTATCCGGTGGTCACCGGATGGACGGCGTATCGCCGTGAGCGAGACTCATTCATCTCCCGCGACGACAGGGTTCCACTATATCGACTTGATCTACGTTCCATCGGGCGAGATCACGCGCCTCGAGCTCACCGACATGGCGGGACCGTACACGGCTACCGAGTGGGGCCCGGACGGCCAGACGTTTCTGGCCGGTCAGGCTGCAGCCGTTCTCACGCAGTTCGGGGATTTCCCCGGCCAGATCATGGAGTACGACCTCGAATCAAAGACCGTTCACCCCTTGTTCTGGTCACCCGTCAAGCTGCCGTTTGGCGGGCGGAGATTCTCGACGATTGCTATTCTCGGTAACGATCGGTTCGTCATAGACGAAAATATAGCCAATTCGGTCCTCATTGAAGTTCCATGGTCTGGAAAGAACAGCACCGGCTTGGGAAGAACGCTCACACGTGGATTGGGACGGGACCGGCAGCCCGCCTATTCACCGGACGGGGATCGTGTCATCTTCTCGTCCAATCGCAGCGGGAACACCGATCTCTGGACCGTCGACCGGAACACGGGAACAATCCGCCAGCTGACCGACGATCCCGCTATCGATTATGATCCGGCGTTCTTCCCCGACGGCGAGCGCATCGTGTGGACATCCACCCGCAGCGGCAATCCGGAGATCTGGATGGCTGCCGCCGATGGAAGCCGGGCACAGCAGGTCACGCGGGACGGCATGGATGCAGAGAATGCGACCGTTACTGCCGACGGGGAATGGATCGTATACGGCAGTTTCAACGATGAAACGATCGGTATATTGAAAATACGCCCCGACGGTTCGGATATGACGTTCCTTGCGGAAGGCTCCTATGTTAATCCCGAAGTTTCGCCTGACGGACGGTACGTTCTGTTTCTGGTAACTCGCGGCCTCGGCACTGTTATGAAAATTGTCGAGACCGAGAGTGCCCGGATAGTGCCATTCGAGATCGAATTTCCCACGAGAATGCTGCACGAGAATATAGTTATCGGGCGCGCACGGTGGACGCACGACGGCCGTGGAATCGTCTATGTGGGGCATGATGAACGAGGGTGCTTCGGTATCTACGTGCAGGATTTCATCCCGGGACGCGACACGTCCGGATCACGAAGGCCGCTTGCCGGTTTCTCGAATGACTTTATCACGGAATCTCTCGGTGTCTCGCCCGATGGCAGGCACATCGCTATCTCAGTACTGTCCGAGCGTCTGAGTCTCAAGCTCGCCGAGCTGGTACCCCTTAGTTGGGGGGACGGCACGAGCGCCGAATAGCCCGGATCCCCAGTCGTGATCCTTTGCGGAATGTCCTGGGATACCATGAAGTCATTCGTTCAGCACAATAAGAAAAGCTGTTGTTTTATCAGTAGGTTAGCTGCCCAAAAGGCCTCTGAATCAGTAGGTTCTCCGGTTCGATTCCTTGGCGGCGTATTTTTTATTTATTTAATTGCAATAAGTTAACGACTTACAGCATCGCTACCAAAATCACAAAAATCGAAAGGTAGCGCATAGGTAGTAGCAAAATACTGTAATTACTGTCTACCACATTCTGGCTTATAACTCGTGTATGCTCTTGTTTGTATGATATAGTATAATGAGCTTACCTGGAGAACTCTCATGGTCGGCAAGACTATTTCACATTATAAGGTCCTCGAGAAGCTCGGTGAGGGCGGGATGGGCGTGGTCTACAAGGCCCGCGATACCAAACTCGACCGCACCGTCGCGCTGAAGTTCTTGCCGCTGCATCTCACCGGCGCGGATGAAGACAAGCAGCGATTCATCCGCGAAGCGAAAGCGGCCGCGGCGCTGAACCATTCGAATATCTGCACGATCTATTCAGTGGAAGAACACGGCGGGTACCAATTCATCTCGATGGAATACGTCGACGGAATGACGTTGCGTGAAAAATGCGGTACGACCGGTCCGGTCGCTGTGCCGTCCAAAGAGGCAATCGGGTATGCGATACAGATCGCCGAAGCCCTCTCGGAAGCCCATGAAAAGGGAATCATCCACCGTGATATCAAACCCGGAAACATCATGGTGGATTCGAAGAACCGGATAAAGGTCATGGACTTCGGTCTGGCCAAATTGAAGGATGTGAGCCCTCTCACCAAGGCAGGCACGACGGTCGGAACGCTCGCCTACATGTCGCCGGAACAGATACAGGGGCAAGACGTCGATCACCGTTCGGACATCTTTTCATTCGGTGTCGTCCTGTACGAAATGCTCGCGGGACAGACCCCCTTCCGCGGCGATCACGAAGCGGCGATGATGTACTCGATCGTGCATGAAGAGCCGCAGCCGATATCGTCCTCTGTGCCCGAGATATCATCTCAGCTCGAAAATTTCATCGAAAGAACGCTGGAAAAGGATCCCTCTGACCGGTACCAATCGATGCAGGATCTACTCAGTGATTTGAGGCGCTTGAAAAGAAAAACATCCAAGAAGGCGGCGACTGTGGTCGGCGCCGCACCCCCTGCCCCGTCAGTAGCGGAACAACAGCAATCTTTCGGCACGCGCTCTGTTGCGCGTTCTCCGGTCTTTTACATTGCTATAGCCATGGTCGTTGTAATTGCCGCGGTGGCGTCATACGTGATCTTCTTCCTCCCGAAGAGTGGTGACGCCCCCCCGATGAATCCCAACAGAGTCTTTGTCGCGGCGTTTGAAAACCGCACCAGCGATCCGGCCCTCGACCCGATCGGAAGGCTGGCGTCGGATTGGGTCACGCAGGGGATAGTGCAGAACGAGCTCGCCGAGGCGATACCGACGACGACAATGCTTATGCTTATGCAGGATGCCGGGTTGAAGGAAGCCGGATTCGAGGATCGAGATAAGCTCATCGAACTGGCGGAGGCGACGCATTCGGGGATTCTCGTGGCGGGGATGTTTTATCAGGTCGGCGAGGATATACAGATCGAGGCGCAGATCATCGATGCGCAGAGGAACGATGTCATCCTGACGCTCGATCCGGTTCGCGGTCCCCGGAGCGAGCCGATGAAGGCGATCGACGCGCTGCGGCAGAAGGTCATGGGAGCGCTCGCGATTCACATTACACCAGGGGTTGCTATTGCGACGGTCGGCGAGCCGCCGGTCTACGAAGCGTATGTGGAATATATGGAAGGAACGAAATACTTCGGCATGGACTATGAAAAATCATTCGAACACTACCGGCGCGCATTGGAGATAGATCCTCACTATATGGGACCGAAGCTGAGGATGGCGACCGGATATGCGAATATGGGGCAGTATGAAACCGCCGATTCGATTTTTCAAACCATTGATCGCCACAGTCGTAGATTATCTCCGTATGAGCGGTAT
>Ga0111195_1045_pt1 | contig 17103 bp, 10 predicted proteins | sample DeeMarSWOR324_28_FD_80367 | JGI IMG/M metagenome (GOLD analysis project Ga0111195, IMG submission 80367) | candidate division TA06 bacterium SM23_40
AACATCTCTTCCGCGAGATCGCCCGTGCGCGTCCCGACCTCGTGGTGACTAACTGTGGAATGTGCAAGATACAGATCGAACAGGGGACGGGGCTGGCGGTGCGTCATCCGGTGGAGCTGATGATGGAGGCGGCCGAGCTGAGCTCGGAGCAGGCGGTGAAGAAGTAAGAGCTGTGTCCCTAGAAAGTATACTGAGGACCGCGGTTAGCGTGAAAAGAGGCGCGGGTCGGGCCAGTGGAGTTGGGCTGTGCGGTGCGTGGATGGTGCGGTACAGTCGATGGATAGATGTCGCGCGGTCGGTACAGGGCGGCAGAGTTGTCGATAGAGAAAGACGAAGGTGTCGATAGGGATATGTGGGACGGTAAGCGAAAGGGCGCTGAATTGCCGACGGAGAAACACTGAGCAGCCGCCAGACGGGAAGAATAGCAGACAGCAGGAGGATAACGTGGACGGGAAGAGAAAGGCGGATAGCCGGAACAAGAAGAAGAAAAAGGCGTCAGAGGCGCTCGACATTCTCGCCTTCGGGGCTCACCCGGACGATGTGGAGATCACCTGCGGGGGCACCCTCATCCGGTGTGCTGACCAGGGGTACCGTGTCGGGGTAGTCGATCTGACGCGCGGAGAGTGCGGGACGCGCGGCACTCCCGAGGAGCGGCTCAAGGAGGCGGAGAACTCCCGGCGCGTCATGGGCATCACGGTGCGCGAGAATCTCGGGCTCACCGACTGCGCGGTCACGAACGACGAGGAGAGCAGGCTCAAGGTCATCGAGGTGATCCGCAAATATCGCGCGAAGACGCTCATCATACCCCACTGGGAGCAGCGGCATCCTGACCATGCCGAGGCTGCACAGATCATCTATCGTGCCGCCTTCCTCGCTGGCCTGAAGCGATTCGAGGCGGAGGGACAACCATTTCGTCCCGAGAAGATCCTCTACGCCTATAACTTCCGGAGCTTCGTTCCCACCATCGTCGTCGATATCACGGACCAGTTCGAACGGAAGCTCGAGGCAGTCCGCAGCTATCGGTCGCAGTTCGACCCATGCGCATCGCAAGATCCTCCCCTGAGATGGGTAATGGATATGGATAAGATGCTGGATGCGAAGGCCCGGCACTTCGGCTCATTGATCGCCAGGACATACGGTGAGCCGTTCATCGTCCAGCAGGTGATAGGGATCGATGACCTCGTGACGATGTCGTTCAGGACGATGTGAGGGTCGTTCATCTCGGCGCAGGTCTCCCCGGGAGACCGCCCTCTCGGCGGCACATGAGCTCACGCTCCGTTCCAGCCCTGCCATCGGCCGGTTCCCGGCAAAGGAGCCGCCAGACCGCGGAAATCTCCTTGACTTGTCCCCCCTCTACTGGCACAATTCTTGCGATTTCCAAACCGTCTGAGACTCAGAGTTGTTACGGGCCGTGCGCGGGGAGACAACTACTGTCTCAGAGGGAGCGCATCCCGATCCGTAGGGGTACCTCGATCAGCGGACCCTTCTCCTCGGAAGACGGCGCGCACGAGAATGGTGAAGCATCGCAGAAGGGACCCGGTCCGACAGTGATAGATCGGTCGAACAGGAGCAGCTCGGTGTCGCCGAGGTGAACCCGTCTCGCAGGGACAACTCGTTCTAACAGCGACACATCGGTGCCACAGAAGTAACTCGGTCTCACAAGCATGATTCTGTCCCGCAGGGACACCTCGGTGTCATAGAAGTGACTCGATCTCGGGCGGATAGCGCGGTGTCGCAGGGACAACGCGGCCTTGTACTGATAACCCGGCCTCAAAGGAGCAACTGAGCCTCACAGGAGCAACTACGTGACCAAGCGTGAGCGGATAGCGGCAGCCCTGGCGCGCGAGGAATGCGACCGGGTGCCGGTCTCCTTCTGGCGGCATTTCTACGATAGAGAGGGGAGTGCCGAGGACCTTGCCGAATCGATGCTCGCGTTCGAGCGTGAGTTCGATTGGGATTTCCTGAAGGTGAATCCCCGGGCTTCATACCATGTCGAGGGATGGGGCGCGCGGTTCGGCCCCACCGGCGTGCCGCACGAGAAGCCGGAGCTCATCGAGCCGGGCGTGCGGGATCCGTCCGACTGGCGCAACATCAAGCGTCTCGATCACCGCAAGGGGGCCCTGGGGGAGCAGCTGGAGGCGATCAAGCGGATCGCGGATGGACTTCAGGGCGAGGTGCCGTTCGTGGAGACGATCTTCACACCGCTCTCAGTGGCAGGAGATCTCGTCCGATCAGACGACGATCTGGTGAAAGCGATCCGCGAGCATCCGGACAGGGTAGAGAGCGCCGTCGATGCGATCGCTGATACCTTCTCTGCGTTTGCTGAGGAGCTCGTGGCGCGGGGAGCGGATGGCGTCTTCTTCGCCACAACACAATGGGCATCGCGGGACAGGATCACGGACGAAGAGTATAAGCGGTTCGGCAGGGCGTATGATCTCCGTGTGCTCGAGGCGGTGAAGGACGCCAACCTTATCATTCTTCACGTCTGCGACAAGAATAGCATGTTCGACCTGGTGGCCGACTACCCGGTCCATGCGTTCAATTGGGCAATAAGCCTGCCGGGGAACCCGGGACTGGCCGAGGGCGCCCGGATGGCGGACAAGGCTGTGATCGGAGGGGTGGACGAGGACCTGGCTCTCATGGAGGAGACGCCGGAGGCCGCAATCGGCGAGGCCCGGGCGGCGCTCGCGGATACCGGAGGGCGGGGGTGGATACTCGGACCGGGATGCGCCGTTCCGACTCGCGTGAAGATGGAGAACCTGCATGCGCTTCGCGAATGGGTGGGGGAGGCACGCCCATGAAGACCCAGATCGCCCGAGTTATGCCCGATCAGTATCTCGAGATTCCCGAGGAGGAACTCGTTGCGCGTATCAAGGAACACAAGGCGGAGCTGGGCGAGCGGCTTGTGCTCCTCACTCATCACTATCAGCGTCCTGAGATAGTGGCGCTCGGTGACTTCGTGGGGGACTCATTCGGGCTGTCCCGCGATGCTGCCCGCCAGACCAAGGCCAAGGATATCGTCTTCTGCGGCGTCCACTTCATGGCGGAGAGTGCAGCTATTCTTGCCGGGCCGGGCCAGCGGGTATCGATGCCGGATCTCCGCGCCGGCTGCCCCATGGCGAACATGGCGGAGATAGAAGAAGTGGAACGCGCCTGGAGCGATCTGGCTTCGATCGGCCGGCAGGAGGGAGTCATTCCGCTCACGTACATGAACTCCCACGCCGAGTTGAAGGCGTTTTGCGGGCGGAATGAGGGGTCGGTCTGTACGTCCACGAACGCCGGTCCCGCATTCGAGTGGGCATTCAAGAGAGGTGACCGCGTCTTCTTCTTCCCTGATGAGCACCTGGGGCGCAATACCGCGAACGCGCTGAAGATCCCCCGCGATAAGGTCGTCATCTATGATCCCGAAGACGAGATGGGCGGGCTGAGCCCGGAGGAGCTGGGGCAGGCACGGGCGATTCTGTGGAAAGGGTATTGCCACGTCCATACCCACTTCCGACCTGAGCATGTCAATAGGGTGCGGCAACGTCATCCCGGCGTGATGGTGGTAGTCCACCCCGAATGCACGGAGGATGTGGTCGACCTCTCGGATGCGGCGGGCTCGACCGAGTTCATCGTCCGCTATGTGGAAAACGCCCCGGCAGGGGCAACGATAGCGATCGGGACTGAGCTCAACCTCGTGCAGCGCCTCGCGCTCGAGCATCCTGACAAAAAGATATTCGAGCTCGCCCGGTCGCTCTGTCCCAATATGTTTCGTATCAACCTGCGCAATCTCCTGTGGCTGCTCGACCACCTGGGAGAGGTGAACATCGTGACAGTGCCTGAGGCGGTGGCGAGTGAGGCGAGAGTTGCCCTGGAGCGTATGCTCTCGATAACGGCGGCCCGCGCCGAGGATTGACAATCCTGTAACGTCCTGTCTCGTCTTGACAAGGACGAGACCTTCGACTATTTTATGATGGGCCGAGGGGTGCACAGGCCTCGTTTCAGAGTGGTTGCGTCTCGCGGCCTTCTCGATTTCCTGGGGGAGCGTGGCCCGTCCAGTATCCAGGGCTCGCGGCCGGTAGGCTCCAACCGCTGGCTATGTGGCCCTGAGCACCAGCCCGGGCTGGTTTCGAGTGTCGATTGAGAGTTGGCGTCCGATAGAACGCGAGCGTCCCACAGAGAGTGAGGCGAGCGATGAAGATCGCAATGTGTTCCCCTGAAATGGTACCGTTTGCCAAGACCGGCGGCCTTGGGGATGTGGTTGGAGCCCTTCCGAGGGCGCTCCGCAGTCTGGGAGCGGACGTGTTCGTCATGATCCCCGGATACACATCAATCGACCGGTCGGAGTTCCGTGTCGGCCGGATCGGGAAGCTCCCGGTGCCGGTGGGGCGCACGGTCGTCGAGGCCGTACTCAAAGAATGTTTCGCGGTCCCCGATGTGCCGGTTCTCCTGTTGGAAGGCGGCGACTACTTCTCGCGAGAGGGATTGTACGGCGATGAGCACGGTGATTATCCGGATAATGCCGAGCGGTTCGCCTTCCTCGCCCGCGGGTTCCTCGAGACGCTCAAACTGCTCGATTTCGCCCCTGATATCGTCCATTGCCACGACTGGCAGACCGGTCTCGTCCCGGTCTATCTCAGGACGCTCTACAGCCACGATCCGTTCTTTTCTCCCATACGCAGCCTGTTCACAGTTCATAACCTGGCCTATCAGGGCCTGTTTCCCCCTGAAACGCTTGAGCAGGTGGGTCTCGACAGCTCACTCTTCACGCCTGATCAGCTCGAATTCTGGGGGAAGATGAGTTTCATGAAGGGCGGTCTCGTCTTCTCGGACAAGATCTCGACTGTGAGCCCGACCTACGCCCGGGAGATTCAGACCCTGGAGGCGGGCTGCGGGCTTGACGGCGTGCTGAGCGCGCGCAGACAGGACCTCGAGGGAATCCTCAACGGCATCGACCCCCTTGAATGGAATCCCACAACGGACAGGGCTCTCAAGCAGCAGTACGACCGGCGCGCGACACGTGGCAAGCTGGCCAACAAGGTCGCCCTCCAGAGGAAGACGCGGCTCAAGGTTGATGAGTCGGTCCCGCTGATCGGGCTCATCTCCAGGCTCGTGGAGCAGAAGGGTATCGATCTCATCGCGCACGCCGCGGACGACCTGCTAGGCAAGCGCGATGTACAACTCGTTATCCTGGGAACCGGCGATCCTCGCTATCACAAACTGCTCGAGGGCCTGGCCAAGAAGTACCGCAAGCGACTGTCTCTCAACATCCGGTTCGATCTCACACTGGCGCGGCAGATATACGGCGGGAGCGACTTCTTCCTGATGCCGTCTCGTTTTGAGCCGTGCGGGTTGGGTCAGATGATCAGCTTCAGGTACGGGACGATCCCGATCGTCCGGAGGACCGGAGGTTTCGTCGATACTATAGTCGACTACAACCAGGCCACGGGAGAGGGCAACGGCTTCGTCTTCGAAGCGTACACGCCTGCCGCGCTCCTCTCGGCGATCGATCGGGCCCTCGAAGCGTATGGGGACAAGAGGAAGTGGCGGAGCCTGGTGCAGCGAGTGATGGCACTCGACTTCTCGTGGAACGCCTCGGCACGGAACTACCTCGCTCTGTATGAATCTCTAACGAAGGTGGCGCAGCCGCAGCCGGTGGCATAGGGCTGTGCGAAGAACTAGCATGAGGAGGAGGAGATGCCCGAGCTGCGCAAGGATCCGGTGACTGAGGGGTGGGTGATCGTCTCGACCGAACGCCGGAAGAGACCGACAGACTTCCCTTCTTTGCCGGAGGAAGAGGATCACGCGGGATGTCCGTTCTGTCCCGGGAATGAAGACAAGACGCCGCCCGAGATCATCGCGTTCGGCAGAGACGGCGGGAAGCCGAACACGCCCGGCTGGAAGGTGCGGGTCGTGCCGAACAAGTTTCCCGCCCTGGGGATCGAGGGCGAGCTCGATCGCCGCGGGCTGGGTATGTACGACCTTATGAACGGGATCGGCGCCCACGAAGTGATTATTGAAACCCCCGATCATAACCGCCATCTCAAGGACTCGACTGTCGAAGAGATTCAGCTGGTCTTACGGGCCTACCAGCAGCGGATGGAAGATCTCCTCAAGGACCCGAGGTTGCGGTACACACTCATCTTCAAGAATCAGGGTGGGCAGGCAGGCGCCTCGCTCCACCATCCCCACTCACAGCTGATTGCCACTCCCGTGACGCCGAAGAAGGTGCGGGAGGAGCTCATCGGATCGCAGCGGTACTGGGAGCTGAAGGAGCGCTGTGTCTTCTGTGACATCATCCGTCAGGAGCAGGACACCGGTGATCGCATCGTCTACGAGAATGAGGCATTCGTTGCGTTCTGCCCGTTTGCTTCTCGCTTCCCGTTCGAGGTGTGGATCCTGCCGAAGAAGCATTCGCCGGACTTCCACACAATTACAACAGGACATATTCCGTTCCTTGCGGATATGCTTCGAATCGTGTTGGGCAAGCTCGCCTCGGCACTCGGCAACCCGCAGTATAACTACATCCTTCACACCGGGCCCGCTCGCTTCGCCCGGCGGGGATACTGGGAGACGATCGAGCAGGATTATCATTGGCACCTCGAGATCATCCCGCGCCTGACGAAGATCGCCGGGTTCGAATGGGGGACGAGTTTCTACATCAATCCCACCCCTCCTGAAGAGGCCGCATCCTACCTGCGGGAAAGGGAAGTCTAGTCGATGCCTCCGCTCTCCATAGCGTTCCTGTGGCACATGCATCAGCCATACTATAAGGACCCCGACACAGGGGATTATGTACTCCCCTGGGTCAGGTGCCACGCGACCAAGGGATATACCGACATGGCCGCGGTGCTGGCGGAGTTCCCTGATATCCATCAGACGTTCAATCTCGTTCCTTCGCTTCTCCTCCAGCTCGAGGAGTATGGCGCGGGCGCGCACGACCGCTTCCTCGAGCTCTCGGCCAAGCCTGCGGGGGAGCTGACCAGGGATGAAATCGCGTTTATAACGGACAATTTCTTCATGTGCAACTGGGAGACGATGATCGCCCCGAACAAACGCTACAGAGAACTGCACGGCCGGCGCGAGCGGGCAGCTGGAGCCAACAGCTTTGGCGAACAGGACGTCCGCGATCTCCAGATATGGTGGAACCTCGTCTGGTTCGGCCATGCGCTGCGCCAGGATCCGGCGATCGCTGCTCTGTTCGATAAGGGGTGGTTCGACGAGGATGATAAACAGTTAGTGCTCGACCGACAGGCTCAGGCCGTGCGAGATATCGTGCCCCTGTACCGGGACCTCGCCGCCAAAGGTCAGATCGAGATATCGACCAGTCCCTTCTATCATCCGATTCTACCGCTCTTGTGCGATATCGAGTTGGCGAGGATGGCGCTGCCCAACATGCAGCTGCCGCGCACGCGGTTCAAGTATCCCGAGGATGCTCGCATGCAACTGAATCGAGCAGTGGAGTACCACACCCGGCTGTTCGGCTCGCCGCCTCGGGGCCTCTGGCCGCCCGAGGGCTCGGTCAGCCAGGAAGTTGCAGCCCTGGCGGCTGACGCCGGCCTCGTCTGGATGGCAACTGATCAGGATATCCTGTTTCGTTCGCAGCGCGAGGAGATCGACGGGACCGACCTGTACGCAGCGCATCGACTCGAGACACCGCATGGTCCGATCTCGATCATCTTCCGGGATCGGCAGCTCTCGGACCTCATCGGATTCAGCTATGCTCGTAATGAGCCGCGGGCAGCAGCGGACGATCTGGTGGGCCGGCTCCACCAGATCAGCAAGAAGGCTGCCTCGGGCGCTCAACCGGCGATCGTAGGGATCATCCTCGATGGCGAGAATCCGTGGGAGTACTATTCCGATGGCGGCAGGGACTTCCTTCGTTTTCTCTATGAGGCGATCTCCCGCGATCCCGAGCTTCGGGCGGTCACGATGAGCGAGTACCTGTCGGAAGACCCGCGGCAGCGCGTTGTGAAGAATCTTTTCGCCGGTTCATGGATAGCTCACTCGTTCGATACCTGGATCGGGGAGCCTGAAGAGAATGCCGCCTGGGAGGCCCTGGCTGGAGCGCGCCTCAAGCTCGCCGCCAGGATCGACGCCGACGGGCTTGCCTCCGACGTACTGGACAGAGCGATGGACGAGATATACATCGCTGAGGCGAGCGACTGGTTCTGGTGGTACGGGAAAGATCATTTCTCGTACTCTGAGGCAACCTTCGACATCCTCTTCCGGGCACGCCTGGCAGAGGTCTATCGGTTGATCGGAGTGGATGCCCCACCCCATCTCAAGGTGCCGATCACAAAAAAAGGAGTGGCCAGGCCGCAACGTGAACCGACCTCCCTGATCCATCCCAAGCTCGAGGGCGTCGATACGAGCTACTATGAGTGGAACCTGGCCGGACTCTATGTAGTGCCCGCCAGGGAGGGCACGATGCATCGGTCCGGCGGCATCGTGCGGCGCATCTACTACGGCTTCGATCTGATGAACCTCTATCTGCGCATCGATGCAAACCAGGATCTGGCGCTGCTGCGAGAAGAAGGTATCGGATTCGCCGTGTACGTTCTGGGAAAAGCGGAGATCCGACTTCAGGTCTCGCTCTCCTCTCCCACAATCCGGCTGCTCGAACTGACACCAGAGGGAGTCCCCGGTACAGAACGGCAGGTCGGCAAGCTCGGCGCCCACGAGATCGTGGAGTTCTACGTCCACTGGACCGATCTGATGCTCGAGGCGGGTGACGAGGTGAAGGTCATCGTCACCGCAGAGAAAGAATTCCTCGAGCTCGAGCGGTGGCCGCGCAACGGATACATCAGGTTTCAGGTTCCCGGACCGGACTTCGAGATAACCCACTGGCGGGCGTGACTCCCGCCATCCCCCTGTCGGCTCCGAAGGTGGTGCGGTGAGAGAGATCACCTTTCTGTTCGGTGTCCATTGCCACCAACCGGTCGGCAATTTCGAATATGTCTTGCGCGACGCGTGTCGCCAGGCGTACCGCCCCTTTCTCGAGTGCCTGGAGCGCCATCCCGCTGTGCGCACGAGCCTCCACTACAGCGGGTGTCTTCTCGAGTGGTTCGCGGCCAATGCGCCCGACCTCCTCGACCTGATCAGGTCGCTCGTCGAACGGGGGCAGGTAGAACTCATCTCCGGCGGGTTCTACGAACCGATCCTTCCGGTCATTCCGCGCCAGGACGCCATCGAACAGATGGTGCTCCTCAATCGGTTCCTCACTGACGAATTCGGGGTCACGCCGAGAGGTCTCTGGCTTCCTGAGCGTGTGTGGGAACCCACGATACCGACGTTAGCTCGCGCCGCTGGCCTGGAATACACGATCGTCGACGACACCCACTTTCTCTATGCTGGATTGGCGCCGGGCGAGATACACGGCCACTACACGACAGAGGATGAAGGCGCCGTCCTCGTGGTGTTCCCCATCGACCGTCAGCTCCGATATCTCATACCATTTCGCGTTCCCGAGGAGACGATTCGCTATCTCGAGGGCCTGGCGGGCCGGGAGGATGTGGCGACGATCACGATGGCCGACGACGGAGAGAAGTTCGGCGTCTGGCCTGGCACCGCCGACTGGGTCTATGGCAAGGGCTGGCTGGAGAAGTTCTTCACACTCCTCGAGGAAAGCGCTGATTGGCTGACAATGATCACCTTCAGCGAAAGCATCGACCGCGAGACTCCGCGCTCGCAGTTGTACCTGCCGACGGCATCGTATGAGGAGATGATGGGATGGGCGCTGCCGGCTCCGGCTCAGGGGCGGTACGAGCAGCTGCTCGAAGAGCTCACCGCGGAGGGAAGGGACCAGGCGGACCGCACGTTCATTAGAGGGGGATTCTGGCGCAACTTTCTGAGCAAGTACGCCGAGAGTAATACCATGCACAAGAAGATGCTCCTCGTCAGCAGGAAGGTCCGGGAGCTGGAGGAGGTCTGCGGGAGGCCGAGGTCGGAGCATCAGAAGCCATCTGCAGGGAGAGGTTCTGGGAGGCCGCGGGAGGAACTCTGCCGTGCGCTCTTCGAGGCGAAACGGCATCTCTTGCGTGGGCAGTGCAACTGTGCCTACTGGCACGGTGTATTCGGTGGGCTCTATCTCAACCATCTGAGATCAGCCATCTTCACCGAGCTCATCCGGTCAGAGCATCTGGCGGACAGGGCCCTCCGCGGGAAGGGGCCCTGGGTGGAGGTCCGGGAGGTCGATTTCGACGCCGACGGGCAGGAGGAGCTGCTCGTCGAGACCGGGCTCCTGAATCTGTACCTCGATCCGGCCGACGGCGGGACGATCTTCGAGTTCGACTATCGTCCGGCTCGGTTCAACCTGTACGACACGCTGACACGGCGCCCCGAGGCGTACCACGCCAGGGTGCGGGGAGGCGGGGGCAGTCCAGAGGGGGGAGAGGCCGGTGATGGCGGGGAAGAAGGCGAGAGTGGGGAGGGACGGCGCAGCATCCATGAGGAGATCGCCCTCAAGGAGCAGGGATTGGCCGAGCGCCTGATCTATGACCGGTGGCGGCGTACCTCGCTCAGGAACATGTTCCTCCCGGCGTCGACGACGTTCGAGGAGTACGCAGCCGGGGAATTCGCTGAGATCGGCGACTTCGCCGGCGGAGCGTATCACGCTGCGGTCGATCGCGAGGAGGAGGGGATCCGAGTCATCTTGCGTCGTTCCGCAAACGCTGCGGTAGGCGGCGATGCGGCGGCGCTCTCCGTGGAGAAGGTGATCACGGTTCATCCCTCCCGGGCGGCCCTGGCAGTCGACTTCTCTGTCGGGCAGAGGGGGGTGGCGTCGGCGATGCGGTTCGGAGTCGAATTCAATCTGACGCTTCTTGCCGGAGACGCAGGTGACCGGTACTACCTCTTTCCCGCACACGACGTTACGGATCGGACGCTCGCCGGCTCCGGTTCGCTGGAGGAGGTCGGGCAGTTCTCGGTCGTCGATGAATATCAGGGTTTCTGTCTTTCATTCGGGATCGACCCGCCGGCCTCGGTCTGGCGGTTCCCCATAGAGACAGTCTCGTTATCCGAGACCGGCATCGAGCGCACATATCAGGGGTCGGCCCTCTTTCTCAGCTGGGTGGTCGCCAACGGCGGCGGGGAGATCTGGAGGGCGCGACTCACACAGGGGATCGCACCGTGGCCAAGCTAGGGAGTTTCACTCTGGTGCTCCATGCGCACCTCCCATATGTGTTGTCCCACGGACGCTGGCCGCATGGTGTCGACTGGCTGAATGAGGCGGCCGCAGAGTGCTATATGCCGCTGCTCGATATGTTCAATAGTCTTGTCGAGGAAGGGATCAGTCCGCGGGTGACGGTGGGATTGACGCCGGTTCTTGTCGAACAACTGGCCGATCCGCTCTTCGACCAGGAGTTCGAGAGCTATCTGGGACAGAAGATAGCGGCGGCCGAGGAGGATGAGCGTGAGTTCTCCCGCATCGGGGAATCTGACTTCTCGGCACTTGCCTCCATGTGGCGCGATCATTACCGGGGGATCTGGGAGCGTCGCCGGGGGAGGTACGCCCAGGGGCTCGTCGAAGGGTTCCGACGATTACAAGATGAGGGCCATCTGGAGATCATCACCTCGGCTGCAACGCACGGGTACCTGCCGCTTCTCGCCGAGGAGACCTCGGTCTATGCCCAGGTGCGCGTGGGAATCGAGAGCTACCAACGTCGGTTTGGCCGCCGCGCCCGGGGGATGTGGCTTCCGGAGTGTGCGTACCGGCCCGGCTACCGGTGGACGTCGCCGATCGATCCCGGAGCGGAGCCCGTAGACAGGCGCGGGCTTGAGGAGTTCGTGCGGGCCGGAGGGATCGATTACTTCATCATCGACAGCCATCTGCTCAAAGGCGGGCAGGCAATTGGCGTGTACCTCGATCGGTTTGATGCATTGCGAACCCTGTGGGAGCGGTACGAGGAGGCGCACCCGCCGCGGCCCGAGGCGGAAGAGAATTCGCCGTACGAGATCTACCTCGTCGGCACCGCTCCGGACAAGGAGCCGGTCGCCATTCTGACCCGTGATCCGAGCACCGCACTTCAGGTCTGGAGCTCCGAGCACGGATATCCTGGCGACGAGTGGTATCTCGACTTCCATAAGAGACGTTTTCCCGGCGGCCATCGGTACTGGCGCGTCTCCGCGAGCGGGCCCGATCTCGCCCTCAAACAGACGTACCGGCCGGGACGCGTTGAGAAGCGGCTTCGCGAGAACGCAGACCATTTCGTCGGCCTCATCAAACGGACGCTCGCCCATCACTTCGAGAAGTCCGGCAGGCCGGGTTCGATCTGCGCGCCCTTCGATGCAGAGCTCTTCGGCCACTGGTGGTTCGAAGGGCCTCGGTGGCTGGGATACGTAATTCGCCTCATTGCACAAGATCCGGATCTCGAGCTGCGCACCGGGGCTGAACAGGTAGACGCGGCAAGGCCGAGCGTCGTCGTCTCTCTTCCCGAGGGATCGTGGGGAGAGGGCGGGTTTCACTGGATCTGGCTGAACGAGCGGACGCGGTGGACGTGGTCCCATATCTATGAGGCCGAGCATCGCATGCGTGCCCTCGTTGCCCGGTACGGTTCGAAGACGGATCGAAATGTCCGGCGTCTCCTTGTTCAACTGGCGCGGGAACTATTGCTACTCGAGAGTTCGGACTGGCAGTTTCTCATCAGTACCTGGAGCGCACGGGACTACGCGGAGCTGCGCCTCGACGGCCATTACCGTGACTTCCGGCGGCTCGCCGAGCTGGTTGAGAAGTGCGGCGAGGGCGGAGAGCTGTCTCCCGAGGAGTGGGCGTTCATGGCCATCTGTGAAGAACGCGATGGAATCTTCTCCGGCATCGATCCTGAGTGGTGGGGGATAGACGTGCCCGGTATCTTCTAGCGGTTCGCGAGGAGGCATGCGACTGATGATGCTGGTCCGTCCTCGGATTGCTTCAGCCAGACTCTTGAGGATTGCAGCAATCGCCTGAACAGAGGAGGGGATCTCATGTCGGGGGAATTCGGATATGCTCCTCCGCCCGGGGGCATCAGGTGGGCGTGGAGGGTGGAGCGCGGCACCCTCACGTTCATCCTGGCAGGTGGGAGAGGGGAACGCCTCTATCCGCTGACGCGTGACCGGGCGAAGCCGGCGGTTCCCTTCGGCGGCATCTATCGCATCATCGACTTCACGCTGAGCAACTGCGTTAACTCGAACCTGCGACGGGTAAACGTACTCACGCAGTACAAGGCCGTCTCACTCAGCAGACACGTACGGTACGGGTGGAACATCTTCAGCGGGCAGCTGGGGGAGTTCATCAACCTGATTCCCGCTCAGCAGCGCACGGGCACGAACTGGTATCTGGGGACCGCTGATGCGATCTATCAGAACATCTATACGATCGATCGCGAGGGCGCTGATCGCGTTCTCATTCTCGCCGGCGATCATGTCTACAAGATGGACTACTCGGAGATGATAGCTGCCCACGAAGAGAGGGATGCAGACCTCACGGTGGGAGCGGTTGAGGTTCCCATTGAGCAGAGGTCGGATCTCGGCGTGCTCTCGATCGATGCCGAGGGGCGGATGACGGGGTTCTACGAGAAGACCGAGGCTGCACCCTCGATTCCGGGGAAGCCGGATGTCGCACTGGGCTCGATGGGTATCTACGTCTTCCGCACGGAGACGCTCAAGCGCCGGGTGACGGAAGATGCCGAGACGGAGACGAGCCACGACTTCGGCAAGGACGTCATACCGCGAATGGTCGCTGAGGGCGACCGTGTCTACATATTCAACTTTGTCGACAAGAGCACAGGGAAGCCGCGCTACTGGCGGGACATCGGCACGCTCGACGCCTATTTCGAGGCGAATATGGATCTGGTCTCGGTCGAGCCCACCTTCAACTTGTACGATTTCGACTGGCCCATCAGAACGTATCAACAGGAGTTTCCTCCGGCAAAGACCGTCTTCTGCGAAGAGTGGGGGCGGCGGGGTGAGGCCGTCGATTCGCTCGTCTCCGGAGGCTGCATCATCAGCGGGGGTCTTGTCGAACGGTCGATCCTCTCGCCCCGCGTGAGGGTGGAGAGCCATGCGCATGTCTGCGATTCGATCATCTTCGATGGCGTGAACGTGGGGCAGGGAGCGAAGGTTCGCGGGGCGATCGTAGACAAAGGAACCGAGATCAAACCTGGTGCAGAGGTTGGCTACGATCTCGAGCGCGATCGCAGCCGATTCACCGTCACCCCTCTGGGGGTCATCGTCATAGCCAAGGAGAGCGTCGTCGATTGAGATAGTGTTCGATCGACACACGGCGCCCCACTCATCAGGAGGTTCCAGGTCGGGCGCCGGACAGGGGAAACATGAGGAAACGAGAGCGGGACGATTAGTCCCGCTCTCGTGTTTAACTGAGGATTACGAGTGGGATCATACTCTGCACTCACTCGATGACGACGAAGCCGAAGCTATCCTGGTCGAGGATGTCGCTGCCGTAGTCCCCCACACGTCCTATGTAGACGTACGGGCCGAGGGGCGCATTGTAAGGAACGGTGCGCCGGAGCTCCTTCACCCGCTCCTGATATGGTCCGAGAGGAACGGTCTGTGGCCCGGCCACCGGATTCCCCGGATACGGATTGTGATTCGGCAGCACGGCCTCGGTCCACCCGTCGACTGTCTGCGGGAGCCACGTGTTATTGCGCACGATGGCTGTTAGAACCAGCTCATCTCCACGAGCCACGACGTGATAGGGCGGCGGCTCGAGCTCGATAGTCACATCGGGCATCGCCATGAGCCGCGCCGCATTCGTGTGGATGTCACCCTCAGCAGACGCCTTCGCATAGACGGGGCAGACCGCGTGCGGAGCTGTCCCATCGGGGATGTACACCTCAGTGGCGATGTTGAGAATCTCACCCGGGTTCAGCCACGCGTTGAAGGACTGCTGGGTGATCGGCCAGCCTTGCTCGTTCCAGACGAACACATCGTAGAACGAGTAGGCGATACCGATGTTGAGTATCTCGAACTCGACCGGGACCCATTCGCCCGGCAGTCCTTCCGGATGGTCTCTGACGAAGACTCCGACAGCGCCGAGAAGAGGGCCGATGGATTCATAGATCAGGCCCTCCCCGGGGAAGATGGGGATGATGGTGAACGTGTCCGGAGGGATCATCGAACGACTCATCATCGGCATGGCGCTCTCAGGATGGTTGAGGAACCGGGCGATCCCCGGTGCGGAGTCGTAGTCCGCGACGAACCAGCTCGTCAGTCCCGGCGGCTCCTCCCATTCGCCGCAGGCCTGTGCTACGGGGGTATTGAAACCGACCTGTTCTGCAAGACACCACTCAGGGGTCCCGGAACACGACTCGCCGCCGAACATCTCGAGCATGCCATCATTGAGGTCGTACAGCGTTCCTCCCTCCTGTCGGTCGCCGTCTCCAGGCCACCCGCTATTGCGAGGGGGGATGTGGACTCGTGACCGACCACCAGGCCTCGTCGAGACCTCTATGATTTTGCACCCGTTCCCCGCAGGCGGAGGTATGCAGCCCGGCCACCCGCAGGCGCACCTCAGTTCAATCACCCCGCTATCGTTGTTAGCCTTCACCCAGAGACAGGTCTGGAGGTCGAAGATATCGCCTTCAGGCCAGCCGTGCCAGTGAGTGCCCCCGTCGGTTGAATACATGAGATCGTCATTATCTCCCGTAATCACCTTGCCGACCGCGCGGACATCATCGGCCAGCGCACTGCGCGCCGATACCGTCACGAGCAGGAGAGTCAGACCGGCCACTATTGACAGGCATCTGCACGTCAATCCTTCGCTCCTCATCGTTCCCTCCCTGCGTTGTAGTTCTTCCCGAGATGAGATTGTACATGGTCTGCTCGAGCGTGGTCGGTGTGGTGCAGCGATTCGGGTCAGTCAGTCGGCGCATCCGCACACGCGTCTCAGCTTCCCGACATGAAGAGCAGTCCCAGGTACCGTGACCTTCAAATAGAAAGAGGACCGCCGGGGTCCACACAATGCGCACTAGCCCTTCGACTCCGCCCTCCTTATCCACCGTTTTGATGATATCACAGATGACGCCACATTGTCAAGGAGACTCTTGCCGCGGCTTCACACAGTGCTACGCACCTGGAAACTCTCTTTCCAGGGCCGGGGTCACGTCCGGGGTCACGTGGCGATATGCCCAGACACGGAGAGAGCGGGATTCGTCATCCCGCTCTCTCTTCCAATCGGCAACGTAAGCTTGATCGGTCTTGCCGCCTTCAGTGCTCCAGGTGGTTCGTCACGAGTGAGCCGTTGTCGTAATCTCATCTCGCCGGCGCATCACTCGACGATGTCGAAGCTGAAGCCGTTCCAGTCGAGGATGTCGCTGGTGCCGGGCTCACCCAGATATCCCGTGTAGTAGTAGGTGCCGAGCGGCGCGGCTCCCGGCACCGTGTGTGACACGTCGCGCACGATCACCCCGTAAGGGCCGATGGTAGGAGTCTTGGGTCCAGCGACAGGATTTCCCCCATACGGATTGCCATTCGGCAGTATGACTTCGGTCCAGGCCTCGATGGTCTGTGGGATCGCCGTGTTGTTGCGCAGATGTGCGATCAGCTGCAGGTTTTCTCCGTGGTGCAGGACGGTGGCCAGGGGCACGAGCTCGATCGTCACGTCCGGCATCACGCTCAGCAGTGCCCAGTGCTTATACTCGTCGTCCCAGCTGGAAGCTGATGCTCCGACAGGACAGACCGTATGGGCTGGCGCCCATAGAGGTATATGGACCTCGGTCATGGCAAAGAAGCTCTCACCCGGGTACAGCAGCACGCCGTAGCTCTGCGTGCCCATCGGCCATCCGAGATCGTTCCAGAGAAAGATGTCGAAGAACGATTCGACAACTCCAGTGTTGACTATCTCGAACTCGAGGGGAGCCCATTCGCCCGGCATCCCTTCAGGATCCTCGTTGACGAATATCCCGACCGTCGCTGGCTGGATACCGAACATGTTGTAGATCAGTCCCTCACCGGGGAAGATGGGCACCGTGTCCGGCCAGAGTATCCCGTGGCTGAGCATCGGCACGGGGCTCATGGGATGGTTGAGGATCCGGGCCTGGGCAGCCCCGGAGTCATAGTCGGCGGCAAACCAGCTTACCAGTCCGGGTGGCTCCGGACTCTGCCCCCAGGCGCGCGCCACAGGAG
>Ga0111195_1055_pt1 | contig 15583 bp, 10 predicted proteins | sample DeeMarSWOR324_28_FD_80367 | JGI IMG/M metagenome (GOLD analysis project Ga0111195, IMG submission 80367) | candidate division TA06 bacterium SM23_40
GGGTGGTGCCAGAGCCGGCACTGCCATCCCTTGCGTTGCATGATCCGGTGAACCTTCTTGATGTTGACCACAATCCCGTCCTTGAACCGCAGAAAGGCCCATACTCGCCGATACCCAAAGGTCTCATGGGCATCGAGGATCGCCCGAATCCGCCGGGCCAACGCCTCGTCGATCCTGTCGCTTCGCCTCGCACTCTCTCGGCACTTCGCCTGTACCCACTTGTAGTAGCTCGACCGATGGAATCCCAACGCCGACGCAATCACTCCCAAGGGATACCCCTGGCCCCGCAACGCCTCGATCTCATCTACCGATGGGTGGTGCGGTGCGCGGTTTTTTTTAGAATCTCATTCTCCATCGTCAACTGGCCCACCTTCCGCTCCAGCGTGCTGATGAGCCTCGCCTGGCCGCCATCCTCCCGGCGCCGGCGCTCCTTGAGGGCAGTGCGGCCTCCCTCGAGAAATCGATCCCGCCAGGCATACAGCTCGGCCTGGCTGATGCCATGCTCCCGGGCCAGCTGGGCTGCGTCACCACCCCGCAGCAGCTTCAACACGAGCTGTGACTTCCGCTCACTCGACCATCGACGTACCGTCTGGGGACTCGTGGACATCGGTTCCTCCTTTCCCTGGGTCCCCATTTTGTCACAAACCGTGTCGACTCCTCAAGGGGGTCAGTATAATTTGTGCCAACTTCCTGCATCACTCCTCGTAATTGACCGCACTCATCGTAGTCATCGTAAAACGAACTTCCGCCTTCTCGGACAACGAGTTAGGCGGAAGTCGTTACTTGACAAACAAGTATGTTGTTGTGCTTGGATCGGATTTTGAGTCCGGTGCGTCTGCCAGTTCCGCCACTTCGGCACTGCCCCGGCGGTCTGCGGCATGGGTTGAAACGGATCCTCTTCTACGGAGAATAGCGCCTGCTTCGCCGCGAGTCAACCACTTTCTCCCCTTGTCAGCCCAGAGCAGGGATGTCACGTTCTTGCCGAAGCAGACACGTCCTGTTCTGTCGAACCAGAACATTGTCACGTTGCTGCTGCAGCGCGTTCTCTCGCCTCTCTCACCGCGAAATACAACGTTAGTTTACCCAAAACAGAGAGCTCCTGAACTGTCGAACCAGGACATAGTGACGTTGCTGCTACGCGCCGTTGAGCTGCCTCTGTCAACACCGAGCAGGGATGTCCGGTTCTTGCCGAAGCAGACATGTCCTGTTCTGTCGAACGAGGACATTGTCACATTGCCGCTACAGCCCGTTCCCCTGCCTCTGTCAACACCGAGCAGGGATGTCCGGTTCTTGCCGAAGCAGACATGTCCTGTTCTGTCCAACGAGGACATTGTCACGTTGCCGCTACAGCCCGTTCTCTCGCATCTCTCGCCGCGAAATAGAATGTCCATTTACCCAAAGCAGGGATGTTCTATTCTGTCCTGTCTGTCCCGGCACAGGCATCTCTCTCTCTCTCTCTATATATATGCTCCTTCCCCTTTCTCCCCGAAAGTGGCCTGTACTGCCTTCTCCAGGGGTGATCGGCGGGCAAGGCTCCCCGGGGCGCGGGCCATTTCCCATTGACAGCGCCACTTAGCCATCCTATGATACAGGACAATGGACCTCGTACGTGTGCAACAGAAGCGGCCGGAACAGGGCTGACGCGAGGTGAAAAACACGTCGATCTGAAGAGAGGTAGACCGTGCGAAGCGCGAAGGCAGTGGTAGCGATCATAGCCGGCATTGTGGCGGCTCTCTCCGTCTCTGCTGGTGGAGGCTCGGACTCGTCTGCCGGTGGAACGGGAGGCGGAGGGCCGGGCGAGGAGGTTTTCACGATCACTCAGACCGTGGAGATCCCGCCCCGCGGGTACCATGTCCTGCGTTGGCGGAGCGACATTCGTCGCCTCGACGTGCTCGAACCATTCTCCCGGCAGTCGCTCCTCCCCCCGGAGACAGAGCGACAGGTGGAACGCACGCCGGCCTGGATACAGGACGACCTCCGCTGGACCCTTTCGGAACTCGCGCGCATCCCGATCGAATCGGGAGAGGGCGCCCGGCCGAGGTTCTCCGATGTGGACGGCGATGGACTGGAGGATCTGGTCCTCTTGTCTGACGCGGGATCAGTGCGCGTGTTCCGCGCACCGGGTTGGGTGGAGGTGAAGGACGACCACCTGCAGGGGGCCAAAGCAGCGGGGGTATCCCGGGGAGACGCTTCGTTCGATGCGGCGAAGAGGGCGGCAGCGGCCGCGGGAATCGAGGGGGCGGCGACCCTGTTCGATCTGGACGGGGATGGTGTGCTCGATCTGGTCGCGTGCCGGGACGATGGCACTCTTGTCGCGCGTAAGGGAAGAGACTACACACAGGAACTATCCGGTTTCGAGGGGATCGTTCTCGACGGGCCGGCCGCTCCGGCTTTCGGCGATGTTGACGGAGATGCCCTATCCGATCTGGTGCTCGTCACCGAGGAGGGGAGGGTCCTCTTGTACGGCAACTATGGGAGCCGTGACGAAGCAGCGTTCCTCGTGTACTCGACCCACCCCAGGCTCACCTTTCCTATGGATGTCGGGTACGGGAGCCGTCCGGCGTTCGCCGACATCGATGGTGATGGGGAACTCGATCTCGTCACCGGGAGCCGAGATGGCCCGCTCAGGTGTTTTCTCGGGCCTGACTGGGTTGAGCATCATGGCCTCTTCCTCGCCCAGATCGATGTCGGGGAGTGGGATGCCCCTGCCCTGGGCGATCTAAACGGGGATGGTGCCGTGGACCTCGTCGTGGGTGATGCCGCGGGAGGGATCCACCTGTGGTGGGGCCCGGACTGGCACAGAGAGCCATCGATCCCCTGGGAGGCCGTGAGTGGATATGCATCGCCTGCCATCGGTGACATTGATGGCGACGGGGTGGCAGAGCTCATCGTGGGCGACGTCGACGGATCTGTCACTATCTTCGAGATCTCCGGAGAGTCGCGGCCTGGCGAAACCGTCGCACCGGGTCGATCGTGCGCACCGGCCGTGGGGGACGTCAATGCGGATGGGAAAATGGATCTGGTCATCGGGACTCAGCTCGGAGAGCTCGTCGCTCTGGTCGGACCTGACCTCGAGTCGGATACGACACTTCTCCCCGGCGCCGATGTGGGTGAGCTGGCGACCCCTGTCGTGGTCGATCTCGACGGCGACGGTCTTCCCGAAATCGTCTCGGGGAATCTCGATGGGCGGGTATTCGTCTTCGCCGACGTCGATGGGAGGTATGTCGAGCGATCCTCGTGGGAGTTCGCTTCTTCGGGGAGGACGGCCACGATTGAGGACTACTATGGGCGGTACTTCCCCGAGCGCGAGGAGCTGCTCGGGTGGAATGATCTCGAGGCGCTTGAAACGGTTACCGATCTTCTATCTCGCTGCCCGCGGGAGCAGATCGACGAGGTGGCGTTTGCACTCGCACACACTCCGGCCGAGGTGCTGCGGGCCATGATCAGGTTGGGTGAGCTCGACCTACTCCTCGAGAACGCGCGAGATATCTATGACATGGCGGGGCGCCTCCCCTATGCCAGGCTCGTGGAGAACGGGGAGGAGACGGTGCTCGAGCACTGTCTCGACGGCGGGAGGTGGGAAGCTCTGCCGAGGGAGATCTACTACTGGTGGGTCGTCCACCCGCGGATCCTGTACGAGGTGCCGGCCCGGATCGATGCGTCGTATTGGGAGAAGCCACCCGAGTACTACGGCCAGGACCGGACGACGTGGCTCAGACATGAGCCCACGCCCGACATCCACGATCCCGAGGCCGATGGCGTCTTCTGGCGGTCTGCCCTGCCCTTCGATCGGCGATATGGTACGACGCTCTTCGAGGGAGTAGGGGCAGCACCCACAGTCATGGATGCGATCGAGCAACTTCATCGCTGGATCAGCTGGCAGGAGCCGGGCGCGTTCATGAGCTTCGGGTACGAAACACAGGATCTGCAGCCGATGGTCATCCTTGCAAAGGCCTATGGATCGTGTGGCGAGCAGTCGATCCTCACGGCCGCCTGCTCCCGGTCGATGCTGCTTCCAACGCTCGTCGTCTCCGACCGGGGAGAGGACCACCAGTGGAACGAGTTCTACTACCTTGGAGAGTGGTACCACTGGGATGTGAATAATCCACTGCCGCGCGGCATCGGATCTCCCTGGGTCTCATGCGAGGGGTTGGAGCGGAGGGGGAAGACCGTCTCTGCGGTGACCGCCTGGAGGGGGGATGATGTGATGCACGACGTCACCACCCGCGTCGTCAACCCCTCAGGCGTCGAGTACACGTCATGCGGACGCGGGTACACCGACACAGGGCACCTGACGGTCGTCGTCGAGGATCGAGAGGGTCTGCCGGTCGATGGTGCACTCGTTGTCATCAAGAGCCACTGGGAAAGGCGGAACCTCGTCAGTGTCTGGGGGTACACTGACCCCCGTGGGAAGGTGGAGTTCGATCTCGGGTACGAGCCGTACGGCGGTTACACCATCGAGGTGCTCTCCCCGTACGGTACCGCAGGGACGACCAACTTCTCCATCGATGAGGGCAGGTCCCATACCGCCTCCTACCGGCTCCCCTGCTCCCGGATCGAGACGCCGCCGCCCCTGCCGCGGGGAGGAGCGCTCGCCGCGTGGGAGCCGGTGGGGGCCGAGAGGGGGGAGGGCGTGACGCCGATCGCCAGTCCAGGGGCGGAGCGAGTCTCCTTCTCCTTCGCAGTGGAGGGGGGACGGCAGTACCGGCCCAATTTCGTCACACATAGCCCGTACCGGATCGGCGAGTATCTGAGCGAACGGGCGGGGTATCGCGGCACTCGACGGTATGTCGCGGAGGTGCGCGAGCACGACCAGGTCTCCATGTTCGCGCTGGGGAAAGAAGGATATCTCCGAGCATTGGATGGCTCCGTCCCGTGGAAGGCGGGGCTGGCTGAGAGGGCGCTCCGGGAGGCGGTCTGGGATGCTGCGAGTGATGCGTATATCATCTTCCACAACGGCGCGGAGCGGACATCGGCGGTCGTCACGATCACCGCGGATCTTGCCGGGGAGACGGAGCCACCCGAGGTGACGATCGATCAGCCCACGATCTCCCGGCGCCGGGTGGGAGATGTGATCGGGTTCTCCGGCGAAGTGAGCGACAACCTCGGGATAGGAGGATTGAGGCTGAGCTTCGACGGCGGTTATTCGTGGAGGGAACTTCCCCCCGCTTGCATCAGCGCCGGGGGGGAGGGCCCGACCGGGGTGAAGAATGAAGGCGGCGGGAGAGCGGGCGGGAGCGGCGGTGCCGCGGGGACGGGAACCACGTGGAGATACGAATGGGCGACGGCAGACAGCGGCCCCGGGCTCGGCGGTCAGTATTCGGTGCTCGTCGAGGCGCACGATATGGGTGGGAACCGTTCCAGGGCCGGGCCCGTCGAACTCACCGTCTCGCGCTCGGCCGACTTCTCCGACCAGGTCGTGCGCCAGGACGATCCATCCTCGCCCCTTCCCTCGGTGAGCTGGATCTGGGGGCCGCTCCGCGTTCCGGAGGGGGAAAGGCTCATGGAGATGCACACCGTGGGGAAGAGTACTGACCTCGATGTCGATCTGTACCTCTATCGCGATGCGAACAGGAACGGGGTGATCGACGGTCCAGGGGAGCAGGTGGCGACATCAGCAGGTCCCACTGCTGAGGAGCGGATACATCGAGACTCACCGGAGCCCGGGACATACTGGCTCTATGTGCAGGGGTTTGATGTGCCCGGGGATAGCGGCGTCATCGACGTCTTCTCGGCAGTTGCGCATCCGCTGGGGATCCTTCGCTCCAGAAGCCCGGTCGGCCCGGTGAATGAGGCGCAGCAGGAAGAAGGGCTGCTTGAGATCCGGGTTCAGGTGAAGAGCGTTGCCGCCATCGGCCGGGGAGACTGGGAGATCACCGTAGATGGCGAGGATGTTATCTCGGCGAGCAGGTTCGAGGAGGGCTGGATCCGGTACGCGCCGTCCGAGGCCTACTCTTGTGGCTCCACTCATGAGGTCGTCGTTCGCGTGGGCGATCTGGCCGGTAACGAAGATGAACAGACGTGGACATTCGTCATCGACCGGTCGCCTCCGCGCCTCACCATACTCGCTCCGGGCCAGGGAGCCCGCGTCCGGAACGGCCTCCAGCTCCTCGTGGAGGCACGTGACAATGAGGAGCTCCGTGCGGTGCGGTATCGCGTCGGCGGGGGAACCTGGACGGCGATGTCGCGCGTGCGCAACAGGCCGGGCCGGTTCGTCGCCACCTGGGATGCCGAGCATGTCGTTCCCGGCCATCATCGTCTGGAGATAGAGGCCGTCGACCGGGCGGAAAATCGTACATCTCGGATCGTCCGGGTGACGCTCGTTGAGAGCGGGAAGTAGATACTGTCGGGCCGCCTCGTCCCGATCAAAGTAGCGGAAGGCCGATCGCGGCGAGGCGTCGCAGACCCTTTCTGAGACGCACGCAGCAGAGCGGGAATCGATGCGACAAGTCTTCATCATCTCGTACTTTTTTCCACCCCTTGGGCTGGCCGGGGTCCAGCGGACACTCAAGTTCATCAAATACCTCCCTTCGTACGGGTGGCGAGCCACCGTACTCACGGTGAAGGAAGTCGACTGGTTCGTCAGAGATCGGACGTTGCTCGACGAGGTGCCCGAGGATGTCGAGGTCATCCGCACTGAATCTCTGGAACCCTTCCGATTGACCCATCTCCTCCTGCCCCGCCGCGGCAGCGGCGTGAGCCAGGCACAATTTCTCCTGCGGCGCGGCCCGTTTCCCTATTTGAACGATTTCCTCTTCGTTCCCGACGGCAAAGTCGGCTGGGTACCGGCCGCCCTGGGGCAGGCACGGCGGGCGGCCCTCGCCGATCACTTCGATCTGATCTACTCTACTGCACCCCCGTACAGCGCCCATCTGCTGGCCAGCTTGCTGAAGCTCCATACCGGCCTACCGATGGTGATCGACTTCCGGGATTCGTGGAGCGACAATCCGTTCACTCGTCGCCCCACCCCGTTCCACCGGGCGCTGGTGTCGTACCTGGAGCGTCGGACCTTGCGGCGCGCCGACGTGGTCGTTGCCGTCGATCGAGCCATCGCAGGACTTCTCGCCCGCAAGCTCCGTCCGGAGGAGCAATCGAAGGTGAGGGTCGTCGAACAGGGATATGATCCGGAGGACTTCCTGGTGCGGCCGGCACCCCGCGATCGCCGATTCACGATCGTGTACACCGGCACGTTCATCGGTGATAGGACATGTCGGTATCTGTTGACTGCCCTCAGTCACCTGATCGTCCAGGGGCGTATCCCGCGCGATGATGTGAGGGTCTGCTTTGTCGGTGCGAGAGCCAGGTCAGAGGAGCAAGTCGCTACGCGGCTCGGGCTGGACGAAGTTGTGGAGTTCATCCCCTATGTGCCTCACCGCGACAGCATCTCCTATCTTATGAGCGCAGATCTGCTGTGGCTGATCATCGGGCCCGATGAAGGGGAGACGATCGCAACCGGGAAGTTATACGAGTACCTCGGCGCGAGGCGGCCAATTCTGGCGAGCGTGCCCCGTGGTATGGCCCAGGAACTCATCGAGTCGACAGGCGCTGGAATCGCTGTCCATCCACGGGACGTTCCGGGGTTGGAGCGCGTGCTGTTGCAACTGTACCGGAACTACAAGCAGGATAGGCAACTGCCGGAGATCCCCCCCGAGGTGGCCGCGCGCTTCGATCGTCGCTATCTCACGGGCAAACTCGCAGCCATCTTCGACGAAGCTGTCCGGGCCCGGGGTCGAGCATGACTTCGCAGTCGGCTATCCGGCCCGTGCACGAGATGAGCGACAGATGTGAGCGACTATCGGATGCTCGAATCGACGGAGAGTTGATGAGATGGTGCCCGCCTGACGTAGGGAATGGTGAGCACCTCATCGCCTCTGCCCTCGCTCGACTTTCGGGCACGCGAGGGAGCGGGCGTTGAAGGTGATCGACAGCGACTGCGAAATCGGCTCCTCTCCCGGGAGAGGAAGCGGGTAAGGGAGGACCGTGCTACTCGCCGGGGAGGGAGACAGCAAACCGGGAAGGGGGAGACCAGACGGGGAAGAAAAACTAACTCTTGACTAGCGTAGATAAATGTGGTAAGGTTATCAAAATGACTGCCCCGGAGCGGCCGTATGCGGCCTGCGGGGGAGCCGATATCCCGCCATTGTGGCGGGTCGATTGATGATTATGGGAGCCGGGGCACCTGGCGACGGAGGTAGGTGTATATCTCCGGGCTGCCTGGCTGAGCGAGGGGCGGAGGAGCGGTAGAGGATGCGATGGGTCGGCTATGTGCTTCTGGCAGGGGGACTTCTAGGCTTCATCATGGTGTGGGGGGCCGGCGCTGGCCCTCTCTTTTTTCCTGCCAGACGGGACTTCGAGGTGGGGTACACACCAACTTCCCTCACTGCAGCAGATCTGAATGAAGATGAATTCGTGGATCTCGCGGTAGTCAATGCGGGAGCGAGCACGATCTCCATCATGGTCGGCGATGGCGAGGGCGGCTTCTCTCGCCTGGCAGAGATCACAATCGGCGGCGAACCCCGTGCAGTGACCGCCGGTTATTGCAATGGGGATGAACACTGGGATCTGGTTGTGGTCGAGCGCCAGGGGAACGGGGTGTACGTTCTCCTGGGGAATGGGCACGGCGGGTTCCAGGTGAACGGCCCGTTCACGGTAGGTAACGGTCCCCGCTGGGTGGCGATCGGCGATTTCAACGAAGATGAGAGCGCTGATGCGGTGGTGGCGAACGAGTTCGATGCCAGTGTCTCCGTGCTCATAGGTGATGGTCAGGGGTCGTTCGAGCGAGTCCAGCACTATGCTGTGGGCGACGCGCCGTCCTCGATCGCGGTGGCCGACTACAACGAGGATACCCACCTAGACCTTGCCGTGGCCAGCGAGCTGGACAATGAGGTCGACGTGCTTCTGGGAAATGGCAACGGGGCCTTCATGTCTCTCGATCCTCTCCCTGTCGGGCAGCATCCCCGTTCCGTGGCCTGCGGCCTCTTCGATGAAGACGACCATATAGACCTTGCCGTGACCAATCTCCTGAGCAATTCCATCTCTGTCCTCCTGGGCGATGGCCAGGGCGGGTTCGGCCAGGCGTCGACGTATCAGGTAGGTCCAGGACCGTGGGGGCTGGCTGTGGGAGACGTCGATGGGGACGACGTCGTCGATCTCGCAGTCTCCAACTTCTCGCTCGGTGCGGTCTCGGTACTTCGTGGTAATGGTGGAGGGGGATTCCAGCTGATCGGGAGGTATGTCGCCGGGACCGGTCCTCGTACCACACTCCTCGAGGACCTCAATGCGGACGATCACCTCGATATCGTGACCGTCAACTTCTGGATCAACTCCATTTCCACCCTGGTGGGTGACGGGACCGGGCAGTTTGCCGTCTGCCCATCGTTCGACGTGGGAACCGGACCGCTCGCTGTTGCGGTCGGCGAGTTCTCCCAGGACGGTCATCTGGATGTCGCCGTGGTGGATGAGCTCGATAACGACGTATCGGTACTGTTGGGGGACGGCTCAGGGGACTTGGGCGATCTCGCGAGTTATCCGGCGGGAGCGTACCCCCAGCACATCGTCGCTGCTGAACTGAATAACGATGATGTCAACGATCTGGTGGTGGCGAACAACATGACAGGGACTGTCGCGGTGCTTCTCGGGCTGGAGCACGGCGGATTCGGCGAACCTACGCCCTTCGATGCAGGGAGCGGACCGTGCTGGGTCCAGCCGCTCGACTTATGGTCTGATGGTCATCTCGATCTCCTCGTTGCTGATTCCTGGAGCGGAATGGTGGCAGCGCTCCGTGGTGATGGCCTCGGCCATTTCGGCGAGCCGATCTTCTATGGCGTCGGCCTTGATCCGCGGTCGATCGGCGAGGGAGACTTCAACGAAGACGGTAACCGCGATGCAGCGGTGGCCAACTACATGAGTGGCAGTGTCACGGTCTTTGTCGGTGATGGGCAGGGGGGACTTGACGAGATCGGTACGTTCCCTGTCGGCGCGGGGCCGCGGGCGATTGCGGTTGGGGATTTCAATGAGGATGGGCATCAGGATCTGGCTGTGGCCTGCGAGTCCGACGGGATGGTCTCGGTGCTCCTCGGGCTCGGGTCAGGATCGTTTCAGACAACGCTCGGGTTCAGTGCCGGCATGGGTCCTCGGGCGATCGCGGTCGGGGAGATCGATTGCGATGGACATCAGGATCTGGTCGTGGGAGCAGAGTGGAGTCGTACTATTGTTGTTTTCTTGGGCGATGGGGTAGGGAGATTCACGGAGGCAGGCCAGTTTGGCGCGGGACAGGGGCCGACTGCGGTCGCTCTCGGCGATCTAGATGAGGACGGGCATCAGGATGTTGTGGCATCGAACTACCTTGGCGACGATATCTCGGTCTTGCTCAACGCAGCAGTCTCGCCTGTCTCAGTGACGGTGATCCCACACGACCCCATGCCGCTTGTCTTCCCAAGGCCATATCTGGCGAGGGCGAGAGAGATCGTGGCCAATCATAGTCATGACTCAGTGCGGGTGGGCGTGGTCGCTGCTGTCATCGATTCTGAGGGCGATACCTTGCGGGTAGGAACACGAGTCCTCAATCTTCCGGGGCAGTCTGTCTCCGAGGTCCACAGAGAACTGGTAGTTCCTGCCTCGCTCCCGCCCGGCAGCTACCGATTCGTGGTGACGGCATACCGTCTTGCTGGCGAGGCTCGCCCGCCTCGTCTGGATCGCTTCATTCTGCCGATTGTGCTCAAGGAGTGAAAGCCCGGCCGGGCAGCGAGCGATCGAAATGACAATACCCTATGGTGGGCCCCGCAGACTCATGAGTCTGCGGGGCCTTGGACCGGAGGTGGGAAGCTTGCATGATGGTTGTGAAGAGGCCGCCCGGCAAGGGTGGGTGATGTTTTCGTCAATTGCATGTGAGCATCACATAGTACCGGGCGGCCTAATGCTGATAGACCGGAACGACTCATAGTATCGAGAAAGCTCTTCGATTCCTTCCTCCTACCCTCTAACGCCGCGGCTCAATGGTCGCGTTTGTCGCGTTTCGGTCATCTGGTAGATTGCCAGCTGGTGGATCTGGTCGACGAGTGCTCCCAGATCGAACGGTTTCGTGAAGAAGGCGACAGCGCCGCAGGCAAGAATCTTCCTCCTCATTCCCACTTCCCCCGGACCGCCGATGGCGATGACTTGAGTGTGACGGCTCAAGGGATCGGCTTTTATCTTCTTGCAGACAGCGACGCCGTTGAGATCTGGCATCGTGATGTCGAGCAGGACGATATGTGGTCGGAATCTGCCGATTTCAATGAGAGTGCCGATGCCATCGGGCGCGGTTCGGAGGTCGAACCTCTGCTCCCGCTGACCGAGTGCTTCTCGGAGGACAGTGATCATTCCCTCCTCGTCTTCGGCTATCAATATCCGGGTCCGTGGCTGCTTCAGATCATCCGGAAGCGGCATCCTCCTCTCTCTGAGAAAGGCAAGCAGGTCGGACTCCATGACACGCCGATGTCCGCCTGGTGTGCGGTAGCCTGCCATCAGGCCCTGATCGATCCACGTGCAGACCGCCTTGCGATCACAGCGGAGCATCCTGCTGATGCGGTGTGTCGTGAAGATGCGTTGCATCACGGCCTTACTCCCGCCTGTGCCCCTCGTCCTTTAACCCCGCTAATACCGAAATTCCACTTTCCCCTTCTCGGACGCACAAGGGTAACGGAAGTGGGGAGTCGTGTCAAGTGAAAAATGAGGAATCTGTTCATGATCTAACCATACGCAAAAAAAGTGGACAGGAACCCGCCTTTTTCGCTTGACACGGAATGGCGATTCCCATAGAATGGCAAACCGCGGCAAGTTGTGGTGAATAGTGGGGAGAACGTGTAACGAGGTGTCACGTGACCAGGTTGAAAGGTGCCTATCTGAACTCCGTCGATCCGAAGGGGAGGATCAGTGTGCCGGCGCGATTCCGGAAGGCACTCGAATCCGATGGCCACCAGACCTTTGTGCTAACGAGCGGTTTCGATCCCTGCCTTTTGCTCTACCCCCCCGATCAGTGGCGCAAGGTCGAAGCGTGGCTCGATTCACTTCCCATTGAACAACGCGCATGGCGGAACCTTGTCCGCCGGTTTGCCGCGTACGCACACGATGTCGCGTTTGACAAACAGGGAAGGATCACCGTACCCCCGGTCCTCAAGGAGTACGCCAAGCTCGACAGAGAAGTCCTTGTTATCGGGGTGTTCGACAGACTTGAGCTATGGAATCCATCCCTATTTGACGAACACGTCAAGGCATCGGAAGCATTCGATGAGCGACATGCCCCGGAGGCTTTTCGCAAGTAAGGTGGGGGATCGTGCATACACCTGTGTTGGCACGAGAGGTGATCCGCTTCCTTCGGTGCCGGCAGGGCGACATCACGATCGACTGTACGGTTGATGGCGGAGGCCATGCTGAGGCAATCCTCAGGGCCTGCGGAGAGTCCGGGAGACTCATAGGGTTCGATTGGGATGATGAGGCCATAGCAGCTGCTCGGGAGCGACTTGCTCCGTTCGGTGACCGCGTCGAACTCCACCACGACAGCTTTGTGCAGGGGCTGCAGGCACTCGCGCCGAACTTCGCCAATCTCGTCGCTGGTATCCTGTTCGATATCGGGGTCTCTGCGGCCCAGATCGAGCGAGGGGAAAGAGGCATGAGTTACCGGCATGAGGGTCCTCTCGACATGAGGATGGATCGGAGGAGTACGAAGACAGCCCGCACGCTCATCGACAACAGCTCCTGGCAGGACTTGGCTCGCATTATTCGCCGCTACGGAGAGGAACCCCGAGCCCGGACGATTGCGCGTCGTATTGCTCTCGCCCATCAGCGTAGGCCTATCGAGTCGACTGCTGAGCTTGCCCGCATCATCGAACAATCCGTTCCGCGGCCCTTTCGGAATAAGGCACTGGCCCGGACCTTCCAGGCGATTCGCATCGCGGTGAATGATGAACTCGAAGAGTTCGAGCAGGGGCTTCGTGCGGCGTTCCCTCTTCTTCGGATCGGCGGTCGGCTTGTCGTCATTTCCTACCATTCTCTTGAAGATCGCATCGCAAAAGAGACGTTCAGGCGCTGGGCAGTAGGGTGCACCTGCCCTCCTGGTCTACCCCAGTGCATCTGCGGAGGCCAGAGTCGGTTCAAGATTCTGACACCCAGGCCGGCGCGGCCGACATCGGGCGAGACTATGAGCAATCCCAGGGCGCGTAGCGCCAAGCTCCGCGCCGGGGAGAGGCTCGGCTAGTATCGCGAGCCCGTCGATCGATCAACCCACCTACTCACGGTAATCATTGGCCGAACCTATTGCGGAGGTAAACCGGAGATGGGCAGCCCGAACAGGCTTGTGTGGTCGTTTCTGCTCGTTCTGTTCATGTTCACGTTGGTCATGCTCTATATCGGCGAACGATTCTCCGCTGTACGGCTCGTTGGCGAGATCCAGCGCCTGCATCAGATGCGGACTGATCTCGAGCGGCAGAACGCGCGTCTCCGCATCGAACAGGACGAGCTCTCTTCCCCGCGACGCATAGAGCAGGTGGCGAGCAACATGCTCGCAATGCGATATCCAGACGACGGCCAGATGGTCTATCTCTGGACGTCGGATCCCAGGGAGATGCGGGTGGCGCTGTTGCCGTCCACCGAAGAGTAGCAGGGAGAGGACCGGGTGCTCGGACAACCCCAGAGGCGTCGTGTAGTGGGCGTTGCGCTCGTCGGAGTGCTCTGCTGGTGCGGGGTCGGGTATCGTCTGTGGACGATCCAGGTCGCCCGCAGCGCCCAGTACAGGAAGGAAGCTCAGCGGCAGCATGAGCGTCGTATCGAGATCTCTGCAGATCGAGGTTCGATCCTCGACCGGCGGGGCGAGCCGCTGGCGGTCGTCTTGGAGACTGAGTCGATCTACGCCATACCGTCACGGGTCGGAAATCCGAACGAGCTGGCGAACTACTTGTCGAGACTCGGTCTCGCGGACTACTCTGAAGTCCGGGCATCTCTCGAGTCCGACGAGGAGATCGTCTGGCTGGCGCGGCGAGTGCCGCTCTGGGTAAGGGACGAACTCGAGAGTGAAGATCGGGACGGCGTGTACATGCGCCGCGAGCGACGGAGATGCTATTCCCGTGGTTCGCTCGCGGGAAACCTTATTGGATTCGTCGGGGTCGATGACACCGGCCTCGAGGGGATCGAGTACGAGTATGACAGTCTGCTCAGGGGCATGCCCGGCTTCGCTATCTTACAGAAAGACGCGAGCGGTCGTGTGTACCCGCTTCCCGAATACCCACAGGAGCTCTCCGAGTCGGGGTATGACCTTGTGCTCACGATCGACGCGATGTGTCAGCAGATCGCGGAAGAGGAGCTGGCTCATGGGGTGGCGAGTTCAGGAGCAGCAGGTGGCTCGGTCGTCGTACTCGATCCGACGACGGGAGAGATCCTGGTGATCGCCAATCAGCCCGGATATGACCCGAATCTGCGCGGTCAGGGCTCGCCTGATCAGTGGCGCAACAGAGCGGTGACCGACCTGTTCGAACCGGGTTCGACGTTCAAGCTCGTTGCCACAGCTGCTGCCCTTGAGGCCGGCCTACTCGCTCCCGAGGACAGCCTCGATATCGGAGACGGAGTGGTCGAGATCCAGAACCACACTATAACTGATGCGCACCCAACATCCGGATTCGTCTCGTTGACGGACATCGTAGGCCTCTCGAGTAATGTCGGTATCATTCATGTGGCGAGGGCCGTGGACAGGGAACGGCTCTATCTCATGGCGAGGGGCTTCGGCTTCGGGGCTAAACCGAACGCGGGGCTCCCGGGCGAGGGACGGGGGATACTCAGCCGGCCCGATACGTGGGATGAGATCCACTTCGCCAATCTCGCGCTCGGCCAGGGCATCTCCGTCACGGCACTTCAGATGGCATGTGCCTATTCCGCGATAGCCAATGATGGGATCCTCATGCGGCCATTCATCATCAAAGAGGTAGTTGGCCGCGATGGGGATCCGGCAGAGACGACCGCGCCGCAGGAGATCAGGCGAGTCGTCTCCCGCGAGACTGCACGCTCCCTGACTGAGATGCTCGTCGGCGTAGTAGAAGAGGGGACCGGGACGCGGGCACGTATCCATGGCATTTCGATAGCGGGGAAGACAGGGACAGGACAACAGACCGGTCCCTCAGGGGGGTACAGCGAATACAGGGTTGTTGCTTCGTTCATCGGATTCTTCCCGGCCGAGGCGCCGCGTCTCGTGATAGGGGTGACGATCGACCAGCCTGTGAGAGATCGCTGGGGAGGCCAGAGCGCAGCGACAGTCTTCAGGAAGATCGCGGAACGGATTCTCCGGGTGCCAGCCTATCGGTTCGAGATACTCGCCCGCCGGCACGCGATCGAACCGCGACCGGAAGTACCCACTGGGGCAACGCGATCGGTTCGGTCCTACCCGGAGCTGATCCCCGTCGAACGGGACACAGGATCGACGGTCATCCCTGATGTCATCGGCTCGACGGCACGGCGCGCGCGGCAGGCTCTGATTCAGGTTGGACTCGAGGTGCAGATGACTGGCAGCGGCATCGTCGTGAGGCAGGATCCGGCAGCCGGGTCTCGGGTGAGGTGCGGGCAG
>Ga0111195_1063_pt1 | contig 15344 bp, 13 predicted proteins | sample DeeMarSWOR324_28_FD_80367 | JGI IMG/M metagenome (GOLD analysis project Ga0111195, IMG submission 80367) | candidate division TA06 bacterium SM23_40
TTGATGTCGGTCGCAGACGGTGAAGAGCCGATCACCGAGAGCGGCGTCACCACAACATCCCACCCCTTCCGCCGCTTCCACTCCGCAAGCGGCGCGATCTCCTCAATGAACTGATCATGCGTGATGATGAGATAGCTCCCCCGCTCGACCCCGTCTACCCCCCGGCCCAGCTCATCATAGTTGAGCACAAGACTCCGATACAGCTCCTCGAACGAAGCCGACGGACGACGACGCATCATCCCCTTCTCGTTCGTACCATCATCGGTGAAGACCACCTCGACTTCCACGTTCTGGTATACATGGAGCTCGCGGCGCACCGGGTTGTAGCGAAGCGGATAGATCACCAGCTGCGCCAGCCGAAGATCCCGCATGATCGCAGGCTCACCAAGCGACGCAACCGACGGCGGATAGAACGCATCACGCTCATACACCTCGGGGTCCCAATACGGGTCCTCGGCAGCACAGCCATCGATCGCCCACGGCGCCACCGGAGGGATGTCCACTCCCTCGAAGACGAGCGAATCGATCGAGCTGACGCGTACCTCGGCTCCGCTCGGCTCCGCCCCCTCCGGGAATCGCAACCAGTCGCGTGATCGCCGGCAGCGAGGGATACCCCACCTCGTCCGTCTCTATCCCGCCGGGAATCGTGAACTGCTGGTACACCTCTCCCCCGATCTCGACCTCGCTCCGCTCGATCCCGGGAAGCGAGATGGCCACGTCCATCCCTCCCCGATCCATCTCCTTGACTGCAAGCTGCGGCTCGCCCTGCTCCGCCTCCGGCGCCACAGCGACCCATGCGCCCTCAGCGCCGATGACCAGAGAGAAGGCGGCCAGCACCACGCAGCATGCCGCTGTTTGCCCTGCTCCCCTCGCTGCCATTTTCTCCCTCTCCTTCATGCATGGATGCGGAGCTCGTTTCCGCTCAGTCCACATCCACTCTACCGTGCACGCCTGACATACAATCGATCGCCAACTGCCCCTCTGGACCCGCCCGGCCGCCCGCCACCGGAGCTTCGCTACCGACGTAAGTCTCGTCTCTTGCGTATGATCGCCTCTTACCCACATAAACAGCATCTACTCCCCGGGCGTTCCCTCCCTGGCCCTACCGGCCGAAGATCACAAGACCCCAATCGCGATCCGCCACGTACACATACCCGTTCGCGGCAGCCACGCCGTCTGCGTGAGGAGTATGGAGCGCATCGATCAGCCGCGGGTCAGAAGGTGAGCCGACATCGATTATCTGGAGGCCGCCATTCCCGTCGGCAACACAGACGGTATCGCCCGCCAGAGCCACTGACCAGGCATATCCCGGGGTATTGTACGAGCCGACTATGCATGCCAGCGAATCCATAGCTCCCGGGTCGGTAATATCGATGATCTGGAGCCCGGAGTAGCCGTCGGCAATGTACGCATAGTCCCCGGCGACTGCGACGCTTCTCGCGTTTCCGGGCGTGTCGCAGATGCCCACGATCTCGGGTTGCCACAGAACACTCATGCCGAGGACACCCAGTCCCCACTGCCCGTTTGCCACATAGAGCATGTCGTCCCGCACACAGACCCCCCTCACATAGCCGGGTAGATCGCGGAACTGCGCCATCAGATCGGGGACGCCCCGCACCGAGACATCCCACAGGTACAGACCCCCATCGCGCTCGGCGATCGCCAGATAGAGAAGTGAATCCGCGGGCTGCCAACCATCGATGTCCGAGGAGTACGTCCCGAACAACGTCGTCAGGCGCACGAGGCTATCGGGATCCGCCACATCGATCCAGTCGATCCCTCCCGATCCCCTGGCGACGAACGCATTGCTTCGGGGGACGTCACGTCGATCACCCGCAGGCCGCCCTCACTGTCCGCGACATATGCCAATCCTCCCTCTATGTAGACATCCTTGGCATATCCGGGCGTCGCCACGGTGCTGACGATACGGAAGACGTGATTCTCACTCCCCGCTACCGGCCCTTCCCTCCTCCCACACCCACATATGAAGATCACACATGAGAGCACGAGAACGAGAGAGAACCGGCGGACGGAGGCCAGACACCAGCGGCTGCCTGAGCGCCTCCCTTCACGGAACAAGAACATATGCAAACCCCAGTTCGAAGACACCCTTTGTGTAGTCCTTCTCTTCGACGATCAGATCTCGCATCGGCGAATCCACCTCTCTCGCCGCGAACCCATACCTTCCCGATAGCTCGAAGCTCCGGTTCACACCCCAGACGAGCTCGAGGTCGAGCTGTCTGTCCCGATCGACCCGCTCGAAGTGAAATGGATCCTCGTCTACTCCTTTGTCGGATGTGAACGTCTTCTTCCGGTACTCGAGCAGGCACGACATAGCCAGCGGGATCTGCACGAGGTCGTCCAGATCGATCCTCAAGCCTCCCCAGTAGCTGTCGCGCTCAAACGAGGCGTCGACATCATCCGAGGTGGAACGGGTCTCCCCCTCGTTGTCGTACCCCTGCGCATCCGCATTCTCAAATCGATATCCGCCCTCAACGGTGAACCACCTCGCCGCAGCCAGCGAAGCGTCGATGTCCCAGAGCAGGACGTCGGTATCATACTCACCGAAATCTGCGTTGTAGTCCTCAGACCTCCACCCGAGCGCCGCCTTGGCCGCGATTTTCCAGCGCCGATCCATCCGCCACTCGCCGTAGTAGTAGTCACTCGAGAAGTCGAACGCGCGGTACCTCGACACATCAGAGGACGATGAGATGTCTACATCGGGAAGATGTCGAATATAGTAGTGCGGCACGTAGTAGTATCCCAGCCGCAGCCGGTGGCCCCGCAACACCTCCTGTTCACCCCATACCAAGAGATTCTCTCGATCGATGATCGGATTGTTCGAATAGTGATGCTGTCGATACCGAACGCCCGCCCGGGTCATCCTCGTGCCCATCAGTCTCGCCTGATACCGGCACCGCATGCCGAGGGTGACCATGAGGTCGTCATACGTGGAGATGTGGTACCGATCCCAGCCCACGCCGTCCACGAACTCCTGCACATCGGCATCTGATAGGCGGAGAATATTGCTGTCGTAGGAGAGGCTGCCGAACACTTCGATTCGCCACGGGTTTCTCTGAGACCCGCTCCCGGGACGCATCTCCTGTGCTGTCGCTGCGGGAAGAGCAAACCCGATGCTGACGAACCAGAGGCACAGAATAGAGATCCGACTGAGGGTACGAATGGATTGCACTGAATGCGCTGCCCGGTGACACTGCTCCTGAATGCGGCTCTTCCGCCCTCTCGGTGCCTGATGCGCGTCTATCACCTCACCTCCGCCCTGCTGAACCGAAGCGTAACACGAGGCGCGCTCGTTGCGGTGAGACGCAGGCGATACTCGTGGCTTCCTTCGGGGACATCGAATTCCAAGATCTCAGCCTTCGCAGGAATGAGATCGGTCCGTTCCACATAGATACTCTTCGTCGATTTCCTCCCGATGAGAGCAATGACCTGGGCCTCGGTCCCATCCCGGACGATCTGGATCGAGTACGGAACATCTCCCATCATCGATTCATTGAAACTGAGTCGGGACCATATACGCAGCCGCGCAGGGCCTCCAACCCGGAGCCGCAGTGTCTCGTTCTGAGGCAGGGCATAGTACCTCGTCAACCTGGTGCGCGGCACGAGATCACACTCCCCGGCGTGGTTCACCGGGACTATCGTCTCCCAGGTCAGCTCCTGCGGCTGAGGTCGACGGTAGAATCTGACCGCAATCTTGGCTCCCGGCGGATCCTGCGCGGAGAATCGATATCGGTGCTGCCCGGCCGGCACATCGAAAGCGAAGGATTCCGCCTGACCGATCCTCGGCCCACCCGTCCCCACGAGATTGGCCTTCCTCGACACCTCGCAACGCAGCGGGAAGACCCGCTCCCCTACTCCATCGTCACCGTTGACCGCTACAGAATAGCGGTACGTCTCCTTCCTGTTGTTGCCGAGGAGAAGTCTCGTCCTCACCCTGAGGCGCGCCGGCCCCTCCACGTCGACCTGAGCGTTCTTCCCCGGCGCGAGCAGGGCGTATGCACGACGAGCTTCATCGATCACGACGTCGACCTTCTCTCCCTCGGCAGGGAACACCTCCCGCCATTCCTCCTTGCCGGCAGATCTCGCCCCGGTGCTCCCCACGAGCACCATGCTCAGGGCGATCACCGCCACCATGCCTGCGGACACTCCTCCCCGCAAATCCCACATCCCGGATCTCACAGTGATCACTCCTTCCAAACTCCTGTCTTCGATAGTGCGCTATCTGGCCGGGCTTTGCCCGCGGTCGGGCGTATCGGAGGCCCGCCGGCCAGAACCTCTCCGGCCGCGCAGCAGACGGTGGGCCAGATCAACTCGTGCCAACGCAATCAACAATGCGAGCACCACGATCGAGGCCACCGCCGCCACCGGGACGGAGTACCGTTCTTTGATGAACACCTCTCCTTCGCCAGCCGCGGGAAGCGTCGATGGCGAGGCCACAAGACCATACTTTTCTACGAGCTCCTCGATCTTGAGGACGTGGATGATTGGAATCCCCCGTTCACCCATCCTCACGAGCACGCCCTTCGGCTCCAGGGGTATCTCGGGCAGCTGCCTCGAGAGCCCGGTGGGTACGAGAAGGCCGACTTCCGTCGAACCGAGAACAGACGCTCCCCCACCGATGTTAATGTATGCCCGGATCTCTCCCTTTCCCGCCTCACGGTCGTAGATCTCCATCCTCCTCGCGATGCTTTTGCTCAATAGAGTCTCCCCGATCAGCTCGATCCCGTGGGCCGCAATGTTCTCCTGTATGAGCTCCCGCCCGCGCGGACTCAGCCCCCTTCCGCGATCGGATCCTCCGCCCAGGGAGGCCGCTACCGAGCGGAACGGAAAGATCCCCTTCTCCCGCAGCGCCTCCTCCATATCGAGCCACGTCAACGACGGAACGTTCGCGCCCCACATCGATGCGCCAACGGACGTGATGATGATGGGCTCGAGTCTCAGCACGTGCATGGCTGCGTACAGGGCGATATTGAGGGAGGGAAAGGAGCCCGTGATCCCCACCGCAAGCTTATCGCCCTCGCCGAGCCCGGCCCCCTTCAACATGTCCACCATGACCGCCGCGAAGTTCGGATCCGCGGCGAGCAGCTTCGTATCGATATTGCTCCGATCAGTCGTGATGAGCGAGAACTGCTCTCCGATCAACCCCGTCTCGTTCGGATCGTTTTCGATGTCGATCGCCAGACCGCGTTCCTGGCGAACCTCCTTGATCGCCTCCCGTGCCGCCACGGCAAGGTTCGCGGCATCCACCTTCTGGCGGTAGTAGCGCTGACGCACACTCAGCTTCGAGCGCTCGACCACTCCCAGGGCGAGGATCGCGATGAGCGTCATCAGGACGAGGAGAGCCGGCGAAGGTCTCTGTGATTTCTGGTTCATAAGAAGACGTTACCCCCGTGCACGACGATGAGGATCAGCCGGACGAGAACTGCCGCGACCAGCATCGTGCTGATCGTCTTCCAGACGCCCTGACGCTCCATCCACAGGGCGATCAGTCCCGGTATGACGTACCCAACTGCCTGCAGGCCCAGCGTCAGCTCTGGAAACGTGAAGACCATCAGCTCCCTCGACAGTGCGCCGAACACGAAACCGATCAGTACTATGATGACGATACGCCTGCGGCCATAGATCAGCATGAAGTTGGATAGGAGTCGGACGCAGAGGTATGTGACCAGACTTACTACGATAGTGCCGGCGACGCGCCAGGGCTCCCCCAGGGCGAGAGCCATGTACCCCGGCACGATCATCCCGCCCGCAGCCAGGCCGAGCGTCTCGGAAAAGAGCAGGCTGATGAACAGCCCGAGTCCTATGGCTTCAATAATCAATCTGTTCGCCCCTGTTGGCAAAGAACTGGACGATCCGCTCACCCAGGCCGACTATGTTCCCAATCGCGAATGTAGTGGACTGCCCCTTCGTCAGAAACGTCACTCGTTCGAACACCTCCTCAACGCTCATGCCTCCCAGGTCCTCGATCCGCGACGGCGATACGCCAAAAGCGATAGCGTGATCGAAGGCGGCTTTCGTAAGCTCGCCCGTGAGGAGATAGTGATCGGCTGTGATCCTGGTGGCGATCAGCTCACTCATCTGCTTCGACCGCTCGATGCGGTCAGCGCGGCAGTTCAAGATCACGATCGTCTGATGCGAGGGGTCAGCTTGCAGATGGAGTCTGTCCCAGATGAGGTAGATCGACTCGGGGTCGTTCACAGCGAGGGCGTTGACGAAGAGGATTTCCTTATTGAAGAACTGGATGCGATACGCCTTGAGAACACCCGGATCGGGTCTGGCCTCCTGCATCCCGGCGAGGGCTGTGGTGCGATCGATCCCCAGGTGGCCGCAGACGGCGAGCGCGAGTGCCACGTTCTCTTTCCATTCGAGGTGATGAAACCCGCGTATCTCATCGTCGCTCACCGATGCCGGCTCGACGAGGTAGACCGTGGCGCCGCTCGAGGTCGCGGAGCGGCGGAATATGCCGAACCGCTCTGCCTCTGTCGTGAAGACTGCTCCGCCCTCGGGAATCGCCCCGGCGAAGGATGCCGCAACAGCATCGACCGAGCCACCCATCTCGTCGAGATGGTCCGGTCGTGCGTTCGTGATCACCCCCACTGTCGAACGGATCATCCGACGTTCACTGATGAGCTGAAGCTCGGGCCGGACAGCCATACATTCGACGACGAGGGCATCGACCCCTCGCCGCACCGCCCTTCGTATGATCGCGAGCTGCTCGCGGATGCTCGGTTTGCCTACACGCTCTATCTCCCGCTCGGTCCCGTCCTCGAAGATGAGCCTGGGGTGAGTCCCCGTTGTCTTCGCCAGCGTCCGGAGGCCTCCAGCCCTCAGTCCGCCGGCGATGAGACGCGTGACAGAAGATTTCCCGCGCGATCCATTGACATGGATCCGGATCGGGATCTTCCGCAGATTACACAGGTTGATGGCGTTCTCCGCCACCCCGAGAAGGACCAGGAGAACCAGTATCGAGAGTACGAGCGCCACACCCTCTCCTATTCTACAAATACACCCCTTAACCAGGGGTCCTCGATCAAAGCGGAACGCGGCCTGCGACAGTAACGCCGACTCAGCCCCATAGCTGAGAAAAACGAAACGTCCACACAGTGCCGCCGTGGCGGCTATGCGGACCTGCCGGCCAGTCTCGTCCGCGAAATGGACCTGCCCGCCAAATCCTGGGTCTGCTGCCTACTACGACATTCCTAATGGTATCATCTATTATAGCGACGTGTCAAGAGGATTCTGCCTCCCTAGGACCCCGCCTCCCCCGCCCTGGAAAAGAGGGCCGCCCCCTCAGCGCTGAGCGTAACCCACAGGCAGTAGATGCCGAATGCGGTCCCCAGCGGGAACCAGAGCAGGCTCAAGATGGCCAGGACGATCTGGAGCACACGGGACCAGGGCCGCAGCCTGAGAAGGCCGATGCCGGCTATGATCCAGGCGCAGCCTGTGACGAGGAGCCAGGAGACGAGAAGAACGAGCAGGGGAACCAATGCCAGCAGGGGCGGCACTTCGTCCTCGCAATAGAAGAAGAGCCCGCTCCCCATCAGCATGAGGATGAACGCGGCCAGGACGGTACTGAGAAGCTGAATGCCGCCCACGACCAGGTCGAGGACGGCGACAACCTTCACGTGCTGTTCCATGTGACTCTCCTCGCGCTAGTTATGCAGATCGGAGGATCGCTGCAATCAGTCTCTCTCTATCGCACCCATCTCCGGCCGGACAGGAGGGAGAATGGTCCTTCCCCTGTCGGTCTGGTCAACCATCTCCGTTCAGAGAGTTGAGTGTACTGCCGCCCATCGTCTGTGTCAAGTTCTCCGTGGTGAAGAAGCCCGACGGTACAGCCATCACACCGACGCGACCAGGTGCCTCGGGCATTTTTTCTTTGACACCTCTCACAGAGGAAGGTATGATGAGCGAGTATCGTCTGCAAATGTACACTGCATGTGCAGAGTACACGCGCCTAAGACTGAACTCCGTGTTGGCCTCGAGCCTTGAAGAGGAGGACTGCAATGGGACGAGACCGGTGGAGCAGTCGCCCCATCTTCATCATCGCTGCCATAGGCTCAGCCGTTGGGTTGGGGAACATCTGGAGGTTCCCATATGTTTGCTATGAGAACGGCGGCGGGGCCTTCCTCATTCCCTATTTCGTCGCGCTCTTCACCGCGGGCATCCCGCTCATGATTCTCGAGTATGGCCTGGGACAGCGAATGCAGGCCGGCGCTCCCCTCGCATTCTGGAAGATCAGGAAGGGGTGGGAGTGGCTGGGATGGTGGGCGATCCTCACCGGCTTCGGCATCGTCATCTACTACGCGGTGATCATGGCGTGGTGCTTCTGCTACCTCGCCTATTCACTCAAGCTCTCGTGGCAGCCAGATACCGCCAGTTTCTTCTTCCAGCGTTTCCTCCAGAGCGGCGAAGGTCCGGGCCAGCTCGGCGGCCTGCGCTGGCCGATCCTGGTCGGGCTGGCCCTCACCTGGATTTCGATCTATTTCGCCATCTTCAAGGGAGTGAAGTCAGTCGGAAAGGTGGTCATGGTGACGGTCCCGCTCCCGGTCATACTGATCGGGGTCTTCGTCGTGCGCGGGCTCACTCTGCCGGGGGCCATCGAGGGCCTGCGGTTCTACCTCACTCCCGACTTCGGACAGCTCCTCAATCCGAGGGTCTGGCTCGCCGCATATGGCCAGGTCTTCTTCACCCTCAGCCTCGGGTTCGGCGTCCTCATCGCCTACTCGAGCTATCTCCCCAAGACCTCGGATGTGAACAACAACGCCTTCATCACCAGTCTGGCCGATGCGGGTATCAGCTTTTTCGCAGGGTTCGCCGTCTTCAGCACCATCGGCTACCTGGCGTTCCAGAATAGCCAGCCCGTGAGCGAGGTGATAACGCAGGGCATCGGCCTGGCGTTCATCGCATACCCCACCGCCATCAGCTTGCTACCCCTGGCGCCGGTGTTCGGTATCCTCTTCTTCATCCTCCTCCTTACCCTCGGGATCGACTCCGCGTTTTCGCTCGTCGAGGCGGGGGTGGCAGGGATCGAGGACGAATGGCACATACCCCGGAGGTATATAGTCATCGGCATCTGTCTTCTGGCCTTCATCGGCGGAATCGTCTTTACCACCAGGGCCGGTCTGTACTGGCTCGACATTGCTGACCACTTCCTCACCAACTTCGGGCTCGCCACCGTGGGACTGCTCGAGTGCATTGTCGTCGGCTACCTGTACGGCACCCGGCGGTTCCGCAGTCTCGTCAACCCGCATTCTGACTTCAGAGTCGGCATCTGGTGGGACGTCTGTATACTCGTTATCACGCCCCTCATACTCGTCATTTCACTGGGCAGGATTGCATGGGAACGCTTCAGGGTCCCCTATGAGGGATATCCGCAGTGGGCGCTCGCCCTCGGAGGGTGGGGCCTCGTCCTCGCATGCCTCATCCTGGCCATTATCCTCATGGTGGGGAGCAGACGTTCGCCCGGAGACCTCGAAGCCGCAGCCCGTACCGGATCGGAGTCGGAATCGGATTGATAACTGCAAGGAGATACACTGATGCTCAGCCTCTCCGCTATTCTGATGCTCGTATTCGGATGTCTGGTGCTGTACGGCGGACTCGCATGGTGCATCATTCTCGCATGCAGACGGCGGGATTAGTCTGTTTTGCGACTCCTTTTGGACTTGACAGTCAAGATTCCCTCTGGTAGAAGTTTGTCGCTACTATCTAGAATGGTCAGTCAACAACGGTCAGTGAACCAGTCCGAGCGGGAGAGAATCTGAATGCGCGAAGATCTGGCGGCCGACAGCAGTGGTGATGTGTACCTCGGGATCGATGCCGGCTCCGTGAGCATCAACACGGTGGTCATCGATCGGACAGGAGAGGTCCTCGAGGAACACTATACCCGTACCAATGGGCGGCCGGTGGAGACAGTGATCCACGTCCTCTCCGATGTTCTTCTCCGGTTCCCTCCGGAAAGGATCGCGTGCGTTGCCACGACCGGCTCGGGCGGGAAGTTGATCGCCAGTCTGAGTAACGGTCACTTCGTCAATGAGATCGTGGCGCAGGCCGCCTCCACTGCGAGGCTCCTCCCGGACGTTCGCACTGTGATCGAAATGGGCGGAGAGGATTCTAAGCTGATCATCCTCGACCCCGACCCGGCGACCGGCACAGTGGGCCTCCGTGACTTCGCCATGAATACGATCTGTGCGGCGGGCACCGGATCGTTCCTCGACCAGCAGGCAAGCCGCATGGGGATATCGATCGAAGACGAGTTCGGCGCGCTCGCCCTGCGTTCTACGTCTCCCCCGCGCATCGCAGGCCGGTGCAGCGTTTTTGCCAAGTCCGATATGATCCACCTGCAGCAGATCGGAACTCCCGACTATGACATCGTCGCCGGCCTCTGCCACGCAGTGACCAGGAGTTTCCTCTCCAATGTCGGCCGCGGCAAGGAGTTCACTCCGCCGATCTCCTTCCATGGTGGAGTCGCGGCCAATAAGGGCGTGGTAAGGGCCTTCGAGCAGGCTCTCGGGCTCTCTCCCGGCGAGCTGATCATTCCCCGGTACCACGCATCGATGGGGGCTATCGGTGCTGTCTTACAGACCGTGCGATCGGCAGAGCTCCGGCCGCCCCGATTCGACTGGCTGGGCACCACGGGAGCAATCCCTTCCTCAGCCTCCAGCCGGACCGGAGAGACTCCCTTCTGTCTCTCCGGCAGTACGGTTCCCCATCACGTCGACTATGAGAAGGAGAATGAGCGGACCGCCTACACGATGGTACACAGCATCCCCGACGGTATGATCGAAGACGTATTCATCGGGGTCGATATCGGCTCCCTCTCCACTAATGTCGTCGCCATCGATAGGCAGAAGCGTGTCGTTGCGAGGCGCTACCTCCGCACTGCCGGCAGGCCGCTGGTTGCAGTCCAGCGTGGGCTGGCAGAGATCGGCGAGGAGATCGGGGATCGGGTGCGGGTGCATGGCATCGGCACGACCGGATCAGGGCGCTACCTCTCAGGGGACTTCGTCGGCGCGGATGTCGTGCGCAACGAAATCACTGCGCAGGCCGTGGCAGCCATAGAGATCGATCCCACGGTCGATACCATATTCGAGATCGGCGGACAGGATTCGAAGTATGTCGGACTTCATCGCGGAGCGGTCGTCGACTTCACTATGAATAAGGTCTGCGCCGCAGGAACAGGATCGTTCCTCGAAGAACAGGCCGAAAAACTGAACATCGACATCGTCGAGGATTTCGGAACGCGAGCGCTCGCTGCCCACACGCCGGCGGACCTGGGTGATCGCTGCACGGTCTTCATGGAGTCGGATCTGATCGACCATCAGCAGCGCGGCGCTGAGCTGAACGACCTGGTCGCGGGGCTCTCCTACTCGATTGTCCATAACTATCTCAATAGAGTCGTCGGCGAGCGACGCATCGGGGAAAGGATATTCTTCCAGGGTGGTGTTGCCTGGAACCGAGGAGTGGTGAAAGCCTTCGAGGATGTCACCGGTAAATCGATCACGGTGCCGCCGCATCATGACGTGACCGGAGCGATCGGAGCCGCCATCCTGGCGATGGAGTGGGCGGATGCTCATCCAGAAGAAGAGACGACCTTCAAGGGGTTTGACCTCTCAACGCGCACCTATGAGTCGACCACTGTCGTCTGCAAGGCATGTGAGAACACGTGTGAGATCAGAAAGGTTACGTTCCAGGGAGAACGGCCCCGGTACTATGGCACGCGATGTGAGCGATTCGAGATCGATACCGGCGCCAAACAAGAGGAACGCGACATCCCGGACCTGTTCGCGGAACGCCAGGAGATGCTCCTCGGCTCACTCTCGTCATCGGCATCAGGGTCGAGAACGGGCGGCAGGCCCCGGATCGGGATACCGAGGACGCTCAGCTTCTACGAGCTTCTCCCGTTCTGGCGTTCTTTCTTCGAGACCCTGGGGTGCGAGGTCGTGCTTTCGCCGGAGTCGACCCGGCCGCTCATCCGCCGATCCATCGAGTCGAGCGTGGCCGAGACCTGCTTCCCTGCCCGAGTCGTCCACGGCCACGTACTCCACCTCGCCGAGTCGGACGTGGATGCGATCTTCCTTCCCAGCATAATCAACCAGGACATGAGTGAGAAGCGGTTCGTACAGAACTACCTCTGTCCCATCGTCCAGGCGATTCCGTATGTGATCCGCGCCGCCTTCGAGGGCACCGGGCTGGGCGTCGAACTCCTCACTCCGCCGGTCCACTTCGGCAGCTCTGCGAAGCGCCTCGCGAAAGATCTCGAACCGATAGCGCACTATGTCGGGGCCTCGTCAGGCGAATTCCACCATGCCATTGATGAGGGCAATCGACAGCAGCGCCTCTTCCGCGAACATCGCATGCAAAAGGGGAAGGAGATCCTGGACGAGCTTCACAAGTGGGATCGGGCAGTGGTCATCATCAGCCGCGCGTATAACGGGTGTGACCGGGGGATCAACCTCGATCTGCCGCGGAAGCTCGCCGACCTGGGTGCCCTGGCGATACCCATCGACCTTCTCCCCCTCGAGGAGATCGACATCTCTGATCGCTACCCTGACATGTACTGGTGGTACGGCCAGAAGATACTGGCGGCAGCGGAACTCGTCGCACGAACACCCCGGCTCCAGATGGTCTATCTGACGAATTTCAAGTGCGGTCCGGACTCATTCATTCTTCACCTGGTTCGTGAAGTTCTTGGTGGTAAGCCATTCCTGCAATTAGAGATAGATGAACACTCAGCAGATGCCGGGATCGTGACCCGGTGCGAGGCGTTCTTCGACAGCATTGAGGGAGCCAGGCGCAGCCCCCCTCCGCCACCAGTCCAAAAGCCCGGGCGAACGCTCAGCCCGGTGGAGAGGGACGGCCGCGCCATATACATACCACGGATGGCTGATCACGCGCTCGTCATTGCAGCAGCGTACCGGGCGTGCGGAGTCGAGGCGCACGCCCTGCCCCCCTCCGACCAAGAGACCCTTCAGCTCGGCAGACAGTACACCTCAGGCAGAGAGTGCTTCCCGTTCCTCCTCACGACGGGCGATTTCCTGAAGAAGCTCCGGGATCCGCACTTCGATCCGTCCCGGAGTGCCTTCTTCATGGCGACCGCTGACGGCCCGTGCCGGTTCGGCCAGTATCACAGGCTCCAGCGGATGCTCCTCGATGAGCTGGGACTGAGAGACCTGACTCTTATCACTCCGGGGTCGGGAGACGCATATACTAAGGTCGAGCTCGCTGGCAGGGGATTCCAGAAGTTGGGGTGGAGGGGAGTAGTGGCTACCGACATCCTCACCAAGCTTCTCCATCAGACGCGGCCCTATGAGAGAGTACCGGGCAGTGCCGACCGTCTCTATGCACGCGCCCTCAGGAAGATCTGTCGTGAGGTCGAAGCGGGAGGCAACACCTTGAGTGCTACGATGAGAGAGATCGCGGAGGAGTTCAGGGGGCTCCAGATCAGCCGCACGGCGCGGCGGCCGGTCATCGGCATCGTGGGTGAGATCTACATACGGTCGAACAGCTTCAGCAATAGCGAGCTCATCCGCCGCATAGAAGCTCTCGGAGGCGAAGTCTCACTCGCACCGATCGCCGAGTGGTTCTACTACACCAATTACAGATGCAAGCAAGACAGTCTGTCGGAAGGCAATTGGCCGAAGGCCCTGAAGGTCTGGCTCAAGAATCTATTCCAGAGGCTGGACGAGCGCCGCCTCGTCGAACTGGCATCGGACCTTCTGGAGTCAGGGCAGGAGCCGCCCACAGAGCGAATCCTCGAGAAGGCGGCTCCCTACCTCCATGCGTCATTCGGGGGAGAGGCTATCCTCAGCGTCGGCAAGTCCGTGGAACTCATCGAATCCGGGGTCTCCGGGATCGTCAACGTGATGCCCTTCACCTGTATGCCCGGCATGATTGTCGCTGCTATCTCGAAGCAACTGCGCGAGCACTTCCCGTCGATTCCCTGGCTCAACCTCAGCTACGACGGGCAGAAAGACTTGAGCATAGAGACGCGACTGGAGGCATTCATCCACCAGACAAGGGCTTCCACGAGTCCGCAGCGTGATGGCGAACGCTTCCGCCACGCGCTGCTCGAGACAGAGAAGCTGGAAGTCTGAGTCCATCATCGCTCTCCCACGAGTTTCTCACCTGTCCCGATCTCGGCGATCTTCTCCTCCGTCCGTCTCAGCAGATCCCATGCCTGCTCGATTATCTGGGCAAACCGCTTATCCGGATCCGGGTTCCTGGCGAGAATGAGCACAGCGCGGCACTCTTCCAGGGTCTCATCATACCTCTCGAGTTCATACAGCGCCTCGGCCAGACCGTAGCGGCACGTGACCAGATTGAGACTCGAGCTCGCCTTTTCGTCTTCTAAGATCAGTTCCAGCAGGCGACGCCACGCCTGTTCAGCCCGCTGCCAGTCTTCCTTCGCCTCCATCACTCTGGCAGAGGACCAGGCGAACGTGCGGGAATCCGGATAGGCTGCAACCAGATCAGAGACCAGAGCGACCGCTTCCTCATGTCTCTGCTCCTCGACGAGGAACCAGATAAGCGCATCCTGCGCCGCGATCCTCGCATATTTCCCCCGCTCCATCGCCAGCCGCACCTCCTCCATGCCGCGCTCGCGATCATCCGGGACGAACGGAAGCCATGTCAGGAAGCGAGCAAGCTTCGTCTTGAGGTAGTGATATCCGCCCAGCCCGAGGTAGGCATCGTATAGCGTCGAGTCGCATTCCACCGCGCGTCCCAGGGATCCGATCGCGCGCATTCCGTCCCTGAATGCAGACAAGTAGCGAGCTTTCCTTACCTGGTGCGTCGCCCGGTAGCCATATGCGCTTCCCAGGAAGAAGTGGCTCCAGGCGTTTTCTGGATCGTCCTTGAGCTGTCCAGATGCACGCCGAATCGTCTCTCCTATTAGTGCCATGAACTCCTCTTCGCCATCATCAGTTCCGTAGTCGACCATGCGCATCTCGAGCAGCCCGGCCTGAAAGAACGGGCTCGCCGGACCCCCGGGATCGAACCGCTCGGCCTGCCTGAACATCTCCATGGCATCTTCGTATTCTTCGTGATATGCGAAGTCGAGCCCCCACTCGACCACCAGGCTGAGCGAGTCAGCCGGCTGTTCTGCCCCCCGACACGCCCCGGCCGATACGAGGAACAGGAGCGAGAGAACACTGAGTGTGAGGCGTTCCTGAGCAACTACGGACGGTCTTCCCGCATTCATCTCCTTGACCCACCTGTCAGTCGCTGCTCAGAGAGGGATAGACGATCCCGAATCGCCGGCGGTAGTACCAGCGCAGAGCCGAATAGGTCACAACGAGAACGATGAAATAGGCAGGAAAGAT
>Ga0111195_1066_pt1 | contig 14654 bp, 10 predicted proteins | sample DeeMarSWOR324_28_FD_80367 | JGI IMG/M metagenome (GOLD analysis project Ga0111195, IMG submission 80367) | candidate division TA06 bacterium SM23_40
TCCCCACGCCGAAATCGTTCGTCCCTCAACACGCGGACATGGAAGGGCAGTGTCGTCTTCACACCCTCGATGATGAACTCGGAGAGAGCTCGCCCCATCCGCGAGACCGCCTCGGCCCGGTCTTCACCCCGCGTGATCACTTTGGCAATCATGGAGTCATAATATGGAGGGATCTCGTAGTCCTGGTACACATGTGTATCGACACGCACACCAGGCCCGCCGGGCGGATGAAAGCCGGTGATCCGACCGGGACACGGTGAGAACCCTCTCTCCGGATCTTCCGCGTTGATGCGACACTCTATTGCCCATCCAGCAATTCTCACGTCGTCCTGAGATATTGAGAGGGGCTGACCGCTTGCGATCCTTATCTGTTCCTTGATGATATCTATCCCCGTTACTTCCTCAGTCACCGGATGTTCGACCTGTACTCTCGTATTCATCTCCATGAAGTAGAATTCATCGCTGTCGAGCAGGAACTCTACGGTGCCGGCACTCTGATAGCCGGCTGCCATGGCGCCCTTGACCGCCATGTCACCGATACGCTCGCGCATCTCCTCTGTTACGGCCGGCGAGGGCGACTCCTCGATCAACTTCTGGTGTCGCCTCTGGATCGAGCAATCACGCTCGCCGAGATAGATGACACTGCCTTCGCCATCTGCAAGCAACTGAATCTCGACGTGTCTCGGGTGATCCAGATAGCGCTCGATGTAGACGGCGGCATTCCCGAACGCCGCCTGCGCCTCTGCCTGAGCCAGGCGATATCCCGTGGCGAGCTCCTCCGGGTCCCTCGCGATCCGCATACCCCGGCCTCCGCCCCCGGCTATCGCCTTCACCACAACAGGATAACCGACGGCCTCCGCGATTCCCCTCGCCTCTTCCAGGTCCGGGACGGGATCGTCATGTCCGGGGACTGTCGGCACCCCTGCCTCAGCCATCAGCTTCCTGGCCCGGGCCTTGTCTCCCAGCTTTCGCATGATCTCGACAGGAGGTCCTATGAACCTGATCCCACACGATTCGCAGATCTCGGCGAACTCCGCGTTCTCGGCGAGAAAGCCGTACCCGGGATGGATGGCCTCGGCGTTCGCGATTTCGGCAGCGCTTATGATCCGGGGCATGTTGAGGTAGCTGTCCGCGCTCGACGCCTTGCCGATACAGACGCCCTCATCCGCGAATCGCACGTGCAGAGAGTCGGCATCGACCTCGGAGTAGACCGCAACCGTCGGTATGCCGAGTTCTCTACAGGCACGGATGATGCGGAGCGCAACCTCGCCACGGTTTGCGACCAGTATCTTTCTGAACATGGAAATGACTACTGCTTGGGCCGCGGAGTGCCGTCGAAGACCTGCCAGCCTCGGTCCGCTGTCGCCTCGATCCCGCGCAGTTTGAGGTTGAATTCGTCGGGGTTGGAGACGCTCTCGATGGCGTCCTCATATGTGATGAGCCCATCCTTGTACAGGCCCATGATCGACTGGTCGAACGTCTGCATCCCGTACTGCACCCCACCCTCCTCGATCGCCGTCTGAATAGACTGTGTGCGCAGTTCATCCAGCAGATACTCGCGAACAGTCGGCGTCGATACCATCACCTCCACGCCGGGAATCCGCCCCTTCCCGTCGGCCCGCGGCAGGAGACGCTGACAGACGACGCCCGCGAGCGTAGCTGCGAGGAGCACCCGGATATGCTGATGCTGATGGGGAGGGTAGAACGAGATGATGCGGTTGACCGTCTCTACAGCGTTGAGGGTGTGGAGCGTGGTCATCACAAGGTGGCCGGTATCGGCAGCCTGAATTGCAGTATCTATCGTCGCCTTGTCGCGGATCTCCCCGATCAGGATCACATCGGGATCTTGCCGCATAACGTGCTTCAAGGCGCTGGCGAATGATTCGGTATCGTTGCCCAGCTCGCGCTGGCTGATGACGGACTCCTTGTCCCGAAACAGGAACTCAATCGGATCTTCCACCGTGATCACGTTCTTGTTTGCATTCGCGTTGATATGCTCGATCATCGAGGCCAGAGTGGTCGACTTCCCACTGCCGGTCGTCCCGGTGACGATGACGAGACCACGCGGCCTAAGAGCGAGCTCTTTGATGATCGCAGGCAGATTGAGCGAATCGATGTCTCTGATTGTCATCGGGATGGAGCGCATCGCGACCGCGACACTCCCCCGCTGCATGTAGACATTGACGCGGAACCGTCCAAGTTTCGAGACGCCGATCGCGAAATCGATCTCCTTTGTCTTGGCAAAGGACTCGAGCTGACTCTTCGTCATGAGCTGAGTGACCGCTTCCTTCAGCTCATCCGGAGTGAGAGAGGGACGCCCCTTCAGTAGGCGCAATCTCCCGTCGACCCGGATTACAGGCGGAGAGCCGGCCTTCAGGTGAAGATCTGAGGCCTCCTGCTTCGTCATGTGCTCGAGAAGTTCTCTAAGGTCCAAGAGAACCACCTCCTCTATTATCTAGGGAACGGCGACGCGAAAGAGTTCCTGGCCGTACTCGACTGGTTGCTCGTTCTCGACCAGTATCTCCTCGATGCTGCCTCGCACCTCCGATTCGATCTCGTTCATCAGTTTCATCGCCTCAATGAGGCACACCACCTGGCCAGGAGTGACTCGGTCGCCGATCTCGACGTAGGGAAGAGCATTCGGTGCAGGGGCGCGATAGAATGTTCCGACCATGGGCGAGGCGATGGTGACCGTGTTGCGGGCGGCCCCCTCGCGCACGATCTCGCCCTGTACGCCCCCGGCGGCATGGACCAACACATCAACTCCGGAGGCGTGCTGGCCAGCCTGCAGTTGGTTGGATCGTGCGAAATCCTTCCTGATGCGTACCTTCGTCCAGAATCGCCTGATCTCGAGCTCCGAGATACGGCTCTCCTCCACCAGCTTGATAAGCTTGCGCAGTGTCGACTCGCGCATCGGATCCTCCTCAACGTACTGTCTGCCGGCCTGGCGGTCGGGAGGTGGGAGCCCCGAGGGGCCCACTAGGCGCGCTCGAGGTATTGGCCGGTTCTCGTATCGACCCGGACGACATCTCCCACCGTCACGAAGAGCGGCACCTGAATCACCAGACCTGTCTCGAGCGTCGCCGGCTTGGATCCCCCTGACGCCGTATCGCCCTTGATGCCCGGATCGGTTTCAGTCACCGTCAGCTCGACTGACAACGGCAGTTCGATATCGATATACTCTTCATCCCCGACGACGAGCTGTACCTGCATACCTTCTCTCAGGTAGCTCAACCTATCGCCGACCTTAGAGGAAGCAAGCGGAATCTGTTCGTATGTTCCCTCGTCCATGAACACGTAGTTATCGTCCTCCCGGTACACGAACTGCACCGGGCGGCGCTCCAACCGTACTTCATCCAGGTACTCACCAGCTCGGAACGTGCGATCGATCACCGCCTGCGACTTCACATCCTTCAACTTGGTTCGAACGAATGCTCCACCCTTGCCCGGCTTCACGTGGAGGAAATCTATCACGAGATAGATGCTCTTGTCGAGCCGTAGCGCCATTCCTTTCCTGAAGTCTGCTGTGGTCGCCATTGACACCCCTCATATCGCAATGAGGTCCTTCGGAGCCCGGGTGAGCACCTCGCAGCCATCATCAGTGATCACAACCATATCCTCAATCCGCACGCCGCCCCATCCGGGAATATAGATGCCCGGCTCGATCGTCACGACCATCCCCGTCTCCAACGTATCCTTACTCTCCTGAGAGAGCTTCGGTCCCTCATGTACCTCCAGGCCTACACCATGACCCAGCCCGTGCCCGAACCGGTCCCCGTACCCCTCCATATCGATGAGCGCACGGGCCGTACTGTCCGCCTCGGCGGCCGTGATCCCACTGCGCACAACCTCCAGCGCCTCCCTTTGAGCTCTCTGCACGGTCGCGTAGATCTGCTGTTGCTCGGCTGAGGGACTGCCGACGACGAGGGTGCGGGTCAGATCTGAGGCATAGCCATCGATGTACGCACCGAGATCCAGGACGACGAAATCCCCGGCACTCACTCTTCGGCGGGTGGGCTTGGCGTGGGGCACGGACGAACGGGGACCTGAGGCGACGATAGTATCGAAGGCCGGTGCCTGGGCGCCAGCCCTGCGCATGCGACAGTCGATCTCCGCCGCTATCTCAATTTCTGTCATTCCCGGCTTTGCGAGCTCACAGATCTCTCCGAAGACGCGGTCGCCGAGCTCGACCGCCGCCCTGATCTGTCTCACCTCTTCCTCATCCTTGCGCAGCCGGAGCCCCTCGACGATGCCGACTGCCGAACTGAGCTCCCGGCCCGGAAGAAGCTCCTGGAGCTGCTCGAAGGATGCATACTTCAGGTCTGCCCCCTCGAACGCCATCTTCGCTATCCCCCGAGCGGCATCGTCGCGAGCCATCGCCTGGAGCAGCGTACCCTTCTTGACCTCGATCCTGCTACCGGCCACCTCAGCGTGGGCCTGTTCATCGTACCGGAAGTCCGTGAAGAATACGACTTCATCCGGCACGATGAGCAGGAGACCAGCCGTCCCGGTGAAACCGACGAGGTACCTGATATTGGAGAGGTTGGTGACGAAAAACGCGTCGATTTCGCGTTCGCTCAGCACCTGACGGAGGGCGTTCAGTCGCGCGGTCGCAGCCAAGTATCCACTCTCCCCCGAATAGAGAAAACCGGGCCCCACCACCTATGGGTGAGCGGCGAGACCCTAGCGTTCTGCTCTGCTTCTTCTCTATGCCAGTCGTTGCCGAACGCACTTACTTGGTCAGCCCGTTCAGCCAATCCTGGAATCTCTTGAGATCTTCGTCCCTAGCTTGGCGTCTCGGTGGTGCGGTCTTTTGCGTCTCAGGCTCGGCCGGCGTCACCGGCCCAACCTCTACTTCTTTTTCGACGTGAGGTCCGGGCCCCAACAATCCTGCGGCTTCGCGAACCATGTCGTCCAGCCCGCCAGCAGGAGGTGCTTGTGGCTCTTCTTGTTTCGTCACCTCGACAGGCTTCGCCGGCTCCATGCCGGCAACACCTTCAGCGCCCAGACCGAGCTTGTCCCTCTCCTCAGAAGTGAAGAGATCACTGAAGGCGATCGTCTCCTCTGCGGGGGCGAACTCGGGGGCTTCCCGAGGTCTGGCCTCGGCCGGCGCGGCCCCGGTCGGCCCGGCCTCCGCTTCTCCCTCCTCTAGCTCAGGGTACACCATCTCCCCGATCGGCACATTGGCCGTCGGAACCTTCGGCTCCGCGGGCGCCTCAACCTCGGGAGGAACCTCCATGTCGAACGTCATCTTTTCCGGCCGGGGAATGGCGTCGGTCTCGCCCTCCTCCGCCTCCGGAGCGATTACGCTCTCCGGAGGGGTCTCATGGAAGGGCGTTACCTCCGTCTCCTTCCCTCCCGCAAGCTCGGGAGGCACCTCCATGTCGAATGCCGATCTCGCCGTCGGCTCTTCCTCAGGCACCTCAGCCCGTTCGGGTGCTGCCCCGGTAAGAGTCATGCCCGTCTCTGCGTCACGGGTCGGCTCTCCCTGGAGCTCGCGGACCATAGAGTCAAAGGGATCGTCCTCCACGACAGGGGCGCCAGAAGGCGGCTCTCCCCAGGGAGCCTCAGCTGCGGGCGGTTCACCTGATCCGGATGGTTCGCCGGCCTGGTCGACATGCTCTGAGATGCGGGCAGTCAACTCTTCTGCCTTACGGCGGTACTCTTCGTTTCCCGGTTCTGTGGCGAGCAGTTGGCGGTAGATCTCAAGTGCCTTTTCAGTGAAGCCCTGCTCGGCGTATATCTCAGCCAGGGTGAGCGTAGCCAGGGGCACCTTCTCCTGGTCTGTCTCCCGCTCCGATACTGGAGCCACCGGCTCCGGAGTGGATGGCTCAGGTGTTGGCGCCGACTCTGCGTCAGATTCTGACGCGATCGCGACCTCCCGCACCAGGGCAGGCGGCTCCGGCACGTCCGCGGTCGGAATCTCAGACGCCTTCACCTCTCCCAGTATCGACTCTTCTGCTGGCGGCTCCGGGGCAATGGCTATCGCGACCCCGGGTTCGCGTACCTCCCCTCGCGTGGGTTCTGCAGCGGGCGGCTCCGATGCCGGCCAGACCTCTGGCTCCCGCAGAGCCTCAACCTCCGGCCCTGCCGCCAGCTCTATGTCTCGCTCCTCGGCGGGCTGCTCCGGAACATCCGCCTTCGGAAGCTCCGGCTCCAGTGTCTCCCCCCGCCTAGGCTCCTCCGCGCCAGGCTCCTGCGTCGGCCCGACCTCTTGCTCCGGCCGAGCCTCGACCTCCGGCCCTGCCGCCAGCTCTATCTTCGGCTCGGCAGACGGTGGCAGAGGCTCTTCCTCTGGTTCTGTCTGGGCCTCCGGCTCTACGATTGGGCGCTCGATAGCCGGTTCCGCCTCAGGCCCGGGAGCAGTCAGCAGCGGTTCTTCCAGGCCAGGGGACTCCGCCATCTCCACTTCGGGCACGGGCTGCGGCTCGATCAGCGGCGGCGGCTCGATCAGCGGCGCCTCGGGCAACGCCTCCGCTGCCACCGATGACTCGACCGCGCTCTCCTCCCCCGGCGGAGCCTCGAACCGGGGCTGGGGTTCGATCGCCGCCTGTTGTGTCGGCATCGGCCCTCCGACTTGACCACCGGACCCTTCAGTCAGCTGCGTCAATTTCTCCAGAACGGCCTCATTCAGCGGATCGAGTTCGATCACGCGCTGGTACAGCTCGACCGCCTGATCGCGCATACCCTGACCGAGGCTGATATCACCGAGCAACGCAAGAGCGACCAAGTTCCGCGGATCGATCTCCAGAGCGGTATTGAGGTACTGCTTCGCAAGCCCGAGCATGCCCTTTCCGTAATAGCAACGACCGAGCACGATGTGCGCGCTGGCATAACGGGGATGGTGCTCCAGACCCTGCTTGCAGACCTGGACGGCCTCCTCGAACATGCCGCACTTGCGATAGGCGTCAGCCAATTGTGCAAAAAGACGTGACTTGGGATCCTTAGCCAGCTTCTCCGTGAGCCGCTGGATTTCTGGACTCAAGTGGACGTCCTCTTCACCCACGACGTTCACCCCCTTGAGGCTTTGGCGAAGGCATCACTGAGAGGTATAAAGTCGCGGAACTCATCAATCATCAAACTATAACCACGCTCCGAACCCTTGTCAAGCGAAAACTCCCCCTCAGACGCACCGCCACCGGAGCGCCACCATCTACGCCTGCGCGCCACCATCCGGGCCTGCGCGCCATGTCGGTCGGGATACCTGAGTCGTTCATCTGCGGGCCATGTGCCCGCACCCCATGACCTTCCGGTCAGTGAGGCCCCGGAATGTCCTCCTCAGTCAGTCCAAGCCTCTCCAGAACAAGCGCCCTCTGTTCACGGCGATAGGTGCCATCTCTCACCTGGGCGTAGGCCTGTTCGGCTATCCTGAGCCACGTCTCCCGGTCTGTCAAGCCCTCTCGCACGTACCTGGCAAACTCCCGCACAAAAGGGCTGTGGCCGAGGCGTTTGCCGTCGAAGTATTGAAAGAAGTGGACCATAAGGCAGTTGGTCTCCCGCACATCTTCCTTCCCCCCGGAGATGAGTCCCCGCTCAATGATCTCCCCGGTGTAGCGATCCGGGTAGTATCCCCAGCCCTTGAACGGAGTGAGGACCATCGGGTATTTGGCGGCCGTGTACCTGAAGAACCTGGGGGGAATACGTTTCACGATCGAGAGCGCCATCGGCCTCGGTATCCAGGCATGCATGTGCGCCCTGAACATCTCCCACACGTATGCGCTCGATTCAGTATCGAGAGCCCGGTCGAGAAGCTCTCTCACATACCGGCCGTCATGGTAGAAGCGGGTTCTCCCGATCCGGATTGTCGGCCGATCCTGCTCTGCGGCCCAGCCCAGGATGACGAATGGGATGCCCAAACGGAGCGCGATTATCTTGGCGAAGCTTCCGTAGAAGGCGGTGCAGGACGGACAGATGACCTCTATGAACACGTCCGGCCCGCTCGCAATCAAGTGACGGAATATCTGCCTGATGAGCTCGAACCTGGGCCGGAAGTAGATGTGATCGATGCGGAGCTCATTGGCGGTACTCTCTATGTTCTCGCGAGCAGCCGGAGGAAGGAGTCCGTTATCGAACGTATAGCCAAGGATATTCAGGCCGTACTTCTCCTTGAGCGCATAGGCCACATACGTGCTGTCTTTGCCGCCGCTCATCCCCACGAGACAGTCGTACCGTCCCGTACCACGTCTCGCCTCGAGGAGGCGATCGAACTGCCTGCTATTCTTGGCCTGGAGCTCCGGCGTCAACTCAGGCCCCTCTGCCTGGTACTGACGGCAGTAGTTGCACACACCCTCCTCATCAAAGGTGATAGACGGGTAGGTCTCCGGCAGAATGCAGCACGTACATCGTTTCAGGCTTTCCTGCATACCACTATCTCCCGGTCATGGCTTCCTTTCCAGAGATCCCGGAACGCATCGCCGCCTGCTGCCAACTGAGCAGGGATCACTCTCTCCCCGTCCCCCGTCCTGCCCGCCGTGTGTCCGGGATCACGGCGAAGACGAGGCAAGATCGAGATGCTACCCACGCTGGAATAGAGTACGTGGTTCAGAACTCGTCACACACGGTGTGCCGCCCATTCCGCCAGACAAGAGGAACACACCAGCCGGCACACCGACATCGCCGGGCGCCCTCCACAGACTATTCTCAGACTATCCTTAGACTATCCTTCTCACGGCATCTCTTCAAAGGTCCGAGCAATGACTGAGAGCTGGCGCAGGGGTGGGTATTTGTCTTCCCCCGGCGCAACGACGACGAGGTCGATCAAGTAGAGCCGCTCCCCGCCCCGGCCCCGGAAGCAGTATGTCCAGAAGGGTCCACCGACCATCTGCCCGCTGTTCATCCACCTCCCCTTGAGAATCATGGCCTCCCGGCCCACGAATCTCCCCCGCTCCCACCTGCTCCCGTCAATGTCTGTGCTATCCCCGTAGAATTCGGCGGCCAGCCGGGCCCGGAGCTCGAGGCTATGGGAGGGTGCGATCTCCACGTCTCGGCCGACACGACCCCAGTGAATGAAGAGCTGCCGCTCGGGATAGTGTTGGATGAAGCTCACGAATCCGGCCGCCGGGTTCTCGTCTCGAATCTGAAAGCCGGAGGGGACACGGATCGACCATCCGTACTCGCTAGCGAACCGCTCAGCCAACGGTTTCTTGTATCCACGCAGGTATAGCGTCCTCCTCACCCGATCTTCTACCTCCATCGTCATCGCTGCGTACAGAGAGTCGCCGAGCTGGTCTACTGCCGCCACGAGCCGATCGGCATTCGGCGCCACAAGGGAAATGACCGCCTGATTGCGTGCCCACACGTTGCGGCGCACGAAGATGGCCGGCTCCGACACCGCGCCCAGTCCATCACGGCCTACCGCATCCTCGAGGGCGCGACGGACAGAGCCACCGGCATCGGCCGGCGCGACGAGCAAGACATTACGCCTGTTGGCGCCCTCCTCGGAGAAGACCAGGGTATCGACGTGCTCGACGACAAAGACCTGTTCGGCCTCGAGTATCACCACCGTGCGCTCCAGCTCCTCCTTCAGGGACGCCTCGATGCGGCTCCAGACGTCGGGGGGTGTGAGCACCACCACCTCCTTGTTGCCCCCCTTCGCCGGGAGAAGCGGTTTGGTGCACGACGGGGCAAGGGCGACCATCACCATTAGCAGCGCAACCGCAATCCAACGGGTCTCATGCGCCCCCCGGGTGAACCTCCTTCTTCTCGTATCCATCGATCTCCTGATATCTGCCCGTTAGTCTATACTGGCTGTCTATCCCACGTCGGCGAGTTCGAGCCTCGCCCGATGATACCTCCCGAATTCTCTCCCGATCCCAAGATGTTCGATCCCCTCAAGATCGGGATCAGCCTTGATGAGCGCGAACGCCTCCTTCCGTGCCGCACTGAGCAGGTCGGCATCTCTCGCGATGTCCGCCACACGCAGCCGCGGCAGACCGTGTTGCCTCGTTCCGAAGAACTCGCCCGGCCCTCTCAGGCGGAGGTCTTCTTCCGCGATCACGAAGCCGTCGGTCTCTCGTTCGAATACCGCAAGGCGCCTCCCGGCTTCGGATGAAAGGTTGCGCCCGGTGAGGAGAATACAGTAAGAACGCTCGGTTCCCCTGCCTATGCGGCCGCGAAGCTGATGTAGCTGTGCCAATCCGAAGCGCTCGGCGTGCTCAACCACCATCACCGTGGCGTTCGGGACGTCGATTCCAACTTCTATTACGGTCGTAGCCACCAATATATCTAGCTCACCGGACCGGAACGCCGTCATGATCTCGTCCTTCTCCTCCCCTTTCATGCGACCGTGGAGCAAGGCGAGATGACGGTGCGAGAAGGGCCCGGTGCGAAGCACATCGTAGGTCTTCTCCGCGGCCGCGAGGTCGAGCTTCTCCGACTCCTCGATGAGCGGGCAGACCACATAGCACTGCCGCCCGCGATCGAGCTGGTGCTCGATGAACCTGTGTACCTTCCCCCGTGCGCCAACGTTCGCGCACCGGGTGACGACGCTACCGCGACCGGGCGGGAGTTCGTCGATCACCGATAGATCGAGATCGCCGTACACGGTCATCGCCAGGGAACGGGGAATCGGGGTCGCGGACATCACCAACACATCCGGCGATGCCCCCTTGCCCCTGAGCCTGGCCCGTTGGGCCACCCCGAACCGGTGCTGCTCGTCGACTACGACGAGTCCGAGGTCCGAGAACTCTACACCCTCTTCGAGGAGCGCGTGGGTCCCGACGACGATCTCGACTTTGCCCTCGCGGATCGCGCTTCGCACCTCAGTCTTGGCCTGGCCGGGGAGGCGGCCGACAAGCAGAGCGACTCTGATCCCCAGACGATCGAGCAGGCGGGCCAGGACCATATGGTGCTGTTCTGCGAGAATCTCAGTGGGCGCCATAAGCGCCGCCTGGTACCCATCTGCCACGGCAACGAGCATCGCCGCCAACGCCACCACTGTCTTTCCGGATCCTACGTCGCCCTGGAGAAGCCGATTCATGGGGCACGACTCACCCATGTCTCTGATGATCTCCCCGAGAACGCGCTCCTGTGCAGCCGTGAATTCATAATCGAGTTCGCGCCTCAGCCGCTGCACCAGCTCGTCGTTGGGCGGGAATGCAATGCCCTGCGCCCCTCCGCGCGCCGACCGATGTCTCAGTGCCAGGAGAAGCTCGAGGAAGAAGAGCTCGTCGAAAGCAAGGCGCCTGCGCGACTCCTCAGCCTGGCCGACCGTCTCCGGGAAGTGAACGCCCCAGAAAGCCTGGCGTCTTCCGACAAGACGGTGGCGGGCGATGATGGTCGTTGGCAGGTACCCGTCGAGCTCACCCTCACATGCATCGAGCGCCGACCGAATGAGATTCCGGAGGTGTCCCTGAGAGATACGGCCAACGGTCGGGTAGACCGGGATGATGCGCCCGCGATCCGGTGCCATACGACTGTTGCCCGTCTCCAGAACGTCGCATTCCGGGTGTACAAATTCCGGACCGTGATAGTGCCCGACGGTTCCCGATACGAGAACTCGATCCCCCTTCTTGAGCTGGCCTCTACGCCACGGCTGATTGAACCACTTGCAGGTGATCGCTGCAGGTCCATCCTCGATGCGCGCGAGAACGAGCGGCCCGCGCGACCGCAACCGTTCCACCCAGACACGTTTCACCCGACCGTACGTCGTGACAGAGTCGCCCACCCTCAGATCGCTCAGGCGACAGATGCATGACCTGTCGAGATAACGACGGGGGATGTGGTGAATCAGATCAGATACCGTCTCGATGCCCAGATCAGAGAGCGCCGCCGCTCTCGCCCCACCCACCCCCTTGACGCACTGGACGGGCATGTCGAGAGAAAGCCTCTGATCGCCTGGGAACGATCCTCGCATCACAGACCCCACGGACCACCTGGACAAGAAGTGCAGACCTACTACCAATCTAGCTCATGCCCCCCTCGCGAGTCAACGGAAAACCTTTTGCATTCCCCCACCCCCCATGCTACCATCCGGAGACGTCCGGGGACGTTGGTAGATTCAGAAGGTTGCGGGGACGCTGCCGGGTGACGGGGACGGAGGACCTCCGCGCACCGCCAGGGACATTGGTAGGTTCAGAAGATTACTGGGACGCTGCCGGGTGAGGGGGACGGGGTGACGGGGACGTACCTGGGTTTCGAACGTTATTGGCAGGCCCCGCCGCCAGGGACACTGGTAGGTTCTGTAGGTTACGGGAACGTACCTGGATTTTGAAGGTTATTGCGGGAGCAGGAAGCTACCAGGCTTCTGATGGTCTCTGTCACAGCAGTAGGGACGAACCCAGGTCTTGAGCATTCCTTCGCACATACCTGACACCGGAGAGCTACTTTCATACAGTACTTCAGTTATGAAAGACTTCGAAGGCGAAGGGTGAGTGATCATGACCAGAGCAGATGCGCAGGGGGCTGTTATGGACAACAGAAGCCTTGTGGGAAGGTGTGGGCTCTATTGCGGGGCATGTGGCATCTATCGGGCACAAAGAGATGACCAGGAGTGGAGGAAGAGAATCGCGGAGCATTTCGATTGCCCCGCCGAGAAGGTACGGTGTGACGGTTGCGGCGCACTCACTCCGGATTGCTGGGGGTGGGACTGCAAGCTCGTGCTTTGCCTCAACAACAGAGGCCACCAGTTCTGCAATGAATGCCCGGACTATGAACAGCATACCTGTGAGAAGTTCGAGAAGCTCGCCAAGCGGTATCTCGAAGAAGATGGCGTCGATCTGAGAAAGAACCTTGCGATGATAGAAGAAGGAAGGGTCGACGAATGGCTCGCTGATTCGAAGAGACTCTACGCGTGTCGCCACTGTGGGAAACCCGTGACGACCGGAGCGAAGCGATGCCACCACTGTGGACTAGAAATCGACTTGAGCAGCGGGGATCCCGCGGACACTGACGAAAACTGTTGACAGATGAGTCAACAGCGATTAAGCATTACTAAAGAGAGGCCGTGGGATCGAGATCTCACCTGAAAAGGACTATGCTAAACGAGAGGATTTCAACATGGCGAAGTCATGTGCCGTGTGTGGCAAGACTGTCCAGTTCGGCCACAACATAAGTCACGCTCATAATGTGACAAAGAGACGGTGGCAACCGAATCTGCAGCGCGTCAAGGTTGTGATCGGGGGGGAAAGCCACAAGATCGATATATGCACAAGGTGTCTTCGTTCGGGGGCGGTCGAAAAACTGAAAGAAGGCAGCCTGAAGCTCCTCAAGAAGCAGTAGCCTACTAGAATGATCCCGCGTCTTACCCGGGGGGCGCCGGTCCGCCGTCGACCAGGCGCCCGGCGATCTGTGCAGCCCGCCTGTACTCCTCCCAGAGAAAGTGCCGCCCGACGCCCACATCGATATGATCCCACGGCAATCTACACCTGCACGGGCACACGCGCGCTTCCAGCTCAGGGCAGTGACCTCCCTAATAGCGATCGCCTCCCCGACAGGCCGACCTCCCCGCGCGACGAGCCCCTGCAGGAGCGCGAGCCTCACGCTTTTTGTCAGGATACGCACGCCTCCGAGAGACGAAAGGTCGCGCTCAAGGAGCTGAAGCCGCCGCTTCAGCACATCCCTCGGGGCCATGGGATGCCACTGAAATGGAGTCTGCGGCTTCGGCACGAAGGGGTTGATGCTAACAGTAATTCTCTTCCCATTGGATGCGAAGAACGTGCGGCGCATCGCCCGGACGAGCGGCGCTACGGCCAGCACATCTTCATCTTCCTCCCACGGCAGACCCACCATGAAATAGAGCCGGAGGCGCGTGATACCACAATTTCCTGCGGTCTCCGCGGCACGGACGATCGTTTCCTCATCCAGTCGCTTGTTGATGACATCGCGCAGACGCTGGGATCCCGCCTCCGGAGCAATGGCTAGCGTCCGCTGCCCTCTTGCAGTGAGCGCCGTAACGAGAGACGGGATAATCGCATCGGCACGCAGCGAAGAAATCCCGACCTCTTTCACGGACTCGGAGAGGGACACGATCAGCCGGTCCAGATCAGGGAAATCAGAAAGCGCTGCTCCAATCAAGCCCACTCGATGGCAAGGAAGCGTCTCCCCCTCTATCCACTCCAGTAATCGCTGGACGCTCCGCTTCCGAAATGGCCTGTATACGAATCCTGCAAGACAGAACCGGCATCCATGCGGACATCCTCGTCCGATCTCGATGAGGTAGGTGTCTGGGAACTCCGTCTCACAGGTCACCACCACCGACGCCGTCTTCTCCGCATCGAGGTTACCCGCAACCTGGCGTTCAATACGCGCAGGAGCGTCGCCTCGCACGAGGAGCTCGACCAAGCGTCCTCCCGGGGCATAAGTGGGCTCATAGAACCTCGGCACGTAGATTCCAGGGATCGACACGAGCGCTCTCAGGAGACCGGTACGCCAAGTATCCACACCGCGATGCCGACGACCCCCCGTATAGCGGGCAAGCAGGTCGAATAACTCATCGATCACATACTCCGCCTCTCCTATGAAGATCGCGTCAGCGTACGGAGCAAGCGGCTCGGGATTCATCGCACAAACGACGCCGCCGGCGATTATGAACGGCTCACCGTCGTCACGGTCTACGCCGAGAAGTGGAATGCCGGCATGGTTGAGGAGCGAGATTATTCTCGGAAGATCGAGCTCAAATGAGATCGAGAACGCAACGACATCGAACATTCTGAGAG
>Ga0111195_1087_pt1 | contig 14349 bp, 18 predicted proteins | sample DeeMarSWOR324_28_FD_80367 | JGI IMG/M metagenome (GOLD analysis project Ga0111195, IMG submission 80367) | candidate division TA06 bacterium SM23_40
ATATTCGGGTAGTCAGTCTGTTGTGTCACAGATTGCCCTCTCCTTTCTCGGCACCTTCGCCGACTCCACTTCCCGCCCAAGGGCGGCGGGAAGTAGGTTCGACGTTAGTCTTGACTTGCGTATAGCTTGCTCATGGTCAGTCTTCCTTGCTCCTTCGCGGGCCCGCATCCTGCGGTACAGGGCGCGGGCGGTTGTGGTCGCTAGTTCTTCGGTCTGAGTCGCCATGGGTCTCGCCTTCTTGCGTGGGTGCAATGTCTACAGCCAGATGATAGCACCCCGCGGCAGACGTGTCAACAGGGGGGTGTGGACAAGGTCGAATTTTCTCCGTGCCAGCCCGAACGACCAAGCAAGACCTGTGGGGAAATCACCGTGACGAATGGGTCACACACACCCTTGTGATGCCTCAAAATTAGGCAGGCAGCTCGGTGTGAGCCGTGATGGGGGCCTACAAGCCAGCGACGAGCTCAACATTGATGGCTCGAGGTTGCGTTGGGCTGTTCGTCTCGTGACGCTGGGCGTCAGGTTGGGCGAGTTGGGGCAACGGCACCCAGATACAGTCAAGGGTGAATGCAGATAAGTAAGTAATTCCGCGGGCTTACGTGATCGGCGGGTTTCTATTTAACATAATCGATCTTATCGGACGTACGTGCCGGTGTGTCACTTCCCCAGGGGGCGATTGGGCAATTGGGCGAATCGGCATACCCCCCCCCTCCCCCTGGGGTGGGGCAAGAGTCCCCTCTTCCCACCGGAATTCCAAAAGCGTGATTCCGGCACGAAAAGGGGGTGGATTGGGGGTCTTATGGGGGGTTTTTGTGCCTGGTATTCCGGAGCTGGTCTGCGGGCAGAGGACTTCTTCCCCGCATTCCCCTGGGGGAAAATCAGCGCGCGCGGGCTAAGAAGCAGCCTCGCTACTGGGGTTTTGCCAGTCGCTCTAACGTCGCGCTGAGTGCTGCGGGTTCTTCCTCTACCCTGGCTGCGCAGGATGGGTTCCTGGGCAGCGCGCCGCGTCCGGGCGGTGTGTCCGGTCGGCGCTCCAGCGGGGGACTTTCGGCCCGTCGCTGGCCCGCGGGCAGCCGGGTGGCTTCAGCGTCCCGGCGTGTCTCTCGCATTTCTGCCGCTGAGCCGGCAGCGGAGCCGAGCATCGAGAGCTTCGGACTGCTCGAGCAGGGTTGCTCCTTCTCCCCCCTGGTTCCGGCGGGGGTTCCTGCGCCCTCGCGGTGGTTTTCCCCTGTCGTGCCAGGTGTGGAAGCGGCGTCCCGCGACAGGGGTTGGGGCTCATAGCCCCACCAGGCGATCTTCTGGATGAACTCGAGCAGATCCGGCGTTGTGTGTCGCTCTGCATAAGCTAGAAGCTCGTCCAGATAAGCCACGCACAGTCCAATACCATATTCTTGGTCTGTGGCAAGAAGCCCCTTTCTCTTGACTTTTGGGGCAAAGTTGGATACGGAGGGAGCAGAAGTCCCACATGGGGCATTTGGGGACCTTGGAGGGAAGGGCCACGGAGTCCACCAAGCCCACAGGCCGCAAGAGGCAGCCGACCACTCGATTTGCCCGGGAGCGCGCGAGGAAGTATCTGGGCGCCAAGCGGGTCCGCGTAACGGCGGTAGAACGCGAAGCCTACGATCTTCGCGAGCAGGGTCTTACCTGGGCCGAGTGCGCAGCGCGTCTGGACAAGGATCAGCGCACGATCCAGCGCGCCTACCAGCGTGCGTGCGTCAAGATTCCGAAGGAAGGCGAGCTTCAGATCCCGCCGCAGAGCATCATGGCGAGGGATCCGGAGAGATATGCGGAGCTGGTTGACGAGCTCACGCGACCGGACGACGCCGATCAGACGCTCGACGATATCGCCAAACGCATGAACCTTCCGCAGGAGACGGTCTACAACGTCGCCAAGCGTCTTCGGTCGATCTACTTCCCCACGAACGTCGAGGTGCGAAAGGTCAAGCTCGAGCGCCTGAAGGATCTCTGGGGCATGCGTGCCGAGGAGGCGCTTCTTGCCATCACGCCCGAGAAGCTGGAGAACGCAGGGCCACGAGATCTGGGAATCATCGCCGGCATCGCGACCGAGAAGCTTCTGCTCCTGCGCGGACTTCCCACTCAGATCGTCCGCAACGAGGCCGACAGGGGCAAGATCGAGATTCTCGCCCAGGCCTTCATCAAGGAGGCCGAGCGGCGGGGCTATCGGTTCGATGCCGATACAGCAACCGGCCGCGTGGACCTAGGCTACGTCAGCCGGCCGAAGCAGACGATTGACGTAGACCCGGGCTAGGGAGCAATGCTCGATAGGATCACGGAAGCCGGCTTCGATCTGGATTCGTTCGATCCGAGCGATCTGCAGAGCCTCGATCGAGACCAGTTTGCGAAGACCGGAGCCGCGATTCTCGAGCTCTACCGGGCCGACCGTCAGGAGAACCAGCTTCGCTACTACAAGCCCGTGAGCCCTGCGGCGCGAAAGATTCACGAGGCGACCGAAACCATCATCGGCGTCGGGGGCGGCAACGGCAGCTCCAAAACCGAGACGTGTATGGTGGAGCTGCTCATTCTCTCCACGGGCATCATTCCGGACTCGCTGAACGACGGAACGATCGATTGGAAAGCGAAATTCCGCGGACCCAGAAAGCAGCGAATCGTCGTAGAATCGCTGACGACAACGCTGCACACGATCATCCTTCCCAAGCTCAAGTGGTGGGTCTGGACGGGGCTAGGGGAGCCCGGAGGGCCGAAGGGGCACTGGGGCTGGCTGCCGAAATGGGCCTTGATCGATGGATCGTGGGACAAGAGCTGGAGCGAGAAGCTAAGGCTGCTGCGGTTTCTCTGCCGCAATCCGGACGATCCGGACGAAGTTCTGGGCGAGAGCACGATTCAGTTCATGGCCCACGGCCAGGAGCCGCAGGACTTCGCCTCCGGTGACTTCGACGAGGTGCTCCACGACGAGCCGCCGAGGCTCGCGATCTGGACCGAGAACGAGGCCCGGACCATGCGTGCGGACGGTCGCATGCTTCTTGCGATGACCTGGCCGGACGATCCTGCCATTCCGGTGGATTGGATTCATGACAAGATCTATGCACACGGAAGGGAGCCTGACAAGCGGGAAGACACGATCTGGCTAGAGCTCTCGACATTCGACAATCCCCATCTGAATCAAGAATCAGTCAGATCGCAGGCCGAGCGCTGGGATTCGGTCACCCGGGCCGTGCGATTCGAGGGCAAGCCGATCCGGTTCAGCAACCGGGTGCATCCGCTGTTCACCGATCGCGACGCTTGGTGGTGCTTCTCGTGCAAGAAGGACAGCTTCGTCGAGCTGCGTGAAGGCAAGTATCGCTGTGTCGAGTGCAACGGAACCAATGTCCAGCTCTACAATCACGTTGCCGCCTTCGACGTCGAGCCGACCTGGCCGACGGTCTATCTGCTGGACCCGCATCCGAGGAAGCCCCACATGATGCTCTGGGCACAGATTTCGCCGCAGGACGACGTATGGATTCAGAAGGAGCTCGAGCACGACGGAGGTTGCGAGGAGGTATCCGAGCGTGTTATGATCATCGAAGAGGAGTTCGGATTCCAGGTAGCCAAGCGCTGGATGGATCCCAACATGGGCGCTTCCCCGGCCAATGCCCAGAGACGCGAGCAGACCTGGCAGGACGAGTTCTCGGATTCTGGCCTTCGCTGCGATCTGGCGGATGATTTCATGGGCGGACGCAAGCGAATCAACACCTATCTCGAGCCAGATCCGCGGACCTATGACGTAAGGATCCATGTTCACAGGGATCGCTGCCCCACGGTTGTCTCGCAGATGCTTCGCTACTGCTGGGCCGATTACAAGCGAAGCACCGAACGGGATCAGCTTCAGAAGCCGAGGGACAAGTACGACGACTATCCGACGCTTTTGAAGTACCTGCTGAACTCGAATCCGGAGTTCACGGTTTTGCGAACAGGCTCGCCCATCATTTCGCGTAGACGCGCGAACATTGAGGCAAGAAAGAATCCCAACAAAAACAGAGGATCGGAATCATGGTCAAGAGAGCAATATTCACGGCGATATTCTACGGCGCATTGGTAGGCACCCTGGTTGGTGGCATATATGGTTTTTCGATTTCCGCAAGATGCGATGGCTGGACGTGCTTCGGCCCTTGCGGAGGTCCTGGCCAGTGTCCCGGGTTTGGCTGCGTCTGCGTTGGCTACTCCACGGGCGTCGGGCGCTGCGTCAGCGAGTAGCTGAGAGAAGTTGACATGCCATACACACGGTTCAAGAGACGCGGGAAGCAGGTCGACGTCTACAAGGACGGCAAAGCGTTCACGAGCCACTCGCCATCGAAAGCGAAGGCTCACAAGACGGCAGCGATGCGGGAGATGGCCGAGAAGGGAAAGCTCCGAGTCGCCAAGAAACGGAAGAGAAAGCCCCGCCGCACAAGAAGGAAATAAACAAGATGGCTATTACCGTTGTCTGTGATGGCGGCTGCGGAGCACAGACCGATAAGCTTGATAACTTTGAGCAGTTCGGAGCCATCAAGAAGGTCTGGTATTGCAGCAACTGCGCCGAGAAGATGAAGAAGCTCTACAGGACTCGAGATTCACTTCATTCGGATCATGCGGGGCTACTGACCGATGCTCTGCTCTTTGAGATCGACAACTTCAAGAAGGAGTTGCCGAACGCGACGCTTCCTGATGCGCCCGAATAAGAAGAAAATAGGCTGCTGCACGCTATGTGGAAAGGAGGTCTTTGAAATCCTTTCTCGATATCCCCAAGATCATCCGCTGGCCGGGGAGCCGCGAAAGCTGGGCAAACCGCTGGAAAGCGCTAGACGAGTTGATCTGGTTCTGATTGGTGGATCGACGGCATCGGTTACGGTCTGCAGCTCCTGCGAGGTAAGTGACAAGACGCTTCCTAGACTGTGGAAGATATGCTCGGATGCTAGCGGTCAAGAGATAACCGAGCCGGACAGGAGAGCCGCGAAGGGAATCAGGCAGTTGAAAGAAGAGCAGTATCATGCGGTCGTCGCTTCCGCGATTAGAATCGCTGCGGATCTTCCAATTTCCATTCTTTCAAACAGTAGCTGGAAGGAAATCTATGACATCGCCGCCCGTACCGGATAGCCCGCCTAGTCGTAGGCGACGACCGAGGCTTCGCGAGATCAAAGGCGGGACGAGAAGAACCCGTCCGAGAAGGCTGCAGCTCAAGCCCAAGTACGAGACGATCGCGCAGCGGGTAATCGACTTCGCCAAGCGCGACCGCGAGAACCGACAGGATGAGCGCGACCGAAGGCTTCAGCGTTGCGCGAAGCTCAGGATGTGGTCGGAAGCGAGCGATCAGTTTCCCTGGCCGGACTCTTCGGACTTCGCGGTTCCGGACATGGCAACCGCCTCCTTCCGTACCCAGGATACGCTTCACAATGCGGTCATGAGCCACAGGCCGCCGATGCTCGCGAAGTCTCACCACAAACACAACAAGGAGAAGGAGGAGACGATCAACGCGCTGCTTGATCATCAGTTCTTCGTTGAGCAGCCGGGGGAGCACATCGTCGAGGAGGCCGCTGACTGCTTCGTCAACGAAGGTGTGCTGACGCTCTTCGTTCCGTGGGTTCGCGAGCGAAGGCCGGTTAGCGATCTGCGATTCTTCCCCAAGATCCCGCGCGAGATGGAGCCAGACGAATATTTCATGGCTCTTCTCGAGCAGGAGTTTCCGAGAACGTCCCATCGACGGCGTGGCGAGGAGGGCTGGGACTGGGAGATCTTCTCTGGAGACGATCGTTTCGATGTCTCCTTCTACACCGAGCCGAAGACAGAGAGCGTGAGAATGGTCATCGATCGTCAGACGACGATCTTTGATGGCCCACGGGTGATGGTCAAGGAGATGGACGATGTCCTCTGTCCACCTCGCTGCGCCAATCTCCAGCCCCCCGGACCGTCGAATCCCGAGGGTGCGCCCCACGTCATTCTAGTCGAAAGACCGACCTTGGATGAGCTTCGTAGGCTCCAGAAGGACGGCTTCTACGATCGCGTCAGCGCAGAGGAGCTGGAGAAGCTCAAAGGCGTGACTCCAGAGAGATCCGATGATGATATCAGGCAGCAGCAGAAGGACGCGATGACCGGGGAGAGGGATCAACCCGACACGCGAGTCAGCAGCCAAAATCGCTTTGAGATGTATGTCTGCTTCGATCGATTCGACGTCGATGGCGACGGGCTCGACGAGGATATGATTTGGTGGGTGCTGAAGGAGAAGAAGCTACTTCTGAAGGCTGCGATCATGACCGAGATGTACCCGATGAGCCCGCCCTGCAGGCCATTTGCGGAGAGTACGTTCTTGCCTGCGAAGGGTCGCCGGGAGGGAATGAGTTTGCTCGAGATCATGGAATCGACTCATGATCTGATCAAGGAGCTTTGGGATCAAATGGTCGATGCCGGAACGATGGCAGTCTCCCCGCCTGGATTCTATCGACCGCAGTCGAACGTCAAGCCGGAAGTCCTCACCTACCTTCCTGGCGACCTCTACCCGCTGAATGATCCAAGCCGCGATGTCTCCTTCCCGCAGGTGGGAAACGCGAATCAGACCTTCTCGTTGAATGCAATCACGATCGCCAGACAGCTGCAGAGCGATGTGATCATGATCAGCGATCTGAATCTCGGGAAGATTCCTGCCGGCAAGAGCTCGGCATTCAGGACGACTGGTACCACAGAGAACATACTGGCGCAGAGCGAGGCACGACCGGAACGGATCCTGCGCCGCTTCTTCATGGCCTTCAAGCAGGCTTGGTGGATCATGCACGAGCTAGATAAGCACTTGCTTCCGGACGAGAAGAAGTTCAGGATCGTGGGATATAAGCCGGCAGGTCAGGATCCATATCGCGAGATCAAGAGCCGAAAGGATATCGAGGGATCCTACGAGTTCGAGTTTCAGGCGAACGTGGCGAACTCCAGCAAGATTGCGCTGCAACAGGCACTCATGCAGGCGTCCGCTGCCGTGCTCAATCCCGTTGCGATTCAGCTTGGCATAACGAGGCCCGAGGATGTCTATAACCTGATCTATGACATCCTGCGTGCCCTGGGTCTTGATAGCGACCAGTATACGAGCCCGCCGATTCCGGAAGCGCATCTTCTGCGCATCTTTGCGGAGGAGGCCATTAGCGCCATCTTGCTGGAGACCGCGCCTTATGGGGTTCCGGCCGAGCAGGGAGGCTGGAATGAGCATCTGCTGCGGTTGCGCGAATTCATGAATGACGATGTGCGCTTTGCGGTCGTGGATACGCCCAAGGCGCAGCAGCTCTTCAGAGCCTATATGGAGAAGGTTAGCGAGGAGGCTGCCCGCGAGCGCGAGAAGGCCCAGCTCGCCGCTGCAGCAGCAGGGACGAGTCCGGGTCCGCCTGGAAGGTCCGGTCCGCCCGCGGAGGCTCGCCCGAATCTAGCCACTCCGCGGGTTCAACCGGGCGAGCTGATCGAGGAGGCGCTGCCTAGCGCTGGCGGGGGTGCAAATCGCTGATGGTCTTTCGGCGCGAGGAGTGGGAGGCGTTCAAGCGGACAGCGGCCATCAGGCGTGAGAGGGACCGCGAGCCGTATTATCGGGCTCTGGGCCAGGCCGAGGTGGGCGCTGCCCAGCTGACCAACCATGCGGCCTGGAATTGGTTCCTGCAGCTCTTGGCCTCTGCGAAGGCCGAGTCGGAGCAGTTTCTTGAGGGCATCAACGCAAATGCCCGAATTTCGGATGATTTTTCCTATGAGACGCTCTCCAAGGTGCAGGCAATTCGACGAGTACTCGATGCCCGGATCAAGACGCTTGAGGAAGTCATGGCGCTGCCAGCTCAGATCCTAGACGATGCGAAGATCGCCAAAAGGAAGCTGGGTGAGCTTAAATCAGCGAAATCAAAAGAGAAAGCAGCTGGCTAGGCAGCTTCGAAACATGCGCTGCCCGCGCTGCAGGAAGCTCCTGGCGAGGCTCGATCATGGCCGAGATGGAGCCGTGGAGATCCTCTGCCCGCGGTGCAAAGCCCTGGTATGGTCCAGTGTGAGCGGAACCAGTTTTTCGGATCCCCACTTGACAGCCACCGCACATTAGGTTATCCGCATTCAATCATAGAGAGAGCCACGGAGCGCCTCTGAGCGCAGGAAGGCCGGGCGGCAGCAATGCTCCCCGGCCTTTTTTGGCTCTAGGGCTCGCCCACCTCAAGGGCCGCGTCTGACCGTAGGGGTCTCGTCAACCCGAGAAGCAAGGAGAGATCATGGCACAGCCGACCAGTTTCAAGGCTGATCCGGAAGGTAAGGCCGCTGGAGAGCAGAGAATTCCCAAGGAGCGCGTGGATGCCATGATCGCGAAGGCCAAGGCCGACGCGGAAGCGAAGGCTGCGGCTGCGGAGGAACGCGCTCGTCTGGAGTCGGAGAGGCGCAAGGAGCTGGAGGCCCGCAGCCATGCTCCTGCCGCTCCGGCCCCGAAGTCGGAGGAGAGGGCTCCGCTCTCGCGGGCACAGCTGAGAGCCCTCGTGGATTCCGGCGAGATCACGCAGGACGAGATGGATGCCGAGCTCGAGCGCCAGATCGAAATGCGGATCGAGAAGCGGGTCTCATCCATTCAGGATGTGAAGACTAGGGCTGCCAAGATCAACACCGAAATCAGTCAATACATTGAAAGGGTGGGTGATCTAGATAACCCGACCAGTGACAACCACAAGCGCGTGAAGGCAGAGTTCAAGGCGCTTCGGGAGCGAGATTTCCCGAATGATGCCACGACCGAGCTTTTAGCATTGCGTGCCGTTTTCGGCGATCTCGACAAGATCAGGATCCCGGAGACCGGCCACAAAGAGCGCGAAACGGACAAGACCACGCACAGCGGGGCTGGAGGCGAGGAGCAAGAGGAGACGCCGTCTGGCCCCGGTCCGCTCAAGGGTCTGAGCAAGGAGTACATCGATCACTACCAGAAAGGGATCGATGCTGGCCGCTACAAAGGCTGGGATGACGAGAGACTCATACGGATTCAGAAGAGGGCCTTAGCGAGAGGGTGAGCACACAGCTGATTCTTCCGAGCACGATCAAGCCTTCACCCAACTGGCGGAAAAGGGCCGGCCAGTTCGCGATGCGTCTGTCCAAAAACGGCAGGTCCGTCTGGAGGCAGACGAAGCCGAAGAATGCACCTCGGGAACATCCGGGACGCAGGATTGGCAAGCCAGAGGGCACATACATCATGGATCTCGTGGCTCTCAGGAAGGCGATCCTCTTGTGCTGGAGATGTCAGCCGCGCTTCAACCACAAGCGTGCCAACTACTACAAGGATGAGAGATTCCCATACGTTGTTGGTCGCTGCGATGGCTGCAGAAGATTCATGAGCCATCAGGCGAAGCTCTACATTCACGAATCTTTTCTAGGAGATCCAGGCGGCCGGCTCCGAGCTGGTCAATGTTGGACTCCGCTCTAGGAGAAACATCATGGAATTCGCATATACGCTGAGCGGTGGCGCCCCGGTCAGAAAGAGGTACATGGCTGGCACCACGATGGCTACTGCTGGAATCCCGGTCCTCGGTGCGGTTGACGCTGCCACTGATCTCGGGAGCGTCGAGCCCATGGCCGCTAGCACGGCCGTCAACCAGGGAAGCCAGGTTGGTATTCTGCTCGATCCGTCGGGGACCGTTGCCGCAACGGGAATCACGGACTCGGAGGACCTGATGGTCTCGGTCATTATCAATCCCGATGCGGTGATCCGGGCGAGAATGAACAACGGTACATCATCTGGTACCGCTTTGAGCGTAACCTCGGCCACGGCCGCCGATACGACCGGAGTCACGATCACGGGCGCAACCACATTCGACAATGGCGCTGTCTGGGGGTATTCGGGCAACAATGTTGGCGAGTTCCGCCGCTGTGACGACACAGCAGGAAGCCTGTCGATCAACTTCCCGAACGGCATTCTCACGTCCGATGAGTACATCGCGATCCACGGCTTTCCGTGCTCTGTCGAGCTCACGAACTGGGAATGCTACGACCTGACGACCGATCTCACCGAGATCATTGCCCAGACCGCGGTCACGGACATGGACAACTTCGCGACCGTGGATCTGGAGATGAACGATGCTTCCGACGATGGGAGAAACAACAGTTACTACCACCTGATCGCGAACAATCATCTTTTCGGCTCCTGCTCGATTCGGAGACATTCTGGCTCCGGATTTCGAGGAGATATTCGACGAGGAGTACGCTCAGCACCCCTCGAAGAAGGATGATCTCTATGGCACTCCCGAGAAGAGCACCAGAGACATCATGAAGTGGAGTGGAGTCGGCACGTTGCCAGACTTCAACGAGTTTACCGGCTTGATCGAGTACCAGAGCCAGAGCCAAGGCTACGATACGACGGCGACTCACATCGAGTTTGCGAATGGATGCCAGGTGGAGCGGAAGCTCTTTGATGACGATCAGTACAACGTCTTCAATCAGCGACCGGCTGCGCTCGGAGCATCCGCAGCGAGGACCAGGGAGAAGCACGCGGCCAGGCTACTGAATATGGCGTTCAGCAACGATACGTACTTCTACAACAACACGGAAGGCGTGGCGCTGTGTAGCAATAGCCATACGACCACATCGGGTGCGTCAACTGCGAGCGGATTCGACAACCTCGGGACCGCGTCCATGACAGCGGTCGCGGTTGCTACAGGCCGAATCCAGATGGTCGGATTCCGCGGCGATCAGGCCGAGCGGATCAGCGTGATTCCGAATCAGCTCTGGTATCCGCCGGATCTCTATGAGAAAGCCTACGAGATCATCAACGCTTCTGGCAAGGTAGATACTGCGCTCAATAACCCGAACGTTCACGAGGGCAAGTATACCGGACACGAATGGAACTTCCTTACCGACTCGAACAACTGGTTCATGATCGATTCTCGTACATCAGCCAGGATGTTCCACTGGATCGATCGAATTGCACTCGAGTTCGGGATGATCGAGGATTTCGACACGCTGATTGCGAAGTTCAGGGCATACATGCGATACAGCATCGCCTGGACGGACTGGCGCTGCATCTGCGGATTCCAGGTTTCGTAGGAAGATCCCATGGCGAATCCGAGATGGAACCCGCAAAAGAAGAGGAAGGGCCCGCCCACAGGCCAAGAAGGCGGGAAGGTTCCCAGCTGGAACGAGAGGACGGCTGCTTGGCCGGGCGTGCCTGGAAAGACGCAGCCGCGTGATCGCTCTGGCGGAACGAAGAAAATCAAGCAATCGATGAAGACGGAGGGAGTCTAGGATGCCGTATCTTACCTCCTACGGTGGTATTTGGGGCGCGATTCCGCAGAGCCAGGGTAGGGTTTTCTGGGTATCGGCAGGAGATTCGTGCGTGGTCAATGGGGAGACTTACCACGCGAGCGACAACAACGACGGCTTGTCTCCGGAACGACCTTGCAGGCGCGTGAATCATGTGATCGACAACCTCGTCACCGCCAACGCTGGCGATGTGGTTGTCTTGCTCGCCGGAACCCACACACTGCAGAATGCCGCTGGAACATCGACTTCTCTCGCGATGGACACTGCTGGTGTGACGCTCATGGGGCTTCCGTGCGGGCAGGGGAACTTCCTACAGCAGCGTACCACGATCGCAGCAGTAACTGGCGATCAGAACGTGAATGTCACTGCGGCGAATATCGAGATCGCCTATCTGAACTTCATTCCAGTGACGGCCGACACAGCTATTGACATCAGCGCTGACGGCGACAATGTCCATATCCATCACTGCTCTTTCGATCTCAGCACGCCAGCTGCGGACACTGGGACAAAAGGAATTGAGTTCATCGGAGCCGCCAGCTATCCGCTGATTCATCATATCTACGCCTATTGTGATGGGGCACAGGGCCCGGCAATCGAGCTCGGTACGATCAACTACGGAGTCGTGCGCGACTGCATCATGGTCTGTACTGCAGGTAGCTGGGCCGCGGCGATGGTGACTGGTGCCGGTGGGACGACCAACCTGGTTGAGAACTGCATCTTTCTGTGCGACGGGACGGCGATCACGGACGCAATCACGGGTGGGGCCAGCGCTGCCGGTGCGTGGACCTTCCGTTTCTGCCATTTCCCGGTGCTATGTGACGAACTCGACGGCTTCACGGCTACGCACGCAGAGCTTAACCAGTGCTACATCGCCACGGTTGGTGGAGGATCGGGCGGAACGCAGGTGACTCCGACGACCTAGGATCGTTATGAAGACCCGGCCGAACCATATCATCGTTGGGCTAGGCTCGGGGCGATGCGGAACGAAGAGCCTGGCGGCCATCCTTGGTCTCCCCCACGAGGCTGTTGCACTTCCGTGGGAGCATGACGAGCGGCTCTTCAGGGCGGCGATGAGCAAGCTGTCCCGCACTGGCGGTGATGTCGGCTGCTACTGGCTGACCTACGCCGAAAGGGTGCTAGAGACCTTTCCTGATACTAGGTTCATCTGTCTGAAGCGTCCCAGAAAGGAGACTGTGGCAAGCTGGGTGCGTCGCTTCGCTGGTGCAGAGACATTTGATCTCTTCGTCATGCACCTGGACGATGAGGCCCGGATTCATGCCCCGAGGATGTTTCCGGACTACGGAGATAGGCCGATTGCGGAGGCCGCCGGGCTTTACTGGGACGAGTACTATGAGAAGGCCGAGAAGCTTCAGGAGAGATATCAACAATGCTTCCGGATCTTCTCCATGTCTCCTGTCCTGAATGAGCCCATGGCGCAAGCCGAGATGCTCCGGTTCGTCGGATCTAAGCAGGCAACTTGGACGAACTTTCACAAGAACAAGGGAACGGTGAAGGATCCTCTTCTAGGCAACATTCTGAGGGACGTTCTCGGATATCTCATCCGAAACGAGAAGGTCTATGCAGGAACACGGGCCACCGTGACCCCGAAGGCTGGCTCTCAGCTCGGGAGAGCTGCAGTCAAGCGCGGTATATCGCAACAGGAGACGGATCCGATTCTCTTGGATTTCGGGAAGCTCTCTGAGCATCGTGCAAGGCCGTTCGACTTTGACATGATTGCGCAGAATCCTAGGCAAGGAGTCATTCAACATGCGTAGCTACCTTGGATACCAGCAGAGACAGGATCTCGAGGGAGACAAGGAGTACTTCGAGAACCAGCTCAAGAATCCGCTTGTACAGGACAAGCCCACCGTGCGGCGAAATCTGCAAAGGATCGAGCGCGATCTCGAGACTCAATCTCCACCGATTCTCAGCGGTCCTGATCTCGATAAAGTTGTGACTCGAGAGAAGGAGCTGCGTGAAGAGATTGTCCCGAACATGCTGTCGCAGGAAGAGATGCGAAAAGCCCCTGCAGGCTCGATTGGCCGAGAGATGGCCTTCCAGAAGAAGTACAAGCGAAAGATCATAGAATGGAAGAACTGCCGAAGGACGATCTACCGGGAATCGGATGATCCTGACGTTGCAAACCTCGAATGCTTCAGACCGGAGATATCACGTGGAAACGTTGAGAACTGCTTGATCCCGGGCCAGAAGTTCGATTTCCCGAGCCGCAGGTTTCAGGAAAACTACCCGACGATCGATTGGTCCAATCATGACCGCCCAGAGGACCAAGAGGCGGAGACCGAAGCATCAAAGCTTCGCCGGATGAAGCTTGCCGAGTTGAGGGCGCAGATGGCAGAACTCGAAGCAGAGGAGGAAGCCGAGGCGACGGATTCCATATCTCGCTTGGGGCTTGAAGAGGAGGAGGCGTAACATTGGCGTTTCCCTACATCTTTGAAAGCAACTTTGAGCCCGGATCCAATGCCGAGTGGGACTCGGAGACGGATACCGACAACGCACTGGACTTCCCGAGTTACAAAACGCTGGCGCGTCAAGGGCTTGAACCATTCAGCGGTGCTCATTGTATGAGATTGAGAGCCGGCCTTGGGACAAATGATGCAACGGTTACAGAGGGAGATATCGACATTGCGGATACCGTAACGCGCTATTTCAGATTCAATATCCTCTTTGCTGATGATTTTCGTTGCACTGCTACAGATGCTTCAGTCTCTTTGCTTGAGCTTCAAGGAGCCGCTAACGCGATTACCGCGTCTTTTGGTTTCAAAATTACGGTAAGCACAGATATCATAAATCTTGGTATAGGCTCAGCGAATGCGGCGGCTGTTCCTGCGACGTTTTCTACTCAGGCTGTAGAGAGGGGTGTCTGGTACACGGTTGAGTTGGCTGTTGACATCCAGACTGGCGGAACTGGAACGCTGGATATGTACGTGACTAGATGGGGAAGCACAGCTGCAACAGGAGCCGAAGCCGCGCTGGCTACCAAGACGAATATCGCTGTAACGCATGGCGTGCTGGGTCTTCAGGACCATCTAGCGACTACTATCGGTACAATCTTGATTGACAACTTCGTCATGGACGATGCAAGAATCTACCCGCAATCGGCTC
>Ga0111195_1059_pt1 | contig 14097 bp, 11 predicted proteins | sample DeeMarSWOR324_28_FD_80367 | JGI IMG/M metagenome (GOLD analysis project Ga0111195, IMG submission 80367) | candidate division TA06 bacterium SM23_40
GGACGGTAGGAGTCCTCGGGCCTGACCAGTATACACTTCCGGCCAATACCACCGTTCAGCAACTGTTCATTCATGACGTGCCGCTGGCAGCGCCGTCCGGCTACTACGAGTACCGCACTAGAATCGGAGTGCCGCCCTCAACACTCTACGACGGGGATCAATTCACCTTCAGGGTGTTGTGAGGTGCCGTAGTGACTGCGTGATCGTCGTTTGGGAGCTGAACTGCCGGCCCTTCCAATTCGAGGGGCGGGCGTTCGCATTCGCTGAGAACAGGCACCGCGATCGGAGTGTCGTTTTCACGGGAGATCTCTACGGAGGTACTCCTCATAGTCTTTGAGAATCGGGGTATATTCTTCGTCCATCAACGGGGAACTGATCATGAAATCCGCCGTGGATCGATTGCAGGCGATTGGTATGTTGTACAGGACTGCGATTCGCAACAGTGCCTTCACATCGACATCGTGGGGATGCGGTTGCATCGGATCCCAGAAGAAGATCACGAAGTCTATCTTTCCTTCGGTGATCAGGGAGCCCAGTTGCTGGTCGCCGCCCAGGGGCCCGGAGCGCAATTTCCGGATCGAGATATCGTGAGAGATATTCATCTTTGCGAGCTTGTCCCGGATGGCCTTTTCGACCAAGTTCCCCGTAGTTCCCGTGCAGGTCAATCGGTGTTTGAGCAAGACAGTCACATTCCATTCGATCCACTCGATCAGATCCCTCTTTCTGTTGTCATGTGCGACAAGCGCAATGTTCTTTCTGACTTTCATATGCTCTTTTCTCCTCGTTGGGATTGACTCTTCTCCCTTAGCATAATCCAGAAAGGGTTTCCTCCGCTACGGTGCTCTGTCATGGTGCCTGCTGATCCCTATCGGGCTCAGGCCTCTCCCGCCCCGGGCACGACCCCGGTGAGATGCCCACGTGAAGAGCCTCCGTCAGTCCCGCCGCGAGGCATGAGAAACACCGCCATGGGGTCCCGTGGTGAACGGGATCGGCAACGACGGTCATGGCGGCCTGTGCGATCGAGGGGGATATCCTTCGGCTAGTCGCCGTCCTTGAGGCCAATGATCTCGAAACCGCCTCGGGCACCTGGTTGTCCTGTCATCTCTCTGAATCTGTGCAGAGCTCCGCAGTGGCGACACTGGATGAGTTCTTCCTCGTCCACGTTCACGAATTCGGCGGTGGGTTTCGTGGGATCCTGCGCAAGAGGAGCCCCCGTCTCAATCGGCCAGGACTCAAACATGATCTCATTGCATCTACGACACCTCTCCTCCATGGACTATTCCTCCCACGGTCAGTTCCATCTCCGAATGGCGAGTTCCCCGGCTTGACCATCTTTCCGAGCTCTACCGGAGGATCTCAGTCCGAAAGCTCCTTGATCTCACTCTCCTTCTAGGCTGTCTTCTCATTCTGCAAGCAATGGCCCGGGGCCACCCCTTGACGGGTGCCGAGAGCAGCCAACGGCGAGGCATCAGTGTAGGCCGAGCTTTTGCCGGCGTCAACAGGAAACGCCCGTCGGCTCGAAGGCGCTCCGCCTTGGTCGCTTGGCCCTTGGCAATCCTGATGTCGTGAGCTATGGTGCACGCTAATGCTAGGACTTATGGGGCCGGCGGTCTCGTTTGATCAAGACCTCACTGCCTGACTTGGTTTCGCCAATCTCTCGTGTGGGCTTCGGCACCAACAAGACCTGACAACCTGTGCTCCGAGGGCTTCCCTACACCTACCGTCACCCTTCGGGGTGAATGAGAGAAATTGCTATCCCGGCAGTCTCTTCGGGGCTTTCTGTCTCCGCTCGGCGGGCCTTATGGCATCTCTGTCCGGTCTGGTGAACACCCAGTCGTGTGGGCCGAAGATTGTTTCGAGTTCGCGATCGTGCCGCCGCCGGTAGAGTAGGTGCATCGTCAATTCAAGATCGCCGGATGAGCAGCTCCCTGTGGTGCGCTCACGTATCGGTGGATTGGCGTATGTCATCGCGCGACGAGGGGGGGCCGACCCTGGACGCGGCTCGGGCCAACACGAACTCGAAATCATTCGCGTTATGGTGTGAGGCGTTCCGGATGCTCACATACGCTACGCAGAAGGTGGAGAAAGCGTAGTGCGTTCAGATTCTATGTGCAAGGGTACGAGCCGGAGTGCGACGCGAAGGGAATGGCGCGCGACGACGGACATCGACGCTTCACGACGAGGACAGCTTCACGTTCACGGTTGTGGAGCCGTAGCCCAAGCCAAGCTCACGACATAGAAAGTCCGCTCTCCTAAGCGGAAGGGCGGGCGTTTTTCTGTATCTAGGTCGGCTTGAGGCGCCTCCTTGGGCGGACCAACGATGTGTGAAATCCCCGACACGGGGCCGCATCACAAAGACGGCGTGGAGCCCTTCAGGGACGAAGCCGGTGGCGTTGTACGCACCAAATAGCGGCCAGCGACAAGAACTGGGGTCCGATGAATCGCCCGGTGGGTGCCGACTTCATGGCCAAACTCCAGAAGCTCCGACAACCGCCAGAGGAGGGGGGTGAAGGCGCGGAAGAGGGCGGATCCGAGGCGGCAACCGAGCCGGAGTAGAAACGGGTCACGGACCCTCCTCAGATTTGCCCGTTTTTGCTCAAAATCGGCCCATACACGGTAGGTTGAGACGCTATCTTTTTTTGCCAATGGTATGAGATGGGCGAAAGAGTATCCGCCTTAGGATCGCCCTGAGAGAGGGGAAATGGAACGAGATCGCATCCGACAGAAGGTGCTTGAGCAGCAAAGCCAGCTCCTCGCCATGGGAGCTCAGGAGGCGGGGACGATCCGGTTCTGGATCCGGCAGCAATACAGTCTGCCGCCGACGGATCTCCGCTACCTGACGCTGACCGAGGAGCAGATAACGCTTGAGTACTACGCCTACCTGGCCGCCAGCGGCGCACGGATCTGTAGTCGCTGCGGGACGCTCGGCACCGACCGGTTCTGCGTTCAGTGCGGGAACGAGCTGAACTACGGCATCACGAAGAAGTGCCCCAAAGAGACGTGCGGCGCGCGATTCGCGTCGGAGAACTGGGAGTACTGCCCGATCTGCGGGAGCGAGCTCGAGATGCACACCCGGTACGATCCGACCTATCCCGCCTGGGCAGACGAGGAAAGCATGGATCTGGGGATAGGGCAACCCAGCACCGAGGACGACAAGCACTGGGAAGACGTGTGAAAAAGTCTTGCCGTCAAGACAATTCTAGGGGCCTGAAATGCCGATTTCGCTGTGTCCCAGGTCTTGTGCGCATGCGGCATCACCTTTTTGGTAGCTGAGTGCTTCGCCGGGGCAACGGCCCCATCAGGCGGCAGGAGCTGAGGCGATGATGCGCCGGGTGATCGTCTCAGCTCCTTATGTTCTTGACACACTCGCCGAATAGGTGTAGACTCCCAAGGTAGGCGTTGAGTTCCCGAGATTTCTGCCGGCTTGGGACCGGCAGAGGACGCCCGGTGGCCTCGGGAGCGGTTTGGCACTACAACAGCTCAGGATACATCCATCGAGAGCGACACCGAGCGTCACGGGTGAGGGGTCGTTCTTTTCTTTTTTGGCCATCGGTGGATCTCCGTCTCACGAAGGGGTGGAATGGTGACGACTGGGAGAGGCATGTGGATCGGACCATTGCTCTTGCTCGTAGCGCTCTGCTCTTCTGCCATCCTCATCTTCTCCTGTGTGGGAACCGCCACAAGAGAAGAGTTCGATTTGGGCGGAACGGATGCCGAGTTCACGGCAGGCAAGGCAGAGAAGTGGCATGAGGAGATGCCTGAACTGTCCGAGGAGGCGATCGACTTTCTCAGGGGGTTCTCGAACAGACTGCGTGCAGTCGGCCGACGTCCTGGATGTGGTGGGGCCACAAGCGATAACTTCCGATTTTCGGTGTTGTATGCCGATACCCACATCATAGTCCGCGACTGCGACGGGGATTCCGAGTGGTCTCATCGCACATTCCCGTTCTTTTGGACGAGCTTTTACGTAAGCGATGATGGGCAGATCGCAACCATATGTGGGACTGACGAGCTGGGAAGGACGTGCCGGCTAGAGATATACGATCCCGATGGATTGCGAGGTGCGTGGGAGAATGACTCACTGATTTCATGGGTCTCTCGACTCTTTCCGAGTGGCCACTACATAGCGATCATGGGTCAGTCCAAGCCATATGTGACGCTTGTCGACAATCGCGGGGAAGTCCAATGGGTCAAACGGATTCCCAGCCTTGACGGACACTGGGCTGCCGTGAGTTCTGCCTCACCCGATGATGACTTTGTGGCTTTCGCTGTCCCTCTAATCGATTATCCGAGAACGCAGGAAGTTCAGTTGGTGATTATCGGTGTCGACGGCAAGGTTAGGTGCGATACCACACTTTCTTACGGCCGGTTCCCCGCCATCCGAGTGGATTCAGAATTCGTGGCGGTCGGTGTAGCAAATGAGTGGTTGGTGTACCGAACTGAGTCGGGGAAGCTAATAGGCACTCTGTCTAACGAAAAGTTCAAGGCGTTGGCTCAGTGGTGGGCACCGTGATCTAATCAGGGGAGCGTGGGACAGCAGCAGCTTCGAGTTCAAGGTGGTGGAGCCGTAGGGCGGGTACAGGTCTCCTTTTCAGGGTTTGGTGTGCGATATCAGGCGCCTGGCCGGACAGGGAAAGAAAGGGCGCGCTCTCGTGGCCCATTGGGCCCATCACGGCACCAAGAGGAGGAGAGATTCAGATGAGGGTTCTGGTGCTTCTAACGCTGAGCACTGCCCTGGTGTTGGGTTGCTCGGAGGAGGAGGAAGCTGTCTCAACCAGCCCCGATGAGGAGCCAAACCTCAGGTGCGTTAGAGTCCACTGGACCGACGATGGCTATATTCCGCTATGGGACCGCAAACAAGGACCCGATGCGATGTATACTCTCTGCGTCGGCGATACGATCGATTCACTCTACGTGATAGTCCTTCAAAACTGGTGGTTTGGATGCACTTTCCCACTTTCGCAACCGTTTACCTTCTCGAGTCTTCTTCTTGAAGATGAAGAGAGAGTAGCCCTCCAATCAGACACGTATAGGGGATTGTACGTACCCGATGATACTTGGTTGTATGGAGGACAGCTTCCCTTTTGCCTTTCTGCCATTTCGACCCCCAACAACGGCATCATAGAGGCAGCAGCACAGGGAGACACAGTGGTGGCGACGTTCTATCCGCTCGCCGTCTTTCCCTTTCCGACCAAGTTCGGTATAGGCGTGAGCGACACGATGCGAGTGCTTCCATAGGTATAGGTGCACTGCTGCTCGCGGCGGCGGACGCCTTTCTCTTCTTCGCGGTAGTGAAGCCGCAAGTTGGACGAGGCAGAAGGTACGGAACGCCCGCTCTTCCGGGTCGAAGGGCGGGCATCGTATGTGGTTATGTGGGGACGAGCGCCGCAGTTGTACGCAGTCGGTAACCTCGAAAAATACGTGTACCCCTGGGGACACCAGCCTAGGGTTTGACGGCTCTAACCCTAGGCTATTATATTGCAGATCTTGTGATCAGCTAGTGGGCCGGTAGGCCTCGGGCCTTCGCCACCTCGGTCGGGAGGCTGAGCGTCCAGCTACCGGACAACGGCCCTAGCTCGAGCTGAGGCGATCAATGCGCCGGGTAGATCGTCTCAGCTCCGTTTTCCTTCTTGACACCCTTCCTAAATGGGTGTAAACTCTCAAGGTAGGCGTTGAGTTCCCGAGATTTCTGCTGGCCGAGGGCTGGCAGAGGGCGCCCGGTGGCCCCGGGAGCATTTTGGCACCGTAACAGCTCAGGGTAGGTTATTCGAGAGCGACACCGAGCGTCACGGGTGAGGGGTCGTTTTTTTGTTTTTCGCGCTAGATCAACAGGAGAGAGAGTGCGGCGAATGAGGCGGACTTGGCCAATGACAGTCGCGTGTTTTGGCGCTATCGGTATGGCATACGTGGCTCCTGCGACAGTGATACATGTCCCGCAGGAGTACCCGACCATCCAGGCGGGAGTCGATGCCGCGGTAAACGGGGATACGGTGCTCGCGGCTGACGGCACCTACGCAGGCGATGGTAATCGGGATATCGATTTCAACGGTAAGGCGATTGTGGTCATGTCCGAGAACGGACCGGAGGTCACGATCATCGATTGTGAGGGTGACTCCCTCGATCCGCATCGGGGGTTCTTCTTCGGCAGTGGAGAGGGTTCAGCGTCCATCCTGCAGGGGTTCACGATCAAGAACGGATGGGAGAGTGGCGGCGGGATCCTGTGCTTTCACACTTCTCCCACCATCGTGGGCAACACGCTCATGGCGAATGTCACCGACTTCCGCGGCGGTGGGATCCTATGCCACAACGGTTCTCCCGCTATCGTAGGGAATGTGTTGACCGGCAATTCAGCGATGGCCCTTGCCGGGCGTGGCGGTGGCATCCATTGCAGTTCGGGCGCCTCACCCACCATCGTGGGCAATACGATCCTGGCGAATACGGCTGTGTACGGCGGAGGGATTGGTGTCCTCAATGCCTCTGCGACCCTTCTCGGGAATACGATACTCGAGAACACGGCGGAGCTCGAGGGCGGCGGGATATACTGCGATGGCTCGCTCATGTCGGTCACCAACTGCATCCTCCGGGAAGATAGTGCCGGCGTAGGTGGTGAGATCTCGTTGGCGGACAGGAGTTCTCTTGCGGTCCGTTATTCGGACCTTGAGGGCGGAGCAGGCGCGATCTTCATGCCGCCTGGCTGTATCTTGCACTGGGGTGTGGGCAACATCGACGAGGATCCGATGTTTGTGCTGGCCGAACAGGGAGACTACCGTATTATCTGGGACTCTCCCTGTGTGGACGCGGGTCATCCAGACTCTCTTGACCCGGATAGCACGCGGAGCGATATGGGAGCCCACTACTTCGATCAGAACGACTACATGACCATCTACGTGACGCCTATGAGTACCGAGGTCACACCGGGCGGCACACTTGAGGTCACCTATACGGCGATGAATCGGTGGGGGTTCCCTGTGTCATACTGGGCGCTGGCCGAGGCGGTTCTCCCGAATACGCATACCGTGACTGTGATGGGCCCCGATCGCTACACCCTGGCGCCCCACGTCTGGAGGCAGCAGCTAATTGCTCAGGACGTGCCGCTCACTGCGGAACCCGGGCTGTACCTGTATCGGGCGAGGATCGGTGTACCGCCCAATACGCTCTACGACGAGGACAGCTTCTCGTTCGAGATCGCTCCTGTCTGCGACTATCTGATCTGGGAAGCTGATCCGACGCCAATCAGCGGCCAGCCGATCATGGATGCGCTATCTGCCCTTGGCAGGAGTTCCGAGTTCGTGGAGGGTCCTCTGGGCAACTACGACCTGTTCGCTTACCGCGGACTGTTCATCTGCCTGGGTGTGTACTCGAACAACGCCATGATTATGGAAGGCTCCCCAGAGGCGGCCCAGATCGAGGAGTACATCGCCGCAGGCGGTAGCGTCTACCTGGAAGGGGGTGATGTCTGGTACTACGACCCCCTGTTCATGGGCGGTCATGACTTCGGCCCGAGCTTCGGGATCATCCCGATCGATGACGGAGTGGGCCCTTCGATCGGGATCGTCTCGGGCGTGGAGAATTCGCTCATGCCCGGACTCGCTGGCTTGACCTCCCCTTACTTCGGCGAGAACGCTTGGTTCGACTGGCTCGGCGCAATACCACCGGCCGAGGTCATCTTCACGATGCTGGATATGCCTCCCGACATTGGCGTAGCCAATCCGACTCCCTCAGGTGGCCACACCGTCGGGACATCATTCGAGCTCGGTGGAACCGATTTTGTGGGAGAGGTCGTGGCCGAGTTCGTCGCCTTCTTCGAGGACTGACAACATTACGGAGACCACTCAGATAGAATGAGCGCCTCACAAGGAGGTGTTCACTTTGTTGCCGGCGGGGCTCCCGCTGGGAACTATGTTCCTATTGATGTGAGTCGAGAGCTCTCGCTTCATTGCCGATGATCGAGCCCATGAGGCGAAGGACCTGCATTGGAGACAGCGTGGCGCTCGTACGCCACAAAAAGTCGTGAAACTCCCGGCTCCCTTTAGGGAGCTGACCTGCACATCAGTCGGCGACCGTGCCCACTCTTAGTGATTGAGGAGAACGTATTTCTTCGCCCCTCAGGTCGGCGAGAGCACCGCGCTTGTGCGCACTCTGTAACCTCGAAAAATACGCGTACCTCTGGGGACATGTTGAAGCACCTAAGTACCGCCAGATGGACAGATCAGGCAGTTATCTCCCACCTTGCAGGGGGTCCTGACCGACTCGAACTCTCTTCTAACAGACTGTTTTGCACCTCCAGGCCGTGCTGGGTGCCCGCCCCGCTTCATGATCCGCTACGAGCGCGTTCGTTGTCTGCTCCGCACGGGTACCTCTCGCACCTAACCCGCCAAATCTCTTGACAGGATGGGGCTTATGTGATAGGCTCTCGGTTGATGAGAAATGCAGGCTGATCCGGCACATGCCCGGCCACCGGCAAGGGATGTGCGGCGCGGGTTGGGGGATGTAGCCATGTACCGAGGGTGCCTCCTTGATGGTGGCGAAGGACCTGGGTGACGGGGGCAGGCCGCGAATGGCGGTTGGACCGCTCCACGCGGGTCAATCCGATATCGCAAAGGAGAACGGCTGCGAGCCTCGAGCTGCGTCGTGCGAGCTTTGAGGAAGTAGCCGTGTGTGTTTGGCCTTCGCTCCCGGCGGTATCAGGGGGGAGACGGGAGATCGAAGCGGCGTGAGGACACAACTTGTCGCACAGAAGAACATCGACAGGAGGATGGTGTCATGAACAAGCGGATGCCTCTAGTATGCGTGACCCTGGTTCTCGGGCTGAGCATAAGCGTATCAGCGACGGTTCTCCACGTGCCCGGCCAGTACCCGACCATCCAGGCGGGGATTGACGCCGCCGGCGAAGGTGATACGGTCCTCGTGGCTGACGGCACGTACACCGGCGACGGGAACCGGGATCTCGACTTCGGCGGCGTGAATATGGTGGTGATGTCGGAGAACGGGCCCGAGGTGACGATCATCGACTGCGAGGGGAGCTCTGTGGACCCGCATCGGGCGTTCTTCTTCCACGGCGGAGAGGACCAGAGCTCTGTCGTGCAGGGATTCGAGATCACGAATGGGTATGCCGTTGGACTGTACCCATTCAGCGACGGTGGCGGGATTCTCTGCATCAGCTCCTCCCCGAATATCATGTGGAACACTATCACGGATAATGTGGCCGTGTACGCCGGTGCGATTTCGTGCGATTACTCGTCCGCGCGAATCGCCAACAACATATTCGTGGGGAATGCTGCCTTTGAGAATGCCGGTGCGATCGGCTGCGACTACTCAGATGTGACCATCGCGGACAACACGCTCGTATTGAACAGTGCAGGCTTCGGCGCCGGCGCCATAGGATTCGGCAACTCCTCCAATTTGACGATCACGGGGAACATGATCCTGCGGAATACAGCGGGCTGGGGTGGGGGCGGCATCGGCTGCGCGTACTCCGCCGGACTCATCATGGAAAATACCTTCGCCGAGAACTCAGCAGATAGTGTCGGGGGCGGCATCGGTGTGGGTTGGCAGAGCTCCCTGGCGATGGTGGAGAACACGATGGCCGGGAATGTGGCCCCGTTCGGCGGTGCGGTCTGGTGCGACTCCGCCTGCACTGTGACGATGATCAACTCCATCCTCTGGGGGGACAGTGCGGCGCTGGGTCGGGAGATCTGCATGGAGAACAGATATGGAGCGCCCAGTTCGGCGACGGTCTCGTACTCGGATGTCGATGGCGGCGAGGTAGAGGTGTATGTTGCCCCGGGATGCGTGCTCAACTGGGGCGATGGCAACATCGACGCCTTTCCGGAGTTTGTGCTGCGGTCCAAGCAGGACTACCGTCTGCTGTGGGGTTCCCCCTGCATCGATGCCGGGCATCCTGACACGCTCGACCCGGATAATACGCGGTGTGATATGGGCGCCTACTACTTTGATCAGACGGAGTACATGACCCTGTACCTGTCGCCGGATGGGGCAGTGGTCGTGCCCGGAGGCCTGCTCGGCGTGACGTACACGGTCATCAATCGGTGGGCACAGCCGGAGACGTTCTGGGTGCAGACGGAGGTGCAGTTGCCGGGCGGGGGCACGCTGAACGTCATCGGTCCTGATCGATACACGTTGCCTCCCGACTTCACGGTACAGCGTTATCTGACTCACAACGTGCCGATGGGGGCACCTCTGGGCCTGTATGCCTATCGGTCGAGGATCGGAGTGCCGCCCTTTATGATCTACGACGAGTATCACTTCCCATTCTGGGTGGTGGCGCCGTAGGTGAGGATCGGCAGCATCAGCGGCCGGCATTGTCCTTGACAGAAGTGGGAGTGTGTGATAGGCTCTCCACTGATAGGAAGTAGAGGCTGATCCGACGCAGGCCCGGCGACGAGGGATGTGCGGATCTGGGTCTCGTGCCAACTCCTGAAATGACCCGGGAAGGTGGGCCCAGATGGTGGGGCATGTCGGTTGGGGCAGGGCTGGCCCGGCTGAAGTGGGCCGGGCGGTCGCCTCAGATCAGATAATGCGGTGAAGGCGAACGGCTACAGACCTGGAGTCCTGTGGTGAGGGCTCTGGGGAAGTAGCCGTATGCATGTGGGGTATGCGGGTGGACACCGGAAAGGGGGGGAAAGGCGAAGCATTCTGGAGGCGTGCAGACATAAGCACTCACAGAGGAATCTATCAAAGGGAGGGCGAGGCGATGAGACTGTTGACGACGTTGTGGTGTGCAGCCCTGGTTCTCGGGCTGTGCGGGAGTATCTCGGCCACGGTCATACATGTCCCGGACGACTATCCGACCATCCAGTGGGGTATTGATGCAGCGGTCGGCGGTGATACCGTGCTGGTGGCCGATGGCACATACACCGGTTCGCTGAACCGAGACCTCGATTTCGGCGGCAAGGCGATCGTCGTGATGTCGGAGAACGGGCCGCACGTGACCATCATCGACTGTGAGGGGAGCATCTCAGAACCGCATCGCGGGTTCTACTTCCACAGCGGGGAGGGCCCGGCATCCGTGGTGCGGGGGTTCATAATCCAGGGTGGATGGGCCGAGTACGGCGGCGGGATCAATTGCGACAGTTCTTCTCCCACGATCCAGGGCAACACGATCAGGGGGAATACAGCCGGCTACGACGGCGGTGGGATCTATTGCGGAGAGTGTTCTTCGGTCATCGTCGATAACACGATCACAGAGAATGCGGCCAACACCGGTGGGGGGATCGCCTGCTACTACAACTCTTCTCCGACGGTCATGAACACCATCCTCTGGGCAGACGATGCCGGCACAGGCCATGAAATCTACCTGGGTGAAGCCAGTTCGATGGCTGTGTCCTACTCGGATATATCGTCTCGATGGTTGGCAGTCTTCGTTGCCCCGGGTTGCACCCTGGAGTGGGGAGAGGGTAACATTGAGACGAATCCGAAGTTTGTGCTGGCCAATCTGCAGGACTACCGACTGCTGTGGGGGTCGCCCTGCATCGACGTCGGGCATCCGGACTACCTCGACCCGGACGGCACGCGGAGCGACATCGGGGCCCACTTCTTCGATCAATCGAAGACCATCGTCGCGTATGCTACGCCCCAGACTCGCACTCTGTCCCCGGGTGATAACTGTGCAGTACTCTATGCAATGATCAACATCCACCCTGAGCCAGTAGAGGTGAGAGGGGGCGTTGAGCTTACCCTGCCCAACGGCGAGCCGTGGTCGGGGAACCCGCTAGAGGGACCTGGCTACACCGTTTTCCCACCTGAGTTCACCTGGCAGATTGTTCGGGAATATACGGTGCCCGAGACGTGGCCGCTCGGAGTCTCCGTCTTCACCTGGAGAGTGGGAATGCCCGGGAACCTCTACGACAGAGATCGCTTCCTGTTCACGGTGGTGGAGCCATAGGGCATGTAGGCAGCCTCCAAGGGTGGGGGGTTCTGGAGCGGGCGCGTCAGTATACTCGCCGGTCCCTATGCTCATCCGATAGATGGTGCTGACAGATCAGATACTGACGAGCACTGGGCGCCTCTCTGTGAGGCGCTCGTGTGCAGGTGGTTTGGCGCAGGTCGGTGTGTCAGGGGAGCTGGTGTGTCAGGGGAGGCGGTGCACGGCACCGACCTCAGCCAAGAGGCCCGGTCTGGCCGCGGCCATTGCACCTGTGACGAGGCGCGGTTGTGCAGGTGAGAGCGTCGATTTTGCGCACAGAAGAACGCCGAAAGGAGGGTGGCGCCATGGGCAAGCGGACAATTCTGCTGAGTACAACTCTGGTTCTTGGATTGGGCGTAGGCGTCTCGGCGACAGTTCTTCACGTGCCCAGTGAGTATCCCACAATCCAGGCGGGGATCGATGTAGCGGTCGACGGGGATACCGTACTGGTCGCCGACGGCACGTACACCGGTGACGGGAACCGCGACCTCGACTTGGGCGGCAAGGCCATTGTCGTCATGTCCGAGAACGGGCCGCAGGTCACGACCATCGTGTGCGAGGGAAGCGTGCAGGACCCCCATCGCGGGTTCCACTTCCACAGCGGCGAGGACTCCGCCTCAGTAGTCAAGGGGTTTACGATCAGGGACGGGTGCGCGCACGGTGTCTGGCCGGACTACAACGGTGGTGGTATCTTGTGCAATGTCGCTTCACCCACCATCGAAGGCAACAGGATTACGGGGAATGTAGGAGGCGTGGGCGGTGGGATTTCCTGCCTGTCGTCCTCGGCGATCATCGTTGACAACGCGATCACGGAGAACTCGGGCTGCGGGATCACATGCTTCCTCAGTTCTCCGATCATCGAAGGCAACACGATCGCGGCTAATACGGGCGGTGGCGGCGCCGGGATCCGATGTGAGAACAATTCCTCGCCTACAATCGAGGGCAATACGATCACGGAAAACGAGGCCGGCAAGGGCGGCGGGATCGGCTGCTGGGAAGACTCCTCGCCGACGATCGCACGCAACGTTATCGCTGGGAACACGACTTCCTCCGGTGGCGGCGCCGGAATCTATCTCCATGAGAACTGTTCTCCCGGCATCCAGGAGAATACGATCACCGGGAACGTGGCCATGGAGGACGAGAGCGTCGGCGGCGGCATCTGCGGCTGGGTCGATTCTTCCCCGACGATCGAGGGCAACACAATCACGGGAAACGCGGCAGGCATGGGCGGCGGGATGGGTTTCGTCGACTTCGGGTCGCCGCTCATCAAGGGCAACTCAATAGCGGCGAACACGGCAAGCCTGGCTGGCGGCGGGATCTATTGCGGGTGGGACACCTCTCCGACCGTCACCGGGAATACATTCACGGGAAATGCGTCCGTCTATGGTGGAGGGATGGCGTGCTTCGATAACTCGTACCCCACGGTTATCAATACTATTCTGTGGGGCGACAGTGCTGGGATCGGCGGGGAGATATTTGCGGATGACACGAGTTGGGTGGTGGTCACGTACACCGATGTCGAGGGCGGCTGGCCGGGGGAGGGCAACATAGATACCGATCCGTGGTTCGTCCAGCAGAGCTGGGGCGACTACCGTCTGCTCTGGCCATCTGCGTGCATCGACTCCGGGCATCCTGATTCTCTCGACCCTGATGGCACGCGGAGTGATATGGGGGCGCACTTCCTGGATCAGTCGAAACCTCTCGTCATCTATGTGTCCCCGCAGGGACGGACGATAGCTCGCGGACAGATAGGCAGTCTGCTGTACACGATCATCAACTGCCACGAGGAACCCGAACCCTGTTGGTGGATCGCAAGGCTCATACGGCCCGGCGGCCAGCCCTGGCCAGGGAACCCGCTGGAGGGGCCCCTCTATCTCGTCGTGAAGCAGAACGCTTACTATCAGGCGTACCGGTCGTATACCGTACCTCTCCAATGCCCGCTCGGAACGTGGAGTTTTTCGACCAAACTGGGTCTGCCGGGGAACCTGTACGATGAGGACGGGTTCCAGTTCACGGTGGTGGAGTCGCGGGGAACTCTATCCGGCGGAGCCGGTGTTCGGGGATTGTAGGTGAGGGGGGTCGCTGCGGGCAGCCCCGCATCCGAACTCCCCGGGTCCGGCCCCGGTACCCACATTGATCTTGGCCGGAATACATCGAATCTAACGATATAG
>Ga0111195_1096_pt1 | contig 13817 bp, 9 predicted proteins | sample DeeMarSWOR324_28_FD_80367 | JGI IMG/M metagenome (GOLD analysis project Ga0111195, IMG submission 80367) | candidate division TA06 bacterium SM23_40
CTCGGGGCCGACGATGATGACAAACAGGTTGACCTTCCGGTTATCGAGCGCCTCGAAGTTCACGCCCTTTGGAGAGACGGCAAGGCCCAGCACGAAATCAGTGATCCCTTTGAGCTTGCAGTGAGGGATGGCCAAACCACCTCCGAACCCGGTCGATCCGAGCTCCTCCCGTTCCTTCAGCGCGTGGACGATCTCCTGCACCGGCGTTTCCTGCAATGCGGCTGATTGTTTCATCAGCGCGGCGAGCTCTTCCAGGGCCCTGTCTTTCGCTCTGGCCTTCAGCGACGTCTTACAGCATTCGACCGTCAACAATTCGTATATCTCCATTGCAGCCTCACTCACTCAAGCGCACAACGGCTCTACAGCTCAAGCCCTCTCACGATGCCGATTTTGGAGAGCGGCGGCCCGATGAGCTCATTGATGAATACCGAGAAGAGCACGATATTGGCTATCCGAGCCATCATGACCTGAGCATCGCCAGAAGCCCCGTTGAGGACGGGAGACGCCTGAAGGAAGAGCACGAGTCCGATCGCAACTCCTGCCTGAGGAAACATGCAGAGCCCGAGGAATCGCCTCACCTTGGCCGTCGATCCCGCCGTCACCGCTCCCAGATAGACCCCCGCGTACTTCCCGATGAGCCGGGAGATGACATAGACACCCCCCAGGGTGAGGATCGCTGTGTTCGCCAGCAGGCCGAGCTGCAATTCCGTCCCCGCAATAGCGAAGAAGGAGGCGTACAGCGGAGGCGTGATGGGCTCGATTATTCCGAAGATACGGTAGTTCTTCCGGGAGAGGTTGATGAGGACCGCTCCCATCATCATGTTCGTGATCAGTGGCGAGAGGTTGAGGGAGATCGACATCGCTGTCGTCAGAAAGATCATTCCGAGCGAGATGATGAGGATCTCGTTTACCTTGAACTTCCGCACGGTTGCGACGTGGGTAATGATGCCCGCGACAAGCCCGAGAACGAGCGATAGGAGCACTTCGCGCAGGGCATGACCGATAACGAGCCATGCGCCATGGGAGACCTCGCCGCCCAACATCGACCCGGCAAACGCCAGAATGACGGCGAACAGGAGGACACATCCGGCATCGTCGAGGGCGACCACACCGTACAGATAGTCGATGAACTCTCCTCTCACCCGCAAGCTCTGCACGATGGCGACGGTGGCCGCCGGAGCGGTAGCCGAGGCGATAGCCCCGAGCAGCAATGAGTAGACGAGCGGCAGTCTAAAGACGGTCAGGCAGAAACTCACTACCGCGAACGTCAATAACAACTGGAAGAGCGTGATGATGATCACACCCTTACCTACTCTCCTCAGCTTTCCCAGTGCGAACTCGCCGCCGATCGTGATGGCCACGATTCCCAGGGCAACTTCTGTGACTGTCTGCAGGGACTCCGCCATATGAGCGTGGATGATACCGGTCAGGGATTCGCCGAGAAAGAGACCGGCCACGAGATAGCCGGTGATCGGGGGAAGCTTCACTCTCTCCGCCAGCTTGCCCAGAACGTAGCCGGAGATCAGGAGGATCCCCATGCTGAAGATGACGTGGTGGTTGAAGGTGTCCCTGATGTGTATGAAGATGTTGAGAATGCCTTCGGCCATTCGCGGACTCGGTTCACATTCGATGGTGCGGGCCGGATAGACCGCCCAGAAGCTCCGCAGGACGGAGTAATAGGTGCGCTTTGGTTACAGCTAAAGATAACCCACCACCGAGCGACGAGACAAGCAAAATCTGTCCGCCGTCCGGCGCACCTGCAGCTACACGTCTGCCCTGTCGCCCCTTGCTGGCGATTCGAACCCCGTTTCAGCGGGCCATAGCCTCAATACGCGTCCCGGGTTCTCGAGCGGGCATCAGCCCGGGGGCAGAGAAGCCCACGTCTATACGGGGTCTAGAGGGTCGCGGATAGATTCGGAGAGTGCGGAGGAGGCGCCAAGGAGAGAGCGGGGGTGCGGAAGGACCATCGGCCAGGAAGTGGAGGCGGGCCGGCCCGGGCCAGCGATCACATCAGTCCTGAGCGTCACCAGAGGCGGGCGTAGGTCTCCATATGGGAGATGCGAAATTACATCCTGTGCACATTCGGCTCCTGCCATGCTTGACGAGCCGACGCGCATGTCGGTACCCGGGGTTGTTCCAGATCCGCGTGAGGACGCGTCCCTGAGATTGCCGAATTTGATGCCATGCACATAATAGTTGAGAGGGCAGGCGGAGACATCGCCATTCACTGACACGAAGGGCGCGAACCAGAGCTGATTGCAGCCGCTGACCGGCTTGTCCTGATACGGAGGCGGGAGATTGAGATCGATGCCGATCTCCTGGGCCAGCCTTCCGAGATTCTGCATGTTCCGCTCCTCTTCCGGTATCAGGCACTCGGCGATCAGTGCCGGGTCGGGAGCAGGGGCGAGCCGCATGATCTGGAGCTTGTCAGCTCCCAGGTCCTTGACAAACCTCATGAGCGATGGAAACTGACGAACATTCTGCCTCATCGCCAAGGTGGTCACCGTGAGAATGGGAAGCTCTCGATCGAGATCGCGCTTGAGCTCGGCGAACTGGGCGATCGCTCCCACCACGGTCTCGAACTTCGATCCAATCCTTATCGACTCGTGTATCTTTGCGTCGTGGCTTTCGAGAGAGATCAGCAGTTCGAACAGGCCCGATTCGACAAGCTGCCTCTCAAGGCGACGGCCGAGTTTGGAGCCGTTCGTGAAGCAGTGCACCATCGGGACCCGCCGGGCTGCATACGAGATAAACTGGGGTAGTTGGGGATGGAGAGTGGGCTCGCCGATGCCCCCGATCCAGAGATCCCTCAGATCGGGCAACGCGTCGAGTATGTCGTGAAATAGCTCTTCCGACATGTCCTGGTAGTGCGACCGGTCAAGGTATCTGTCGTGGAATCGACGGCACATGATGCAGGAGTGGCTGCATCTACCGGTCACCTCGAGGGTCAATTGCGGGGGTGGTAGCGGGACAAAAGGAGGGCGTACTGCCAGGATCATCTTCCGCACCAGAGCTCGGCCGGCCTCGCGGGCGCCGGCCTCTCTCACCTTCTTCACAGCTCTGCCTGCCAGCTGGAGGGGCGAATCCATACATGCCTCCGGGGCGATTCCCCTCACGATGGACGTCATGACCGCATAACTACGGTGTCCTGCGGGCTTCGACCACGGCAGCCACACCGAGGCGACGACTAGAAGTCCCGGCATCCGATCCAGACCTTGCAGGGGCTCCGTTCCCTCTACCCCATTCTCACCTGCCGGTCAAGAAGTATCCCATCTCTTCTCCTCAACGTTTCTCTTGACAAACGGACGAAAGGCCCTAGACTGCCAGTCGGGAAGCTCGGACAGACGATGGATTGCTGCCGGAATCCCCCGGAGGTGCGTCGTCTCATTCTGGAGGACATAGTCAGTGCCGAGCGGGGTCCGAAGCTCGACGAATGCGACGATTGCCTTTTCGCTGCCCCGGAGATGCTCTACTATGATGACAATGATCGAGCGGCGCCTACGCCCTGATCGGCGCCACAGTCGACGATTGCATCGAGATTCTGGAGGCCATAGGAAAAAGATCGAAAAGATGAATGAATTCCAATAGCGATGGGGATACGGCGTTGCGCCCGGCATGACGGGCTTTGTCGATCTCGCAATGCTGATCTTCTTCAAAAAGAGAAAGTGGTTCTAGATAGAGAAGGGGGGTGTGTATGAACTCGTTCCTCTTCGTCTTTGCACTTGTCGTCTCATTCATCGCGGTTCGAATCGGAGCCATCGGTTTTCAGTTAACGGGTGTCGAATGGTCGCTCGCTAAGTTCCAGGCCCTCTCGTGTTTCACGGGAACAGGATTCACCACGAAAGAGTCCGAGCTGATCGCAAGTCACCCTCAACGGCGGCGAATCGCCTCGTGGCTCATGGTCTTTGGTAACGCCGGGCTCGTCACCCTGATAGCTACCTTCGCCAACTCCCTCAGACCATCAGCCATCGTGACTCAGGTCACGCTTCCGTTCCTGGACATGGTCTTTCCTCCGAGCCTTCTCCCGTTGATGAACCTATTGGTTCTTGTGGTCATTGTATATGTTGTTTACCGTATCTTCACGCAGACGACTATTGCCAGGAAGATGACGAATGCATTACGGGCGCGCATCATCAAGAGGAGGATGGTCAAGCCTGTCACGTTTGAGGAACTCGTGGTGGCAACGGGGGGCTACGGGGTGTCGAGCATCGAGATCTGTGACGACAGCCCTGTTCTGGGCAAAACGATTATCGAAACCGATCTGCGAGGCCGCGACATCACCGTTCTGGCTATCGAGAGGGGTGAGAAGACGATCCCCAACCCTTCGGCGGCCGATCGGATCTACAAGGGCGACAGGCTGATCTGTTTCGGGAAACTGCAGATGATGAGAGACGAATTGTGTGCCGCCCCTGAATAGTCCGTAGAGATTGCCAATAGCACCAAGAAGAGCGGGACCGCAGTCGATCGTGCAGCAGATCGTGCGGTCCCGCGGTTGTAAGGCTCACTCATTACCTGACGGACAACGTGAGGGTTACAGAAGTCTCTTCTCACCTTCGATTTTCTGTACATCGGTGATGTCCTGCGTCACCTCTATCACACCCAGGTACTCTCCCTTCTTGTTCCGCACCGGGAAGTAGCGTATGTAGATCAGCCGTCCCTCCATGTTGATCCAGAACTCCGCCACCTCCCTGCGACCTCTCTTGAAGTCGTCTACGATCTGGTTTACGACATGGATGCTCTTCTGGGGATGGCATTGCTGGACCTCTCGCCCGATGATCGCCTTAGTCCTCGGGAAGATCCTGTCCTTAGTCTGGCTGAAGTATCGGACTTTGTCTTCCTTGTCCACAAAGGTGATGTCGACGGGAAGACTGTCGAGCATCGACTCAAGCTCCTCCTCGGAGACCTCGCCCGTCCCGAATAGCATCTTTCCCTCCTTCACTCGCGCGGGAGCATGCGATTCAGCTACCCGAGAAGAAACCACGGCGGACTCGGGCGTGAAGGACGTGTACCCAAGTTCGTCGAACTGCCTCCCTATCTCATTCCATTCATCACCGGCGATGACCTTCAATCCAGTTGGAAAGAGGATATTGTTCTCTTTGTAGAAATGGTTCGAGAGTATCTCTGCCAGGGAGATCGCTGCGGTCTTCAGCTGCTCTCTGAAGGCATCGAATGCCATCTTCTCCCTGCCGGCGATGAGATCGTACAGACCTTTCTCAATCCCCCGTATCTTGTCGTGCTCAGTCCACATGATCGCCGGCGGCTGCGTGATGCCGTGCCTCTCGAGATAGGGAAAGAGCACGTTCTCTTCCCTCACATAGTGACTGGCCGAATCCTTCAGGCCCTCCTCGATGCGCCTCAGCTCTTCTATCTCCTCTGCACTGGATGTGAGATCGCTCGCACTCTGCAGCGCATCAGTAACGCATTTCAACTGATCGGCAAATCCGAGAAGAGCATTGTGTTCTTCCATGAGCGTGTGGATGGGGTGCCCCGGGGGCGCGAGTGTTCCGCCCTCCTGCAACGTCTCCTTGAACAGAGCGAGGTGCAGATCACACAGCTTCAGTATCTGCTCGCGCGGCATACCTTCCTTTATGAGTTCTTCCTCTATTTGGGGTATTTCAGCCGAGGATGCATCGCCTATTACCTGCCTGAACTCTTCTTTGAGATCTTCAGGTTTCTCACCCTGGTGCAATCTCCTGATCAGTGCTTTGAGACCCTCCTTCTTCGATTTGGCGTCGTCATGCAACGGGCCCATAATCTATTCTCCTCTGCTCTACCTCACACATCGTGGATGTAGGAGACGCTCATTTCTTTTTCGCCGCACGGACCGCCCGCAGTTCAGCGGCCATCGTCCTGATCTCGGTCAGATCTTCCTTCATTTCACTGAAGCCATACCACCACGCGTAGTCCGGATTGGCGTGGAATGTGCCCTGGAATGTCCTCATCCGGTGCTTGAGAAACATCACGAATAGCCTCTGCTCTATCGACGTAGGGGCATCATTGAATGCCAGCAGATCGGGAAATGGATATGCATAGCTCTCGGGTTTCTTGATGATGCCGTCCTTGTACAGGCCGGCTACAAGGCGAATCGCCTCAGCCATTAGATGATCTGCTTCCCTGATCATTTGATCGCCCTTGGCCAGCTCTCCTTTCGCGAAGTTGGAGGAGTGACACTGGTTGCAGGCCGTCATCATCTTCTTGCGCTCCGCCTGCCAATCATCCTCCGTCAGTCGGGCGACATCAGCGGCCTTCACAACCTCGAGTCTGGCCGTGGGATTGCCCTCGGGGTCGAGCACACCGAGCGCCTGGAGAATCGCGGCACGATCAGCAGCCCACTGATCGTCCTCGGGCATCGGGAGCCGGACAGCGAGGAATCCCCAGGCTGTTCTCACCGCATGGTTGCCATCCTGCATATGGCAGGTTTGACACGTCGGCGCGGCGGCGGTCTTGGGGAGCGTCCCGTTCTGCTTCAACAGATATCGAACACCGTGCTTGGACGTCGAATACATCTCCCACTGGGGATGGTCAAATCCCATGTGGCAGGTCTGGCAGGCCTGCGGCTGTCTGGCCTCCGTGACGGAGAAGAGGTGGCGTGTATGACAGGCATCGCATGAGGCTATGCCGAACCCTGCGCCGTCCCGCCTCAGCTCAGTGATCTCCTCCTCGGTCTTCAGCCCGATCTTGTGGCACCCCCCGCACCCCTTCATCCCCTCCATCATGGCCATCGGTTGCCAGTGTGCAGTCGGCATAGCATTCATCGCGACCCATCCGAACGCATGCTTGCCCGCCGTGAACTGTTGGACCTGCTCCTTGTGGCATGCCGCGCATGATTGGGGAGTGGGGATTTCGACCTTCTGTACGTCCTTGTGCGACGTGTGCTCATCGCCATGGCAGACCGAACAGCCGATCTCGTTCTGTCCGTGCTTGCTCAGCTGCCAATCGGATACGATGTTGGGCGTGACTTCCTCGTGGCATTCGACACAGGCCTGAGCAAAGCCACTCGTGGCGAGAAAGAGACTCGCGACACAGACGACGATCATAGCGTAGGACATGGCGACCCTCCTTCGTGCGGTCAGTACCCCGGCCCTCTCTCGATAGCGAGGTAGGTGGCTCCACAACACCCGGACGGCGTAGTCTCGGGGGTCTGCTACTCCGTGCCGCCGGACTTCACACCACTCACTTTGACACTGACGACCGAGCTCGAGACTTCGCCCACGGCCTCGGGCGCCATTCCGGAACCTTCGATTACAGCCCTGCCTTGCGGATCAGCGAGCATGCAGTCGAGTGAGAACGCTGTCTCTTCGATCACCTCCACGTCCCGAAATCCCGCACTCTCAATCGTCGCCATGTAGGCATCCCTCATCATCGCTCCCGAGAGACATCCCACGTACCCCTCGATCGAGTTCCTTATGGATTCGGGGAGCTGCTTCAGCAAGACGAGATCTGCGACCATTATCCTACCGCCCGGTCTCAGCACTCTGAACACCTCTCTGAATACCCTCCCCTTGTCGGTCGAAAGGTTGATGACGCAGTTCGATATCACCACGTCTACGGAGTTGTCAGCCACGGGCAGATTCTCGATCTCCCCGAGCCTGAACTCCGCATTTCGATACCCGGACGAGGCGGCGATCTTCCTCGCCTTCTCGATCATCTCTGGCGTCATGTCAACGCCTATGACCGTTCCGTTCTCCCCGACCTTGTTGGAGGCGAGGAAGCAGTCGAACCCAGCACCCGAACCGAGATCGAGGACGACCTCGCCCTCTCTGAGGGAGGCGAGCGCAACGGGATTGCCGCACCCCAGGCCCAGATTTGCTATCTCCGGAACGGTCTCCAACTCCTTCGCAGAGTATCCTATCTTCTTGCTGATGTCATGTGCAAGGCGAGGGCCTCCACAGCACGGGTCTCCGGACGCACAGCAACCGCTATCCTGCCTGGCGAACCTGGCGTACCCCTCCCTCACTGCCTTTTTGATCTCTTCTTTCTTCATGTCACGTTCGGTTCCTGCTTGTTCTGTATGCGCCAGCTTCCCGATGGTACTACCATAGGTAACAGCCCGGATCAGTCAGGAGTTCCGAGCACCTGACTGATGCGGTGACCGTCAGCGCGGGGCACCGGACAAAACCGATGGGGAGCGACGCCCCCCTCGATTCGTATACCGTACTCGCCCCTGCCAAATCCAGCAAAAAGTCGATCACCCGCCATCGAACCGAATCAGAAGAGCCCTCCCCAGTCCGTCCCCTCATCAAGAGAGCTCGTTCCGACTGGTCTCCTGGTTCACGCGGTACTGGTCCTCGACGAGAGGTCAGAGTGCCGGACGGAGAGGTCGACGACCGAACCACGAATGTGGCTCTCCCGATTGCATCCAGATAGTGGACACCAGGACCCGACACGAGAATCACGGATCCTGTTGCCGGGAGATCACCTCCCCCGCGAGATCGTAACCCAGCCCATCCGTGATCCGGGCCTGGCAGAACTCTCCCGGCATCGGCGCCGCACCGCGCAGGTATATCACTCCATCGATCTCCGGGGCATCTCCCGCCGTCCTTCCCACGGCGGAATATCCCCCGTGCCGATCATCCGCACCGCCTCCGAAATGCCTGTCCACCAACACCTCAACCACTTTACCGACCTGAGATCGGGAGCGAACGAAAGCGATCTCCTGCTGGATACTCATGAGCCGGTCCCGACGTGCCTCTCTCACGTGCTCAGGGACTTGATCGGGGAGCGTCGCAGCCTCAGTCCCCTCCTGAGGGGAAAAGATGAATACTCCGAGGTGGTCGAACGTCAGCTCGCGAACCGCGCTGCAGAGGCCCTCGAATTCGCCCGGGCCCTCCCCAGGGTATCCGACCAGTACGCTCGTCCGCAACGTCAGTCCCGGGATAGCCGTCCGCAGCCCGGCTATCATGTCTGATATCTCGCTTCCTCCCCGCGCTCTCTGCATCGAGCGCAACAACTGAGTCGAGAAATGCTGGACAGGAAGATCGAGGTACTTCACCACCTTCTCCTCTTCCCGGACGACGTCGATCATGTCCTGCGTCAGGTGGTCGGGGTGGCAATACAGGAGCCGGATCCAGTGAATGCCATCGACATCAGCGAGACGCGTCAGCAGGTCGCCGAGCAGCGATATGCCCGACAGATCGACGCCGTAGCAGGTCGTATCCTCAGCCACCAGGATAAGCTCACGGACTCCGACCTCCGCCAGCCCGCGAGCCTCGTCCACCAGCAGATCGAGCGGCTTGCTGCAGTATGGCCCTCGAAGCTGCGGAATGATACAGAAGCTACATCGGTGATCACATCCCTCTGCGATCTTCAGATAGGCCGAATGCGGAAAGGTCACGAGGTGCCGTCCGACCGATGAGCCCCACCAGCGAGATGCACCCGGGCTCCTGAGCCGGCTCACCCTCTTCCCCGCTTGGGCAAGACATCCCGCGACGACGATCCGAAGCTCAGGCCGCTCCTGCTTGAGCCGGGCCAGCCCGTCAAGAACCTCCCGCGACTCCGCCACTGCTTCATCGGTGAACGCACATGTATTGACAAGGATGAGCTCTGCATCATCTTGCTCTGAGACGAGACGGTGATTCCGTCGCACAAGCCGTGCCAACATCATCTCGGTATCCACCAGATTCTTGGGACACCCGAGACTGATGACGTGGATGTTCATGGGAGGGGTCTCGGTGGGCTACTGCACATCGAACGTTTCGACGCCAGCGGGGGGAACGAAGTGAAAGAGAGAATCGGGCAGTGAGGTCTTCCTCCAGCCGTGTCCGAAGTCAAACGTTGTGAGCGTCCCGGCGCCGGTGTCGATCTCCAGGCGCATCACGTGCCACGTAGAGCGATCGATCGAAAGAATGAGTTTGCTGACATATGGGTTGACGTCGAGCGGCGTGAGCTCGAGGACGATGAGAGGTGCCTCGGCTTCACTCCCCGCCTCAGCCGCACCGCCGCTGGCGGCTGCGCCCTCCTCCGCTTCGCCCACGAGGCGGAATCGGTAAGCAATCTCAGAGTCACCGAAGAGTATGGCTGCCGGCTGGAAGCTCCGCTCAACATCTCCCAGTACACGCCTCAGCACCTGTTCGTGTTCTGGTGTGTAGATCCAGAGCGTATCGCCATCGGTGATGATGAGCTGCTCCTGGGGCTTCTCCACTTCCATCCGCATCCTCCCGGGCTTCTTGATGAAGACCCTTCCATGCGAGCGCTGCTCAGTATCGAATTCGACGTATCGGACCGTCTGGACGAATTCGGCCTCCAGGGCATGGTGCCGCCCGTACTGCAACTGCAGCTCCTCCAACACCGCCTCCGGCGTGAGCCCACCCGATCCTCCGTCCGCGGCACTGCTCACCGCCAGGCACGCAATCACGGCGGATGCGAGAGCCTTCCTCAGATCGCTGGCCATAATACCTTTCGGTCAGGTTTAGATTCTGCCTGCATGTGATTGGCTAGCAGCAGCTTATTTTTCAGCAGTCTGTCGTCTGCCCCGGGCCAAGGGGCGCAGCGCGAGCGCGCGAAAGAGAAACGCTGCCGAGGCCAGGTTCCTGTGCGGGCTGGAACGGGACTGCAGGGGGGAGCTCCGGGCGGAATTCTATCGAGCTCTGTACGCTGGCGTGCTCACAACTCCTCGGCCTCCAGAACCTCTTCTCCGATGAGCACCTCCCGCGCCTTGCTTCCCTCGTACGGGCCTACAACGCCGGCCGCCTCCAGCTGATCCATGAGCCGCCCTGCTCTCGCGTACCCCACCTTAAGACGGCGCTGCAGGAACGAGACCGATCCCAGCTGATGATGGATCACGAGCCGCCTGGCCTCCCCGAACAACTCATCGGGCTGATCCAGCTCAAGAGATTCCTCTTCTTCCGACTTCGAGACGATCTCCTCTTCCATCGCGCTCACAACGGGAAGAGTCCTCAGGAACCTGACGATCGACTGAGTCTCTTCGCTCGAGACGAAGGCTCCGTGTATGCGCACCGGCTCGGGCGACCCCGGGGCAAGGAAAAGCATGTCTCCCTGGCCGAGGAGCTTCTCGGCCCCGTTCATGTCCAGAATGGTACGCGAGTCTGTCTTCGACGCAACCTGGAACGCAATCCGAGAGGGGAAGTTCGCCTTGATCACACCAGTCAGGACGTCGACCGAAGGACGCTGCGTGGCAAGGAGAAGATGGATCCCGACAGCTCGGGACATGTGGGCGAGTCGGCCGAGATGTTTCTCGATCTCTGTCGGCATCGTCAGCATGAGATCGGAAAGCTCATCGATGACGATGACGATGTACGGCATCGGCCTCTCATCCGGCTCGAGGTTCGCGTTGTGGCTCTGGATGTCCCTCACGCCATCGGCCGCGAGATGTCGATAGCGTCTCTCCATCCAGTTGACGACAGTCGCGAGGGCCTTCGCCCCCTCACTCGCCTCGGTCACTACAGGCATTACCAGGTGGGGTATGCCGTCGTACAGAGTAAGCTCGAGCCGCTTCGGATCGATGAGGAGAAACCTGACTTCGAACGGTGTAGCGCGAAAAAGTATGCTTGTCACGATCACGTTTATGCAGACACTCTTCCCGGATCCGGTCGCCCCGGCGACCAGAAGATGCGGCATGCGGGAGAGATCGGCGACATAGGGAGTTCCGGCGATATCGAGTCCCAGCGGGACGGCGAGCTTCGACTCGTTCTGCAGATACGCCTCTGCCGCGAGGACTTCTTTGAGATAGACTGGACTGCGCCGGCGATTGGGAATCTCGATCCCCACAACGGCCTTTCCCGGAACGGGGGCGACGACACGGATTCGCGGTGCACGCATCGCCAGGGCGAGGTCGTCGGCGAGGTTCGCGACACGGTTCACCTTCACCCCTGCCGCCGGTTCGAACTCATATCGGGTGATGACCGGGCCGGCCGCTACGTGAACCACGCTGCCATGAACGCCGAAGTCGGCGAGTTTACCCTCGACGGCATCAGCATTCTTCTCCAGCTCTTCTCTGGTCTGCCTCGTGTCGACCTTGAGCGGATCCTTGAGGAAAGAGAGGAATTCGCTCTGGTACTTGCTGTCCGTGCCGTAAGCCACAGGAGCAGCAACTTCCGGCTCGTGCTCGACCACCTCTACTGAGGCGGCAGAGCGTGCTCGACCACCTCTACTGAGGCGGCAGGGCGATCGGCTACCGGAGGCGCGGCGATCGAGCGAGCCTGTGATCGCGGCGGCTCGGGAGCGCTCTTCTTCGCCCGGGATGGAATACGCTCTCTCTCCTTCAACCTCCGCCGCCGATGGCGCACCGGCCGCAGCGAGATCTTCTCTCCAAATAGATGGCCCATGGAGACCGCTCGCGATGCGAGACCCCCTCCGACGCCCCTCATCCTCACTTCCAATATGACGAGAATCGCCATGAGCACGAGCCCGCCAAAGAGGACGTGTGCTCCGATCCGGCCGAGATATCGAATCGCCAGATCGGCGACATACCCTCCCACAAGCCCACCCCATAGTAGTTTCGTCTCAACGGCCAACCCCGTAGGGAGCGATACAGAGGTGCAGAACCAGAGCGCAAGGAGCACCAGCCAGAACGTCCCCACCATGGCCACCTCACTGCCTCGGTTGCCGACCAGGCTCACCGCCCACAGCAAGAAGACCAGTGGAAAGAGGTACCCCCCCCTACCGAGTAAGAGGGCGATCCAGTGGGCCATGTATGCGCCAACCACCCCGGCCACATTAGAGACCGAGCCCGGCGCATCTCCCAGCTGACCATAGTCCGCGGGGGAATAGGAGGCGATGCTCAGAAGGATAAGTGTGCCGAGAAGGAGAAGTGACATCCCCAGCAGCACCTGTCGCCGACGCTCACTGAGACGCGATACAACCCTGCCCAGTACGACGCCGAAGAAGACGAGCCCCGCCACGAGGAGAGTGATGGCAACTATTTTGACGATCATGAGGAGAAGCCAACGCAAGGTCTCTGGCACTGTCCGGCCCTCCCGTGCCTCGGCTGGCTCTCACCACCCTGAGTGTCGCAATGCCTTCAGTATCTGCTCAATGGGCGCTCACACACCGACGATGCGCCCCTCTTTGAACATCGGAACGACGGGGATCGAATCGATCTTGGCTGCGATTTCGATATCCTCAACGAACCCGAGGCGTGCAAGGTTGCGCCCGGCCTCAGACCCCTCAACTGCTGCCGGGATACGACGAGCGTACTTCTTGTACAGCACCTGCGCGGCAGCAGCGCCATCGTTCAACTCCACCCCACCCTCCAGCGCCTCTGTCAGGCTCGCCACAAACATTCCGGCACATACGGCGTCCTCAAGTGCAAAGCATCCCGATCTTCCGGCACAGACAAATGAGACATCGCCCGTCGGTCTGAGAATGACGTCCAGAATACTCCGGAAGTTCACAAACGAGCCAATCAGGACATCGCGTACGGACTCGACACTTGTGATGGCCGAGGTACCGTTTGTCGTGGAGAGAATGAGTGTTCTCCCCCCTACTCGATTCCTGGTATACTCAAGAGGTGAGTTGCCAAGATGGAATCCTTCCATACGTTGACAGTCCCGCTCTCCACAGAGAAGGGTGACACTCTTGTCGAGCGTAGCGCCCAGCTCCAGCGCGGCCTCGACACTCCTGGCCGGTATCACCTCTTTGCACCCGTTGCTGAGCGCCATAGCGATCGTGGTGCTCGTCCGTAGCACATCGATGATGACCGCGGTGCGATCCTTGACTGCATCTTCATCACACTCATCGGGAGTGAAGTGAACGTCGATAGTTCTCATCCCGGTATTGTCCTCCCCTGACGACATGCCATCGCGGCGCCCCCCCGGTGCGACCATCCCATTCCTGCAGGAGGCGTAGTGCGCTTCCTC
>Ga0111195_1103_pt1 | contig 13605 bp, 8 predicted proteins | sample DeeMarSWOR324_28_FD_80367 | JGI IMG/M metagenome (GOLD analysis project Ga0111195, IMG submission 80367) | candidate division TA06 bacterium SM23_40
GATCCGGACACGAGCCCGGATGGTGAGTGCCTCTTCGGTGAGGTGGAAGATTGGCAGGTGCACTACTTCGAAATTCAGGCAGGTCAGTGGATCAAGAAATAACGGACTAGGAAGAGACCGATTGTTATGCGTACACGGAACGATTTTAATCGCAAAAAAGCACAGAAAGGATTCGAAATGTTTTCAAGAAGTAAGCTCTTTGGCTGTGCAGCGGTTCTCCTAGTCCTGCTAGTCTTGTTCCCAACGGTGCATTCGGTTGATGCTCAGGAAGAGCAGAAGGCAAAGATTGCACCGCAACTAGCAGCACAACTTACTGCTGCAAAGCCTGACGATTATGTAACGGCGATCGTGCGCATGCGCGACATGCCGAACGTACAGATGCTTCGCGGGGACCGGCTCGCGGTTTATAACGAGCTGCGTACCGTGTCGAAGCAAACACAGGCGGGCCTGGTGAGATACCTGGCAAGCGCTGAGATGCAGGGCAAAGTCGAGAAGATCCGGCAGTTCTGGATCGACAACATTGTCCTCGTTCGGGCAAAGCCGGAAGTCATCTCGGCACTCGCAGCACGGCCCGATGTAATGGAAGTATTCGAAAACTTCACGGTCACCTTGCCTCCGAGACCGGAGGGTGGCGACAGGCCGCAACTCGGTCAGAGCCAGAACCAGCTCTGGGATTCGATAACGAAGATCGGTGTCAAGCAGGTCTGGAGCACCTATGGCCTGGACGGTACCGGTGTCGTCATCGGTGGACTCGATACCGGTGTCGATATCACGCACCCCGACATCGCGGGCAAGATGATTACCAACAACCCGGCCGATCCTACCTACCCGGGTGGTTGGGCGGAGTTCGATGCGAACGGGAACATGATCGTTGGTTCTGTACCTCATGATTCCGATGAGCACGGAACGCATACGACTGGAACGATGATCGGCGGCAACGCCAGTGGTTGGGATATCGGTGTTGCTCCCGGCGCATCGCTCATGCATGCACTCGTCATCCCGGGTGGGAGCGGTACATTCGCCCAGGTGATTGGTGGCATGGAGTGGATCATAGATCCCGACGGTATCCCGGCAACAGATGATGGCGCCCGGGTCATCAACATGTCCCTCGGGGCGACGGGAACGTATACTGAGATGATCGCGCCTGTTGATAATATGATCGCGGCCAACGTGTTCCCGGCCATCGCGATCGGAAACAGCGGTCCTTCCCCGAATTCGACGTCAAGCCCCGGAAACGTGCCCAGCGCGTTCGGTGTCGGTATGACCGACAGTATGGATGTTATCGCAACCCTCTCGGGCCGCGGTCCGGTGACCTGGAATTACCCGCCCTATGTCGGAACGTACATAAAGCCGGACATCTCAGCACCCGGTGTCAAGATCTACTCATCGGTGCCCGGTAATGATTGGCAGTGGACCAGTCCTCTCGGGGATTGGAGTGGTACCTCGATGGCCACACCGCATATGGCGGGGACAGCGGCCCTCATGTACCAGGCCAACCCAACACTTTCCGTGGCAATCGCCAAGGATCTGGTTGCCCAGACTGCGATCGATCTCGGCGCTCCCGGAATGGACAACGATTACGGATGGGGACGCGTCAATGCGTTCGGAGCCGTCAGTGCGGCACTCGCCGGGGTCGGAACGGTGGAGGGTACGATTTACAGTTCAGCCGGTGGTACGGTAGAGAACGCGATGATCCTGCTCACCGATACCGGCCAGCGGGTTTACTCGGATGAGTTCGGCCACTACTCCCTCATGGCGGTCGCGGGGGATCATAACGTGGAGGTATCTCGTTTCGGTTACGAGACCTACACCACGGCGGTCACCGTCATCGCTGACGAGACTGTCACGCTCGATGTGACCCTGACGCAGCTGCCGTCCGGCACGATCGCCGGATATGTGACCGACGGTGAGAGTGGTGCGGGGATCGAAGCCAACATCACTATCAAGCTCGCCGGCGAGGCGGTTGTCTGGACATCGACCGATCCATCGACGGGTGAGTACAGTGCTGTCCTACCTATCGGCATGTACGATCTCGTGTTCGCACCGGTATTCCCCTATCCCGTTACGATCAGAACGAATGTCGAAGTCTATGAAGGTATGACGACGACACTCGATGTCACCATCGAGGGCGCCCAGATACTGATCGTCGACGATGATAAGGGCCAGGCATTCGAAACGTACTATGAAGCGGCCGTAATAGGTGCGGGGAGGTCGTTTATTACCATCACGACACCTCCCACAGCAGCCGATATGGCTCCTTTCGAGACGGTCGTCTGGCTTACCGGAAACGACTGGTCGACCACGCTGACCACGGAAGATCAGGCGGAGATTGCCGCGTACCTCGACAGCGGCGGCCGGTTGTTCATATCGGGACAGGACATCGGTTACGATATCCGCACGGACGAATTCTACGCGAACTACCTCCATGCGACGTACGTGCAGGACGATGTCGGTCTCGGTGCCGTGATCGGTGATCCCGCGAGCCCTGTCGGTTACGGCTTCGCCTTTGAGATCCAGGGCGGAACGGGTGCCAATAACCAGGGGTATCCTTCCGAGATCGATCCGATCGTACCGGCGCTGCCCGCATTTCTCTACGATGAGTCCGTCCCCATGGGGACTGTGACGGGAAATGATCTGACGAAGGGGCAGGTCGAGACGAACAGTATCAACAGCTCGGGAACAGCCGCCTTGACATACGAAGGTGCCTACAAGCTGGTGTACTTCGCCTTCGGTTTCGAGGCAATTGCTGAGACAGAGACGAGGACACTCGTCATGGCCCGTATCCTCGACTGGCTCCTGGGGTACCCGGAGATCGTCCATACGCCTCTCGGTGATACCGAGGATACAGAGAATCCGTATCGGGTAACAGCATTCATCACCTCTGATTACTTCACCCTCGACCCAGCGACCTTCGCCGTTGTCTACGACGTCGGCAGTGGTCCGGTCGTTCTGCCCATGTCTGCGACAGGCGTGCCCGATGAGTACGAGGCATACATCCCTGCGCAGGATATCGATACCGAGGTCTACTACTACATCACGGCGAGTGATGTGGAAGGACACACGAGTACCCATCCCATCGGTGCCCCGCTGAACATGCACATGTTCACGGTAGGTTGGGATGAGGAAGCTCCCATGGTCGCTCACTCCAGGCACTACAACACGAATGACCTGGAAGGTCCGTACCGCATCTATGCCGAGGTATCCGACAACATCGGCGTGGAGGCCGTCTACCTCATGTATTCGAGGAACGGGGGAATGCACCACCGTGTCAGGATGGAATACAATGATATGATGGGGAATGGCATGTATCACGGTGAGATCCCTGGACCTTCCGAGGTCGGTGACATCTACGCTTACGATATCTATGCAATGGACGACTCGTACCACGGTAACGCCACCAGGGTGCCCGAGATGGGTGCCTTTATGTTCGAGATCGTCGAGTCCTTCTCGTGGGATTTCGAACTGGATAACGGCGGTTTCATGCAGACAGGGGACGTCTGGGAGTGGGGTGAGCCGACAACTGGTCCGGGAGAAGCCCATTCCGGCACCAATCTGTGGGCCACCGTTCTCGACGGTAACTACCCCAACTACGCCGATGCAACGCTCGACATCCCTGCGATCACACTCTCCGCGAGCAAGCCGTACGCGTTGCTCACGTTCTGGCACTGGTACTACATCGAGACGAACTACGACGGTGGGAACGTGAAGGTGTCGACTGACGGCGGAGCGACCTGGGAAGTCGTCGTCCCGATGGGTGGCTACGACGGGACGGCCCGGAGCGGAAACAGTGGTATTCCGGGCGAAGAGTGTTTCACCGGGTACAACAACGACTTCTGGCAGATGGAGCTCTTCGACCTCTCTGCCTACTCCGGCAGCCAGGTCATCGTTCGCTTCCACTTCGGCAGCGATAGCAGTGTGCCCAAGGTTGGATGGTATGTCGACGATGTCGAGCTGAGAAGTACAGATGTTGACGATATACCGCCTGTTATCAGCGATACAGAGATACCCACGAGCACCTTCGATACGGCAGGTCCGTACGAGGTTTCGACATACGTCGTGGACCCGCTGTCCGATGTTGCCGGTGTCTCCATCTTCTACAGTGTCGATGACGGCGCCACCTTCACAGAAGTGGCCATGGCACCCGGCACGGAGGAGAACCAGTGGGTAGGCTCGATTCCCGGCCAGCCGAATGGAACGAGGGTAAAGCTTTACCTCCGGGCGACGGATACCTCGTCCGGTGCGAACGAGGCTTTCGACCCGGCGGGAGCACCCGAGGATACCTACGAGTTTGCGATCCTCCCGTCCGCACCGATCCTCGTCATGCAGGCTACCAGCACGGCGAGCTCTCTCGAGATGTTCCGTGAGGCCCTCGAGGCCTACGGGCACGAGGCGGACTACTGGTACAACCCCACTCAGGGTTGGCTGTCGCTCGATCAACTCGAGCTGTACAAAATCATCATTCTCGATGAAACGGGCAGCCTGCTTACCACCGAACAGTCCGATCTCGGTGCGTACCTCGATGGTGGTTCCATGGGTGCGAAGAGACATCTCTTCATCATGGGCCGCGACCTCGGCTATTATTCCTCAACCAGACCGTGGATAGAGGAGTATATGCGTGCCGCGTACGTCCAGGATAACCCCGGATGGCGCGAGCTGACCGGTTATCCCGGCGAATCTATCGGAGCTGGCGAAACCTTTGTGATTTCCGGCAGCTATCCGGACGAGGTGCAGCGTTCCACCACCTATCCCGGAGGCCAACTCGTGTACCAGTACACGGGAGAGGGTACTGCATCGTTCACGAGGGAGGAAATCGCCGGCGAGTATGAGAAGGACGAGAAGGAGTGGGACGGCATCATGCCATACGCTCCCAAGAGCCTCGATGCCGGTGCGGCGATCAAGTACAACGGCGAGACGTACCGGTCCGTTTACTTCGCCTTCAACTTCTATTACATCCAAGAGCCCGACCGGCGAGCCGGCATCATGGACCGCGCCCTGGCATGGCTCTCGGCACCGGATATCTTGCACGAACCGCTGCACGATACGGAGGATATCGAAAATCCATACCCGGTGGTTGCAGAGGTCTACTCTGAGACACTCGACCCCAGCCGCGTCAACATGGTCTACGACGTGGGCATGGGTCCCGTGTCGGTTCAGATGTTGCCCACCGGCAATCCCAACGAGTATGCGGCCAATATTCCTCCGCAGAGTCACGGAACGACGGTCAGTTACTACATCAGCGCGACCAACTACGACGGAACGACGGGCTTCCACCCGGATGGTGCGCCTGATGTGCAGCACACCTTCGAGGTGACAACCGATATCACGCCGCCCGAGATCGTCCATATGCCCCTCGGCAATACGGCGAATCTCGCCGGTCCGTACGTGATAGAGGCCGTCATCACCGATAACGTCGGTGTCGATCCGGCCGGTGTCTTCCTCACCTACAACAAGAACGGCGGATCGGACGTCACCGTGCCAATGGTCACATCAGGTGGCGACCTGTACAGTGCCGAGATCCCAGGGCCGTCAGTGCTCGGCGATGTGTACAACTACTTCATCCGTGCCCGCGATGTCGCCGCCGTACCGAATACGGCGAGACACCCCGCGACCGGGTATCACTCCTTCGAGGTCGTCGATTACTACGCCTGGGATTTCGAGGCGAGTGACGGCGGCTTTGCCGCTACCGGTCCCGATTGGGAGTGGGGAGAGCCGACAACCGGTCCGGAAAATGCGTATTCCGGTGTTAATTTGTGGGCCACCAAGGTAGGTGACGACTACTCATACAGCTCGGATTCGAGGTTGGAGACTCCTGTGATCGGGGTTCCGACGGGTAGCACCTATGCAGCCCTGAGCTTCTGGCAGTGGTACTACATGCAGACTAACTACGACGGCGGGAACGTGAAGGTCTCCACTGACGGCGGCGCAACCTGGACGATCCTGACACCTGATATCGGATACAACGGTACAGCCTCCACAACCAACGCCGGTATCCCCGGCGAACCCTGCTTCACCGGCTACAACGGTGACGAATGGCACAAGGTGACGTTCAACCTGACACCGTACAAGGGCCAGAACGTCATTATCAGGTGGCATTTCGGCAGTAACTCCTACACGAACTATGTCGGCTGGTACATCGACGATGTGAGGATCGAAGGTGTCGAGGACACCGAAGGCCCTGCGTTCGTTTCAACCGAGGTGCCCGGAAGCACGTTCGATACGGCGGGACCGTACACCGTGACGACCACGGTACTAGACGCTCTTTCGGGTATCGCTTCGGTGGACCTCTCCTACAGCACCGACAACGGTACGAGCTGGACCGTTGTGGCGATGACCCCGACCGGCAATCCGGACGAGTACAGTGGGGATATCCCGGGACAGGATTCCGGTGCCAGGATCAAGCTGTACCTGGAGGCGACAGACAACGCCGCCAACAGCTCGACCGATCCTGCCGGTGCCCCGGCGATCACCTACGAGTTCGGCATCATGCCGTCGGGTGACTACCTGGTGCTCCTCGGTGGTGGTTCGCACACGTCACCCGAAGACTACCAGCTGGCCTTCTCTGCGATCGGCCGGACTGCGGATATCTGGGATTGGGACGATCTTGGATTGCCCACCGTCGAGATCATGCTCCTCTACGACGGTGTGGTCGTTGATGAGAGCTGGTACTTCGATTCATACCAGCAGGACTCCATCGGCAGTTTCCTTGACACCGACCGCGACGTCCTGAACCAGATCTTCTTCCTCGGAAGGGATCTCTCCTACGGTTCTTCGGCGCGTCCGTTCATGGAACAGTACACGGGAGCGGCCTACGTCCAGGATAATCCGGGATGGCGTGAGCTGACCAGTACGCCTGGCGATCCGATCGGTAACGATTCGACCTTCGTCATCCAGGGTAACTACCCGGATGAGCTGAAGCTCTCGACATCGTACCCCGGCGCAAACATAGTCTACAGGTACAGCGCCCTCGGCTCGTCTCTCGAGCTCTTCGATACCGAGCAAGAGCTGAGAGAGTTCTACGAGGCGGAAGGGAAACCCTGGGATCCGAGGCTCTGGCCGATGGCTCCTCAGGGTCCCGACACGGCGGCCGCTGTACGCTACGTCGGCCCGCACCACGCGGCGGTCTACTTCGCGTTCAATCTCAACTACATCCAGGAGGATTGGCGGAGAGCGGGCATTCTCGACCGCGCCCTCAACTGGCTGTCGATGGCGACAAGCGTCATTGGCAAAGAGGTCGCCGGTGGCGGTCTGGCGGAAACGCCGGAGATCCCGGACAAGCTGACCCTATGGCAGAACTATCCGAACCCGTTCAACCCGGTAACCACTGTACAGTTCGGTATACCGGCGAATGTGAAGGGTTCTGTGCAGCTCAGGATCTACAACGTCAAGGGTGAGCTGGTGAAGATACTCTTCGAGGGCACCAAGGAGCCCGGCGTCCATACCTTCAAGTGGGATGGACGAAATGAGCACGGGCGCAAGGTGTCATCCGGTATCTACTTCTGCAGATTTGTTGCAGGTGATGTCCGGATAACCAAGAAGATGGTGCTCTTGAGGTAGTGTGTTCAAGGAGGGGGCTTCCCGCTTTTCGGGGCGGGGAGCCCCTTTCATATTCCCGACCTTTTTGTTATTATATTATTGTATTGAAACCGGCTTTCGTTGTTACGTAAGATGTTCATCGGTTAGACGAAGGCTTGAGATACGAGAAACCACCAATCGTGGCTGATTGTGCGGTGATTGTGACGTGGAGGTGGAAGATGATGAAAAGAGCCGTCCTCGCGATATGTATCTCTCTGGTGCTTCTTCCCTGCTTAACTGTCCCGGACGTTGTTGGCTCTTCGGGGGCGGATGTCTCGCTCGGAACCCTGGAGTACATTCCACCCCCCGACGTGACGATATGCTTCTGCAGCTCGTACCACCTGGTCGGTGAGGAGGGATTCGAAAGCTATTACCTTCTTCCCGGTACGCTCGATCTGACCCCGTACATCGGTCAGAAGATACTTGTCCGGGGCAGGGCCTTCACGGGTATCTGCCAGGGAACCCTTGCCCTGCCTTGTGATTACCTCGTGGTGGAAAAGATCACTGCCCAATCGAGGTGGGAAACGACCGAATCTAACTGGGGTGGAATCAAGAAGATATATCGGTGAGGGGCCGGTGAGACATCTCAGTAGCTGTTCCGGGATCGCAGCATAATCCTCGCTACGATTCTCGAGATACATGTGATCCGTAGAATCTACGTTTTAGCATAAAAATTAAAAAATTAGTTGACAGGCGGGCTCTGATTATTAATAATAGTAATTGTTACTATTATTAATTACAGTTATGCAACCAGAAAGACACATAAGGATGACTCAGCAGCGCCAGGTTATACTGGATGAGTTACGAAAGCTCGATTCGCATCCCACCGCGGATGAGATCTACGAGATCGTCCGCAGGAGGATTCCCCGGATCAGCCTCGGTACGGTATACCGGAATCTGGAGTTTCTTTCCAGGTGTGGTATCATTCGAAAGCTCGAACTCAGCGGCTCCCAGATGCGGTTTGACGGTTTTATAGACAGACATAACCATATCAGGTGCATTCGCTGCGGCAGGGTTGATGATTTACCCGCCGAGCAGTTGCTGACAGAATGTGACAGGGATCTACTGAAAGAGACGGGATACAAGGTTATCGAGCGACGGGTTGAGTTCCTGGGCGTGTGCCCGAACTGCAGGGAAGATGAGGGCACCGAATCAGCGGGGTAATCTCCTGGGGATGAATCTGGCCGAAAGATATCTGACAGGCCTGGAGGGCATGTAAGCAGGGGGAGGATACGGTGAACCACAAGACCACAAAAAAGAAGCGCTGGCGCCGGCACGTGAATTCTGATCCTCTCGTCTTCCTGTACGACTACGACGATATCCGGGATCGGGAAATTGTCGGGCTCATCGCATCTTCTCTCGCATATGGGAATGTAAAACAGATATCGAAAAGCGTGGACGGTGTATTGAGTTTCATGGGAGCATCACCGGCTCATTTTCTCGAGACGTCAACCCCCAGAGCAATTGAGAGAACATTTTCGAGTTTCAAACACCGGTGGACAACGGGTTGGGATTTGGCATCGATGCTCAAAGGAGCGAAGCAGGTGATAGAGAAGTACGGATCTCTCGAATCCTGTTTCGCCTATGGTCTCGAGACGTCCCATGTCGATACCGTTGCAGCTCTCACACATTTCGTGAGCGAGTTGAAAGGTGCTGATGGCAGCTCGTACAATAGTCTTCTCCCCTCTCCGTGTAGGAACAGTGCCTGCAAACGTCTTCACCTCTTCTTACGTTGGATGGTTCGGAGCGATCGGGTCGATCCCGGCGGCTGGACCGAGGTTTCCGCTTCAAAGCTTCTCGTTCCTCTCGATAGACATATGTACCGGTTTGCCATGGATACAGGCCTGACCGAGCGGAAGCAGCCCAACCTGCATACGGCACGGGAGGTCACAGAGGCATTCAGGGAGATCTCTCCAGAGGATCCCGTGAAATACGACTTCGCCCTGACACGGCTGGGGATTCTCCGGATTGATGACCGGAATAAGTTCATGAGGCAGCTCGGTATGAATAAGGGAGACCGGATTAAGGGGGGTATCGCGTGGAGGGCGTAGCCATCGCATTCGTTCTCGAACTCTGGGAGACGCTCCGTGAGATGGCGCCCTTTCTCATATTCGGCTTCTTCGTTGCGGGAGTGCTTTCAGTCCTGATCCAGCCCGAGGTTGTTGAGCGTCACCTGGGAGGGAGAGGATTGTGGCAGGTGATCAAGGCTGCGATCTTCGGTGTACCGCTGCCCCTCTGCTCCTGCGGCGTGATCCCGGTTGCCGCTTCTCTCCGGAGGCACGGGGCCGGTTCCGGCGCTACGACCTCATTCCTCATATCGACACCCCAGACGGGCGTTGACAGTATCATGGTGACCCTGAGCCTCCTCGGTCCTGTATTCGCTGTGTTCAGGCCACTCATCTCATTCGTGAGCGGTCTGCTCGGCGGCTCGCTCGTTACCTACTTCGGTTCGAGTGCCGGCTCTCGTGAGGAGCCGCGGCCGAAATGTGTGGAGGAATGCTGTACCGGCGTGGAGATTCAGGGAAAAATCCCCCGAGTTCTTCGCTACGGATTTATCACCCTTCCGAGGGATATCAATAAGGCGCTCATTATCGGTGTGCTCGTGGCGGGAGCAATCTCCGCACTCGTTCCTGACGACTACTTCTCATGGATTCTCGGCGGTGGGATCGTCTCGATGCTCGTGATGATGGCAGTCGGTATCCCAATATATGTATGTGCCACGGCATCGGTACCCGTCGCGGCAGCACTCATCGCAAAGGGTGTATCGCCGGGTGCCGCCCTCGTATTCCTCATGACGGGTCCGGCCACGAACGCCGCGACGGTGACCACAGTGTGGAAGATCATGGGAAAGAGAACAGCGGGTATTTACCTCGGAACGGTTGCAGTCTCTTCTGTTGCGGCAGGTCTTTTTCTCGATTACATCTTTGAGGCAGGCGCCTTGCCGGTGGCTTCGGGCATGCCGTGGATGGTACCTGGTTACGTGAAAACAATCAGTGCGGGAGCACTGCTTGCGATCATGGTAGCCGCTTTTTTCCGACCTTCAAAGGTAGGTGAGAAACCGATGACCAAAGAAGCGGGACAGACCTTGAAGTTGACGATAGAGGGGATGAGCTGTGATCACTGTGCGAGGAGCATTCAACGGGCCCTCGTCGAGAGCCCCGGTGTGCAGTCGGCGGTGGTTGATCTCAAGAGCGGTGAAGCTCTCGTCACAGGCGAGGATCTCGATACGGCCGTACTCAGCGAGGCGATCGAAGAGCTGGGGTATAAGGTCGTGGACAGTGATTTCCTGGAGGAGTAGATCTCGAGAGATCTCTCCTTCCGTTTATCATAGATGAGAGAAAGAATGAAACATCGTGGACGTTGACCAGAAGGAGGAGTATATGTCCATCAAGGGTACGAGGACAGAAAAGAATATCCTGACTGCGTTCGCCGGCGAGTCACAGGCGAGGAACCGTTACAGCTACTTCGCGAGTCAGGCGAAGAAGGACGGTTACGAGCAGATCACCTCGATCTTCCAGGAGACGGCGGATCAGGAGAAGGAGCATGCGAAGCGGCTGTTCAAGCTGCTCGAGGGGGATGAGGTCGAAGTCCAGGCATCTTTCCCGGCCGGTGTCATCGGCACCACCGCCGAGAACCTCAAAGAAGCTGCAGCCGGCGAGAACTACGAGTGGACGGATATGTACCCCGGTTTCGCCAAGGTGGCCCGGGAGGAAGGCTTCGATGAAATCGCCGACATCTTCATGTCCATCGCCGTGGCTGAAAAGCAGCACGAGAAACGGTACAACGATCTCAGGGCGAACATCGAGGCCGGCCGCGTTTTCAAGCGGGATACAAAAGTCGTGTGGCGCTGCCGGAACTGCGGTTATCTGCACGAGGGGAATGAAGCACCGAAGGAATGTCCGGCGTGTGCTCATCCCCAGGCTCACTTCGAGCTGCTCGGTGAAAACTGGTGAATGTGTATTTCGTCTATTGTCACAGTGGGTACTGTGGCAGGCGAATGCATGAAACGGTGAGAAGGAGGTTGTCAAATGACGAAGCGACTCCAGGTTTACAAATGCGGTGTATGCGGCAACATTGTCGAGGTGCTGCATAAAGGAATGGGCCAGCTCGTGTGCTGCAATCAGCCGATGAGACTGCGCGAGGAGAATACAACGGATGCCGCAACTGAAAAGCACGTCCCCGTTATCGAGAAGGTCGAGGGCGGCTACAAGGTGAAGGTCGGGAGTGTTCCCCACCCCATGGAGGAGAAGCATTACATCGAGTGGATTCAGCTCCAGGCCGGTGGAGAGTCTTACCGACGGTTCCTCAATCCCGGTGATGCACCGGAAGCGTTTTTCAACGTGACTGCTGAGAAGGTTTCGGCTCGCGAGTACTGTAACCTTCACGGCCTCTGGAAAGGGGAGTGATCGCTGATGATCAAAAAGAAGATTCGTGATGCATTCAACGAACAGATACAGCACGAACTGTACTCGGCATACCTCTACCTCTCGATGGCGGCTTACTGCCATTCGATCGGATTGGACGGGATGGCTCAGTGGCTTCGCGTTCAAACGATGGAGGAGATGACTCATGCCATGAAGTTCTTCGATCACATCATCGAGCGCGACGGCAAGGTCGAACTTCTGCCGATAAAAAAGCCGAAGATAACGTGGAAATCTCCGCTCGAAGGATTTCAGGATGCCTACAAGCACGAGCAGTTCATTACCGGCAGGATCAATGAGCTTGTCAAGCTCTCCAATGCGGAGAAAGACTACGCATCGAACAGTCTTCTCCAGTGGTTCGTTGACGAACAGGTCGAGGAGGAGGCTTCGGCATCGAAGGTTGTCCAGCAGTTGGAGATGGTCGGTGATTCCGGTAACGGCCTTCTCATGCTCGACCGGGAGCTGGGACAGCGAACCTTCACCTGGCCGACCGCAAAGGAAGGTGAGGGTGAATAGGATCCCTGCTGCTTTGTCGGGGATCCGTCTCTGTGACCGGCAAAGCAGAGGATCGTATCAGCGGTGATTTCTTAGTTCATGGGGGGGGATCGTTCCCCCCTCCGTCATAACTCATCTGAGGGGACGATATGGATGTCAGGTCATGTAACATTGTCATTGGTGGAGAGGCTGGTCAGGGACTGGTGACCGTGGGTCAGCTCCTCTCGAAGATACTCGTGCGGAGTGGTTACTCGATCGTTGTCACCCAGAGCTACCAGTCGAGGATACGGGGAGGGCACAACACCTTCGCCGTTCGGGTTAGTGCAGATCGTTTGGAGGCTCCCGTAGAACCGATCGACCTCCTCGTGGCGCTGAATGAGGAAACCGTCCACTTACACCAGGGTGAGATGTCTTCAGACGGTCTCGTGGTGGTGGATGGAGTATTTGGTATCACGGCCGAGCACTGCCTGAACGTCCCCTTCGAGAAGCTGGCCGGGGAGGAGTACATCAATACTGCCGCACTGGGGATTCTCTGTGCGCTCCTGGGGCTTGATCTCGGTATGGCTGCAACGATGCTGGAAGAGGTGTTCGGGAAAAAACATCCCGAGACGATGGAGGATAACAGGAGTGCACTGACGAAGGCGTTCGAATGGACTCGTGGTCATCCTGAGTTCCTGCGAAAGCTGCCGCGGGTTAAGAGAGTGAAAAAGCGATTGATGTTGGATGGAAATCAGGCCATCGCTCTCGGGGCGGTCTCTGCAGGTGTCAGGTTCTGCTCATTCTATCCTATGACGCCGTCGACATCCGTTTCATTGAACCTGATCGGGATGGCAGAACGTATGGGTCTTGTCGTGGAGCAAGCCGAGGACGAGATTGCAGCAATCAATATGGCTATCGGAGCTTCATACGCTGGAGTTCCCGCCATGGTTGCCACCTCCGGTGGAGGTTTCGCCCTCATGGTGGAGGGAGTGAGCCTCGCTGCAATGACCGAGACACCAATCGTCGTTGTCGTCGCACAGCGGCCGGGTCCGGCAACGGGCCTCCCAACGAGAACGGAGCAGGCGGATCTGGAGTTCGTCCTTCACGCGGGGCACGGGGAGTTTCCTCGGGCGATCTT
>Ga0111195_1074_pt1 | contig 12037 bp, 11 predicted proteins | sample DeeMarSWOR324_28_FD_80367 | JGI IMG/M metagenome (GOLD analysis project Ga0111195, IMG submission 80367) | candidate division TA06 bacterium SM23_40
CACTTCCTGCACTCGGCACGCTGCGCCGCCTGCCTCAGCTCGGAAGCAACCCTGTCCAGGACGTCCTTCTTGTTCATCTTCACTGGCTCGCGATCCCTCGGTCCCTCTGGGCCTTTTACCCGGTGAGCTGCGGAATTAGCGAGAACCTACAGAACCTTCCACGCGAGCCCCAACGCTTCTCTCTCGCCGCGTGGTGTGCGAGGAGAGGCTCCGAGATCCTTACGCATCTCGATCGTATTGAGGATCCCGTACCCCTCGGCGCGCGCCAGCGCTATCATCGCGACGTTGTGGGGCGTACACGAGATGCAGGCGATCTCCTGACCGTTCTCGAGAAGCCACCGCTCGAAGTGGCGGATGAGCGCACGAGCGACCCCCTGGCGGCGGACCTCTGGAATGATGTACAACTCTCTCGTGAAGTAGAAACCGTCCCGCCGTTCCCAGCGCCGGAAGCCGACGGGCAGTCCTGTCGGATCGACGGCAACGAAGTAGCCCGCGTCATCACGGCCCAGGTACCGCGCGACCTCCTGCGCGGCTTCATCGAGCGTACACCCGCCCTGTCCGCCGATCAACAGGCTGTGCTCATCTCGAAACTCCCGGACAAGGTGAGTAAGACCTTCTCTGTCCGATGGAGAGGCGGCTCGTATCCGAGTGTCCATGCCGCGCCCCTCAGCTGAGATGGAGGCCGCACCATCGTCCGCGGAGACGGAATAGGGCTGTGTATGCAGGCTCTACAGCCCGTCATCCCCCCATTCCGCCCCGTCCGTTCCTTGACAACAATGCCTATCGCGCGATGAGTTCCTCGACGATCTCTGCCGCATCACGCACGAATTTCGGGCAGCGCGTCGTGAACAGCTTCTCATCTCTGGCCTGCCTGTACCCCTCCGGGGTACCTATGTCACAGCCGAGCAGCTCCCTGCAGATAATCGATCCGTGACGTGCCCTGAATTTCTCGGCGAACTCCCTCGTGAGCGCATAGGCACGTTCCTTTGACTCCCTGTCCTCAGCCCTAGCAGCCCCGTGTTTGAGCCCTATCACCATGTATGCACCGGTCACGGCCCCGCATGTGTTCCCCATCCGGCCCATTCCCCCTCCGAAGGGTCCCGCGACCCTCAGGGCGTGCTCGCGTTCTATGCCGAGCTCAGTTCCATACGTGGAAAGAATCGCCTGGGCGCAGTTGAATCCCTTCTCGAAACAATCGGCGGCAGCTTCCACTCTCTTCATCTTCCGGTTCCCTGTTATCGAAGTCGTTCGACTCACGATTACGCACGTGCTCGGTCCGATTACGCACGCGCTCGGTCCGATCACGCACGCGCTCTGTCCGATTACGCACGCGCTCTGTCCGACTACGCACGCACTCTGTCCGATTACGCACGTGCTCTGCCTGATTACGCACGCGCTCTATCCGCGAACACGCCGAGCACGGATTTCAACTGATCTGCGAAGAAGCGGGAATCCTCAGTATTGAGCTTCTTCAGACCTTCCACTGCCTCCTTGAGCTGCTTCTCGCCTTCCTTTCTGCCCGATCCCTCGAGTATTCTCGCTATCCCGAGGTACCCCAGGTTCATGAAGACACTCGCATCATCTTCTGCTTCTCGTGCCTTCTGTTCCGCGGTGGAAAAAGCATTCATCGCCTCATCGTACTTCCCGGCCGCCACGTACTGTGCCCCCAACGCCCAGTGCGCCGCCGACAATACAGACGGCTCTCTCCCCAGTTCGCGAGCTAATCGGAGGTTCAGTTTCGCTGCATCGAGCCCCACCATGAGGTCCGGTGGCGTGATGACGATGCCCTCCTCCTCCCACCCCGGCCAGGTGAATGAAGCCAGGTTGTAGGCAAGGGCTTTCGCGGTCCCCCTCAGTGTCGCCGCCAGTTCCGACTCCCCCTCCGGCACATCCTGAGCTCTGGTCAGGCAGTATTGGATCCCCGCTCTGGCGATAGTGACGACCTCCGGCAGTGCTCGTTCTTTCCAATAGAGGTGTTTGACGAGCTCGAGATAGCTATCAGCTACCGCCGCCGGCTCACCTACCTTGTGGATCAATTCGATCGCCTCATATGAGTCGCCCTCCCGAAGCAGCGTCCTCACGTCTGTCAAGAGCTCCGCCATCTCAGCATCCTCCTTCCCTTCTCTTCTGGAGTGTTGGTCGAACGAGACTACAGCGACAATCGTGCGTGGCCGAGCAAACGTTCACTCTATGTGCACTGATCAGCGAGCTGCCTCCGGCGGCTCTCCCTACTCCTCGAGCGATTTGTCTATGTGTTCCAGCTCCCGCACAAGGAAGAAGTTGAGCACCGTCCGTATCCCAACGATAGCACCAAGCATCCCGATGTCATTCCACCCCTTCCAGGATATACGCGACATACTGGGCCGTCGTCTTCACGATTTCATGCATCGGTCGTCTCTCCTGTGCGAACCGCGGGTCGGAGCGTCCTGTGCCGCGTACCTTCTTCGAGGACGGCCTATCGATGCGCCGCGCAGACTGCGAGCTGTTTTCGCGAATTCGACTCAAATGGCGTCCGATCGTAGTCCCCGAATTTCGAGTCGATCCTGAATCCACTCCACCGGAGAAGCGCATCGAGTTCCTGCGGGAAGAAGATGCGCACGTTGTTCTCGACGATGCGCTCCGGCTGGGTGCCGATCTCGTAGTGCCACTTGATTCGATTCACCTGCGTGGCGCGATCATATTCATTGCTTTCCGTGATGACTACTTCTCCGCTCCCGTCCGGATCGTCATATCGGGCGACAGGATGGCGCTCCTCTGGATGTCTCGTGAGGATAGTGAGGAGAGGATTGAAGAATTCGACGATGAACCTCCCCCCTTCTTCCAGGTGCCTGCGGACGCAGGAGAAGCACGACCTGATACTCTCCAGGCTGTGGAGGTCGCTGCCGCCGCCTTCTGTCGTGCCCGGGCGAGCATGGGCTCTGAGGCATCGAGCCCGGTGATCCGGTACCCGCGCTTCGCGATGGGAATGGCGACTCTGCCTGTCCCACACCCGAGCTCGAGGACAGGGTCACCCCACCTCGATACCTGGTCGAGGTAGAACGGGATGTCCGCCACGTAGTCTCCATGTTGGCTATCGTAGTGGCGACCATCCGAGTACAGGTCGTGGCAGTCGATCGGCTCCATGACCCGTCCTCTCCGCTCCGCACCGGCCGGGTTGTTGCACACTCTGACTTGGCACCCGGGCGCTCACGAGCCATACGTCCAGCTCTCATTCCTCGAGAAACGCCAGGTTCGCGGGAAGAGGGCGTCCAGAAGGTCGACAGCCGGACCGGGGAGCGATGTATGGTGCAGTTCGCTCAGTTCCTCTGCTGAGCGATATCCGGTCACGAGCTGGGCGAGCCCAGATGACGGCCACGCAATGGAGGGCAGCTCCGGCCTTCTCTCCTCCCCCACCACTACCTCCGAGCCGGATCTCACAACCGTCACGTCGCCGGCATCAGTATCCAGACAGACTCCGCCTTCGAGAACCGCCTCCCCGGTCCAATCGGCAAGGACCTCGCGCACCAACCCACGGGCATCGAGCACCTTTATCCAGTCGGCGTCGGGGATCGAACCACGTTCCGGATCAGCACGCTGAAGGGAGACCTGCGCCCCGCAGGCCCGCGCCAGATCGGTGAACGGGGTCTCCGGCGACGCGTACATCGGGTACCGGGACCCGTAACTCGGCGCGGCCGGATGCTCGAACAGGATCCTGGCCTTGCCGCGCTCACGGGCGATCGCGGCAGCTGTCTTCAGAGCGGCCCTGCACTCAGAGAGCTCGGTCGCCCTCACCTCGGTGACGACGAGAAGGCCTTCCGTGATGTGTCTGCTCTCGTCGATCACGAGGAGCTCCGACCCACGTCCCGAGGCCCCCGTGCCCATCTGCCTCTCGATGGCGTCTGGCGTTATGAAGATACCGGAATGATATGTGAAGACATCAAACCCGAACTGGCGATAGAGCTGATGGCGCCCGTGCGTGACGACGATTGGGATCCCCGCGGAGCGGAGCCGGGAAAACGCATGCGTTACGATCTCCCGGAAATGACCCTCGCCCCGCCGGTCTTCGCACGTCGCCACATCGGCGATGAACCCGTACCGAACATCCCCGCCCGGGAACTCCATCTCCTTCTCGGGATCGACGAGAATGAATGAGACAGGGGCCTCATCTACGACGCGCACTACTGCCCACCCGGGCGGCACATTCTCCACATCGGCAGCGTACGACCGCCGCATGACCTCTTCGATGGCAGAGCGCCCCTGTTCTGTCTCTGCAGTAAGGTAGGTGGCGGCGTGACTCATCGTCCCTCAATACTCCGGTCAGCGTCCCAGGCGTACGAAGAGCTCAAGATACGGAGAAAGGTGGGCGCAGATCGCGTCATCCAGCGTCCCCCGCGTACGACGAACTCAATGTGGCGTACCGGCGGGCTATTCCAGCTGGGAGATGATACGCGCCGGAGTCGCCCTCCGTCAACGGTTTTCCTGAACCCTCCGGCGGGCGGCGCGTAGGGCGTTCGAGGCGGAGCCATCGAGCTCCGCCCCGTCAGGGATTCCGTTCTTAACCGGTTCGCGACAACCGCGGAACCGGCCAGGCTTCCCGCGATCTCAGAAGAGGAACCCCCAAGGAACGCGACCGATCCGACTGCCCATACCAGCTGCCCGGCCGTGCGCGATCTCAGAAGAGGAACCCGCAAGCAACGCGATCGACTAGATCGCCCATATCAGAAGTCTGGCCGCCTGGCGGCTCGTTTTTTTGGTCTTTTTTCGGTGGGCACCGCCTTGACTTTCTGGCTTTTCCTGGTCATATTGTGCTGGTAAGCCCTCATCTGTTCCTCTCTTGTTACTCCGGTGGACCCCCTCATTTCCCCGGTTTTGACCGCCTCGACGGCCAGTTGTGAGCACTCATCTATGAGCATCCAGTGTAGATCGGCCTCCGTGACCGAACTTGGGGCGCGCCGAAGGAAGGTGTGCCCTGACGGAAGCCGATATGTTGTTTGGACTTGCGCAATCCGTGATCCCTCTGGGCCCCAACGGGTTGCTCGCTCATCCTGGGCGACGCCGTTCTGCTCGCGCCATTGCCGCAAGTCTATGGTCTATAGCCTCCTCCGGATCCCGCGGACAGAGAGCACGATCCGCTAGTTCGTGCCAGCTTGTGGCCGAAAACTGCTGTCCAGGGACCAGTCCAGGGCAGGGCTCGGTCCGCTCGGGGAGAGTTCAGCACCGGGGAGGAGCACGGCATCAGAGGGGGACAGACAGAGGGCTACGTCAGTAGATCACCAACCGCGCGAGACTGTGGTTCCATCCGCCAGGGAATCCTCGCTCGCCCATACGCCGAGGAGCGAAGCTTGGAAGTCAGAATCTGCGTGAAACCCGCAGCCGACATAATGACGGGACCCGGCCCCAACCATCGGGTAGATGAAGGCAGTCCACTCATAGAGGGGGAAAAGATATATGTCCTGGAAAAACGGGGCAGTTGGGTACGATTCAGACTGACGCCTCGTGACGACGGGTGGTCGGGCTGGGTGAAGAAAGAGATGACCGTCCCGGAATCGGCGCACGAGCTTGCCAAACTGCATTCCAAGGTGGAGCGGTTTCAGGATCTGGGCTTCATCAGAAGAATGGATCTCGGCACGGGCAACTTCTATGTTGAGCCTCAACTATGGGCGGCAGCCGAACCTCAGGTGAAGATGAACATCGTTACCACGTTATCCGAGTATTCAGAATTGAGCGGCAAATCGCCCCTGGTGGAGGTCAAGGATGCCGATTCGGGCCAGACGCTGGCAAAGGCAGGTCGGTTGGGGATCAAGGTGTACCTGTGACTGCGCCGCGGTTGGGCTATGGCGACCGCGGCTCGCCGCACGGCGGAGAGCGTTCCTCTCCCAGGACGTTCTGGTGAGCGTCAGGTGACGTAACACTGCTGACGCGAGGGCCGTCGCGTTCGCCCCGGGGTTCAGGCAGAACGTCCGAGTGGAGGCCGTCCCCACAGGCCGTTTCCGCCCGCGATATCGCTACTCCAACTCTTCGCCCGGAAGCTCCCCGATCAGCATCCGCTCGTATCTCACCTCCCAGATCCCCTGCCAGGGCTCAGTCCAGATGATATGCAGGTACCCGGTCGCCGGATCCGCATTCGGCACGTAGCAGATGTGCGGGTACCGGGAATCCGCATCCGGAGTCTCGCTCACGTTGAGGGGCTCTTCCCACCCACTCCCGTTCCAGTAGCTCCACCAGATCTCATAGAAGCCGGAGTCGTTCGCCCCTTCCCAGATGACCATGGGAACGCTCCGCTTGTGCGCTATGACCGGGTGGGAGGCGCGTTCCTGGGAGTACGACACCTGGGCAGACGGTGACCAAATGTACTGACCGGGGACGAACTCGTACCCAGCGACCCTGTGGAAGATGTGCGAGCCGCCGCCCTCGCTCTCCTCCACCCACGCTGCATGGAGGCGCTGCGGCGGGTCCGGGAAATCCGGTGCGCGCGATGCGACACCATGGACAAGGTCTCGAACGTTCATGGTATCGGTGGTGCCCAGGTTGATCGTCCCGGTCGCCCATTCCCCGCCATACGGACGTTCATACAGGTGGATGATCGAATCGACCGATCCACGATGGACATGGACGATGCATGAGGCACGAGACTCGAACAGGCTATTCACATAGTGCGCAGCGGCGGGCGCCTGGAACGTGTGCTCGGTGCCGCTCGACAAGAGGTCGACCGGCTCGGCCGGGAAGGGCTCCCAGCAACTCTTCCACAGGCGGAGATTACCCTCCTCTGGGTGGGGGGTCGGTATCACCTCCTCCGGACGAGAGAACTCGTACACGAAGACCGCCGCAGGTGGCCCAAGCATGACGGGTTCGAGTGCGAGTGAGGGAGGACCGAAGAAGCCGGAGTATTGCGCTCCGATACCCTCCTGGGTATCGATCAACCAGCTCTCGAACTCCCAATGAGGCGGCCCTGCGACGAGCCGATCGTACACTACCGCCTCCCCTAGCAGCCAGTGTCCCACCTCGCCACATCGCACCGATGCGATGAAGACAGCGCCATCGGAAGTGACGGCAATTGCGGGATCGTACCGCGTGTAGCAGTTCACCCCCTCCCACATCTCTCCACCATCGGTGCTGAAGAAGTAACCGATCTCCCCCAGCTCCGGAAACTGGGAATTCTCGAAGATCTGGTACGCGACGTGAATCGTTCCCGAATCATCGACCGCCACCTTGGAGCCGCCGGTGCCCTGTGTGGCGTTCGGTGTGAGGCTCGTGAGACGCTCCTCCGGGATGTGGATGGCGACATGGTCTTCCGGCCTGTCGAGAGTGCCGGCAGGGGCGAGGTGGCCGCCGGCCAATGCCGCGGCGACGAGGACGAAGCCCGGGAAGCGGGACCACGAACAGATCCTGGGCCAACACATGGCGTTCTCCCTTCCTGAGAAGGAGTAATTCGGCCGACGCCCGGTCTCTTCTTGTGGCCCGGATCTCACCCCGATGACTGTCGATCGCCGACTTCCGATTCATGGCGCTCGCGTTCCTCACGCCGCATGAGGGATCCCCCATTTACGGGACCGCCCGAGGTGGCAGGCCTTTCCCCTGAGCCTATGGCCGTCCCGAGACGGGTACTGCGCGGGCAGGGCATCGGCCGACCCGCCTCACCCAGATCCGCTTGCCCGGCAGAGCTCGGGACGCCACATCGCACCCCGCGGTGAACGGACGGTCATCACCGCAACAGCACGATCTTCCCCGATTCGCGGGCAGACTCACCGCCCCCCTCCACTGTGAGATAGACAAGATAGACACCGCTTGCGACAGCATCTCCTCGCTCGTTTTCCCCGCCCCATCGGATGCAGTGACGACCTGCCGTGTCTGTGCGGTCGATCAGCCTCCGCACCTGCTGTCCCAGGAGATTGAATATCCGTATCTCAACACGAAGGGGGGCGCCCAGATCGTACACAATGCTCGAGGCTCCCTGACAGGGATTCGGATGGACGGACCATTCGATGAGATCGAGAGCCACCTCCCTATCTTCATCTCCCTCCTCCCCCACGGCCGTCGAGACGCCGAACCAGTCGAGTACTCTCGAAATCACCTCCCCTCTCGTGGCCTGAGCGGGCCCGTTCTTGCTGACCGCCTCGACGCCGAATGCGCAGTACACGACTCTCCCCCCGTCGTGATCTGTGCGCAGGGCCGAGGGAGCACCCGATGGATATCTGAAGACTACCCGAGCACCGTTTTCAGGATGGATCTCGTCCGGGGACACCTGGTTGTCCGCGCCGTTCGCGCCGGCGATGGCCACGGTCAGCCCATCGCCGATCGTGTCACCTGGCTCGCCGTACATCCCACGCTCAGAGGAGACGGTATCGAACCCTGCACAGAGCCAGTCGTGGTAGAACGGCGTATCCCCGATGTCCTCTGCAATGAACTGTCCGCTCAGGAGGAGACGGCCTTCTCCGCCAAGGAACGTCCTGAGACTCTCCTGATCGGCCTCGGTGAGCGTCTCGTTCTCCTGGTCGCCGGTGAACCAGATGATCGTGGGCACAGGGAGGAGCGTGGAGCAACTGATGGGGAAGGTTCCGTCCGTTGCGACGCACCAGATGCAGTGGCGAATGCCCAGTTGGTCGAGGGGCTCGATGTACAAGATCTCGTATCCCTCGCCGCCGTCGTCATCGATGAGAACGACGTCGGCCGGCGAGACGAGGACCTCGAGCTGGGTAATCGAGTCGGGCGCGATGACGACACCGTTGTACGCAGTCCCGGGATAGGGAGCGCCGGGCTGTACTTCTATATCGTACGTACCCGGCATGAGGTCGAGAGTGAATTCCCCGCTTGTCGAGTCTGACCGGATCGAATCGGGAGGGGCACACCACCCGTCTCTCCTCGCCACGAGCAGGGCCGCGATCCCGCCTCCCGTCCTCTCATCGCGCACTCTGCCGGCAAGGGTGCCGAGTGCGTACTCGATCGGATACCCCCCGGCGAAGTAGATATCCGTGTCGAACGGGGCGACGGGGCGAGCATCCTCCCATACCACCATCGGACCGCAGTCCGTACCGAGCGTCAGGCTCGTATTTACCTGCAACGCGTCGATGCTGTCGACAAGCACCCCGGGGAGAAACGTCACTCCAGCGTCCGTCGAACGCGTGACGCAGATGTTCGAGAACGGACCCCGTTCTTCCCGCCACGCCACGACCGGGTGGTTCGCGGCGTCGAACGCGATCGAACCTCCGGTCCCCCACACGCGGTCTGTGCCGACGCACCGGCCCGGAGGAAATGTGGCGCCGCAATCTGTCGATCCGGCGAGATACGGGGACCGGGTGCGAGCATCAGTCCAGACGATGACGGGATTGCCCGTGCGATCGATCGCGACTCGGGGGCTGGATCGGTCCCCTGGCCCCGGATCTATTTCGCACGGATCGAGGAATGTCTGCCCGCCATCAGTGGACCGCGCATAGACGAGACAGAATCGGGTGACCGGTGTCATGTGTTGCTGTGTCCATGCGACGTGCGGGTTGCCCTCAGTATCGCTGGCAATCGACGGCATACAGTCGATGAGGACCGGATCCCCTATCCCGACAGGCATGAGGAAATTCTCGCCTCTGTCGGTCGAACGGCTCACATAGATGTCGGCACCGTCGTGCCAGACGACGAACGGATTGCCGCTCGGATCGAGGGCGATGTCCGGGCTCCGCTGGACCGCATCGCGCGGCGGGATGAAGACTCCAGGCAGGAACGAGATACCGCCATCGGTGGAGCGAACATATCGGACGCGATCGCCGTCGCGATCAAAGGCATAGACAATGTGGACGTTGTCCTCATCATCTATGGCCATCCGTGGGGCGCAGACCGTATTGGACGAGTCGACCCAGGTACTCACCGGGAACGTGAGCCCGCCGTCGGTGGAACGTGTGAATCTGATTCCTACGCTATATCTATCTCGCGAGCGTACGCGGTCCGGAATAAGGGACGATCCCCTCAATAGGGCGCCTTCTTCCCCCTCAAGAGGAGAAGACTCTCTCATTGCCGCGACATTGCCCGCCGCAGAACCGATCTCTCCCACGAAATCATAGACTAGACAGGGATTCCCCTGTGAGTCGACCGCCACGGAGGGTGCCGACTGCGCCGCTGGATCGGGATCAATGACCACCGGAGGATAGAAGAGAAACTGCGCCGCCCCTCTGTTTGTGCCCGAGCAGATCACCGTCATGACAGTGAGAGGGAGTATCGCCGCCAGGCGCCGCACCCCGACGGGTCGCCATCCAATGAGCGTGCTGCCGATCGCTTTCCCCATTGTCTTCCGCGCTTTCCCCGTCGTTTTTGCCCCCGCTTTCCCTGTTGTCTTCCGCGTCGACTTTCCCTTCGTTTTCCCGATCATCCTACCAGTGGCTTTCCCCGTCGTTTTGCGGATCGCTCTCCCCTCCCGACCCTCATCGCCCTCGCTGTTGCCGTGCATCTCGTTCCCCGTGGTCATCGTTTCGAACGGCTCCCCTCCGTCACCACCCAGTCCGGTCCCGCTCAGTCTGCGGCCTGATTCCACGGCACCGCGGGCGGACCACCCTTACCCTGGGCAAGAAGCGTGCCAGCGCGAACGGCTTCAACGGAGATGCTGCCTGCACGAATCAAGTCCGTTTGCGAAATGGCGTTAGGAACGCGGAGTCGAAGAAAGCGAGGAGTTGATCGCCATGCCTCTCGGACTCTGAACGACAAGGGGATGTGCCCGCACATGCCTTCGCCCGCCGAACTCGATGCGCGCGAGCACGTTGGAGCAGTGCAAAGCTCGTTTGCCTGTGCAAACGAGCTTGACATTGTGACGTGTCTAGTATGTTGACAGCAGGATCAGTTGGGCAAACAAGGGTGCACAGGCGGGAATGCCAGGGGGGTGCAAGAAACCTGGTGACTCGCTCACGTAGTGGCCCGTCTACCTGGTGGCCCCCCTAATACATCCTGAAGCAGAGCCGGGCGAGCTCGCGGAGCGCGCGGAGGATGACGCTCGGCTTATCCCCGCTCTGCTCACCGCACTTCCTCGGCCGGTGGCCCACGGGGAGCTCGATGAGGCTCACCCCGCGGCGCATCAGCCTGGCGAGGAGCTCACCGTTAATGAGCGCGCCCGTTGCGGAGAGATCGATCTCCCGCAGTCTCTCGCTCCGAAAGAGCTTGAATGCGCAGTTGAGATCTCGCACGCGCACGCCGAGACAGCAGCTCACCAACAGCCCCCATCCCCGCGCGAGCAGGTACCGGTGCGGCCGATCCTCGCGTTTCGCACGGTACCCGATCACGGCCTCGTACGTGGGGGCATAGCTCATGAACCGCTCCAGTTCCCCGAGCTCGAATTGGTCGTCCGCATCGGTGAAGAACGCCAGGTCCATACGGCAGTTGGATAGGCCTGTCCAGACTGCGGCGCCGTACCCGCGGTTAGTGGGGTGCTGAACAAGCCGGACCTCGGGGTGCTGGCCGGCGAGGCGCCCGACGATGTCAGCGGTAGCGTCCGAACTCCCATCGTCGACGACGATCACCTCGTACTGATCGGCGACCCGCGACAGGACGCCGAGCGCATCGCGCACTACGCGCTCTATGTTCCCCTCCTCGTTATGTGCAGGAAGGGCGATCGATACTGACTGTTTGCTCACGAAGATCACTCCGCTCTCGTGAATCTATGCTGAGATCTCTCGCGATGGCCTCGGCACACTCATATCCGGCCCTGAGCGAGGCGCAGAGGCTCCGCTCGGGGTAACTGGGCGGGCTCGCCATCCCCGCCGCGTACAGCCCCCGAATCATCGTCCGGTAGGGAACGATCGAGTGTGCGGCGTACCCCACGACATAGTGGGGGGAAGAATGCTCGGTGCGCGCCAGGTGCCAGAAGACGATATCAGAACGCTTCAGACGAGGCACCATCCTCCCGAGCCCATCGATGAATGTCTCCGCAACTTCTCCGTCGCCCATATCCGCGATATCGGTGCCATCTGGAGGACCAATATCTCCAGCACTGCCGGGCTGAACACCACTATGCCGAGTACTGCCATCTCGAATACCACTGCTCCGAACACCAGCATCTCGAGCACTACCATCCCGAGCACTACTGTCC
>Ga0111195_1102_pt1 | contig 11596 bp, 10 predicted proteins | sample DeeMarSWOR324_28_FD_80367 | JGI IMG/M metagenome (GOLD analysis project Ga0111195, IMG submission 80367) | candidate division TA06 bacterium SM23_40
GCGGCGTGTTAGTTGCGTCTGAAGCGCAGTCTGGAGGTTCCAGTGCCGATCGCGTGGGGAGCACCGATTGGACAACCTCGAAGAGAGGCACTCTGGATAAGATGATCCGGTCGGTCAGCTGCCTGGCTGCGGCTCATCTGAGACCGTCAGTCGAGCGGGCCGCGTCTTCTTCCGGGGATGAGACGCGGCAAGCCGATACCAAAGACTCGGCATATGAAGAGACTGCTTCTCAAATCTGATGCATTGCTCTTGCTCACGGCCATCATCTGGGGATTCGCGTTCGTGGCCCAACGTAAGGGAATGGAGTACGTTGGGCCGTTCACCTTCAACGCCGTTCGTTTTGCATTAGGCAGCGTCTTCCTGATTCCCTTTCTGGTGGGGCGACGGCGCAGGCGTGCGCGCGGCGGGGACGGTCCGCCGTTCATCGCGAAGGTCGCCCTGTCGGGTTGCGGTCTGGCCGGAGTCGCGCTCTTCATGGGCGCATCCCTGCAGCAGACCGGCATAGTCTACACGACAGCGGGGAAGGCCGGGTTCATTACCGGGATCTATGTCATCATCGTGCCGATCCTGGGCTTCTTCATTGGGCAGCGTTCCGGCATCGGGACCTGGATCGGCGCTTGTTGTGCGGTAGTGGGTCTTCACTTCCTGAGTCTGAGTGGCAGGTTCTCCTTTTCCCACGGCGATCTGCTGGTCCTCGGCGGGGCGTTCTTCTGGGCCGCTCACGTCCTCATCATCGGATGGCTCACGTCCTGGGTTGCCCCGCTCGTATTGGCGTTCCTTCAGTATGCAGCCTGCGCAGCGCTGAGCTTCATGGCGGCAATGCTCGTCGAGGCGATCTCCGCCGAGGCACTGCTCCGGGCGGCCGTACCGATTCTCTACGGGGGAGTTCTCTCCACAGGGATCGCCTACACCCTGCAGGTAGTGGCGCAGCGAACTGCTCATCCATCGCATGCGGCGATCATTCTGAGCCTCGAGGCCGTCTTCGCTGCGCTGGGCGGCTGGCTGCTGCTCGATGAGACGCTGCCGCTCCGGGGGTGGTTCGGCTGCGCACTCATTCTCGCGGGGATATTCGCCTCCGAGCTCACCCACAGGGGAAAATTGAGGGGTGGCTCCGTCAGAGCGATCTCGACCTAGCCCGGCCGGATCCATAGGGAGGTTAGTCAGCCGAGAGGAGAGAGAATGATGCCGACGGTCGTGGTAGATGGCCCGCCGATGAAGAGCATCGAGCAGAAGCGAACAATGGTACAGCGGCTCACAGATGCCGCGGCCGAGGTCTATGGGTACGACAAGATGAAGATCTCGGTGATCATTCGCGAGAACCCGCCTGAGAACGTCGGGAGAGGCGGTCGCCTGATAGCCGATCTGCGCGGGGAATAGCGTGTCCCCCGCGGTCCGAGAACCGTCGGGCCGGGCCCGCTGGGGGGGGTAGCCAGCGGTATTGTTCGCGGTTATGGGAACCGGAGGCCGTTTCCTGCGTCGGAAAGGTGGGAGAGCCACCATAGAGACATGGGTGCTTTTGTCCTTGCGCCTCGTTGTCTCACGTAGTATAGTACGAGAGTGGCAGAGTGATCTGGCCCTCCGGCGAACGCAATTGGGATTCGTTGGCGAAGGAGACTCGGTGATGCAACTCGATAGGCCGGTCGGCGATATGTTGCGGGCCAACGTCTGGGTCGTCAGCGTGACGATTGCGGTCATTGTGATCACAGCGCTCGTCCTGGGACTGGTCGTCATGCCGATGGCCGTGTCGATCGGGCAGACGAGGCGTGAGCTCGCTTCCGGGGCGTACGATCTGGAGATGTGGCGACGCAAGGTTGCCCGCCGGGCCCAGCTGCATTCGGAGAATCTGGAGCTGTCGCGCCGCGCTGAGAGCATGGGAGCGATGGTGGAGCGGGGCGAAGAGCCTTCCCATCTCCTCGATACGCTCATAGCGGCGGCCGCGAAGAGCGGTATAGACTTCATCTCCATCGTTCCGTCGGAGATCGTCGACCACGGCAAGTACCGGGAATTCCCCATGGAGATCGAGGTGCGGGCGCGGTTTCACAATCTCGGGCAGTTCGTCAACGAGATCGAGCGGTCGAGCACGACTATCACGGTCGTAGGTTTGAGCATAGGGACTTCCGAGGCAGGGACGAGACAGGGATTGCTGAACATTAGTCTGGAGGCTGTCGCCTATCTGGTCAACTGAATCTGCTGCAGGTGGAAAGTGCGACGTCTTCCTGCCTCAGGATCTAGATGAGGTTCGGATCTCTCCGATGTTGTGGAGGTGCTGGCAAAGTGAATTGGTCAGAGAGACTTCCACGGGGCGTGAAGCCGATTTTGATCGCGCTCATCATCATGGGCGTTACTCTGGTCTGGGCACACAATCTCGTTCTGTTGACCAGGATCGTGATGGTGTCAAGAGCGTGGCGACCTGAGATATTCACCACGCCGTCTATAGTGATGCCTGAGGATGAGACCGGCATCTCATCGTTGTACGCAGCAGCTGACTCAGGATTTGTATACGAACCGTCGTTCCGGGATCCATTCTCCGTTTCAGGGAGCTTCGGTGGCGGATCTGACGAACGACAGGCTGCGCTTACACTCAAAGGCGTACTGTGGAGCCCGACTCGTCCCCTCGCCGTTGTCGAGGATGCAACTGGCACCTCCTACCGCGTCGAAGAGGGTGACCCGCTGGGTGAGGCCAGGGTAGTTTCGATACTCGTCGATGGCATCGTCCTCGACAAAGGAGGGGGCGAGGAGCTACTGAAGGTCTGGGAACAGTAGGATGTTGGTCGTATCTCCAAATAGAAGGTGCAGAAAGGGCGAGCAGGGTGCTGCATTGATCATTACGGTCCTGATCGCCTTCATCGTCTTTCTGCTTGTCGCTTCCTGGCTCATTACGACGACCCGCCGTCTCCGGCTCATCTCACTGGAGCGGGATCGCCTCCAGGCGTTCTATACTGCGGAGGCGGGCATCAACAAGGCGCTGTGGTACCTGAAGGGAAATGGCGACCGGAATGCGAGCTGGCGGACGCAGGACGAAGAGGGCGAGGAGGAACCGGTAGAGGATACACTCTTCGTCGGGCGGGCGGATGTCGCAAGGCTTTCTGTTCAGGACCGGGGCGCCTTCCTGGGCATCACCTCGCGCGGGAGGGCTCGTTGGGCGACCAAAGAGGTGAGCGTGACAATGGGGACCGAACTCTCCGGCGTATTCGGACCTGCCGTCACCGTGGCGTCACAGACTGCGCTGGTTCTCGATGCGGGGACCGAGATCGTGGGAAACTTTCAGGCACGGGTGCCTCCTGTCGAGATGGGTGGCCGGATCGAGGGGAAAAAGCGGATTGATGGTAACGTGGCTCTTCCTCCGTTTGATTCCTCTTCGCTCACCAGCACCGCTGAGAAGTTTCGCGCGATGCTGGGGGATGCAAGCCTTGCTGATGAGGAACTTTTCTCGCCCCAGATATTCGACGAGCGCAACCTGCCCGATTTCGCCGGCGGCAAGACCATCTATGTGAACGATCTCGTCCTTATCGAAGGGGGGGAGCCTGATGCCCCGCTCATCATCAAGGGTCCTGGGACGATCATCAGCATCAATGAAATACAGGTCTCCGGAACCGTGAGATTGCTCGATCAGGTAACGCTCGTGGCGCAGGACGAAGTTCGGTTGCTGGAATCCGCGGAGTTGTACGACGGCATGATATACGCCGGCCGGAAGATCGGAATCAGGGAGGAATCGCAATTCCGTGGTCAAGCTCTCACCCCGGGCAAGATAGTCGTTGGCGAGGAGGCCACCGTCCATTCTCCCAGCGTGCTGTTCGCAGGCGGTGGTGGGGATGGGCAGAGGGAGGGGCGCATCGTCGTCGACGGAGATGCGATCGTAACTGCATCGCTCCTGGCTATGCAGGCTAGTTCTGGCGGGGGCATGTTCCAGGGGAGTCAGGCACGCGGAGGGGCCGGGCGCGGGACCAGCTGGGCGGCCAGCAGAGGAGGACAGCCCGGCACATCCCGGCAGGCGGAGGAGGAGGAGGCGACGATCTACATCGGGGAAGACGCGCTCGTCAGAGGTCTTGTCTACACCCCGGCGTCGGCCGAGATACGGGGAACGGTCAGGGGTGCAGTGGCCATCGGGGAGTTCTATAGCAAGGCGCTATCTTCAACACCAGGTCATCCCATGGCGTCGACGAACCGAGTGGTGGGAGCAACGATCGATCGAGGGGGACTTCCTGCGGACTTTGTCGCGCCATTCGGGTTCGCTGGTTCTCAAACCCTGAGACTCGTCTCATGGATCGAACTGTAGCAATGAGAGGTGGGGCAATGCTGAGGCAGAGAGGGCGGAGGAGTCGTGCGGACGGAGTTCGCGGATTCACACTCGTCGAGCTTCTTGTGGCGATCTCTATCATCGGCATCTTGCTCCTTCCGCTGCTCAACGTGTTGAGCAGACAGGTGAGGACGGAGAGGGATCTGAGGGACATGCAGATCGCGCTTGCCCTGGCGCAGGATGCAATGGAGCAGATGCAGAATCTTCCGATGCGGGAAGATGAACTGAAGGATCGCGAATTCTTTATCGAGCTCCAGGGCACCACGTGGCGCATCGTTCGTGATGTGATCGACGGGGAAGAGGAGGACGAACCGCTCGACGGTACCGACCCCCTCGAGATCTGGATCCAGGTATACAAAGGAGAGAGTCCCACGGCCATTGCAGAGCTGGCGATGCTGAAGGAGGACTGGCAGGGGAGCTTCGGCGGAGCGATTGCCCAGATGGGAGGTGCAGGGGGACCCGGGGGCGCCGGCGGGTTCGGGACGACGTCTAGTCTGGACTGGGGTGCGGAGGGATGGGGAGAGATGGGCAGCGATTGGGGGAGCGGAGGCGACTGGGGTGGCGGCGACTGGGGCGGAGGCGACTGGGGCGGAGGCGACTGGGGAGAATGGACATTCGATACAACCGGAGGATGGTTTGGAGGCGGGCCGTGAGCACACCTGATCGGCATCGGTCGAGAACTGACGAGCGAGCTGCCGCGAGTCTCGACTTCCGCAGTGGCTTCACCCTCGTCGAGTTGATGGTGACGATGACCATTTTCGCCATCGTCACATCTATCGTCTATTTCGCCTATGTACAGGCGCTACGCACGATGACCAAGGGCGAAGAGGCGGCTGATCTGGGGAGTGCGGTCCACGGCCTCGTGAAGACGATCCGGCAGGACCTGCTGCATTCTTCTTATCTCACGGAGGCTGCCCGGGAATCACTGGGGATCGTCACTTCCGACGGAGAAGAGATCCTCTACGTTCTCCATGACAGCGTGCTTGTCCGAAACGAGGCGCCTGCGCTCCCGCAGGGGATCATGCTGGACACATTTGCCTTTGCGTTTTATGGCAACGATCTCTCGTTCGATACGGACGGCGACAGCAGCGTTACGCTCGAAGAGCTCGACCTTGATAGCGACGAGGTATTGAAGCCGGGGGAGATCGAGCGTGTGACACTCGTTGAGGTCTACTTGCAGGCGTCGAAGCACGACCTGTCAAGGGCGATTACTTCCTCTGTCTATCTCCGGAGTCCGGGCCGCGCGCCAGCCACAGGACTGGCCGATACGAGCGCGTTTCCGGGAGACCGGTTTGGAGAGGGAACGCTGTTTGGAGAAGGGACGGTGTTGGGAGAGCGAGAACGGCTGAAGGAGAAGGACCGTCAGAAGCAGAAGGAGAAGGGATTCGGTTTCGACTCGGATATCTTCAAGTAGCAGGGACCGTTCACTACTGCCATGGCAGGAGTGATGGAGCCTTAGCCGTATCCGGCAGAGCCGTATCCGGCAGATCGGCCTCTTTCTCAGGGGCCGGTTCCTTTTTTGCGGGCTGTTCCTTCTGAGGAGCTTTCGGTGGCTTTGATTGAGGGACTTCCGGTGGCTCCGGGGATGCGGGGCGCATCTCTTCGGGGGCTGTGGTGACCTCCGGAGTATCCGCGGCCGCAGCCCGCTCTTTGCGTTCGTGTCTACGCTCACTCTGCCGTTCGATGGGAGCGACCTCGCCGGACACCGATACCGCCATCTTTCTCACTACGACATCGGTGAGCTCACCGATATCTGCGTGGTCCTCCCGGCGGTAGGTCGCTACTCCAACGAGTTCTCCGCTCGACGCGTCGATCAGCTCGAGTGAAAGGGCGATCCGCTGCTTCTCTTCCGTGATGAGCCCGACTTCGTACTCGTCGATGGCTCCCATGACGAGGATGTCCGCGTCCAGAATGGTCCCTGCCGCCACGATCTCCTCGGTGGAGAGGTCCACTCCCTGTTCGATTCCCGCCTCCTCGAGTTTGCGGTTGAGCTGCCCCCGCTCCACGACGATCAGCTGATCCTGATGAAACAACTCGTGGGAAAGCTTGTCGGCGACCCTGCTGCCGAGGTGACGGTCGGCAGACGAGCTGTGATCGACGAAATCGAGGATCGCAACTGTAAGTGGGGTCTCGGGGGGGAGCGAGCGCACGGTCGTGCGGGGCGCTGCACACGAAGTCACTACCAGAACAGGAATCAGCAGAATTCTCTTCATCGGATCGATCAGCTCTCTATCAGGTGCGGGGTGATATAGATGACGAGCTCTTGGTCGTCTCGGGTCTTGTCCCACGAGGAGAAGAGGATTCCGACAAGGGGGAGATCGCCCAGAAGCGGAATCTTGGTCCGTGTGTCCGTGACGCGGGACTGGCTGAGCCCGCCAATGATGATTGTCTCTCCATCACGGAGACGTATCGTCGTGTCAGCCACCCGTCGCCCAACTTCTGGGAGCCCCTCAGAGGTAATACCGGTGATGTCTGAGATCTCGATGTGGATCACCGTAGTGATCTCGCCCGATGCAGCCACCCAGGGTATGATGTTGAGGCGGATCGCCACATCGATCGAGTGGAGCTGCGTGATCGGCTCGAGAGCAGTGCCTGTCGTCGTACGGTACCACTGGACTGTCCCCACATCGATGCTCGCCTGGTTCCCGTTCAGGGTTGCGATCCTCGGCCTGGCCCTCACTCTCACATCGCCGGAGGTCTCGAGCGCCTCCAGGGTCAGCACGAAGTCCTCGGGCAGCCGGCCCAGACTGCCGAACCGGAGCTGGTCGGTGATATCCTCGACTCTATCGCTGATGTCGTCGCCCGTCAGCACTACGTTGAGGGTGGGGATGATCGTGCGCCCTGTATCCGGAGTAGTTGGCTCGAAGTACCCCCCCCTCATGCCCAGCTTCATCTGTGCCTTATCCGACAGCTGGGCGATGACCGCGTCGAACATGACCTGAGGCGATACCACATCGATCTGCTGGATAAAGTCCTCCGTCCGGTCAAGGAGATCCTCCGTCCCCATGACAAGGATGGCGTTCTGTTCCTTTACGACCCTCACGTTGACTGCAGGGATCGATTGAGGAAGGAGCTGAAGTACTCCCTCAGCCTTGATATGGTGGAGGGGGATGAGCTTGGTCGAGCTCATCGCCTGGGCGGCAGGGCTATTGATGCTCTTGTCTCCGACGAGATAGATCTTGTCGACCTTGCGGTAGGTCAAATTGGTGCCCTGGAACAGGAGGCTGAATACCTGCTCCAGCGGGACCCGCGTCAACTTCGCGTTGACGAGTCCCCGCACGTCTCCGTATCGGACGATGTCGATATCGGTCTGGAGGGCGATCTCGTCGAGGACGTCGGCTATGTCGGCGTCGCTCACATCGAGAGTGACGAGAAGCCCCTCCTCAATGGTGATGGACAGCCCCTTCCGAGCGCCCGGCCGTCCGGCCGCCCGGGAGACCTCGTACACATTGAGGCGTTTGCGCAGGATGTAGCCATTGGCGCTGAGAAATGATGCGAGGCCGGTGTCGAACTCAACGTCGTGGAGCATCCCGGACACCGGTCCCCGGACGGTCTGGTCGGAGACGATGTTGATCCCGCTCTGGCGGGAGATCTCACGGAGGACAGTGGTGATCTCGGCGTTGGTGACGTCGATACTGAGGACCTCAGTCGTGGCCTCGATGTCGATTCGTCCCTCGCTGCGCCGCACGATGTATGCGTCGGCCTCGCGGATAAGCATGAAACCGTTCTGCTCGAGGAGGAGTTTCAGACCTTCGATGACGGGGATTTCGTGGAGATGAATCGTGACGTTTCCCTCCACCGCCTGATCGACGATGATGTTGAGGCCGAACTGATCTCCAATGGCCCGCACGATATCCCTGATATCGGCATCCTTGAAGTCGAGCGTCATGGTGCGGGTCGTGTCCGGCTCCTCCTGTGCGACGGTTTGAACCCCCAACACGCACAGGACGAACAGACCTGCAATCACCAGGCGATGTGCCAGCTTACCGTGTCGCTGATGCTTCCGTCTCATGATCTCCTCAGAATTCGCGGCGTCTGTCATCAAGACGGCGGTACTACCAGGAAAAAGAACCGACCCGATGAGTCAACAAGTCGGTGCCGACTACATACTAGGGCATTGGGCACCTATTTGCAAGTGAAAAAGTTCGCCGTTCGAGGGTTCCCCAGTAGATCCTGCGGCCCAGCTAGTGTAACGAGCGGGGGAGGCAAAAGTTCCCTGTTTCCTCCTCGATCTGGATGGAACTATCGTGCCCCTCTCTGCGTCAGAAGCGGCGGGAAAACGAGCAATATGGACTTGACGCTTCGAGGGTGCTTTGCTATCGTCTGGTTGGATAACACGTAATGCGTGCCAGGCGACCTCTTTTTATGGGGGAATGGAACGTATGGCAGAGTGGCAGGAGCAGATCAGACGTCTCGTAGGAGGCAGGAAGACCTACGTCGGGCTCGACATAGGGACACAGGCGGTCAAGGTCGTCGAGGTGGCCCTGGACCGGGATCAGCTCGTCGTTTCTCGGCTGGGAAGTGCGCCGATTGCGGGCTGGGCCTCTGCGGGCGGCCCAATCTGAGCGGAGCGTTCGTGGTGTCGCGTTCGCTCAGCGTTCCTTCGCTGGCACGGGGAGCGATCGATCAGATACTCTCAACCGACGCGCTCGCCTACCTGCCCCCGGGGGTGGGAGGCAAGGATGTCGTCGTCGACTACCAGGTGATTGGAGAAACGCAGGCGAGGGGGAAGGGAAAGGGTGTGGCCCAAGTCCTGATCGTTGCTGCGCGGAAGGATGCGATCCACGAACATGTCGACCTCCTGAGGCAGGCCGGGTTGCTGGCGCGACGGATCGACGCGAACTGCCTTTCTCTGCTCGAGGCGTTCCAGGGGCACCGGTGGCTTACTGAGGGGAGGGCGACGGCGATCCTCGATGTGGGGGCGAGCAGCACCAAAGTCGTCGTGGTTGAACGCGGCGCGGTGAGGCTCTCTTCCGAGCTCACGTTCGGAGGTGTGCAGGTAACGCAGGCGCTTGCCTCCAGGTATGATCTGGACGAGGAGGGGGCTGAGGCTCTGAAGCTAGAGGTATCCCGGGCCGGTGAAGAGACCGAATCCGTGGAGGTCGACGGCAGGGCCTACTCTGTGGCAGAACTGCGGGAGACGCTGGAAAGCCTGTACGAGGCGCTTATTGGTTCGCTGCGACGTCTGTTCGATTTCTATCAGCGGACTGAGTTTGCTGGTAGTTCTGTCGATAGTCTGATTCTGGCTGGAGGTGGGGCTCGGGCGTTCGGGCTCCAGCCGTTCCTGGCGGCAAAGATGCTGCTCGATGTCGAGGTGGGCAACCCCTTCGGTCGCCTGCCCTTTCGTCTCTCCGGCCCGGCACTGGTGGATCTGGACGAGGCTTCGCCGAGATATGCGCTGGCGCTCGGTCTCGCACTCAAGGGCATGGCTCCGCGTGAGGGCGCGGTCGACCTGCTTCCGCTCTCTGTACGCGATGACCAGACGAGAGTTCGTCAGGGGCGACGCGCGCGGAGAGTTGCCCTCGTCTACTTTGGTGTGCTGGCTCTCGTCGCCGCTCTCCTCGCCGAAGGGCGGCACTACTTCCGTGCTCAGGCCGATTATGCTCGAGAGCAGACGGCTGTGCTCAGGCCTCTGGTCGAGGAAGCGACGAGACTGGAGGAGGAGAACGTCCGCCTGCGCGACAAACTCGCTCTGCTGGAAGGTCTGGGCGGCGGGAGACTCATCTGGGCCAAGGCACTTCACGATATCGGAAGCCTCGTCCCCGACGGTGTGTGGCTTACGGACATCTCCTCTGAAGAGAGACTCAGGGTACGGCGGCGGGAAGCCGAGGAGGCCTCGAGCGCTGAGCCGGGGCGCACGGTCACCAGCCTGACCATGTTGACTGTCGAAGGGAGGGGATCGTCGGAGAGCGATGTTTCGCGTTTCCTCAGAGCTCTCGAGACATCCCCCGCGATGACGAATGTGAGGCTCGACTACGTCAGGGAGATCGAAGATGAGGGAAGATACGCGGCTCAGGGGGTCGAGTTCCAGATCAGGCTTGCATTCACACCATAATGATGGCCGCCGCAATTCCGGTCGGCTCGTTCGTCTTCGCAGGAGACGCGGGTGCATGACGCTCGCGTCTCTTGTCTATCTGTGCCTCGTGGTGACTGTGAGCTTGCCCGGAGTCAGCGGCCGGGCGTGTGCCGCGGAGAGCGCCGCCTCCGCCCTCGGGACTGCCTCCGACGATAGTACGATTCCTGTACCCTCTCCTGTTGGGGAGGAGGCGTTGGTGGAGGCGCTACGTGGCCTGAAGATGACGCCGGATGACGTTCACTTCAGGCTCGACTATGCCGATCCAGAACCATTCCGTCTTGCCCTCATCGATGAGCTGCTCGATACTCCCCTCGATGCGGGCGAGCTGAGCTACGAGATCGCGAGAGGCCTCTCCTGGAGCGAAGAAGCGAGCATCGAGTCATTTGTGGTGAACGCTGCCGGGCTGCTCGATGTCGAACTCAGCCCTGTGGCAGATGGCCCGGCGATGGCTCAGGCCAGGGTGAAGCTGCCGCGAGGGCTGCCCGCTCCGCTCCGTTCGCCGGTGGCCCGGCTCATCGCGGCCATGGAGACGGCGTCGGCTGAAGTGGGCGACGCGTTCCGCGAGTTCACCCCCTCCGAATTGGAGTTCCTGATAGCCCAGGCGCCGCGGATACTCGAGGAAGAGGCAGCGATCGAGGAAGAGAAGACACCGGAAGAGGAGTACGAGGAATGGGAGAGGGAGGAGGCGCTGGCAAAAGAACTACTCAGGCTCGCCGATCTTGTCGATCGCGGGAGTCTGTACCGCGGGGCTGCGCGAGTTGCGAAGGCGCTCGACGAGTTGCGGGCCGCGGTGGAGGAAGGCGGCGCGGCCGACATGGCCGTTCCCGGGCGGCGTCGACCCGCGCATCGGGCGGATGATGGCGTGCAGGGCGATGTCCTCGGGGTCTGGGAGTCGTCGATCGGGCGGATCGTCATCGGAGGTCCTGGCAGGACCGTGTACACCGGCGACTGTGCCCTCATCGTCGACCTCGGAGGGGACGACAGATATGAGAATGCCGCGGCGGGTGCACGCTACCCGGATCTCCCCGTGGCGGCCGTCGTCGATCTGGGGGGCAATGATACCTACCTGTCGGACGCACCGGGAGCACAGGGCGGGGCCTATCTCGGGGTGGGCATGCTCATCGATATGGCGGGAGACGACTCGTATCGGAGCGGCAATTACTCTCAAGGAGCGGGGCTGTTCGGCACGGGGGTACTCCTCGATCTCTCGGGACACGATACGT
>Ga0111195_1077_pt1 | contig 11485 bp, 8 predicted proteins | sample DeeMarSWOR324_28_FD_80367 | JGI IMG/M metagenome (GOLD analysis project Ga0111195, IMG submission 80367) | candidate division TA06 bacterium SM23_40
TCGACCGCCGCCCCCAGGGGCCGGTCCGATGCATTCGGCTCAAGGCGAATCAGAGACGACTTATTCCGGCTCGTACAGGTCCTGTCCCTCGAACAACTCCTCCCCCAGCCCAGGGCCCTCGAACTCCGGCGGCAGCTCCTGCCTTTCGAGCCCGGCCGGGAGCTCGAGCTCCTCCTCCCCGATGTCCAGATTCATCCGGAGCGAGTCGTACGTGACAACCACGGACGCTCCCTCCCTCGGCACATCGAGAGCAATCACCGAGGGCCGCATGAACCCGCCCACCTCACGGTATCGTCGGTACCGATAGCGCTGCTCGAGGCGCCCGTCTGCATCGAAGACCTCCAGCCTGGTGAGTGTACGGGTGGACTTGTCGATCGAGGCGGCATACTGGTGCCTGCCCTCCTGCCACCGCATCATGTATGTCCCATCGCTCTCACCGAGCTCCGTCTCTCCGAAGAGCTCGGGCGGCGGCATGTGCGCCCCGCCGAGCAGTGCGTCTCGCACAACAGTCCAGGCGATCTCCTTCGCCATGGGGATCGATGTCTGCGCCAGATCGACGATCCACTGGACCCTCGCTTCGGGGAGGGCCACCGCTGCCTCGTCCCCCGTGATGGCGACGAGGAGCGTCGGTATTCCCAGCGGCCCGAAGAGATCGATGCGAAGACGATCAGGGGCTCGGTACCGGAGAGTGAACGAGGAACTATTGGAGCGACCGCGCTGCTCGAAGGTGACCCGGCCGACTCCTTTGAGGGTCTGGACGGTGTGCTCAGCCGCCGCGATCTGTTCGGCCAGTTCGGCAACGATCTCTGCCTGGTCCCGAACCGGTTGGTATGTGGGGGCGCGCGTGCAGCTGGTGGTGAGAAAGAGAGACGCGAGGAGTACCGCAGTCACGGTACCGATACTCACCGCCCGGCCGAGCTTCATCCCGGGCGCCATGGCGAGTGGACTGACGATGAATGGTCTACGCCCTACTTCCACCCTCCCATCTCTTAGCATTATGGGAAACCCTCCCTGTATGAACTGTGGCGTGCACGCAAAGCGGGTACCGGGCCGATGTCCCTGGGCCCCGGACGAGCGATACGCCATTTCCGTCTGTGTAAACGATCGTTACGCGCCCGTAACAGGATGTAGGTGCCAACGACGTTGACGTGAGTTACGACTACTGGGCAAGCAACTGGGCATATCTGCCAAGGACATTGGCATGTATCTACGCCACCAGGCAAGCAACTGGCCACGTGTGTCAAGAACGTTGCCATGAGTCTGCACCACGACGCCAGTAACTTGACACCTGTATCAATAACGCTGCGCCAAGTCTGCGCGACGACGCCAGCAACTGCACACCTGTGTCAAGAACGTTGCCCTGAGCCTGCGCTACGATACCAGCTGCAGAACGATCGCGTCGAATGACCGGGCCTGGACCGCCACTACCTTCCGCGACCTGACGAGCTCGAGGAGCGCGAGGAACATGGCGATGATCTGGCGTCTCGTCGTCGCCGCGTCGAAGAGCGCGGTGAAGGCGATCTCGCCGGCGGTGCGGAGCCTGTCCACGATAACCTCGATGCATTCCTCCACCGAGACGTCCTCGCCTCCGACCTGGTACCTATCCTCTGCGGCCAGGCGCTTGATAACCTCCTGGAGCGCGCCCAGCAGATCGAATAGGCCGACGGGTTCACGCTCCTCACCGAGCGGAACACCCTCCACCCCGGTCGCCCGTCGCGGAAACAGTTCTCGGGTCTCCTCCTCCCTTCCCGCCAGGTGTCCTGCCGCCTCCTTGAACTTGCGGTACTCGAGCAGCTGCTGGACCAGTTCGGCGCGCGGATCCTCGGGCTCCTCTTCCTCTTCCTCTTCATCTACGGAGGGCGGGAGGAGCATACGAACCTTGATCCGCATCAGGGTCGCGGCCATCACAAGAAAGTCGCCGGCGATCGTGAGATCGAGCATCGCCAGCAGCTGGAGGTATTCCAGATATTGCTGGGCGATCGTGGCGATGGGGATGTCGAAGATATCGATCTCATTCTTCCGCACGAGGTGGAGGAGTAGATCGAGCGGCCCCTCGAAAATCTCGAGCTTCACCGGAGGCAGTCGCTCAGAGCCCATGTGGATGGCGGTGTATAGTGTTTGTGCCGATGCGGTATTCACATCGCCCTTTACATCGGCCGGCGTCGGCTCTTCGCCAACGGTCATCAGACTCTCTTCATCGTGCATCGCGTGGTCCTGCTCTCGATCGTACATCGTTTCCTCGTTACAATTCACCGGTTGAGTGCGATAGTCACGTACACTTCACGGGACCCAATCCGAACGAGATCCTCGGACTCGGTCCAATCGGATCCTCGGGCTCGATCACAATCGGACCCTCGGACTCAATCCCGTTTGGATCCTCGGACTCGGTCCAATCGGATCCTCGGACTCGATACCAATTGAAACCTCGGACTCAATCCCGATTAGACCCTCCAGCCTCGACAGGAACTCCGTTTCGCCCCGGCTCACGTCGTCGTCGCGATTTCGAACGGACTGTCCGAACTGCACTGGCGCTGCGCGACCCGTTCCGAAGCGGGCAGCGCCCGTCGCTGATAGCGCCGGGACGCGCGACTCCAATCCTTCCGCGCGGTTCTAGGATTCGCGGTTGACGCGGTCGAACCGGCGCCGGCGCCCGGCGCCCCCGCTATTGACTGAGCACTATTGACTGAGTACCAACTCCTACTTCGTCTCGATATTGAACGCTCCGTCCCAGCTCTCAGGAGGCGGCGTGGTGCGGTACCAGTCGCACCGGCTGGTGAACTCCCGCGACGGGCCGTCTCCCGGCCGCAGCTCGAGTACCTTGCTGAAGTACTCCCTCGCCTTCACCCAATCCCGTTCCTTGTATGCCTCCATCCCCATACCGTGGAGACGTATCAGCTCTAACATCTCAGGAGGCTGCTTGCCCTCGCCGATCAACTCATAGATGATGACTGGCTCCAGCTTTCCCTTCACGCGCACCTTGTCGAGCTCGCGTAAGACGAGCCGTCCGTCGAGCTCCTTGCGTGTGAACTCGCTGATGATGATATTCGTGCCGTACAGCTTGTTGATCCCCTCGAGCCGCGAACCGAGGTTGACGTTGTCGCCGGTGACAGTGTAGTCGAAGCGCGCCCGCGAGCCCATGTTCCCCACGATCATATCCCCGGTATTGACGCCGATCCCGATATTGAAGACCGGCTTCCTCTGCGACTCCCACTTCCTCTGGAGCTCTCCCAGTTTCTGCATCATCCTGACCGCGGTGATGCAGGCGCGGTATGCGTGCTGGTCGGGCGGAGGGGTGGCGCCGTACACGGCCATGATCTCGTCGCCCACATACTTATCGAGCATTCCTTCGTGCTCGAAGATGAGGTCGGTCATCACCGACAGATATTCGCTCAGGTGGTGGACGAGCTCCTCGGGCTGGAGCTTCTCCGAGATGGTGGTGAAGTCCCTGATGTCAGAGAAGAGAACCGTGAGCTCCTTCTTCTCTCCGCCCAGCCGCAGGAGTTCCGGGTTGGCGAGCATGCGATCGACGACCGCCGCGGTGACATAGTGCTGGAACGCGCGCTTGGTGAACCGGGCGCGCCGCTCCTCGGCCACGTACCGGAATGCGAGCACGCTGATGTATCCGCCGAGTCCGCAGTAGAAGGGACGCACGACCTCGAGCCAGAGTGCCATGGACTCGAACAGGACCTGGCTCACGATGAGATAGAGGATCCACACTCCGATGATGGCAAATGCGCCGCGGAGCGGGCGGAGCGCGCCGGAGAGGAGCGCGGTCGCCAACACGAGGCCGAGCACGATGAGGAAGGCCGGCACGAACCCGATCCGATGAATGAAATCGCCATGGATGATGTTGTGGACGATGGTGGCGTGGATCTCCACACCGGGGAAGAGTGGTGCGAACGGAATCGGGCGGAGGTCTGCCAGGCCCCGGGCCGAGGCCCCGATGAGCACGATCTTGTCTCTGAAATAGTCGGCGGGGATCTGCCCGAGGAGGACGTCAGAATAGGAGACCGTGCGGAACGTCCGCTCGTACCCCTGATAGTCAATGAGCATCCGCCCGAAGCTCCCGACAGGGATCGAGAGCGGCCCCGCGGCGACGCTCCGCTCCGATGTGAGGGCAAGGTCCTCGTTCTCGATGCCGAGAGCGTCGAACGCGATCTTCACGCCGAACGCGGGGAAAAGTTCCCCCTGATACGAGTGGAAGAGCGGGACCGCACGCACGGTTCCATCGGGGTCAGGCCAGACATTGGCGTACCCGATCCCTTTCGCCACGCTGCCGAGGGTCGGGTGGGGCAGGGAGATCCCCCGCTGCTCGAGGAAGAATGCGTTCCCCTCCGGCCCCATGTCGTAGGTGAAACGGCGCGTCCACGCGGGGAGTGGAGTCCCCTCTTCACCCACGCCGAGATACATCGCATGATACACGTTCCCCCACCGCTCGGTCACCTCGGCGAGCTCCGCATCGTACCCGATTCCGCCGAGAACCCGATCGATGACCGCCTTCGCCCGCCCGGGATCGAGTCCTGCCTCCCTCCTCAGATCCTCGGCCAGGCGGTCCGCCCGCAGCCGGTGGAAGACATCGACCTGGTCGGGGGTGAGGCCATCTGATTCGATGAAGAAGATATCGAACCCGACCGCCGCCGCGCCGCCCTGGTTCACATAGTTGGCTATCTGGGCGTGGTAATATCGCGGCCAGTCCTGGAATCTCCCGAGCGTGGCGAGGCTCCGCTCGTCGATGTCGACGATGACCACATCGTCGAGCCGCCCCTCCCGCCCGCGAAGGGCCGGCTTCCACCAGTATCTGAGATCATAGGCCTTCCGTTCGAAATCGACGTACAGAGCATCGAACAACGAGACGATAAGAAAGATGGCCGTGCCTACGAACGTGCCGACGAGCACGCAGCGAAGGACACGGCCACTGATTCCACGCGCCATGGCCACCGTCCTTACCCTCCTCTCCTTACCCTCCTCTTATGCGCTCCCTCTTGTATACCCTCACGAACGCTTCGACCACCTGTCCGTCGAACTGCGTACCGGAGAGCTCACGCAGGCGCCTGAGCGCGTCAGGCTCCTTCATTGCCGCCCGGTAGGGTCGATCACTCATCATCGCATCGAACGAGTCCGCCACGCAGATGATCCGCGCCAGCCGCGGGATGTCGCCGTCGGCCAGGCCGTCGGGGTACCCGGTCCCGTCGTACCGCTCGTGGTGGTGGCGCATTCCCGGTATCACATCGCGCAGCAGCCTGATCGGCGCCATGATATCAGCGCCCTTGAGCGGGTGCTTCCTGATGGCGTCCCATTCCTCGGGGGTCAGATCTCCCGGCTTCTGGAGAATAGAGTCGGGAATCCCGATCTTGCCGACGTCGTGGAGAATGGCAGACCATTCGAGATTTCGGCGCAGCCCCTCACCGAGCTGCAGCTCGTACCCGATGAGCCGGCTGTATTCGGTAACGCGCTTGGAGTGGCCGATCGTATACGGATCCTTCGCATCGATGGCGGTAGCGAGAGACGTGACCGCACCGAGCGCCAGTTCTGCCTGTTCCTTGTACAGCGTCGCATTCTCGATGGCGATCGCCGCCTGCCGGGCCAGACCCTGGAACATCTCCAGGTCTCTCTCGCTGAAGGTGCCGGAACGTTTGTTGAGCACTTCCGCGACGCCGATCACCTTGCCCTTCACGATAAGGGGAACGGCGAGGATAGAACGAGTTATGAATTTCGACTTCTCATCTACCTTCTGGTAGAACCGCGGGTCTTTCCTCACGTCCGGCACGAGCACCGATTTGCCGTACTTCGCCACCCACCCGACGACGCCTTCACCCCAGGGCACCCGGATCTTCTTCGCGGCCTCGCCCTTTTCGCCCAGCGCGAGCACGAAGTACAGCTCTTTCGTCGCCTCGTCTATCTGGAAGACGGAACTCGCCTCGGCATCGAGCGCCCGCTGCCCCTCGGTCATCACATGATCGAGTACCTCGTTGAGGTCGAGGCTGGAGCTGAAGACCGCGCTCGCCTCGATCATCGACTCCAGCTGGCCGATCCGGTCTTCCAGCTCCCGGTACAGGGCCTGGTACACATCGCCGAGGCCCCCCAGGCTCCCCGGGGGCTTACTCTCGCCCGGAATTGTGCTGTCCTTCGCTCCCTCATCCTTCTCACCTGCCACCTGCGCCAGATCAGCATCGCGTTCTTCTTCCGACATGGCAGTGATAGTCCTCTCCTGCTCACCACGCAGTGTTCTGCTCAGGCATCTTGACTCGCGTTGCGCATGAGCGCACGAAAGACGCGCAGGTAGCTGACGCCCGATATGAAGACACAAGCGACAGCTAGCCAGACAAGGTACGTACCAATCGTGTAGTAGTGAATCGTATAGGCAATGATCATGAGCGCGAAGACGACACCGGTCAGCTTGCCGATGATGTTCGAACTGACGATAAGCTTCCTGTGTTCGATGATATAGAGGCTGGCGCCCAGGATGATCAGGTCCCGACCCACGATGAGCAGTGCCGGCCAGACCGGGAACCCGCGGAGCTGAATGAGGAAGATGACGATTGCTCCCACGGTGATCTTGTCTGCAACCGGATCGAGCACTTTGCCCAGATTCGAGATCTGGCCGAACCGGCGGGCGAAATATCCGTCGAGGGCATCCGTCAGGACGGCGACGGACATGAACATCAGGGCGAGCACATCGTATATCCGCGTCTGCTGGATGAGGCAGAAGAGAATGCACGGGAGGAGCAGGATGCGAAGAATGCTCAGGGCATTCGGGAGCGTCCGGATCTGCCCCCATTCGATCCCGGCTAACCCGGTCTGCGCCACTCCCACGTACGGCGATTTCAGGGCGCGATCTTCATCAGCAGGCATCGGCCCCTCCTGAGCTCCTCGCGCTCACCATCTCGCGCGCGTGCTTGAGAACGGTTTCCGTGATCTTCGATCCTCCCAGCATCCTGGCGATCTCCGCCACACGCTCATCGTCGGAGAGGACGTGGACAGTCGTCACCGTCCGCCCTCCCGCCTCCACCTTCTTCACCTCGAAGTGGTGGTCGCCCAGGCTCGCTATCTGCGGGAGGTGCGTGATACAAATAACCTGCCGCTCGTTTGCTATGGCCCGGAGCCGCGTGCCCACCCTCTCGGCGGTCCTCCCCCCGATCCCTACGTCGATCTCATCGAAGACCAACGTGGGTACACTATCTACATTGGCCAAAATCGTCTTAAGCGCAAGCATAATTCGCGAGATTTCTCCGCCCGACGCGATCTTGTGGAGGGGCCGCAAGGGCTCGCCAGGATTGGCGGACAGGACGAATTCCGCCTGGTCGATCCCGCGCTCTGTGGCCCCGTACCGGTCCGCGCCCACGGCGACCGTAAACGCGCCCTGGACAGGCTTTTCGAGCTGCACGCCGAATCGAGCCCGAGACATGCCGAGCGCGTCGAGTTCGCGCTCCACCCGCTTTGCCAGGTCCCGCGCCGCCCGGGAGCGCGCCCTGGACAGGGCCTCTGCCCGCTCCCCGTACTGGCGCTCCAGCTCAGCAATGGTGGCCTCGAGTTCCTCCCGGTCCTCCTCTCCCCGATCGAGCGACTGGAGCTCGGCGGCAATCCGTTCCCCATACTGGAGGACCGCCTCGATGGAGCCTCCGTACTTCCGCTCCAGGCTCTTGAGGAGCTGGAGCCGGTCGTCGATCTCCTCGAGCCGACCTGGATCCCAGGCGATGCGCGATCGGTAGTCAGCAACCAGGCGCGCAGCCTCCTCTACATCGACGGAGGTGGTGCGGAGCATCTCCGCTGTCTCGCGGAGGCGGTCATCGATCTCCGCCGCATCCGACAGGAGCCGGAGCGCCTGAGACAGGATGCTGGAAGCACTGGGCTCGTCATCCGATAACAGATTGCATACTTGATCAGAGGTGAGCGCCAGGCGTTCGGCGTGGCGGAGCACCTTGTGCTCTGCCTCCAGCTCCTCTCGCTCTCCCTTCCGGAGCCGGGCGCGGTCGATTTCGTCGACCTGGAACTGGTACAGCTCGCGCTTCTCCTCGAGCTGGGCGAGCCGCCGCGCTGCCTCGTCGCGTTCCCGCCGCAGCGACTCGAGACGTCCGAACAGATCGGCCACCTCTCCCCTCGCCTCGCCGAGCCCCGCGAAGCTGTCCAGAAGATCGAGGTGTCGCTCGGTCTTGAGTAGCGACTGGTGTGAGTGCTGCCCGTGGAGGTCAACGATCTCGTCGCCGATCTGCTTGAGAAAGACGATCGGGACCGAGTGGCCGTTCACGAAGCAGCGACTCCTCCCCCCGCGATTGAGCGTCCGCCGGAGGTACAGCATCGAGTCGTCGAGATGGACCTCCAGCGATTGGAGGCGCTCTCTGATCTGCGGGAATCCCGACAGGTCGAAGACTCCCTCAACAGAAGTTCCGTCGGCGCCCGCGCGGATGACGTCCTGATCGGCGCGCTCTCCCAGAACCAGGCCGACGGCCCCGACGATGATCGACTTGCCGCCGCCGGTCTCCCCTGTGAGGACAGTCATACCCTTCCCGAACGTGATGTCGAGCTCATCCATCAATGCATAGTCACGAATGTGCAGCTCACACAACATCGCCCACACCTCACCTCAGCATGCCCCCACACTCAATCTTGCCCGGCTTGCCTCCCGTATCGCCGCTCCCTATACCCAGCGAAGCCTTCTGCGCCAACTGATTATAGAATGATGCCTTCGATGTCCCGACCAGCTGTGCGCCCCCTCTAGAGTCGAATCGTGCCCATGACGGATCACGTTCCATCCCGCGGGATCATGCCATTCACGGATCACGCTTCGCGTCCTCATCGGGCATCACGCCGTCGCTCCCGTGCCCATCGCGCCCGTGCCCATCGCGCCCATGTTCCACCCCGCGTGACATCCCGAATGCAGAACTTCCCGCACACACTCCCCGCCCGGCTCACCTGTCGTGTCGCCGCTCCCTACACCCAGCGAAGCTTCGTGCGCAACCGATTATAGAAAGATGCCTTCGATGTCCGGACCAGCCGTGCGCCCCGCGCCGCCTTGTGCACGACGATCCTGTCTCCCGGCTTCAGGTCGAACCCGCGCTGCCCGTCGGCGGTGAGCATGACATTACCGACATCGGAAGAGAACTCGATCGTGACCGTCTCCTGGGCGCTCACGATGACCGGCCGCACCCCGAGCGTGTGGGCACAGATGGGAGCGATCAGGATCGTCTCCACACCCGGGTGCACGACAGGCCCGCCCGATGCGAGGGAGTAGGCCGTCGAGCCCGTAGGGGTGGCGATGATGATGCCGTCCGCCTGGTATTCCGAAACCTCGTGGCCGCTGACCCAGGTCGTCAGCGTGATGACGCGGGAGAAGGCGCCGGTCGCGACCACAACATCGTTGAGCGCGTAGGATCTGCCCACCTCCTTCCCCTCCCGCATCACTGCCGCCTGAAGCGCCATCCGGCGTTCTATTTCGTACTCGCCCTTCATCAGGCGCTCGAGAGTGGAGTACAGCTCAGCTTCCCCCACATCGGTGAGGAATCCGAGGCTCCCCAGGTTGACGCCGAGAACCGGTATGGGGTGCTTCGAAACCAGGCCTGCCGCCGACAGAACTGTGCCATCTCCCCCCAGGGAGAGCACCATGTCGGCATGCCGCCACCACTCGCCCGGGTCAACCTCGAGGTCGGGGCGGGAGATCTGCCCGGCGGCCTCTCCCGTCGTCACCACCTCCATGCCTCGCGACTCGAGCCAGGATACCGCCTCCTGGAGCAGACGGACAACCCCGCTCTTCCTTAGATTAGGCAGGATGGCGACCCTGTTCACTGGCTTCATCGTTCGCCTCTCGGCGTCTGCCGGTGGGACCTTGTTCGTGCCAGTATTATACGTTCCTTGTGAGCGTAGTCGTGTATCGTCTTCGGGTATCCATAGGGCCCCAATGAGCCGATCAGTTCGGATACTGCGTCGGCCTGCGCCTCGCCCACCTCGAACGCGAGAAGCCCGCCCGGCATCAGGAGGTGGCGACCCTCGCGCACAAGTCTCCCGAGCACGGCGAGGCCATCGTCACCGCCGTCGAGCGCCACGCGGGGCTCGTGGTCACGGACCTCTCTGGGAAGCTGGCCGATTTCATGGATCGGGACGTATGGTGGATTGGAGACGATCGCATCGAGCCGACTCCGGTACACCGGAAGGTCGAACGGCGCGTACAGATCGCCCTGTGCGAACGTGATGCGATCTCCCACCTGATGAAGGTGCGCATTCTCGCGAGCGCAGTCGAGGGCATCGGATGATATATCCGATGCGAGGAGGCGTGCACCGGGAACGAGCACAGCGAGGGCCACGGCGATGTTCCCGCATCCGGTGCCCACGTCGAGTACGAGCGGGGAGGCAGCGTCGGCAAGCTCCGCGACGACGGCATCGACAAGCACCTCCGTCTCCGACCGTGGAATGAAGACACGCCGGTCCACCTTGAGGACGAGTCCCATGAACTCGACGTCGCCTACTATGTATTGAAGCGGAACGCCCTCACACCGCTGCTCGATCCCCTGATAGAGCCAGACGCGATCCTCGGGACCGACTGCGAGATCCCCCTCGAGGTAGAGCTCGCTCCGCGAGACGCCGAGTCGGTGGCAGAGCAGGAGCTCCGCCTCTCTGCGCGGGGATTCCACCCCGCACAAACGAAGGCGGCTCTCGGCCTCGAGCACCAGGGCGCGCCTCCCGATCTCCTCGCCGGATCCGCCATGTGCCATCAAAGACCTCTCAGCTCGCCATCTCCGCCTCGAGCATCTGCCGCTGGTCGCTCGCGGCAAGATTGCCGATGATCTCATCGAGGTCCCCTTCGAGCACCGAATCGAGCTTATACAGCGTGAGGCCGATGCGGTGGTCGGTGACTCTCCCCTGGGGGAAATTGTACGTGCGGATGCGTTCGCTCCGGTCCCCGGTGCCCACCTGCGATCGCCGCGTGTGTGCGATCGTCTGATCCTGCTGCTCTTTCTTCTGGTCGAACAGCCGGGCGCGGAGGACCTTCATCGCCTTGGCGCGATTCTTGTGTTGCGAGCGCTCATCCTGGCACGTGACGACGATGCCGCTCGGGACGTGAGTGATCCTCACCGCGGAGTCGGTGGTATTCACGCCCTGCCCGCCAGGACCTGTGGAACGGTATACCTGTATGCGAAGCTCCTTCGGATCGATGTCGATATCGATCTCCTCCACCTCCGGCAGCACCGCAACCGTAGCGGATGACGTGTGGATCCGCCCGCCCGATTCGGTCACAGGCACGCGCTGCACGCGGTGGACGCCGCTCTCATACTTGAACGCGCGGTACGCGCCGTCGCCCTCGACGAGGAAGATGATCTCCTTGAATCCCCCCACCGTGGTCGGATGGGAGCTCAGGGTCTCTGTCTGCCAATTCCGCCGTTCGGCATACTTCGAATACATCCGGTAGAGATCGCCGCAGAAGAGCCCTGCCTCATCGCCGCCCACGCCGGCCCGGATCTCTACGATGGTATTCCGGTCGTCATTCGGATCTGGC
>Ga0111195_1117_pt1 | contig 11171 bp, 7 predicted proteins | sample DeeMarSWOR324_28_FD_80367 | JGI IMG/M metagenome (GOLD analysis project Ga0111195, IMG submission 80367) | candidate division TA06 bacterium SM23_40
ATACGAGATGTCCCGTAGCTCATCCTCGAAGAGGGTCAGCGGGTGGCGGCTGACCAGGAACCCGAGCACCTCTACTTCATGGCGAAGGAGCATCCCTTCGTCGTAATCGGGAACCTCGGGAAGAGGATCGTCGAGATGTTTCCCCAGGCGCCGCTCGCCCATCACCGCGTACAGTTGCCACATGAGCTGAGGCCGCGTCCTCCCCCGGGCGATCGAGTCGAAGCACCCCGCCTTGATGAGCACCTTCACGTCCGATGGATCGACGTCGACCCGATCGAGGAATTCGGCGAACGATCTATATGGTCCCCCTCGCCGCCGCTCCTCGAGGATCGCCTCCAGGCCGGCCGAAGAAAGCCCCTTGAGCTGCATCAGCCCGACGCGCACCTCGCGGTCCACCCCGGTGTACGGCTCCTCGCTCAGATTGATGTCGGGCGGGAGCACCGCCAGACCCATTCGCTTCGCCTCGGAGACATAGGCGAATGTCGCATAGTATCCGCCCTGATTGGAGATGACCGCGGCCATGAACTCGGCAGGATAGTGGGCGCGCAGATAGGCCGACTTGAACGAGACGAGCGCATACGAGGCGCTGTGCGGCTTACAGAAGCTATACCCGCTGAAGCTGAGGATCATCTCCCACACCCGGTCGATCACCTCACGGGCCACGCCCCGCGCCCCCGCTCCCCCGTAGAACTGGTCCCGATAATCCCGGAGCTGCTTCTGCGCCCGCTTCCTGGAGAGCGCCTTCCGCAGCCCATCTCCATCGACGGCATCGAACCCCGCCATCGCCATGGCGACCTTGGTGACATCCTCCTGATAGCACATGATCCCGTAGGTCTCCCGGAGGAGTTCATCGAGAATGGGATGGAGCGAAGTATAGGCGCCGCCGTGGAGGCGACGGACGTACTCTCTGATGTAGGTGTTGGCGGCAGGGCGGATGATCGAGCTATGGATCACCAGATGTTCGAAGTCGCCGGTCCCCGTCTTCTCCTGGAGCTGGCGCATGGCCGGCGACTCGACATAGAAGACGCCGATCGTGTCGCCGCGCGCGATCAACTGCTGGGTCGCCGGATCGTGGAGCGGATCCCAGGTCCGGTAGTCGATCTCGATCCCATAGTTCGCCTTCACCGCCGCGAGCACGTCGCGGATCACCGCCAGCGAACGGTTCCCCAATAGATCGATCTTGACCAATCCGCTGTCCTCGGCCTGATCCTTCTCCCACTGGATGATGTTGACTCCTTTCGGCGCCGGCTCCATCGGCACGTGGCGACTGATCGCATCGGGGACGATGATCATCCCTCCGCAATGGACGGAGAGGTGGCGGGGAAATCCGTCGATCGCCAGGGCGAGGTTGATGATCTCCGGCCAGGGGGGTGAGAGATCGATATCTTTGAACAGGGGATGGTGCTGGATGAGGCCGGGGAGCCGATGCCTGCCCCAGAGTTGTCTCAACCGTCCGGTGACATTCCTGATCTCCCCCTCGGGCAGGCCATAGACCTTGGCGATCTCGCGGACCGCGGCCCGCGCCCGCAGACAGACGTGATTCGCCACCATCGCCGCGCGGTCTGTGCCATACCGCCGAAAGACATAATCGAGCACATCGTCGCGCTCGTCCCAGGGGAAATCGACATCGATGTCGGGCGCGTCCTTCCGGCCCGGATTGAGAAACCGCTCGAAAAACAGATGGTACTCGATGGGATCGACATGGGTGATGCCAAGACTGTAGGAGACGATGCTGGCGGCGGCCGAACCGCGTCCGCAGGTGCGCGGAAAGCGCGAGACGATGTCCTCGACGATGAGGAAGTAGCTGGCAAATCCCTTCTCTCCGATGATCGCGAGTTCGTGTTCGAGCCGCTCGACCAGCTCGCGCGGCAGCTCCTTTTCCTCGGGAATACCGTACCGGCGGCGCGCGCCCTCATAGGAGCGGGCGCGCAGCGTCTGCAGGGCGCGATCCTTCCCCGGCCCCGCGAAATCGGGGAAGGCGAATTCACGAAACTCCCAGTCGACGACACAGGCAGCCGCGATCCGTGTCGCGTTCTTCAGGGCCTCGGGACAGTAGACGAAGGCCTTCGCCATTTCATGCGGCGGCTTGAGCCAGGCGCTCCGCGGGGCGAGCTCCCGTGGAGGCAGGCGCGACAGTTTGGTATTGCAATCGATCGCCCGCACCAGCCGGTGGATAACGAACTCCTCGGGATCGAGGAAGTGGACGGCATTCGTCGCCACCGGAGGGATGCCGAGCTCACGGGCGAGGCACACCACTTCGTCTGTCGTCCCGCCGGGCCGGAGCTCGGCATAGAGAGGAGCGACCTCGGCTGCGGACGTCGCCGCGGACAGAGACACGTACGTTGATGCGTCTCCGCCGCCTGCCCGACAGACCCCATGACCTCGCCCGCGGGGTGGATGGCCCGTTCCGGTCGGCCGCCAGAGATGGCCGGCCGACCGGAGAAGGGGACTGGCGAGCTGGCGGAGGAGCCCGACCGAGTCGCTCAATACGACGATTCCCTCGCGGTCGTGGACCAGAGCGCGGGCCAGGGAGAACTTCTCATCGCAGTGGCGCTGCGAGATGAGACGACAGAGAGTCTCATATCCCCGACGACTCCGTGCCAGCACCACAGCGCGCTCATCGCCCGTCACGAGCTCGGCACCGATGATAGGGTGGATGCCGAACTCCTTCGCCACCTGGAGGAATATGATGAGTCCATAGAGTCCATTCGTATCGGTGAGCGCCAGGGTATCCATTCCCCGCGCTCTGGCGACACGACAGACATCCTCGATTGGTGCCGTCCCCCGCATCATCGAGTAGTAACTATGGACATGGAGATGGACGAACCGCGACATCAGAGTACCTGTTTCATCATTAGAGTACCTGTCCCATCGAAACTCTTATTCCATCATCGGAGTACCCGTCCCACCATCGGAGCATCTGTCCCATCGGGACGCCCGCCCCATCATCAGAACACCTGTCCCATTATCAGGGCACCCGCTCCATCATCGGGACACCTGTCCTATCATCAGAGCACCCGTCCCATCCGAATGGCCTCGCCGCCATACTTTTCACGGATCCTGTCGATCGCCGCGACCAGTTCGCGATCCCTTTGCACACCTTCTCGCCCGGACGAGCGGGCAGCTCTGTTCTCTCCCGTACAGCCGAAGAGATCGAGCTGGCGGGTGCGCACAATCAGGTCGGTAAGCTGGATCGAGAGATGGCGCACACGCTGCCTTCGGTCGCAGGCCTGGAAGAACAGGGACTCAACGTGGCGGAAAAGATACATATCGAGAGTCGTCCTCTCGTCGAACCCTGCGCGGTCGAGCCGCGGCCGGCCGTCACCGCGCGATCTACCGCTACCTTGCCCCCGACCATCGAGCCTGGTGCGCCGCACCCGCTCGACATGATCGGCATAGCGGAGCGTGAGCGTCAGCCGCCTCGCCACTACACCCCCCTTTCGCAACCGATGCGCCGCTCGCTCGCTCATCGCATAGAGTTCAGCGAGGAGACGCCGATCGTCGTTCGTATCCTCCGCCAGGAAACCTTCCTCGACGATCGCCGGCCTCCGCTGCGGCGGGCGCACCGGAGTGGGATCGATCCCCAACGCCTGCCGATGAAGCACATAGGCAACACGCCCGAAGACGACGGTGAGATAACCGATCGGTATCACCGCCAGCTGGCGGATGAGGCGAATATTCAGTTCCTCAACAAGCACCTCCTCGGTGTCCTGTTTCAATTCCGGCAACACACGCACGGTCAGCGGCGCGAGAAAGGCTGCCTCGCCCCCATGTTCGACATCGCAGACGTCCCCATCAGGCTGGATGATCCTGGCCGCCACTCTGCTCACAAGTTTATTCGATGCGATGCCGACCGTCCCCCTGAGCGAGAGCCGGCTCGATATCTCCCGCCGCATCCTCGCCGCCACATCCCTGGGTTCGCCGAAGAGACGCCGCGTCCCGGTTATGTCGATGAAGAGATGACCGTATGAGGACGGCTCCACCAGGGGCGAGAACTCCCCCAGTACCTCGTACACCGAGCGGGATGCGGCCCGGTACAGTATCTCGTTGGGGGGGATCACCACCAGGTCCCGGCACCACCGACGCGCATGTGCGAGCGGCATCCCCTTGCGGATGCCGGCACGGTAGGCCTCGATGGAGGCGCAGCGCACCGCTGCCCGGGCCGCTCCCGGCACACCGATGACGACCGGCCTGCCGCGCAGCCGCGGTTCCCGCACCTCCTCGACCGCCACCCCAAAGGCGGCGATGTCAAGATGTATAATGTGACGCTCCATAGTTCCGAATCAGCCCCACCACCACACCGCGGATCGAGAACTCACCCTCGGTCACCACGATGGGGCTGAGGGCGGCGTTGGCCGGACGAAGCTCGACCCCTGCCCCGGTGCGATAGAACCGCTTCACCGTCGCCTCGCCATCGACCAACGCCACCACTGTCTGCCCATCGTCGGCCGTCTCCTGCCGCTTGACGATCAACAGGTCACCATCGAGGATCCCGTCATCGACCATAGACTGGCCCTCTACTTCGAGCGCATAGTGCTCGCCGTGGTGGAGCATGGCCTGCGGCACCTCGACCGTTCCCGGCTGCTCCACCACCTCAAGCGGACGCCCCGCGGCGACCGGTCCCAACAGCGGCAGTTCGACCGTTCCGCTCCGCTCCCAATCCACCAGCGCAAGGGCCCGCTTCTGGTTCCTCCACGGGCTCTGGATCACGCCCTTCTCCGCGAGCCGCCTCAGATGTTTCTGCACGGAGTTGAGCGAGCGAAATCCGAAATGCCGGCGGATTTCGTCATATGAAGGGGCCACTCCTTCCCGGGCTACATAGGCCCGGATGAATTCATAGACCTCTCGTTGCCGCCTGGTCAGCATCATCATGCTCGGCCTCTCCTCACACACGCCGTTCTCTTCGTGATATGCTTCTCATCGCTACGGGAGATCATTCGGTATCCTCGGTTGTCAGCCGTCGCCTATCACCTGCCACCTGCCACCTGCCACCCATCACCCTCACCCGTCGTGCGTCGCCCGTTGACTATCGACCACAGGCTATCATGCCGGTACTCATTATAGGTGTAAGTAAGGTGTAAGTCAAGAGAAAAATATAAAAAATCGTCCGTCTCGAGCCGACGCCGCAACCGTGAAGCACAGCGGATCTTACGACATCGAAATCGAGACGGACGCCGCTCCGCTCAGCAGAGCTCATTATCTCATATTGTGGAGACTACCCCCCAACCTTCTGAACCTACCAACGTCCCCGGGTCTCTCAGAAGACGATAAACCCGAGCAGTCTCTCCGCTCGGGCCGCCTACGTCGCCATCATCTCCGCCTGCCAGCTCTCTCGGATCGCCCACCGTAGGCCCGGGCAGCGGGACATCTGCCATCGGCCACAATCCTGTCCGGCGGCCAGACGCCTCCCACCGCCCGCCACACCAACTCTACCCCGGACCACCGCCCATGTCAACAAAAAATCCCAATAAAATACAGACCCGGGACGTACCTGGGTTTTGAAGGTTATTGCGATCCAGCCTTCGCACGCCCGCCTCCTCCGTTGGCATAACTCAATAACCTTCATTTCCAAGGTACGTCCCTCCGGGCTGAACCTACCAACGTCTCCCATTGACTTGTCGGCGGTTCTCGTGTATGCTGGGCGGGAGGCCTGTCAGGCATAAACTCAAGGGTACTTACATAGGGAGGGGAGAGCATGGCTACACTCCGCGAGCGTATCGCCAACCTCGTCGAGCGGGCTGCCGAGAACAACTCATGGCGCCAACATCGCTGCTTCAACCTCATCCCGTCAGAGACGACGCCGAGCCTGCTGGTGAAGATGTGCGAGATCTCCGATCCGGCCGGCAGATATGCCGAACACCGCACGATGAAGGGGAAGGAGATCTACTTCTACCAGGGAATCGATTTCATCCGCGAGGTTGAGGAGGAGGCGCGTGCCGAGCTATGCACGTACTTCGGGTGCTCGGAGGTCGAACTCCGCCCGATCAGCGGCCAGATGGCGAACGAGGTCGTCTTCAAGGCCGTGACGAAGCTCATCAACCGGGAGAACGCCCCGGGGCAGCCATTCAGGCGCATGCGCTCAGTGATGAACAATGACCTGACCAAGGGGGGACATCTCAGTTCGCAGCCGATGGGCGCGCTCTTCAACTACGTCGAGATCGATCCGGAGACAGGGAAAGAGGCAGTCGTCAACTTCCCCATCCGCGAGGACAATCCGTACAGGACCGACGAAACCAAGCTCGAGGACCTCCTCCGGACGCACCGTCCGGAACTGGTCGTCTTCGGGAAGAGCATGTTCATCTATCGCGAGCCGGTCAGATTCGTGGCCAGGATCGCGGCTGAGCTCGATCCCCCGCCGATCCTCATGTACGATATGGCCCACGTCCTCGGTCTGTACGGTCTGTTTCAGGAACCGCTCGCTGAGGGGGCTGACATCGTCACCGGGAGCACTCACAAGACGTTCTTCGGGCCCCAACGCGGCGTCGTGGCCAGCAACATGGAAAAAGGGACGCCGCTCCGCAAGCTGTGGATCGAGACGAAGAGCCGTGCATTCCCCGGTTCCACGAGCAATCATCATCTCGGCACGCTGCTCGCTCTCCTCCTCGCCACCTATGAGATGAACGCGTTCAAGGAGGAGTACCAGAGCCAGGTGCGCAAGAACGCCAAGGCCTGGGCTAAGGCCCTGGTCGCCTACGGTGTCGAGGTAGAGGGCGATCCCAGTGACGGATACACTGAGACTCATCAGGTCCTGCTGCGGGTGAGGAAGTACGGGATCGGAGAGGACATCGCCAGGCGACTCGAGGAGAACAACATCGTCGCCAACTACCAGGCACTCCCCGATGATCCCAGCTTCATCAACTCGAGCGGGATCCGGACGGGCGTCCAGGAGATGACACGGTTTGGAATGCAGGAGAGGGATTTCGACAGACTTGCCGGATTCACGGCCGAGGTCGTCATCAATAACAAGGATGTGGCTGACGAGGTCGCCGCCTATCGCAAGGAATTCAACGAGATGCAATACTGCCTCCCCCCGGAGGAGGCTGCCCAATTCGGCGCCAGGCTACTGGCCACCGTCCTACCCAACAGCGACTACTCGAAGCTGTTCGCCGACAACCTGATCGCAGCGGCCGCGCTCGCACGCTGACGGAGGTCGCTGCGGCGGCGCCGGCAGTCCGCAGACGCTGACCGCTCAATCGGCTGATCGCAGAAGAGCGATCGGCTGCCAGGCGAGAAAAGACGATCGGCAGCCCGCGGCCATCCGGCCTGGTACATGGGCTGCCGATTCTATTCCCGTGTGGCGGGAACCTCGCCCTCAGTATTTGATCCCCACCCGCTCCCGCACCTTCTCGATCGTCGGGGCGGCCCGTTCCCGCGCCCTCTCCGCGCCGCGGCGGAGGATCTCACGAACCACACTCGGATCCTTCGCCAGCTGCGCGCGCTTCCTCCGATAGGGACCGAAGTAGTCGATTATGAGACTGAACAGTTCCTTCTTGACCTCGCTGTACCGCACGCCGCCCGTCCGATATCGGTCGGCAAGACTCGCCGCATCCTCCGGCGCGGCGAATAACTTGTACAGCAAGAACAGATTGTCAGCCTCAGGATCCTTCTTTTCGTCGATCGGCCGTGAATCGGTGACGATTCCCATCACCTTTTGACGCACAGATTCCTCGTCAGCGAAGATCTCGATCGTGTTGTCGTAGCTCTTCGACATCTTCTGTCCGTCAATCCCGGGGACGACCGCCACTTCGTCCTCGATCTCCGGCTCCGGGATGACGAAGGTCTCGCCGTATGTCTGGTTGAACTTGATGGCGATATCACGCGCCACCTCGACGTGCTGCTTCTGATCCTTGCCGACCGGGATGATCTCCGACTGATAGAGAAGGATGTCTGCTGCCATCAACACGGGATAGGCGAAGAGTCCGTGGTTGGGCGATAATCCCCTCGCGATCTTGTCCTTGTACGAATGGCAGCGCTGCAGGAGTCCCATCGGCGTGACGTTCGAAAGGATCCAGGTGAGCTCGGTCACCTCGGGCACGTCGGATTGGACCCAGAAGATCGCCTTCTCGGGATCGAGCCCGTAGAGCTCATGCTCCTCCTGGTACGCGATCATTCGCCGCATCATCCCGAAGTAGTTGCCTATATGTAGAGACCCGGACGGCTGGATACCTGATAGGACGCGCATCGATCTATTCACTCCTCGCTTCCGCGCTGACTTTGATGTGTTGCCCGTCTGCACAACCGTTGATGAGTTGAACGCCCGCTCACGGATATCCGCTGGCGGACGCACCTGGAAACAGACTCCCTCGCGCGGCACCCGCGCACAGGCACTCACCGCGCGCCCCAATAATGGCAATCGGCAGGCAATCTGTCAACGAAAAAGTGGGGGCAGCCAACGACCTCAGGATTGAGTCATCGAGAGGGCGAACGTTTCTGCCGCCACGAGGGGCAGCACCTACCAGCTCACCTCGTCCACCTTTGCTGCGGCGCCTTCGATCTCCTCCCGCATGGGGCAGATCTCGAGATAGTCACACCAGGGACAGAGCCGGTTGACGACAGGCCGGAATTCATCCTCTCCACGGATCATCTCAATGACACCGAGAATCCGCCTGCGCTGCGCCGCCAGGTCATCCCGATCCCACACCACATCGAACACCTGAGAATACCTGATGTAGATGAACCCGACGCGGAGCGAACCGGCGAAGGGATAGAGTTCTCCTGCGATGAGCGCATAGACCGGGAGCTGGAAGTCGTTTTCGACGATCTTCTCCACGGTCCTATGATATGGCAGCTTCCCGGTCTTATAATCCCACACGGCGACCCGGTCGTCTCCCTCCTTGTCGACACGGTCGATCTTCCCTCCGAGTCTCACCCCATCGATGGCCGCGTGCTGCCAGTCTTCGAGCGCGATGGGCACTACCGAGAGATCGGCCGTCCTCAAGTAGCTCTCCAACATATCGATGGCGGCCAGCCCCTGGGCGCGCTCCTGCTCGACGGACCCGAACAGAGCAACGCGCTCCTCCGCCCTATAGGGAGACTGGAAGCCCTTGGTCACGCGCGCCCACGCTTTCCTCATGAGATCGCCGATCGCCTCCGGTCGGCGCTCGTGGATGGGCACCTCGTTGATGTCAAAGAAGAGCCGGAGCGCTCCGTGAACCGCCTCACCGACGAACTGCTCGGGTGACGGCTTGAATACCGCTTTCACATCCTTGTCGTTGTGACAGCGGAATCTGAACGGACACTGCTGAAAATGGTTGAGCGATGTGGCGAAGATTGTCTCTGGGAACTCATACGCCATGAGCGGCCTCCCTCGAAATCCGAACCCTTCCTTCGGCTATGCCCCCATCGTCTATCCAGTGACATTCATCGATTCGAAAGAAACGCCCTCTTATCCCCGGATCCGACACCAGCTACTCATTCCCCGATCACCTGGGCGACGATACGTCGCTGGCGCGGCCCCGTATCGAAGTCGACGAAGACGATCTGCTGCCAGGTCCCCAGGGAGAGCTCCCCGTCGGCGAACGGGACCGTGAGGCTCGGGCCGAGCAAAGCCGCACGCACGTGGGAGTGGCCGTTGTCATCGCCCCACCGCAGGTGATGCTGATAGTCGCGGTTGGGAGGCACGATCTCGTCGAACAGCCGGTTCAGGTCTGATACTGCCCCGGGCTCGAACTCGATCGTCGTGACGGCGCCCGTCGATCCGGGCACGAAGAGCGTAACGATGCCGGACCGCAGCCTGCTTTCCTGCACAACGCGGGCCGTATCGCCCGTAATATCGATGGCATCACCATTGCCCTTGGTACGGCACTTGAGTTCTCGCGAAACGACTGCCATACACCCTCCATCACCTCTGCTGGCTCTCAGAATAGACCTGCTGCTCCCTGCAGTCCACCGTTGACTCCCGCGCATCCAGACAGAGTCCCCGCGCGTTCACTGCTCGGCTCCCACCTTGCTCGTATGAACCATTATCTGCGGCGGATCATACATGTGCTTCGTGACAGCACAGAACTCTGCAGACCGTATCACCGCCTCCTTATATTTGTCCGGAAACTCGGGAGGAACCTGGATCTCGATAGTAATCTTGCCGATCATCCGCGTCTCGGCGTTCAACTCAGTGCGGAGAATGAGCTTCATATTTTCGGTCGGCAGATTCCGTTGCTGGCAGAAGACAAGTACGTATATGCCAGCGCAGGCACCGATCGATACGAGAAAGAGGTCGAACGGCGCGGGAGCAGACCCATCGCCCCCTGCATGTTTTGCCTGATCGGTCTTGATCGTGAATCCTTTATAGATGGCATCCACTCTCTTGCCGCCGGGGAAGACGATCTGCATATCTCTATCCATGCACAGACTCCCTTCGCTACCAGAACTGCCCGAAGATTGTCCCCAACCGTCAGCACTACGTTGGGGCACGGCCCGCAGGGGAGAGCGCTGCCGCATCTGCGCCGGACTGGCGGCAGAGCCGTGTCCGGCTCCCGGCAGAACCGGGGTCTCCCTTCGATAGCCGGTCTCACGCCTCGACCGGCACCGGATGCCACGGACGCCGGATACAGGACACCACGAAGCGTCGCCGCACCGGACAGAACGCACGTTGCATCCATGATACGGTCGAAGTCCGCACCAGTCAACGAAAATCGGGGACGGGACAGGGAACGGTTGCATTGGAAGGTGATCGCCGGTATCATGAGCTGACCCACGGAGTTGACCCTGGACCTCACCACAACGAAACGACGGCCAATGAGCTGCCCTTCGATCATCGGACTGAGTAGCGAGATTGGACGGGGCCATCCCAGCTACCTCGATAGCGTCTGGACGCTCCTCGAGCGGGGCTTCCCCGATCCGGCATCACGTCTCTCATACTGGAAGGCTCACGACAGATCGGTGCGCACCTCCCGCCTCGCCTGGAGCGCGGTCGCAAGCGTATACTGGATCGGCGGAAGGGGCGGCACGACGACCAGGCTGTACAACATCCTGAGGCGCCGAAGGGGAGTGCCGTCCCGGGGAGGCCTGGCCGTCGGTCTCTTGGGAAAGGATGTACGGGCTGCCCTTCGAGGATTCGAGGGGATCTGTCTGGTTGCCCACCCCATCCTCGCCCAGATCGCCAGCACAGTCTCCCGCACGTGGTTCATCCATGGCGAGATCGCAGCCCCTGAGGAGTGCGCGGTGAGCGGTGT